>UMII01006886.1_pt1 | contig 76654 bp, 55 predicted proteins | sample 1965731 | NCBI WGS metagenome assembly UMII01 (sample SAMEA4836118, study PRJEB28245) | human gut metagenome | biome: gut microbiome; material: fecal sample | place: Denmark | collected 2008
ACAGCTCAGTTAGAATAACACTTTCCAACCGGGCTGTCAACACCTTTTTGAAGTTTTTTACAAAAACATCGACATGTATCAACAAAAGGTACCATAGACCTTTTCGGATCCATGGTACCTTTATTAATCATTTATTAATTCAGAAATGTAAAATCTTATTCTGCCGTTTCTTCTGCTGCTGCATCATCTGTTGTTTCTGTCACTCTGAGTGAAATAAACAGATTCTGTGCAATTTCTGCATTCTCATCAGAAATCTCACCCATCTGTACATTATACATAATTCCATTGTCATCCAGGAAAGCAAGGCCATATGTAACGTCGGTATTAAACACAACTGCCTCGATTCCGTTGATGATTACTTTTTCGATATCTGTATATGTTTCTTCTGTTTCAAATTCCGCTTTCATCTTGTCTGTATCGTAGTCTTTACCGATATCGGTAGCTGTCACTACCATATTGTCGCCACTGTCATCCGGAGCTTTTGCCTGGAACATCAGTCCATGTTCTTTTTGATCTTCTTCAGAAACTTCAAGAACTTCCCAGTCTGACGGAACATAAAGATCGAATCCAGGTTCAAAAGAAAGCCAGGTACCTTCATATGCCTCTTTTTCCAGCATATCATAAGTATACTCGGTAACTTCTGCTGCTTCTGCCGCAGTCTCTGTATCATCAGCTGCCCATACAGGAGCTGATGCTCCGCTGATCATTGCTGCTGTACACACCATTGCCATAATTTTTTCAAAATTTCGAAACTTTCCGGTATTCTTTTGGAGTTATTCCATATCGTTTCTTGAACTGGCGGTTAAAATTTGATAAATTTGTAAAACCAGCATCCTGTGAAACAGACAATATTTTATCATCGGTTCGACGCAATGCTTCTGCCGCATTTGCCAGCCGACGGTCATTTACATAGGAAGCAAAACTGTCTCCTGTCATTTTTTTGAACCAGCGCATGAAATGACTCTCACTCAATCCACAAAATTTTGCCATATCCAGTACTGTCAGATTCTGATTGATCTTTTCACCGATTTCCTGAAGCACTTCTTTCAGCCGTTCCCGGTCAGGCGAAGAAACCTCCTCTATAGAAGGATATTTTCTGATCAGCAGGAAAATCATCTGAAGTACGGCAGCTTTTACTCCCAGTTCATAACCTTTCTCCTTTTTTTCACATAACTCTTCCATCTGGACAAGACACCTTTTGAGTGCTTCATAGTGCTCCTCCCCCTTCCGAATACATGCAGAAGGAAGCAGGCGGCCCGATGCAAGCGGCACTAAAAACTCTCCTGCACAGAGATCTGCTGCACCTTCTCCGAGAAAATCCATCTCAAAGATAATATTTTCGTACTCCATGGCATATCCTTTTATTCTGTGAATGGAATGCAGCGTACCCGGAGTCACTACAAAAATATCGCCGGGATTCCCCTCATAAGTCTCAGTTTCGAGTTGAATCTGCCCTTTTCCTTTTTTTACGTAGATCAATTCCATCTCTTTATGCCAGTGAAGTGAAACAACCGGAAAATCTAGCGGGATCGTACATGGATATATATTAAATGGAAACAGGCGGCTTCCATGTTGTTTCGTTTCCTGATACTCTGCGCTGTTTTGTTTTTCTCTCATGTGTCCGGTACCTCCTGTAACCGATTTTTCAAGTCCAAATGATAGGATAGTATCATTTCCTGCAAGCTTTTTACAAGAAATGACGAACGACATATGCTATAATCATAATAACTTCTGAAGTTAGAACAATTTCAACTTTTTATATAAAGAAAGGAGCGACTCTTATGAGTAAATCCATGAAAGCAACTCTTACTGATCTCTGTCAGAAAGAAATCTCTACGGCCACAGATGCCGAACTTTATACTGCCCTTTTGAAGCTTGTGCATGAAAAGAGCCAACAGCAGGTCAAACCTGTCACCGGAAGAAAACTGTATTATATTTCTGCTGAATTTCTGATTGGTAAACTACTGTCCAACAATCTGATCAATCTCGGTCTTTATGATGATGTGCGTGATACGCTTGCCGAAGCAGGTAAAGCTCTTGCTGATATTGAAGAACAGGAACCGGAACCAAGTCTCGGAAACGGCGGACTCGGTCGTCTTGCTGCCTGCTTCCTGGACAGCCTTGCAACCTTAAACCTTCCCGGCGACGGTGTCGGCCTTCGCTATCACTGCGGACTGTTCCATCAGAATTTCAAAAACAATGTCCAGAATGAAACACCTGATTTCTGGCTGACTGATCAGTGTGCTGCCAAAGCGACCGATACAGTCTTCCCTGTTTCTCTTGCCGGAAAAACATATTCCGCAAGACTTTATAAGCTTCCGGTGACAGGATACGAAGGACGCACCAATACCTTAAATCTCTTTGATCTCGACACTGTCGACGAGTCCGTGATCGGTGACGGTATCTCTTTTGACAAAAAAGATATTGCCAAAAACCTGACTCTGTTTCTTTATCCGGATGATTCCGATGAAGATGGCCGTCTGCTCCGCATCTATCAGCAGTACTTTATGGTTTCTGCCGGTGCACAGCTGATTCTTGATGAATGCATGGCCCGAGGCTGTAACCTGCACGATCTCGCAGATTATGCGGCAATCCAGATCAACGATACTCATCCGAGCATGGTAATTCCGGAACTCATCCGTCTTCTCGGACTGCATGGAATCAAATTTGAAGAAGCTGTTCAGATTGTTACTGACACCTGCGCGTATACAAACCACACAATTTTGGCAGAAGCACTTGAAAAATGGCCGCGTCATTATCTTGACACCGTTGTACCGCAGCTTATGCCGATTATCGAAAAGCTGGATGCAATTGCAAAAACACGTACTGATAATGCCGCACTTGCTATCATTGACCAGAATCAGGTTGTACACATGGCACATATGGATATTCATTTTTCCCATTCCACAAATGGTGTTGCCACACTGCACACTCAGATTCTGAAAGAAAGTGAACTCGCCGGATTTTATCAGATGTATCCTGAAAAATTCAACAACAAAACAAACGGTATCACTTTCCGACGCTGGCTTTTGAAATGCAACCCTGCATTAACCAATGAAATTGAAAACCTGATCGGAGACGGATTCAAAAGAGATGCCTCTGAACTCAAAAAACTCCTTGCTTATACCGATGATACCGAGGTACTGTCCAAAATCCGCACAATCAAAAAAGATAATAAAAAACAGCTTGCAGCATGGCTCGCTGACAAACAGGGCATCCAGCTGAACACAGATGCAATGTTTTCTATCCAGTCAAAACGACTTCACGAATACAAACGCCAGCAGCTGAATCTTTTATTCCTGATTCACGAATATCTGGAGATCAAAGCCGGTCATGTGCCTGCCACCCCACTTGTCAGCATTTTCGGTGCCAAAGCAGCACCTGCTTATATCATTGCAAAAGATATCATCCACGGTCTTCTGACTCTGTCTCAGGTAATCAGCGAAGATCCGCAGGTCTCCAGATGGCTTCAGCTTGCATTTGTTGAGAACTATAATGTATCTGCCGCAGAAAAAATGATTCCGGCATGCGACCTTTCCGAGCAGATCAGTCTTGCTTCCAAGGAGGCATCCGGAACCGGAAATATGAAATTTATGCTGAATGGCGCACTGACACTCGGAACTATGGATGGCGCCAATGTCGAAATCGCAGAAGCAGTCGGAAATGACAACATCTACATCTTCGGTCAGAGCAGTAAACAGGTCATCCACCACTATGCTGCTGCCGATTACTGTGCCCGTGACTGGTATGAAGCTGATCCGAATCTGCGCCGCGCTATCGACTTCCTCACAAGTGAGGAAATGTTGAAATATGGCGACGAAGAACATCTGAAACGACTTCAGCATGAATTGATCAATAAAGACTGGTTCCAGACTCTTCCGGATTTCAACGCTTATGTGGTTCGCAAAGAACAGGCGATGAAAGACTATGCAGTCAACCCGGAAGACTGGAGCCGCAGAACACTGATCAATATTGCAGAAGCAGGATTCTTCTCATCAGACAGAACGATTGCCGAATACGATCAGGATATCTGGCATCTGGGAAAATAAGTGACCCGATACATTCAGAAAATCACTCACCGGGGTTGGAGCGACGGATCTGTTCCGTCAGCTCCTCACCACCCTGCTCATACCATTCTTTTACAAACGTATCAAAATAAGAAACCGGCTTCACGCCCATAATAATCTGGATGAACGAATCTTTTTCAAGCTGCTGCAGAGATTTCGGCAACTCACCATCTGTATCATCCAGATACTTCTGCTCCTGTGACTGATAGCCGCCATCTATAAGGAGTCCCACTGCGGAAATTCTTGATTTGTAGGCAGCCCAGTCTTCCGGAGTCGATGATTTGCCGTGAAGATAATTCTCACATGCGATATAGTAAGATTTTTCTAAGCCCCATAAACTTTCTTTTTTGTCTGTACCATTCTGAACCGCACGTATATCCTTTGTAATCTGAAATGTTGCTTCTTTATAATCGACATTGATGACCAGTGGTCTTGCTGTCGGCTCTACATTCAACGCTGAATATTCATTGACGTCATCCGCATCTTCTGCTTCATATCTTGTATAATCAAACAATACACTGATGATTTTCATTACAATTTCCGGATGCTCATATCCCTTACGCACAACCACATATTTATTATCACGAAAAGAAGCATACGCATTATCATGTTCCGGCTGCTGAAGATAGTATGGTTCCCAGTCTGCATTTTTATCTTTTTCATATACATCCATCAACGGATTATTCGGAGTCCACCAAAGTCCGAAAAATGCCCCACATTTTCCACTTACCACAAGATCACGCAGATTATTCTGGGCACGCAGTGCAAAATTTTGATCAATGACACCTCTTTCATATAACTCGTGAAGATAGCTCAGCGCATTTTGGGTCTGCTGTGTCACGGAACCATATACAATCTCACCATTTTGATTTACCCAGCGTTGCGGGCTCGCATGAAACCTGTCAAACACCGGCTCTACCGAATAACTGGAGCTGGTACTTCCGACAAGATCTGTGTCGCACACCAGTCCCACCGGATCTTCACCCTCTTCTGCTCCCATCCCGTTTTCCACAAATGCTTCGATAATTTCAAAGGCATCGTCCAGCGTCTTCGGTTCGTCAAGCCCAAGTTCATCCATCCAGTCTTTTCGAAGCCACAGAAGTCTCGGACCATGATCGATCACAGTTTCCGGGATTGCCATCAGCTTTCCGTTGAACTTCCCCGCATCCATAAGGTCACTGCCATAACTCTCGAACATCTCCTTGATTCTTGTCGTTGTACAGCTTTCATAGACATCCGACAAGTCTTCTACAAGATCATTTTCTACCAGTTCTTTAAGTGTCTCTCTGTCAGAAACAACAAGTACATCCGGCAGTGTCTGGTCTTTTACCAGAATATTGATAAACTCATCATAACGGTCTTCCCGTTCCATATATGCGTTGTCGTTCTGGATATTCAACATCTTCCGAAGATATCTCGTATAGACATTATCTTCGTAGGTGTCTCCATCCGGGAGGTTTGAATTGTTTACCCCACTCATCTGACCAAGTGTATAGGTCACCAGTTCAGGATATGCTGCATATGGACTCTCTTCTGCTTTTTGCCATGCTTCTGTGTCCCCGGCAGCATCTGCACTCTGCGTTTCCTGTGTCTGCTCTTTGTCCTGCCGGCCTGCGCCACCGCATCCGCTCAATGCAAAAGCGCAGGAAAGTATCAGTGCTGTTATTTTTTTATACTTCATCTTTCCTGCCCTCCTTCGGAAATCTCATCATAACTGTCGTCCCCTCATCCGGTGCACTTAAAATCCTTATTCCATAATTTTCTCCATATAAAATCCGGATGCGGTCATTGACGTTTTTAAGTCCATAGCCTTTTGCCTGATAAGTTACAAGCGTCTCTGCTTTTTCCTGCGGCATTCCCATTCCATTATCCCGGACTGTGATTACTACATCATCACCATTCCCCCGGAAAGACAGGAAGATTTTTTTGTCTCCGTCTTCTTTTTCATCAATGCCATGCTCAATCGCATTTTCAACAACCGGCTGCAGGAGCAGTTTCGGCATTTTTTCATTTTTGATTGTCGGATCAATATCCCAGTCCACTGAAAAATTGTTATCGTGCATAGTAAGCTGGATTTCAAGATATGCCTGCATATTCTGAATACAATTCTCAACCGTAACTACGTCCTCACCTTTGCTGAGTGCCGTACGGTAAAATGTCGACAAGGCAAGTGTCACCTTGCTGATTTCCATCTGATTGCTGCGGATTGCCATCCAGTTCATCATCGAAAGTGTATTATACAGGAAATGTGGATTGATCTGCGCCTGCAGTGCTTTCAGCTCATATTCTTTGAGTGCAATCTTATTTACATACACTTCATCAATCAAACGGTTGATCTCATCCATCATATTGTGGAAACTATTAATCAGGATACCAACTTCATCCTCAGAATCGCTGCTTACCGTAACTTCGCGGCTTCCATGATTGACCTGATCCATATTTTTTGTAAGTTCTTCAATCTTTCGTGTAAAAATTCTTGAAAAAGAAAGTCCCAGAAACAAAATAATAAAACCACAGGCAATAATCAGCGGAATCTCCTCAAGAAGAATTCTCCGTACAGACCCCGAAATCGCATCCTGACTTTTGTAAAAGTAAAATACCCAGTCATTTTCCTCACTTTCGGTTTGCGTCCAGGTACATGTCTGACTGATTTTACTGAGCAGTTTGTCCGCAGTCTGCGAAGTATCCTTTTTGTTATCGTCGGACAACTTAAGTTCTTTCAAGCCGGTTTTGTTATACAGCACATTGCCATCTTGATCCGCTACAATTCCACCATTTTCATCGGTCAGAATATTCGTCAGCGGCTGAAATATCTTATCATAATCCAACGAAATACAGAGAACCGCATTCAACTTCTGCTGGGCATAGATCATACGTACAGCTACAACTTCTCCCCTCGTCCGATCTACTTTCCACTGAATCCGTACATCATCTTTCAGCCCTTCACTCCACCACTCTTCCTGCATTTTGTCAAGTGGAACAAGTGTATATTCATGTTCGACCTGAATACTGTCGGCAAAAAGCTGAATCCGGTTGATCGCATCGTGATAAGATTTCGGTACGGACAAAAGCGGATCTGCAATCTCCGTATACTTCTCGTAAGCAGTATAATTATCGATATTTTTTTCTTTAATGATCTCTTCAATATCCGGCGAGTACGTCAGATAGTTCAGAAGACTCGCATATACTGCGGTCTGGCTGTCGATACTCTCTTTGGTCTGCTCCATAATTGACTGCATATCTTCCAGTTCACTACTTCGTACCATCGTACTCTGACGGCTGTGACTGTACAGTGCAAGCACCGTCATCGGCACCAGGCTCGTCACGACAAGAAGAATCGTCAGCTTGTGGCGGTATTTCATATTTTTGAATATCTTACGAAGTCTGTTCATCCTCTCCGGTTCCTTTCCTGTATGACTCCGGACTGCTTCCGTAATATTCACGAAAACTCCTGCAGAAATAAGAAACATTTGCAAATCCTACGCGTTCGCTGATCTGAGCCACCTTCATATTGGTACTGCATAGAAGCTCTTTTGCTTTTTCCATGCGGAACACACGAATGTATCGGTTCAGATTCATGCCTGTCTCTTTCTTAAAAATAAAGCTCAGGTATCCGGACGACAGATAAACTTTCTCTGCCAGCATTTCCAGATTCAGATCTTCTTCATAATGTTGATAGATATAGTTCTTGACTGTTGCCACTTCATTTCTTGATGTGCTCATAGAACGTTCCAGAAAAGCCTCGTACTCTTTGATGTTATCTTCGGTCACTGCAAGGATTTCCATAATATTTTTGCACTTGTACAGTCTTTCTACTTCCTGTTCCAGACGGCGCTCCCCTGAAAACTGGTTTTCCTGAAAAAGTTCCTGAATGACATTGGAAAATACAAATTTGATATACATTGCAGAATACTGTGTATTATCGTGATATTTTTCTTTGAGGCATTCGAAATGTCTGCGCAACTGCTCTGTATCTTTACGTGTGATATCCTCTGAGATCATCTGCATGATCTGCGAATCCTGCACCTCGCCCACAGATAATTTCAATACATCATCCTCATTTGAAAAAACATGTTTTTCCGGATGATAGAATTTTTCTTCCATCTGCTGTTCCAGCTGTTCCAAAATCTCCGGCAGACATTCACAGCCCTCAAACTTCCTGCTGACTGCCAGATAAAAACTGTCCCTGTACTTTCGCTTCATATAGTTATAAAGGTGATTTGCAACAAGCTGATAATCACAGTAAACATCCTGAAACAGAAGCAGTGACTGTCTCGCATTCAGATTCAGATAAAAGCAGACCCTCCGCAGTTCTTTCTGAATTTCATTCTCGAGGTTTTCTTCTGCCGTATCAAAAAAAGCCACATCAGACTCGATCAGGATTCCGCAATGCCAGCCGTTCCATTTGTCAAGGTCGATCATATCCTTTGCTTTTTCCAGTGTTTCTGTCTTTCCGGAATAAAGATAGTTCTGGAGAAAATACTGCTGCAGGAAATTTTTCCCCTTAATCTCCTGGCTTTCTTTTTTCTTCCGGCGGTCAATCTCTTTCTCGGCCTTCTGGATCACTTTGTGGAAATCATCTGGATTAACCGGCTTCAGAATATATTCTGTCACTCCGTAGCGGATTGCTTCCTGCGCAAAACTGAAATCACTGTAGCCGCTGAAGATCACGATCTGTAATGCCGGATTTTCTTCTTTGGCACGTCTCGATAACTCCAGTCCATCCATATGCGGCATCTTGATATCAGTCAGAATAAGTTGAATATCCTCTGTACGGATAATCTGCAGTGCCTGTTTGCCATTCGAAGCTTCAAATACTTTTCGTTCCCCTTCTTCTCTGGACAAAAGGTATTTGAGACCTTCTCTTTCAATTTTTTCATCGTCTACGATCAGAACATTTGTCATTTTCATACTCCTGTTTTGTTAGTTTAGATTCAGTATAGCATGAAGTCCCCGGAAAGAATATCTTCCCGGAGACTTTTTTTGTAAATGTATTTTGTAGCTCGCATCAGCCTTTTACGGCACCGGCTACAACACCTTCAATAATATATTTCTGGCATACAAGGTATACGATGATGATCGGAATGATATCGATCATGATACTTGCCATCATTGGTCCCATCTGTACATGTCCATAGCTTCCGCGGAAATACTGGACTGCCATCGGAATCGTACGATATTTCTTAATATCCAGAACCAGTGTCGGCAGAAGATAATCGTTCCATACCCACATCAGTTCAAGGATTGCCGTAGAAATAATCGTTGGTTTCAGAATTGGGACAAGCACTTTGAAATAAACCTGCAGCGGACTGCATCCATCGATCAGAGCTGCCTCTTCGATTTCAAGCGGAATACCTTTTACAAATCCGGTAAACATAAATACTGCCAGCCCTGCACCAAATCCAAGATAGATGATGCAGATGTTGTACGGATTGTTAAGATGTAAGGTATCTGCTGTTTTTGCCAGTGTAAACATAACCATCTGGAATGGAACTACCATACTGAATACACAGAGATAATAGAAAATCTTGGATAATGCTCCGTTTACACGAACAATATACCAGGCCGCCATAGAGCAGCACAGCATGATCAAAACAACGGACATTACTGAAATTACAAGACTGTACCAGAATGATTTCAGGAAATCCATCTGTGTTACACTTGCCACAAAGTTTGCAATACCGTTCCAGGTTTCACCTGTAGGAATGCTGAATACACCTGCGGTTGTAATTGCCGCCTCTTTTTTCAGTGAGTTGATCAGGATCAGTACGATCGGATACATCCAGAGGATGCAGATAATTGTCAGTATAATTGTCGCAACAGGACTTTTTTTCTTATTTTCCATTACTGCTGAACCTCCTTAGATGATGTAGCACGAAGCTGGATCAGCGCGATCACTATAACGAGAATAAAGAATACGACGGCTTTTGCCTGGCCAATACCTTTCCACTGTGGTCCGCTTCTTGCATAGAATGTATCGTAAATATTGAGTGCCAGTAACTGGGACTGTTTTCCCGGATCACCTCCGGTAAGTGAGAGGTTCTGGTCGAACATCTTGAATCCATTTGTCAGTGTCAGGAATGTACAGATTGTAACAGACGGCATGATCATCGGAAGTTTTATCTTAAATAAGATCTGTCTGCTTGTCGCACCGTCAATTTGAGCAGCTTCGACCAGATCCGGAGATACGTTATTCAGACCGGCAATGTAAATGATCATCATATATCCTATCTGCTGCCACATCAGAAGAATCAGCATACCGATGAATCCGTTTCTCGCGGAAAGTGAAAGCAGCGGCTGTCCCCATTTGGACAGAAGACCATTTAACAGAGTCTGCCAGATGTATCCAAGTACGATACCACCAATCAGGTTCGGCATAAAGAATACTGTACGGAAAGCGTTTGTTCCCCTGTATCCTTTAGTCAGTGCCAGTGCAATAAAGAATGCCAGTACGTTGATCAGAATACTGGATACGAATGCAAATACAACCGTCAGCCAGAAGGAATGGCTGAAGGTATTATCCAGTAAGATCTTGGAATAGTTTGAAAATCCTACAAAGGTCACATCCTGTACAGTGGTAAACTTACAGAACGAAAGATAAATGCCCCAGATGAAAGGCCAAAGAAAACCGATTACGAATGCCACAAAGGTTGGCAGTACAAAAATCGGCCACCACTTTTTGATTGTTCTTCCTACCATGATGAATCTCCTCTTCCCTGTTCCGCAAAAATAATTATTACGGTTTTATGACTGACAGAAGGAGGCAAGAAATTCTGCCTCCTCCTGCTGATTACATGTTATTTTTTAAATCAAATTATTCAGAAAGAGCTTTTTCTGTAGCCCATCCGTCAACGAATGCACTTACAACATCATCCCAGGAACCAGTGCCTGCCGCATATGCTGTAAGAGCTGTACCAAGACCATTCTTCCACTCTTCAGATGGCATTGTTGTGAAGTTCCATGAAACAGGTGTAAGACCAGCTTCTGTATACTCAGCATCCTGTTTTACAAATACGTTTGTAGGAGCAACTGCTGTTTTGAAAGGAATTGTGAATCCCATGTCTTCAGACATAGATTTTGTTCCTGCTTCAGATGTTACACACCAGTTCATGAAATCCAGAGTTGCCTGAACATCTTCTTCAGATGCATTCTTATTTACACACCAGTAGTTTTCTGTACCAGTTGCAAGACCTTCGTTCTCATCGTCAACGCCAAAGTAGATCGGGATCATAGCAAGTTCATCATCGCTGTATGTCTTAGCGAGTTCTGCATATTCCCAGGAACCATTCTGATAAAATACTGCATCTCCATTTACAAATTCATTTCTGGAGTCATCAGCTGTTTTAGCTGAAAGTTCGCTTCCATCGCATGTAGAATCTGTAATGTACAGATCAAATACATTCTTATACTGATCAAGATATGTTCCTTTGATTGCTTCTGTATCATCGATTCCATCTGCTTTGTATTCATAGTAGATTGGAAGGTTTGCAAGATGTGTTTTGAATCTCCAATCAGAGGATCCGTCCATACCTGCTGAGGTGAAAGCACCTTTTACACCAATTTCATCTTTACGTGCCTGAATGTCGTCTGCTACTTTTTTGAGGTCATCAAAGCTCTTGATATCATCCAGAGTATATCCTGCTTTTTCAAGTAATGTTTTGTTTGTGATAAGTCCGTAAGATTCAATTACATATGCGATACCAGCTACAGCATCTCCATCTTTCAGTTCATACGCATCAGATGTAAGTTCTTTTGTAATATCTGCATCTTTCAGATCGTAGCAGTAATCTTTCCAGTTTTTAAGGCCAACCGGTCCATTTACCTGGAACAGTGTCGGTGCATCGCTCTTTGCCATTTCTGACTGAAGAGTTGTCTCATACTGTCCGGATGCTGCTGTAACTACTGTTACATCTGTTCCTGTTTCTTCTGTGTAAGCTTTTGCCAGGTTCTGCCAGGCTTCATCCTGCTCTGGTTTGAAGTTGAGGTAGTAAACCTTTCCGCCTCCGTCTGCCATAACCGGTACTGACGGGATCATTGTAGCTGCCATTAAAACTGCCATGCTCATTGCTGTAACTTTTTTCATTTTCATAGTGATTGTCCTCTCCTTTTCTTGTAAGGTTTGTTCTTTCTTAAGCTGATTTTATTATAGTTTTTGTTGATTTTTTATACCATGATAAAAAATCAAGAAATGTGTTCTTTTTTTTAGAAAAAAAATCAAGTCACTCCTCAGGCAGTTTTTTGATGACCCCAGTACGAGTACCACACTGTCAGGTCATCACATGCCGTCAGAATAACTTGATTCTATTTATTTTCTTTCTTACTGTCTTTGCGTTTGCGGGATATTACATCCAGAAGGCTCTCGTCTTTCATATCAGAAAGGTCTTCGTCGGTGATCGTTGGCTGAGATACGGTATAGGCTCCTCTGCCAGCTGGCGGGATGTCACCTTCTGTCTCCGAGAAAGAATGCTCCGTATCACCTGACAATACATCTTCTTCACTTATCTGCACATCATCAAGTGATTCCTCCATCTGAGAGATGTCCACTTCTTCGACATGCTTTTCTTCTGCTGATTCATTCTCTGCAGTATCTGCGAAGTCATGCATTTCCTCCGATACCTCTTTCGTCTTACGAGAACTCCACGGTGCGTACTCCGGTTCAGGCTGAATGTCTTTCTCTTCCTGTACAAAATCCTCCGCATTCATGCCATCCACATCACTGTCTGTTCCGTCAGACAGGATTTTTCCATCTGCGTCTACTGCTTCTACATCCTGTTTCAGCTCTTTGAGACCTTTTTTCAGAAGAACCAGATAGATCAGATCAATGATTCCGTTGCACAGGAAAATCCATCCTGCAAAAATTACTGTGTATTTTACCATCGTAAACGGATTGACCACAAGTGAAATACCAAGCGCAATAAAAATCAGGCTTCCAAACAAAAGGAATCTCCATGTATCGACTCCACGTTTCTTGAGTTTGAAGCTGCCCTTGAGTGTCCAGATGCTGTCAACCAGAATAAATGTACCGAGTAAAATCGGGAGAAGTTTGACCACGATCTGTGGATTCATAAACAGGAAAATTCCGAGTACCATCAGGATACCGCCGGAAAACAGATCGAAGATCGTTGAATTTAATTTCTCGGCAACATAGATCAGGATGTGATACAATCCGACCAGAATCAAAAGGATTCCAAACACAAATTTACAGATGACATTGATCATATTAACCGGCATAAATACGAGACATATGCCAAGAACAATATAGATCAGAGAAGTCACGATCTGACCTTTTAAAAAGTTATTGATTTTTTCCCACATTGGTTTCCGCTCCTTTCGCCCAGTGGATATCTAAGGAACAGTATACCGTCTTTTGGGCTGTTCGTCTATAGGACATTCTGTGCCGGATGTCACTAATTCTACCCATACGGCTTCGACTTTTATCAGGTACAGTAACGGAAGGTTTTGTCGGTCAGTATCCTTGCAAAAATCAGTCCGAGCGGCAGTGCTGCGATGATCAGGATTGCTGCTGCAAACCACGATGCCGCAACAGAAAGTGACATCATACCCAGATTATAAATTCCACGGTACAGATAAAGTCCCGGAACCATAATTACAATAGAAGGAACCGTCAGGGAGATTCTCGGGTAACCTGCTTTGTTTTTTATCAGAGAAGCAAAAATCCCCGCAGTCAGTGCGCCGATAAACGCAGCCACTGCCGGTGGCATTCCTGCCAGATCCACAAGTTCGAGACGAAGTGTATTTGCAACTGCACCGATCAGGGCTGCCATCGTTGCAAGGCGCGCCGGACTGTTAAACATGATGGAGAATCCAAACACGCCACAAAAGCTTGCCATAAGGCGGAACAGAATCCACATTTCCACCGGCATGGACACCTTGATAAAGTCAACCGGTTTCAGGTGCAGGATCAGAGCCATGATCCACGCTGACATAGTTGCAACCAGAATGATGATCAGCGCGTACATCAGACGTTCCATCCCAGAGCGCATATCAAGCTTTGCAAGGTCAATTCCGCTGGTAATAAACGGAAAGCCCGGAATGATAAATAACATCGCGCAGATATACCCCGCCTCATGCTGAATGGAAATACCCCACAGCATTTCTCCGATTTTCAGAAATCCTGCATATACCAGACATGCCAGTGAAACGGATGACACAATGCAAAGGAAAAGTGTGAAGTGATGCTTTGTCAGTTTGCAGCGAAGAAAGTTTCCAAAGCCTGCACCGACAAAAGCACAGAACATTTCCACCGGTCCTCCGCCGAGGAGAAATGTAAATCCGCAGCATGCAAGCGCAGCGGCAAATCCAAGGGCAATCGGAGAGTACAGCCCATGAATCCTTTCGATATCATCCAGAAGAGAATGCAATTCTTCTCCTGACATGTCTTTTCCATCAATTTCAAATTCACGGATAAAATTTTCCAGACGATTCAGCTTTGAAGTGTTGACTCCTGTATTTGTCAGGCACAGAGACTGTGTAAATCCGTCCTGTCCGTCAAAGCAGGTATACTCAATGGACATCAGCCCAATATCTGCCGTACAGGTAATTCTCATCACTTCCGCAAGTGTATTCATAGAGCTTCTGACACGCCACGCTCCTGTACCACAGGACAAAAGCATGATTCCGACTCGCCCGATGATGGATGCCTTTTCTGTCAGGCTTGCCTGCGTAACAGGTATATTCCCTCCATTTTCGTCCGTATATTCATGCCACGCAATATCCATGTGGTTTTTTCTGATCATCTGCCGCATATTTTCCACATCCCTGCTGATTTTTCAGCTGTTAAAATCATTTATCCTGCGCCTTCATTTCCGCCAGAATTGCTTCACGGCATCCCAGTCCGATACCGTTTGCAAGCTCAATATTTTTTTCCATTTCACGTTCAAAATGACAGAAGGGAAGAAAGATTCCGAGTGTACTGGTGTGTTTTTCAACGCCATGTTCGTCCCTTTTTCCGTAGTACATAAGCGAACGAGGAAGTTCTTCCTGCAATTTCATCAATGCGTCCCATACTATGCTATATATTTTTTCTTCATTGATCTCAAACTCTACAGATTCCGGGAAATTAAACATCAGAAGGATTCCTCTGTGTTCGGAAATCTTTCTTGTCTCAATTTCTCCCTCCTCACTGTAGAAATGATTTTCTCTGAAACCGTCTGCCATATACATCTGGTAATCCGGAATTTCATCCTGCTGTTCAAATAATTTGCGGAACATTTTGTATTTTTTCTCCCAGAGGTGAAGTTCGGATTCATCGAAAAATTCCCCGTTTTCATCCGTCAATAAGATTGGATTTTCCACACCTTTGTCATTGAAACGGATCGGAATCAAAAAGGAATTCCGAAGCAGATCAAAGACGCTGTTGTTGCATACTGCCATCATAAATGCTGATAAATCTTTGTTTTCGTATGCATTAAATAAAGCTGCTGCAAAAACTGTTCCCGGAATGTCGGTTCCGGCACCTTCGCTTTCTTCCGCAGATGGAATTGCAGCAAAAAAAGTATTTTTCAGGCGGTCGCATGCGCGGGGATTTTTGAGTATCTCATCGAAAATCTGCTCCGCCTTTTCTTCTCTTGGGAATATTGTGCCCATAATAAAGCCTCCTTTTGAGGCTTATTATAGGAGGATGGGTGGGGAATGTAAAATTCATATCTTCTATATTTAATATAATAGATTGATATATAAAAACAGGCCGGGAGTTGTGTCCCGACCTGCTGTGCATCATAAGCTTCTGTGCTGACAGGCACAGAGGCTTACAGGCATGTTGTGTGATTATTTTACAGTTACTGTAATTACAAAGCTTTCTCTTCCTGATCTTACGGTAATCTTCGCAGTTCCTTTTTTGCGTGCTGTGATGACACCATTACGATTTACAACTGCTACATCTCTGTTGGAGAAAGTATAGGTGATTCCATCCTGGGAGGTAACAGGTCCAAGTACCGGTTTCAGTGCCAGTTTCTGACCAACCCTCAGGGTTTCGCTGGATCTCAGGCCGAAAATCTTTGTTGTTATAACTTTTGTAGGCTGTACTTTTACAACCAGGCTTGCCTTCTTGCCGCTCTTGAGTGTTACAGTAACCTTGGCTGTTCCACTTGTTGTACCGGCTGTGATCACGCCTTTGTTGTTAACAGTTACGATCCGCTTATTGCTGGAGGTCCAGGACTTCACGGAATCGCCATTTGCCATTGTGACTTTGATCTTGTTGGTGCTGTGCTTATACTGCAGTCTGATGCCGGTTGCATTCAGTTTGACTGTTGCTGTAAGCTTCTTTCCATAGTTTCTTGTAACTTTCTTACCACATACAGAGCATGTTCCCTGCTGTTTTGCCGGCGCAAATACAGTTGCTTTCGCAATTGTCTTCCATGTATATTTGTGGTCATTTGTCTTTGCAATGGACTCTGTCTTTGTTGTTTTGCAGACTTTACATGTGTAAGTCTTTTCCCCGGCTTCTTTACATGTTGGTTTTTTCGTTACTTTTCCTTCATCGAAGGTATGCTCTTTTGCTGTAAGCTCAGCAAGTGGCGCAACAATATATTTGTGTGATGTCTTTGTAACTGTGAGCTGGTATTTTCCGGCTTTATCAGCTTTTACATTGGCAATTCCTTCATCATTTGTTACAAATTCTGATGTTTCAGCAGTATCAAGGTTTTTCAGTTCAACGGTGCACTCTTTCTCATTCTCTACTGGTGTCATCATTGAAAGACCTTTTACTGTTACTGCAAATTCTTTACCAGCACAGATTTCTTCCGGAACATTTTCAAAATAAATATACTCGTCTGTGTATCCGCTTGTATCTGCCAGCACATAAAGGCTCAGTGTATCGCCATTCTTTAATGCAGTTGTGTTTGCAACGGTTCCCTGTCCGTTTTCGTCTACCGGATATTTATTATTTACATAATAGCCAAAATTTCCGGTAGTATTTTCAAGCATAGCATAAATCCATCCATTTGATCCTACATTAAGATATTTAGACGGATTTTCATCAAATGCATCTCCATACATTGTTTTGTGCAGAACATAAAGTGCATCAGCTACTGTTACCTGATTCTTCATTGCTTCCGGTTTTTCATATCCGTAAGCGGCTGCATCTTTAGATGTAACATCAAATGTTCTCAGCTGTGCCGCTTCACCAGCCATATTTACTCTGACTGTTACAGTCGCAACAGCTGCATTCTGTGCATCTTTGGCTGCATCAATAGCTGCCTGAAGTGCCAGTGTTGCATCACTTACTTCTTTTTCTGTAAGATTTTCTTTGTTCAGGACATCTTTTGCTGTGGCAATTGCCGCCTGAAGTGTTGACTTTGTTCCTTCCGGATACTGTCCCGCTTCTGTCCCTTCTGTCATTCCATCCAGAAGTGTCTGTGCTTCGTTGATCAGCTTCTGAAGTCCCTCTGTTGCCGGTCTGGTTCCCTTGATGGTAACAGTTACGGAAACAGGCTGTTTGTAAAGTTTCTGAAGAACTGTATTTTCCGGATGCTTTGCAGCAGCATCTTTGTAAAGTTCACTGCTGAGTACGGAAGAGATTGTGATCTGTGTGTCTGTTTCTCTTCTGGTAACAACAAGGTTTTCATGCTGTACTACTGCATTGTTGGAAGATTTAAATAATCTGTAACTTGATGCCATTGGATCGTACTCCGGGAAATCATCCGGGATGATTCCTGTACCGGTTCTGTCAGCATTATCATAAATCCATTTTTCGCCTGCTGTCAGTTCCTGGAATGCATGCAGATTTCCGGTGATAGAATCCTTATCTGCATACAGTCCATCGTTGATTCCATCAAAGTAATGTGCTTTTGCATACTCCATCAGATCAAGCTGAGCCTGAACTTCTGCCTCTGTAATGGCTTTGACCGTAACCGGAATCTTCTTGCTTACGGTTACATTATCACGGGTAAAGGTAACAATAAGATTTACAGCAAGATCTTCATTGCTTGCAAAACGGTCTACGGCTGCTCTGTAACCATTAACCTTAATCACATTCTCATTATCTGAAGTTACTGTAATTTCTTTGTTAGCGAATACGTATTTGTTATTGTCGTCCTTTATTTTGGTGTATCTTGGAAGCTGAAGATCATAGGTGCAGTTCTTAAGATCTGCTACCTGACTCTGATCATTGAAATTTTTAATCTGATCTGCTGTATAATATTTATTCAGAATTGCCTGAAGTTCTTCTTCTGTAGGTCCTGTCTGCCCGGTGCCTTTAACAGTTACTTTGAATTCTTTTGTCAGAGTAGCAAAATCAGATACCTTTTCTACATAAGAATTCAGCAATGTGTCATTGGCGTTAAAGGTAGCTGTCAAAGTTACTTCTGTATCTTCCGGCTGTGGTTTGATCACGCCTTCTTTGGCATCGATCAGGGATCCCCATCCTGTATCCTTGAAGCTGATCACACTTTCATTAGAGGACTCCCATGCAATGCTGGACCAGGTTGTTCTTGCACTGGTGCCCATGCACTGTGGAAGTGTCAGATTGGATGTTACCTCTGCTGCATCTGTGTTTGATCCTTTGATCTTGGCCCAGGTAAGACCGTCCTTATCTGCTTGCATCTGCCTGTTAAAGTATTCGCAATCCCATCCAATTGTAGCAGTACGTTCTTTTGTTTCTGCCTTTGCGCCATTCTTCTCAAATACATAGATAAGACTTACATTCTTAACATTAGAACCTGTGGAAGGAGCCTGTGCCCTGTAATGAATGATTCCATCAGTGCCAACCCAGTCTGTATCGCCACTGTATTTAACAGAAACAGTCACACCGGTTGTATCAATATCTGTGTATGCACCAATTCTGGTTTTTACAAACTCGCAAATATTCTTGTCCGTTGCAAACTTCGGACGAAGTGCTCCCATCTCTGCATCAAATTTCGCTTTGATAGCATTTACGGTTTCTACATCTGCCGGATTAATGCTTGATACCATCTTGACATTTAAGGAAATATTCTCATCATCGCCGGACGGTGCGTAAGTATTTTTCACATCATTGTAATCCGGTGCTGTCACAGTGTAAGTGTAAGTAACACCTTTCTGCATGGTGTAGGTTCCATTGTCATTTGCCTTGAGTTCTACAGTCTCTGTTTCATCTTCATCCCACGGATCTTCCTCTTCGTAGGTTACTTTAATGGATGCATTCTCGACTGCTTTATTGTCTTTGTCTACCGGATTAATGGTTACTGTATAATTGCTGATGTTTTTCTCAAGCTGAACATTGATCGTATCGTCTTTGTCCGGGGTGAACTCCTGATTTGAAACGGATTTATAATTTGGAGCTTCTACGCTATATTTATAAGTAGTTCCATCAATCAGATTATAACTTCCGTCTGCTTCTGGTTTTATGGTATCGTACCAGCCTTTTTTGACGGTTACTGTGGCACCATTGACCGGATTGCCGGATTTGTCTGTTACGTTGAATCTGACGTTTCTTGTGATGATCTTCTTCAGTGTAACGGTTTTTACAGTGTTGAGATCTGTCGGATTGAAGGTAAAAGAGCTTTCTTTGTAATCGTTATATCCGTCTTTTTTGACAGTCAGGGTGTAATTTGCACCCTTTTCCATGTCATAAGAACCATTTGCCTTCAAAGAAACAGTATTCCAGCCCTTCTCCAGTGTTACAGTCGCATCATTGATTGGAGTACCATTTTCATCCTGTACCTTGACGGTCATTGTGTAAGCTGGTTCTGCTGCTTCGATTGTGATGGTAAATTCCTGCTCTGCGAGAGCTGCTGTAGCTGCCTGTGCCTCATTGTTGATTACAGAATCAGATGTATCTGCTGAAAACAGTCTCAGGGTTGCCTTAATACTCATTGGTCCTTCTTCTGCAGTCGGACGCTTAATAATCGGGGTACTTCCTCTCTTCGCTGCTGTCTTGGTGTTAAGATTTAACCATTTTCCTGCTTCCTCGTTGTCAATATACCAGCCGTTCTTGTATGGACTGGTGAATGTCCTGAAAGCTATAGAAGTAATATTACTTCCAGTTCCATTTGTCTTAAGGCCTATGGTATAAGTTAATCCATCTGCACTCTTGGCAACACCGGTTCCACCATTGGTGATTAACTTATTATTCTGATTAGTAAGATAGTTATCCTTAAGCCATTGGGCTGCAGCAGCTTTTGCATCATCTGTACCAGTTGTTTCATCCGCAAATGCTGCGATATCTCCATTCTCTGCTGAAAATGAGTCTGCATCTCCTTCTGCTTCAAATACCTCTGTATCAACGGATGCATCCTCAGAATCTTCGACAGATAAATCCTCTCCCATCAGGTCTTCCGCATTGTCCGTATCCTCGTCCTGAATGGAAATCTCCGCATTGTCTTCCTCATCTGCCTGTACTTCTATTGCTTCCTGTCCGCCATCAGAAAACTCGATATCCGCTGCAAATGCATTGGAAGGAATCATCGTTACGGTCATCATTGCTGACATAGCAAGCGCTGACAAACGTTTCATCAATTCTTTTTTCTTCACTTTGCTCCTCCTTTTGTGAATTACTTTCATAAATCGTTGTTTCAACAACAAAAAACAGAGCCTCATAATTCGATGAGTCTCTGTCCTTTATAACGTGTTGGCTTGCCGACTAAAAATGACTTCCGCGCTTGACATTAAATACAGCAAATAGCAGTTCCGGATTCGCACCGGATTTCCTCAAACTGACTACCAAATCAGACCACGTCTGGTTATCTTGTTGTCCGGTTATTATAGCATTTTTACATAACAACGTCAATTACTTTACGGTTACTCTGATCGTATAGTATTTCCTTCCGGATCTTACTGTAATCCTTGTAGCTCCTTTTGCCCGTGCTGTAATGACACCTTTGCTGTTTACAACTGCTACATTCCTGTTGGAAGAAGCATAGGTAATTCCCTCCTGAGAGGTAATCGGATTGACCACCGGTTTCAGGGTCAGTTTCTGCCCACGCTTCAGAGTTTCGCTGGCTTTCAGTCCACTGATGCTTGTTGTTATAACTTTTGTAGACTGAACTTTGACATTCAGACTTGCCTTTTTACCGCTCTTAAGTGTTACTGTGATCCTTGCGGTTCCGTTCTGTCTGCCGGCTGTGATCACGCCTTTGTTGTTGACAGTTGCAATTCTTCTGTTGCTGGATGTCCAGGACTTCACAGAATCTCCATTTGCCATTGTGACTTTGATCTTGTTGGTACTGCGTCTCTGCTGAAGTCTGATGGATGTTGCATTCAGTCTGATCGTTGCCGTAAGTTTCTTTCCATAGTTTCTTGTAACTGTCTTACCGCATACAGAGCATTTTCCCTGCTGTTTCGCCGGTGCAAATACAGTTGCTTTCGCAGTTGTCTTCCATGTATATTTATGGTCATTTGTTTTTGCAATGGTTTCTGTCTTTGTTGCTCCACAGACTGTACAGGTGTATGTCTTCTCTCCTGTATTCTTGCAGGTTGCCTTTTTCGTTACTTTTCCTGAGTCATACTTATGATCATTTGTCTTCGGGATTTCTTCTGTCTTTGTTTCTTGGCAGACTGTACAGGTATAGGTTTTTACTCCTGCTTCTTTACAGGTTGGTTCTGTTGTTACTTTTCCCTCGTCATAAGTATGCTCTTTCATCGGGATTTCTTCTGTCCTGGTTTCATTACAGTAAGTACAGGTATAAAGCTTTTCTCCTGTTGCTGTGCAGGTCGCTTCTGTCTTTACTACGCCTTCATCCCACATATGCTGCACATGATTTCTCTTTGTCAGTTTATCCGCATCTGCTCCAAGAGGATCATCTGTACGGTTATGATTTTTCTTCCAGGTGCACCATTGAACCTTCGGCAGTCCGGTTGTTCCATTGGCTGTATTGAAGTAAGTTGCTCCGCTCTCTGTTTCATGTGTCTCGCAGCTTGTGTCTACGAATGCAACTCCGCCGATACCTTTTGTAGTACCGCAGTCATCATTAAATGTATTTTCTGCAATATCATCGTATGTATTCAGACTTCTGTAATATCCGATGATTCCACCAACGTTTGTTCCATTTGTTGCGTTCACCTTACCGGTAAATGTATTATTTTTAAAGGTATATGCATTCCATGCCTGCGCTACCATGATGTCACCACCAAAGATACCACCAACATTGTCTGCACCGGTAATGGTTCCTGTTGATGTACAGTTATTAACATTCAGTCTGTAAGCATTTGGTGCGGACATTGTATTGTCCATGTAGCCACCAGCAACGATACCACCTGCATTTTGACCGCTGGCTTCTACTGTACCGCCAAATGTACATCCGGTCACATAATTGTCGCCCATAGAATTATCTCTCATACCCATGATACCGCCGACATAGTTTATACCATATACAGTCGCATTACTGGTACAGTTGCTGATAGTTCCATTAAATCTTCCTGCAATAGATCCGATAATACTCTGATCCTTATTATAACCAATTACAACACCATCTTCAATTGTACAGTTCTGTACGGTTGCAAGAAACTTGGCAGAACATCCTCCATACGGATTTGTTGTTATATTAGCACCGAGAAGCCCTGATTTCAGAGTACTTGATCCGCTCTTTAATGTAATATTGTCAAGCAAAACTGCTTTACCGGAGAGTCCGACACCTTCCAGATTATTGATCAGTCCATATCCGGCAATCTTTGTACCATAGATATTCAGATTGCGAACTTCTGCACCCTTTACATATCCCAGAAGCGGAAGTCCACCTTCCGGAACAGTGATGGTGTGATTCTGTCCATCAAGGATTCCACTGAATGCACGAAGATTCTGACCTCTCTTGATGTCATTGGTGCCGTCGATTGTTTCGCCGATCGGAGTCCATCCTTCCGGCAGAGTAATGTCGTCTGTAAGAACAAAATATGTATTTTCAGGAATTTTTGCTGCTTTTACAAGTTTTTTCAGTCTTGTAAGATCTTTTGCTGTTGAAAGCTCATATGGACTTGTTTCTGTTCCCTGACCTTCAAAAGCAGAACCTGTTACATTAAGATAGATACCACCTGGTGAAGAACATATTACATCCGTATGCTCGACTCCCGGCTGTCCCGGAATTCCTACAAAGTATTCTCCATTTGGAATCTTGTCAAGATCAACCTGCAGTTCTCCATTTTCCGTTTCTCCGAGACGTGTCCATGATGCCACATCACCATCCCACATATCAGCAACCGGAATATAATAGAGCTGATAATTTCCAGTCATCTTATTCTGCGTTGTTTCTCCACCATTCATGCCTGCCTGCGCGCGCCAGGTCTGAAACGTAATACTGTCTTTTTTGCCACGATCTACTACAACCTTTGTACGGCTTCCATTCTCATCTGTCAGATAATTAAATCCTGCTCCGGAATCTGAATAGAAATTCCAATCAGAATAATGTGCTAACGTTACAACATCACCATTATGTAATAAGATCTGATCAGCAGTACTTCCCCATCCAGTCGATGCAAGAGGATATTCATAATTTAAATAATAATTAAGGTTTTGATCCAAGCCCCAGAGATGCTCCATGTACAGAGATCCTGGGCTTCCTGTAATATTAAGTGTTTTTTTATCATCCAAATACCCTTCATCTTTCAGAAATCCCTGTCCGGCTTCGTCATCTCCAAGTCCGAAATACAGAACTTCTGTCGCATAAATTATAAGATGTAATAATGTGACATGATTACGTGCTGTCTCGGCCGTTCCCACCATTCCAGTTGTTCCTTTATCGCTTGAAGAATACTTTTCTGATTTAAAATAAAATTTCTCTAATCCATACCTGGCAAGGTCAAAATACGGAACTGTCAACTGTTTCAACGCAACCGGTTCACTAATTGCTCCATCTTCAAATTCGTCGTCTGCAAATCTGTCATCCTGTGAAAACGAAAAATTGACTGTTACTTTTGCTGTTTCCCCGTCTGATTCGGAATCACCATCACTAAATGCTTCAACGGCATTCTGATCGTCTGCATCACTGAAAACATCTACCTCATCTGCATCAGCTTCCTCTGTGTCCGAATCGTCCTGTGCCTGTGCGTCCTCAATTGTGATGTCATCCTCATCTGTATCCTCGGTATCCCAAGGACCTTCAAATGAAATTTCTGTGTCTGAATCGTCCTGCTGAATTTCTTCTGCGGTTTTCTCATCTGTAACCTGTTCTTCCTGCTGTTCCAGCGCATATCCGTCATCAAAGGATATTTCCTGTGCATACGCAGTTACATTAAGACCTGTACACATCATGATCGCCGCCATCATCCACGCAAGAAGTCTCATACGAATTGATGGTCTTTTGTTGTTTTTCATCTTCTTCCTCCTTTTATAAATTTGGCAACAAAAAACAGAGCCCCAATACTATGAGTCTCTGCCCTATACAACGCGTTGGATACACTGACTTAAAACATTCTACGCATTTAATATTTCATACAGTAAAATAAGTTCCGGATTCGCACCGGATTTCCTCAAACAGATCATACAAATGATCCGACCACGCCTGGTTATTTTGTTGTTAAAATTGTAACATTTCTCCACATTACTGTCAATTTTTATTTTTATAATCTAAAAGCTTTTGGTCTGATCAATCCTGGATCAGTCCGTATTTGCGTTTGATCCGTTCCAGCTTTTCGAGAAGCGGTCTGCTTAAAACCCATAAAAAGATCACAGTAGATGCTGCATGGACCAGATCTACCGGTGCGCCCGAAATATAATTCGCGATCAGGCTCTCTTTTGTTATATATCCATAGGACATCAGTACTCCTGCCGGATTCATGATTCCCCCATAAATCAAAAATACGCTCAAAAATCCAAATACACAGAGATCTGCTTTCCGTGCTTTCAAAATCCCCACGCGATATAATATGCCTGCAAGAAAACCGATCAGGCCAAAAGCAAACATCTGCCATGGTGTCCACGGTCCCTGTCCCATAAACATATTGGACAGCAGCATAATCATACATCCTACCAGGAATCCGGCTTCGCCACCAAAGGAAACCCCTGTAAGAATTACAATTGCCGCGACCGGTTTGAAGCTCGGAAGCATAAAGAATGCTGCACGCCCTGCAACGCCGATTGCAGCCAGCACCGATATGACCATAATTTCTCTTGCTTTTGGCTTTCTGCCCTCAAACATCATAAAAAAAGGCAACATCGCGGCAACTACAAGGATCAGGCTGCACAGAAGATATTTTCTGCCATGAAAGATTCTGACAGATATATACAGTAATACCGGTACGATCAAAAGCAGAAGCACAATTGCAAGCCAGGTCCGGCGGCTGACTTTTCCATCTTTTTTCATCTGACGTATGATCAGTCCATCTGACGGAAGAGTGTATTCTTCCAGATCATGATCTTCTTTCTCCTCCTGTACAACCGGAGTACTTCCGGCATCCAGAAACTCGTCCAGAAACTGATCTAATTCCTGCTCTTTAAGCACTTCACCACATCCCTTCCTGTAACCGCCTCCGGAAAGAACTGTCTTGCCATACGGTTCGCTGCTGTCGTATAGAAGCTGTTGCCTGCAAAAAACTCACGTGTTTCTTTGTTTGTGACAATATTTCCCTCGAAAAAAAGTCCGACACGGTCTGCATACTCCGCCACAAACTCCACATCATGTGAGATCATAAAAATCGTAATTCCATGCTGCTGCAATTTCTTCAGAATCTCGCCCAGTTCTTCTTTGTATTCTGCATCCATTCCTTTGGTAGGTTCATCCATCAAAAGAATCTTCGGCCGCAGTAAAAGTACCTTTGCCAGTGCCAGCCTCTGCTGCTCTCCTCCGCTCAGATCATACGGATGTCTCTCAAGAAGTCCTTCCAGATGTGTCAGACTGACAATTCCCTCGATTGCCTTTTCTTTCTTCATATTTATCGGATATTCCGGAGATGTTTTTTCTTTTTTGCCACCTATCACTGAATACAGGTCTTCCAGCACCGTCTTTTTGAGAAAAAGACTCTGCGGATTCTGCGGAAGCACCCCCAGATATCCATTATACAGTTCCCTGTCACTGAATTTGCGGATATCCTGTCCATCCAGTACTATTTTTCCACGATAAGGTGCCCGGATACGGCAAAGCAGGGACAATGTTGTACTTTTTCCGGTTCCGTTTCCACCGACAACTGCATAAAATTCGCCTTTTTTTACCTGAAAGGACAGATCCCTGATAACATCTGCACTTTCCCTTTCATAACGGAACCATACTTCTTTTACTTCTATGGCAGGCTTTTCTTTTTTATTTTTTCCCTGTTTCCTGTTTTTCGTCTCTTCTGCCTGTGCTTCCCGGATTTCCGTTCCCCGAACAACTTCCGGATGAAGGTTCAGATATTCCTGCATCCACATTCTTCCGTCACTTACTGTAAGTGGACAGGCAAGATCACTGTCTACCGACGCAAAAATCTGCATAGGCACCGGCATAGATAAAAACATGCCATGTTCACGTCTTTTCAGCTCCAGACCGATCTCCCCCGGTGTTCCCTCTGTGATCAGTTTTCCCTGATCCATCACAAATACTTTATCTGCAAACGGAATGATATCCTGCAGTCGGTGTTCCGTAATGATGACAGTTGTTCCGATATCCCGGTTTATTTTTTTGACCGTTTCCAGAAAATCAGACGCAGCAATCGGATCAAGCTGAGAAGTTGGTTCATCAAGGATCAGAAGCGACGGATGCATTGCCATGATAGCAGCCAGATTCAATAACTGTTTCTGACCGCCGGACAGCTCCTTTACCTCACGGTAAAACCAGCGGTGGATTCCAAAATAGCTTGCCATTTCTGCTACACGTAACCGAATTGTGGCATTGTCATACCCCAGACTCTCGAGTCCAAACGCAAGTTCATGCCACACTTTATCCGTAACGATCTGGTTATCCGGATTCTGCATGACAAACCCGATTTCTTTACTCTGTGTTCTGTACTCCAGCTCAGCCAGCGGCTTTCCTTTGTATAAAATCATTCCCTTTTTCTCACCATGCGGTGCCAATACGCTTTTCATTTGCCGGAGAAGTGTACTCTTTCCACATCCGCTTCTTCCACAAATGACATTCAGCGTACCTTCTTTTATATCTAAACTGATTTCTGTAAGTGCCCGCTTCTCCTGATCCGGATAGCTGAAACTGAAATCTCTGATTTCCAATATATTCATGAATACTGTTTCTCCTGTTCCAGTTCTTCATATATTTTTCTGTACGTATATCCTATTTCTGTTCCGACTGCTTTCTGGCTTCGGGCAAGTGCAGCCCGCTCTGCCAGGTTCAAAAATACCGGAAGGAAACAAAATACGGCAAATGCAAGATACGTTATCACTGCCAGCACCGGTCCACAGCCGGAGTAAGCATGATTTATACCCGCCAGTTGAATCTTCGGATCATAAACAGCAAAGGCGGCCCCCTTCACGCATCCAAAAGCAAATACTGCTGCCAATATGGCAAACGCGCCGGTAAGCCACCTGTCTCTTTTTGTATATCTGTATATTGAAAAGGCTGTGCGTCCATGCAGCCCATATCCTCTGCTTCTCATGGAATCTGAAGTTTCTATTGCATTTTCCAGTGCCCATGTAACCAGAATAGAAAGTATATTCATTCCATGCTTCGCCTTCGCAAGCATACTTCCATTTGTCACATCGCGCCCCATTGCTTTCTGTCCGTTACGAATCACCCTGAGCTGTTCGGTAAATCTCGGCACAAATCTGAGTGCCATAGACAGAACCAGTGACAGTGCCGGTATGAGCCTGCCAAACAGATATACAAATTTGTCTGTTGTCATTACACAGTTGTAACAACTGAACCACTGAATCACAATAAACATCACCGCGCCGAGAACCAGACCATACACCAGTGCTTCCAGTGTGATCCAGTTTCCGCTGGCTTCCACGTAATACAGCATTGTCACACCATAGTGGTTAAACAGTGGGTTTAATAATGCCACGATCAGAAGTCCCGGCAGCGTTACAAGCAGATTCTGTTTTAATGTTTTTTTCCATCCGTTCAGAAGGAAGGCATACATCACTGCCGCGATATATGAAATCAACAGAAATACTGGATGCTGATTGAACATCGTAAACAGAAGTACCACTGCGAAGTAAAAAAAGTTCAGAAAAGGATGGCATCCTGAAAAGGCATCGTTTACTTTGTCATTCATTTTGCCATCCTCCTTCTGTAATAATGCTGTGCTCTGATCCAGAAGATCATGTATGCAGTTCCCAGCCCTGCAACCAGTATCAGAATCCAGACATGAAGCGGTATCGTCTTCGCCTCTGTAATTACAGTTTCCACCGGACTTCCATCTGTATTCGAAGAAGTCGTTTCAACTGCTTCTCCATCGGTGGTTTCTGTCTTTTCATTTTTATCTGTTTTTTCGCTGTCGCCGGTATCTTTTTTGCCGGATTTTGATTCTTCTTCTTTTGTTTTTTCAGATTCTCCTGCTTTGGCTGTCTTTTTGGAAGTGTCTTTCGTTTTTCCTGACTGTTTTTGACCGTCAGACGCTCCTGATGAATTGCCGTTTTCGTCCTTTGTGCCATCGCCGCCTGAACCATTTCCATTTACCAGTTTCAGGTTTGCTTTTGAGCCCTCTCCATCTGAACCTTTACCCGGAGTTGTCGCCTCTGATTTATGACCGCCGCTTCCCGGACGTGCCGCTATATTATTCTTGTTGTTGTCTTTCCCGTCATTATTTGCATTACCCGGATTCTGACCTTTTTTCTTCACATCCGGGATGCGGATAACAAGCTGGTCACTCACATTTCCGGTGCTGTCTTTGACAACGATCACCAGATCTTTTTCACCTTCAGTCAGGCCTTTCAGCATAATGGTATCCGTTCCTGCCTGAATCTCGGTTCCCTTTCCTTTGGTATTCAGCTTCGGAATTTTCTTCCCTGCATCCACAACCTGATAGTAGCGATATCCTTTTTCACTGGATTTGTATACTACAGATGCTTTGTCCACGGAAAGTCTGCTGGCACTGACTTTTTTCAGTACCGGTGCCGTAATGTCGGTAAGCTTCAATGTCACGTAATAGTTTTTCTTCGTGCCGTCTTCCGCAGTTACCTGTATTCTGACTTTTGCCTCTTTTTCTCCGCTGGCAAAAAATATCTTCCAGAAAGCATGTCCGCCTGCCGCAGTACTCTGACTGATGGTTTCATCTTTCTGTACTGTCGAGCCCCGGATGCCAGCCAGTGCATATACCCGTATCGATGCTTTTTTATTAGCTGTCTGTGCCCATATATTCAGGCTCTGTCTCTCTGTACCGTAAACGGCGGTGTACTTTGTTTCCTGCTTCTTAAAAGCCGGAGTCAGCTTCTGTATTCCCTTACCATACGTATCTGAACTGGATACATACAGATTTTTCAATGATGCATCGGAATTCATTGTTGATTTCAGAGAATATCTGTATTCTGTCTTTGTTTTTTCTGCTGCAACTGTTTCATTCAGCGTTTCATAACCGTCCCGGGATATAGTGATCTGATATGTATTTCCGACAATAAACGGATATTTTTTGTTCTTCGGAGCAATCTCCTGTCCATCCTGATTGACCACCTTTATCTCTGCATCAGAAGGAGTCACCTTTATTGCCACATTTATTCCTGCATAGACATGTATCGAAATGGCATATGGTGCTTCCATAATGTTTCCGTTTTCATCCTTCGCCAGTATGTACAGGACTTTTTCTTCTTTGTCCGGAACTGTCAGATCCAGCGTATTTTCTCCCTGCGCCATTGTCTCCGTAAAATCTCCGGTAAAGGATGGCGTTTCTCCAGCCTTTCCAAGCACATAAGCATAACTGCCTTTTTCGTTGGCGGTGAAAGTCACTCTTATCTTGTTATTTTCATAACGCACTGCTTTTTTGCCTGAAAGGACAGGCGGATAAACATCTGCTCTTCTGAGTAATACCTGATAAACTTCGGTCTTTCCGGTTCTGGTCTGAACGGTTACTTTTACCAGTGCCTCTGACTCATCATCTCCAAAATACACTGCAATTCTGTGTGCTTTGCCGCTTCCGGAGGTTTTGCCATAATTTGTGATTTTTTTGATTCCCCGGATACCTTCTGCTGTCACAGATGCGCTGTCTTCTTCCGGCAATGCAAAAATATTGATCCTGTTGCTGTTTCCGTCATATACTTCTGTCGTATATTCTTTCTGTTCCGGAGTAAATTCCGGTTCCAGCCCGATCCTGCTTCCACCATCCGTATAAGCATTACTTGTACTTACCGTCAGATTCGACAATAAAGGACTGCTGTGATCTCCTGTAACCGTAAAAGTATATTTCGTGCTTTTGCCGTTTTTGGACACTACTGCAGTAACCGGAACGTCATCACCCTGAAAGCTGACACTGAATGTTCCGTCACAGGCTTTGCCGTTCACTGTCAGCGCTGCGCCCTGTGGTATTCCGAATTTAAACGTTGCCTTTTTTGTTCCGTCCTCACAGGATAATTCATATGCAGATCGCTCCTTACGGTAACTTCTGTCCCATGTTACTTTCCCATGGTCTGATGTAACTTCCACACTGCGCAGGCATGCGACATTTGTCTCAATCGCCATCATATAGTTGGAATCGTTCTTATAATATATGGTTCCGTCTTTGTCTACACAGAGTGTACTGATGCTGTACTGCTGCTGGTCAGTATCCGGCGTAAAGATTTCTTCTGCCACACCTTTTGTCTGTCCGGGTTCATCTTTCAGAAGATAAATTCCACCTGGAAAGGCATTGGCAGTAAAATAAACATAAACCCTGCCATCCGGCTTTCCGTCCCCGTTAAAATCTTCTTTTTCATATGCCGTTGACAGAAGCGGGGCCGCCTGTGGATATCCCGGTACCGAAACAGAATATGCCAGTTTCAGTTCATTGTCTGATTCGGCAATGACATCAAAATGATGTCCGCCGTCGGCATTAAACTGTCCCCCCTGTCCACAGACACCGATATATATCCTGCCTTTATAAACAAGCGGTGTCGCTGTTGCCATACCTCCGAGGTTGTAGCTTAATACCTGTCCGAAGGTTCCGTCATCATTCATTTTTACCCTGTAAAGATATCCGCCCTTTGTGGCAAAATATACATAACCATTGTCAAAAGAAACTGTCGTACGGATGTCTCCGTTTACACCGGTCAGTTTATCCAGTAACTGTCCTGTTTTTGTAGAAACAGAGTAAAGAATTGATGTGTTTGTATAATTTCCCATATCTGATCCGTCATCCGAACCAAATACAAGATAATCGCCAGATGCATAGGCTCCTGCCCAGTAAAATCCACCTTTATGGCTGTATTTCCATGTACAGAGTTTTATTTCATCTCCCCTGGACGGATCTTCATCTGTAACAGACAGTGCATAATAAATTCCTGCTGTTGTTTCAGAATTCCAGGTACCTGTATAAATATAACCGTCCCTGTAGGTAATCGGACTAAGAGTCTGGCCGCCTACCGTTTCACTGATCCACAGAGATTTCAGCGTCGTTGCACTGACTGCCTGTATCTGTCCGCCTCCAACCTGTGCAAACAGCATGCCCTCTGCATAGGTAAGCGGATTCAGGGCAAATACCATACTTCCTGCCAGTTCTTCACTTACTGCGACTATCTCACCGGTGTTTCTGTCCATTTTGTAAATAAATTTGCCGGATGCCGCATATAGATATCCGCCTAATACCAGTGGCGGTGTGACTGCCGCACTCCAGTCACCGCCCATTTTTACTGCCCATTTCTGAACAGTTTCATCCACATTCGACGGGGTTGCCGCAGAAGTAACTCCGTTATTGGTATCACTGTTTCTGTAGTTGATCCAGTCATTGTCCTCGATATCCGGCTGTCTGGAATCAATCTCTTCAAGATCTGCTGTTATCTCGCTCTGCTCGCCAGCCACAAAACTTCCCTGACATGCTTTATATCCATAACATGACGCTGTCCACTGATATGTTTTACCGATCATCAGTCCCTCATACAGAAGGCTGTTATCTGCCGATGCAGAGACACGCATACCCTTTTCATCGTATACACATACAACTGCATTTGCGGGACTGACTTTGAATTCTGCACCTGCTCCTGCCAGTTTTGATACAATCAGATGATACTCGCTCTCGGTAGTATAAGTCTTTCCCTGATACTCCGGGTCATTATAGCCACCTTCTACCGACATATGGAAGGTAATATCCGTATCACCCTCTTCATTCAGCGGAACCTGTATAGTATTTCGATTCTGCAGTGGAACTCCATTGACGGTCAGTCCGTAATATGCATTAATAGAATACGGTCTTACATTGATCTGTACCGAATCAACGTCCGCAGCAACAGAAGCATGATATGTTCTGTCGGCACTGTTAAATTTTTCACTGATGATATTTGTCGCAAGGTCACTGTCCGTCGGGAGATAACAGCCGATGGACGACAGATCCAGTCTTCGAAGGACAACGATCTTATAGGTCTGCTGGTGTTCTGCATTTCCTGCAATAATCGTATAAACGCCTCTGGATCCACCATTCGTTCCATTTGCAAAAACACGACCGTTCAGACGGTATCTCCTGCCCTCGGAAAATGCTTTACGAGCTATCTCTGTGGTTTTCTGTGCACCATCGACTGTCCAGCCGGACAGCGTCACTTTAGCATCATCCGGAAGAGTATCCAGCAGATCCGCAGATACGTAAAATGCCGTTGCCAGTGCATAGGAACTGTATTCCACTGTGTATACTTTGCCGCCAAATTCTTCATCTAAATCTGTACGTCTTTCCGGATTAAGTGTAACTGCATCCGGTGAGCCGCTGTAACTCGTATATACCGTAAGATTTTCAAGAAAATCGGCTGAATCATCTACTTCGTCTGCACTTTTAGATTCTGCTTCTGTTGTTTTGATATCCTCTGTCGTTTCCTGAGACGGATTTTCTTTGTTTTCGTCTGAAGATATTTCTTCGCCATTCGTATCTTCCGGAGTTTCCGGCTCTTCGTTCTGACTGTCGTCCCTATCCGGATTTTCATCCGGCTCTTCCTCTGTATCTCCGCTGATATCAATATCTTCTCCGGAATCGGCATTATCATCCGGATTCTCCGGCTCCTGATCAGGGCTTTCCGGTTCTTCACCTGGAATTTCTGATTCTCCACCCGGAGTTTCCGGCTCCTGTTCAGTTTCTCCGGAATTTTCTGCAGTTTCCGAAAGTTCAGACTGTTCCGTGATATTCTCTGTATTTGGTTGTGAAAGTATGGCGTCCTCTGCTCCGTAAACCGGGACACTTCCCAGTAAGAGAGCCAGCGACAAAAGTCCTGCCAGAATTTTTTTCATTTACCATTCTCCCCAGGTTTCTCCGTTTTGCCCAGCTCCCACATCAGCACCTGCATAGAGTGAAAATCTGAGTCTGACCACATCTCCGTCTGCCGGGAAATATGCGGACATTCCGTTGTTCATATATTCACCGTTTACAAAATAAAGCCACCCTGAATCCATTGTGAAATCAAATTCGCCCAGCCAGTCATTATCATGCTCTGTCAGCTGGCTGTTTACTTCAGTAAGATGTGCCAGCAGTTCCTCCGGAATCGCCGCCCCGGCTGTCAGTCCACTTCTTCCGATTGACCGCAGATAAAATCCGGAATTGGCTTCCCCGATATTTCTCCAGTCAAAGCCATTTTCATCCAATACTCTCAATAATACCGATGCCATGGATTCTCCCTGATAATATTCGACAGCCTCCGGTCCCAGAAGATTCCCAAGGCCAACTGTTCCCGCTTCTATACTGAGCGTAATCGTTCCTTCCGGTTCCTGCTGCCCATCCTCGCCTTTGTAGATTGTGTATTCCGGAATTGTGGTGCTCCAGCCTTCACTGTCTGTAACTTTTATGCTGACTGTATTGGCACCATCTTCCAGTTCGATACGATAAGAAACTATTCCCTGCGCATCTGTTCCGATGGAATACAGTTTCTCCCCGTTTCCATATACTTCAAGTGCTAACGAGGAAAGCACATTTCCATGATAGTCAGAAGCCTGTACAAAAAATGTCCTGTACGATGCATTGATGGTTTCTCCGTTTTCAAGATCTGTCGCAACAGATGGATATTTATTTTCTTCCGGCGCAGGTTCCGGATCATCATCCTCTGACGGAACTTCTGTATTTTCCTGGTTTCGATCATCATTCTGCTCCGGCTGCGTTTCATTGCCATTTTCGCCGTCATCGTTGTTTTCATCATCATAGTGAACTTCATTCGGAAGGACTTCTTCATCAGTTTCCTGATTACCTTCGGCCTGCTCAGAAGTTTCCTCTGGTTCACCTGCTGTATTATCCACAGTCTGCCTGGAATTGTCCGGATTTTCGGTGATCTGCTGTTCCGGCTCCTGCTCCTCTTCCTCTTCTGTTTCCGGCTCCTCCGGTTCTTCCAGTGTCTGCGCCTGTACCTCTGTACTCTCTGCTCCATTCTGATTATCTGTGTCCGCCCCTGCATATGCAAAGCCTTTTCCCAAATATCCTTTAAAAGAACTGTCTGCGCTTATTCCCTGCACCGGATTTTCTGCTATTTCCGGCTGTTGTCTGCCAAGTCCCCAGACAATCGAGGCACCAAACAAAAGCAAACCTGCTATAAGGAGTACAACTGCCAGCAAATCTTTCTTTCTGTTTTTTTTATTTTGTTTATTATGATTTTTCATCTGGCATCTGCCTCCTCTCTGAATTATTTTTTATCTTTTACAGCAGTCTTTCTATATATTTTATGATCCACATATCATACCATCTGGTTTTTATCTTTAATTCTGTCTTTATATTTTTCACACATTGTTCTGCGGTTTGTCTTTCTTCATCTGAAATGTTATGCGGACTGAACGCAGCTTTCTCCCCGATCTGCCATGTATTCTTATAAGCTTCTGTCAGTTCATCCGTGTATGTTCCATGTGCATAAAGCTTTGCCGCATATCCGGTCATGGCTCTGACCGCAGCTCGGTTATCAGCTGCTGCAAATGCTTTTTTTCGTTTTGCCTCTGCAATGATCCGCAAACCGCTGATCACCAGGAAAAACAGCACGCAGAAAATATCAAACACAATCAGTAAAAGAAGTAAAAATCTCGCCAGACCCATGATTGCAAGTTTCAGGTTCCAGTGTGTCTGAATCTCCGGCGGATTATCTGTCTTTGTTTCTGTTTCCGGCAGAGCTGACGCCTTGCTTCCCTCTGCCTCAAGTCCGACGGTCAGATCCGGTTCTTCCATAACTCCATAATATTCCGGAGTCATTTCCACCGGCACCCATCCGAGACCATCTATGTAGATTTCCGTCCATGCGTGACCGTTTTTCCCCGAAATCTGAATACTGTCGCCTTTATTTTTATCTTTTACATCATCCGGTGTGATCAGATACCCTTCTACATAACGTGATGGTATTCCATAATAACGGAACATCAGCGCTGCCGCTGTAGCATAATGAACACTGTGCCCGATTTTGGATTTTGTCAGGAAATTTTTCGTAAAATCTCCGGCTCCGTTATACACATCTGTTGCTGTGCTGTATGTCATATTTTTTTCAAGATATGCACGGATCCTTGAGATGGCAGTGTAATAATCTGTATGTCCCTGCTCTCTGTTTCCGGCATTTCCAAGTTCCTGTGCAAACAGGGCTTCCAAAACCGCCGGAAGTGCAGTATCTTCTTTATAAACAAATGCATTGTAATAGCTTTCGTCTTCTCTCAGATTGCGTGCATCACCTTTTGATAAAACCTGATATCCCTCTGCTCCCAATGTGGTGAAATCTTTCACGAGATTCCCCATAGACTTCAGCGTATAATCACGTTTTCCAAACAATCCGCCTGACCTGAGGGTACTGTCTGTCAGAGATGTTTCTCCGGTATATCCTTCCGGAAGTTCTGCCATCTCGTAAGGTGTATAAAGATATCGGCTGTCCGCATTCTGATTCTGTATCCGGATACTGCCACTTTCCTTTGAAAGCGAGTTGTCTTCTACCACATTTCTTATTCCTGCAATCTGCGTCTGTCCATAGAATCCATCCTGATGCAGCCAGTAAAACAAATCCCGGACTTTCCATGCGTCTGCAGTCGAAATTGATTTCCATTCATCCCCGTCATACACACTGCCTACAAATCCTCTGAGATAAAGCGAATCCGGCTGATCCATCTGTATTGTCAGAGCTGTATCATCAGATGCTGTCCATGCACCCGCTGCTTTCAGTCTGCCATTCGGAAGACTGTTTACCATTCCTGTCTTAAAGCGGAAGCGGTCTGTCTTATCCAGAAATTCCGTTCTGACATTGGCAACAAGTTTGGAACTCTGATATTGCTCCTGTGGAACAATCATTCGAAAGACACCGCCACTCACTGCCACTGTCAGACATACAAGAATTGCTCCTGTCAGAAATACCACAGTATTTTCGGCAGAATTCTGTCCTGTATCTCTTTCGGAATGCATCCAGTTTATCAGCAGAAACGCCGCCAGATAGAAGGCAGCCAGTTTTATCCGCCCCGGCTGAACATTCAGCATAAACATCAGCACCGGAAAGCCCATGCTCCACAGAATCGTAATAAAACGCAGACGCAGTCTGAGTACTGCAAAAGCCACCAGTCCGGTCACCAGTGCCAGCAGCATCCAGAATATAAACTGGTCATTTGCCATATTTTCTTCTGACACGGTATACTGAGTCAGATAAATTCCTGCTTTGCTTCCCAGTACTTCTACCATATGATTCCACAATCCGGTCATTCCATTCTGAACATGAGTATGTAAAACCGTAAACAATGCTGCTGCACATGCAAAACACATCACACCGACCGGTAATCCGAAGCGCTGCCATCTTTCAAGCAGAAGCCAGAGCAGAATACTTCCTCCTGTCAAAGCGACAAACATGACAGGCACATGACTTTTCGTCAGTATATGAAGCATTTCTTCTGTACCCACTCCAAAAACCAAAGTCAACAGAACTGCTTCCAGAAGGATTCCCGGAAACAGTTTTTTATTAAATTTATTTATTTTTTGCTGTTCCTGTGAAATCCATAACTCCATTCATATTCCTCATTCCCAGTTCCTGATGATAATTTTCTTTTGTATAAATGATCTCATCTGTGTTTCGGTCCGGATTCTGTCCACAGCGCAGTACCGTGACCAGGCCTTTCTGTTTCAGATATTGGTCTTCATGGTCTTCCGCTTCTCCCGTAATGTAGATATAATTCGCGAAACTTTTTATTCCTGGATTCTTCATATATTCCCTGACGGTCTGCGCTTCTTTATTTCCGCCGCCATATCTCAGAAATAAGTACATAATATTTTCATATGCCTGCGCAGAATGAACCTTCTCTATATGCAGGCATCCGTTTATCGCGTCATATACCGCTGCCTGACATGGAATTTTTCTCTCCATGAAGCTCAGAAGCAGTGCTGAAAAAATTTCCACAACGGCTTCTGCTTTCTGCGGATTATTTTCCTTCTGAAACGGTTCCACAAGAACCAACACTGCATCATCTACCGGAAAACTTTTTTCGCGGATCACTGTGCTGTCTAATTTGCCACTCAGTTTCCAGTGTATCTGTCTGATGCTGTCACCCGGTCGGTATTCACGAATATCAAAAGTCTCACCTGGATCATCTCCCGGGCGAAATGTCGAATAACGGAAGCTTTCCATATCAAAGCCTTCCCGAGTCAGAACAGACAGATCCAGTGTCTGTCTTTCCGGCATGACCACAATATCCGCCTGCGCATTTCCTTTTCGCTTCTTATGAAAAATCTGAAGGAAATCTCCACTTTCCCATTTTTCGAAAGAAAATCTCAGACATCCGCACCACTGACTGCTTCCTTCAAAAGTACATTTGCTTTCATTTCTGCCCATCAGTGAAAACGGCAGCAGTATGTTTTTTTCTTCTCCGGTAAAGGTATTGTTACATATTACTTCACCTTTCCCGTAAAAAACCGGCCACAGGGACTGGTTTTCCAACTTCAGTTTTCCCTGAAAGATGCTGTCCTTTTCTGTCACACGAGGAAGTTTCAGTGTACTCTTTATGTGTCTGCCTGACAGAAGACAATAAACTCCTGACATGACAAGCACCACACCAGATACCGCCAGTATACACACATACAGATATTCTCCCGTATAAAGAGCAGCCAGCGCCATACATATAAACCAAATTACAATAAGAATCCTTTTCTTCATTTATCCCTCTACTTTTGGTGACGGTACTGTCTCAAGGATCTCACCCAAAATCTGTCTTGCTGTTTTTTCTTCATATCTTGCACGTGATTCAAGAACCATTCTGTGTCCTGCCACATCTTCAAAAACATTTACCACATCTTCCGGCACCATGTAATCACGTCCTGCCAGATATGCGGCAGCCTTTGCCATACGGCACAGCGCAAGCGTTCCACGCGGACTTAAACCCAGCATAATCAGTTCATGTTTTCTTGTTGCTTCTGCAAGATCCGCTATATAGGATAAAACTTCATCAGATACATATACTTTTCTGACCTGTGCCTGCAATTCAAGAATTTCCTCACTGTTCAGCACTGCTTTTGCATTCTGAAGTGGATTGACCTCCTGACGGTCACGAAGAATGTCTACCAGACTGCCATGGTCCGGATATCCCATTGTCGTACTGATCATAAAACGGTCAAGCTGTGATTCCGGAAGCATCTGTGTACCGGAAGACCCAACCGGGTTCTCTGTCGCAATTACAACAAACGGCTTCGGTACCGGATGACTCTCTCCGTCTACAGTTACCATTCCCTCTTCCATGACCTCAAGAAGCGCAGACTGCGTTTTGCTTGAAGTACGGTTGATCTCATCTGCCAGAAGCAGGTTGCACATCACAGAACCCGGACGATAAATAAAACTGTTACTTTCTTTATCATACATCGTAAATCCTGTTACATCTGACGGTACAACATCCGGTGTAAACTGTATTCTCTGAAATTCCATTCCCATCAGTCGGCTGAGCGCCAGTGCTGTCGTTGTCTTTCCCACTCCCGGGACATCCTCCAGAAGTACATGCCCTTCTGCCAGAACCGCCATAATGATCTTGTCTGTGATCTCACTTTTTCCTTTTATGATCTTTGCCAGTTCTGTTCTGAGTTCTCTGATCTTATCTTCCACAGTTTTTCCTCCTGATTTCTGCGCTTATTTGCTTTTTATCTGTGATCTGTCATATCGTAAAAAGTATTTTTTTCATCCTGAAGTCTCTCATAGGAAACCAATGCACACAATGCCTGATCTGTTGCCATCGGATCACTTTCACCATCCTGTGTGTGCGAAAAACTGCCATCCTTCTGATAATACTTCATCAGAATGTCATACAGTCCTTTTCCATCCTTCTGAAAACGTTCATCTTTATTACAGTCGATTCCCACCGTACTTAAAGCAATCATCGTCTGCGATACCGATTCGGAACTTTTTTCTCCATATACGGTATAACCACCATCTGCATCCTGCGCATCTGCCAGAAATTCAATTCCACGATCAATTGTCTGCTGTACATTTTCCTCACTGCTATATGCTTCCAGACACTGTAAAGTCATCGCTGTTATATCGATATCCGCTTCATCTGCATTATCATCCATGGAAAAACCTCCGTCTGTTTTTTCCTGTTTCAAAATGTAGTTCAGATATTTCTGCTGAAGTTCTCCGTCTGTTTCTTCGCTGTCCGCATTCAGCGCCAGTAATGCAAATACCGCACCGTTCAGTCCCTGCGCAGTCACTGTATCAAAATCATCCAGTTTTTCTTTCAGATCATATCCGCCAATATTCGAAGCATCTTCCCCGATTGCCGTCAGAGCAAGAATCACTCTGGAATACTCCGTGTATTTATTTTCACTTAAGATTCCATCCTGTTCTTTCAGATATTTTTCTACATTTGCTCTGTATTTTTCAAAGTAATTACTGTCTACATTTTCTTCCGAGCGTGCCAGGGCAATTACTGTCCACTCCCCGCCAAGAGAACCCACTGCCGGATCTGTCACCGTTTCTTGTTCATAAGCGGCCGTTTTGTGAATTGCGTCTTTTAACTCAGGCGTCTTCGCACTGGTGCATCCCGTCATTGTAAGCACCAGTATCAATGCAAGTGCTGCCGGAATACCGTTTTGTTTCACTTTTTTATAAAGATACTTTTTCTTTGTACAAATCATTTTTCTGAATCTTTTCCTTTACTTTTTTCATATTTATTTCCGACATCTGCTCCAAGATCGCAGGTGTAACGCCATTCAATCTTATCACCGTTTTTCAGTTTGTACTCTGAGCATCCGTAGTTTGGATACTTTCCGTTTACACTGTACATCCAGCCGGAGTTTTTGCCACAGTCCATTTCATACAGCTGATTGATTCCTTCTATATAATAGCTTTTGTACAACGGAGTATACTTGGATGACATATGTATTCCATTTTCACCGCAGACTTTCTTCAATACATCAAAAACTGTTTCTCCGCCCTGAAAGGCAACCTCAGTCTCTTTAAGTATCCATCCATCTTCCGGAATAAATTCTTCTTTTGTCTTTTTCAGGTTATCCATATTATCCAGAATATTACTGCATTCGATAGAAATCGTACAGTTTCCATTCGGTAATTTTTCTCCGCCAAATGCACAACCGCTGAACCAGCAGCAAATAAGCATAATACAGCAGATAACTGCCAATGCTCTGGTTCTTTTTTCTGATTTTATTTTCAACCTTCTTTTCTCTCCATCATTTCTTCCACATATTCACATTTAAAGCCATATTCCTTTGCATAATGATCTACCTTACTGCCTTTTCGACAGACAAGTGTACAGCTCTTGTTGATGATCCACGGTCCAATCTCATCCGGATCATGCAGAATCTCCAGACGTTCCAGTCTGCTGCATCCGTGAAATGCCCAGCGACCGATTTTCTTCACACTTTCAGGTATGTAAACTTCTCTTAAATGTTTACAGCGGAAAAAGGCACTTTCACCAATTACTTTCAAATTTGGCGGAAGCTCAAGTTTCTCCATCGCGCAGAAATAAAAGGCTTCCTCCCCAATTTCCCTCACCGTAACCGGTAAATTGATTTCCCTGAGCTCTTTACATCTGTAAAATGCCCTGCGCTCAATTACCTGCGTACGGAATGGCAATCTGACAGTTGTAAGGTTTACGCAGGAATCAAACACTGCCTCTGAAATAACCATACAACGTGAATTATTCGGAAACTTCACGATTCGAAGTGTATTACACTCCTGGTATGCCTGTGCTCCCAGTCTCTCCAGTGACTCCGGAAAAACTACTTTTCGAAGTCTGTGATTTTCCGCAAATGCTCTTTTCTTTATTTCCAGCAAACCCTCTGGAAAATCTACTGCTTTCTGAAACTGGCATCCTTCAAATGCCTGTTTACCGATGATTCGGCATTCCTGTGGCAATACTACCTCATGTACTTTGCCATTATTTAGAAAACATTTATCGCCAATATATCTATATCCGGCAGGAATCCTGCCAGCCTCGCCGCCCCTTCTGTTTCGCTCATTCTGCGCAGTATATGTACGGACATCATATCTTAACTGATTCCACCCGATTTCAGTATTCGGTTTTTCCATGTCTCAATTTTCCCCCTAAAGACAACAAAAACAGAGTCCCATTCATAATGAGCCTCTGTCCTCTGTACAACGTGTTAAATCTGACTTATTATGCAAAAAGCATATTCACAGCAGCTATTTGAACTGTTCCGGATTCTCACCGGATTACGTTAAACTGCCTTTTACGACAGACCACGCCTGGTTATCCAATTTTTCTAAAGTATATCATTTTGATAAATTTATGTCAATAAAGATTGTACACATATCTGTACATCTTCCTTATTCATACATTCAATCGTCCATGTACGTGTCTCCGTCCGCGGCAAATACGAAAGAACTTCTCTCCACGGCAGATTTCCTCTGCCAAGTCCAAGATGAGAATCTCTTTCTCCGGCATTGTCATGGATGTGAACATGGCGGACATAAGGTGCCAGTTCCTTTGCCCACTCAATAACCGAAATATCGGAGTAACAATGTGCATGCCCGATATCAAGGCAGAGTCCGAAGTCCGGATGCTCCACCTGGTCATATACATCACGCAGAAGCCTCCAGTCCTCATCGAGAACATTTTCCATATCAATTTCGAGTCCATCTTTATCTCGCAGGAAATCGTTAAAGAACCGACTCACCTGATTCGCCCAGCCCTGACGGTAATATACGGTAGGGATCATTCCTGAATGGTATACGATTTTTTTTGCGCCAAGTAACTTACCGACCTGATAACACTGCTCAAACCGCTCCATCGTCACACGGCGGATCATGCTGTCAAATGTTGCCGGGATGAGATCCAGAAACGGGCCATGCAGTGTCAGTGGCGGATTTCCCATCTTTACAAGGCGTTCTTTGTATGTTTCTATCGTTTTGTCCAGATGGTCAAGATTTTCCGAAATGGAAAATTCGATACTTTCCACTCCAAGTTCACTGTTTTTTAAAAGTTCCTGCATTTTTTCATCCGGAAGCAGATGGCTGATATAGATCACGTTATTTGTTTGCTCCTTTGACAACAGATTATTCCTGCGTTTTTTTCTTTAAGTTTCTGGTGTTTTTTTCTACCATTTTGCGTGGCACCATGATCATATGTCCGCATCCCATACATTTCAGACGGAAATCAGCTCCCACACGCAGGATCTCCCACTCTTTACTTCCACATGGATGTCCCTTTTTTAGGGTCACAATATCTCCAACATCATAGATAAGTCCCATGCTCTGTCATTCTCCTTATTTCTGATTTACTTTTATCTGTGAAAAGACCTGTCCGATCGGCTCTTTGATCAGAAGATCGGCATTTCTGTCTCTCGGTGTGGAGGATTTATTGATCACTACAAGCGCTTCGCCACGGAAATAGTCAATAAGGCCAGCTGCCGGATATACGGCAAGCGACGTTCCTCCGATGATCAGAACCTGCGCATCCGAAATTGCTCTCACAGATTCTTCGATCGTATTTGTATCCAGTCCCTCTTCATAAAGCACCACATCCGGCTTGATCATACCTCCGCATTCGCAGCGCGGCACACCGGTACTGTGTTTCATATGTGCGAAGTCAAAAGATTTTCCACAGCGCATGCAGTGATTACGGTAAACGCTTCCGTGAAGTTCCAGTACCTTCCGACTGCCTGCCATCTGGTGAAGATTATCGATATTCTGTGTGATCACTGCTTTGAGTTTACCTGCCTTTTCAAGTTCGGCAAGCTTCAGATGAGCCGCATTTGGTTTCGCTGTATCGCAGAGCATCTTATCACGGTAGAATTTATAAAATTCGTCCGGATGACTTAAGAAAAAGCTGTGACTTAAGATAGTCTCCGGCGGAAAGTCATATTTCTGATGATAAAGTCCATCCTGAGAACGGAAATCCGGTATTCCACTCTCTGTCGAAACACCGGCCCCTCCGAAAAACACGATGTTGTCATGCCCATCGATCAGTTCCTGTAATTTCACGATCTTTTCATCCATGTAAAAACCCTCCCTTATCCTGCGATATCAAGAGATATCTCATCCGTATTTTCCTCATCGGCTGTACTGCCCGTATTCGCCGCAGCACCATCTGCGTCCTCCGCATCAACTCTCTTACCCTGCACAACAAAACGGGTGGATTCATTGCCTGTACAGGTAGACAATGTCACAATCTTATCTTTGATCGTCAGATCTGTATCATCTGTCTGGATTTCGGAGTAACCTTTAATCGTCTCCAGATATTTCTCGAACTCTTCGCCCGGACCTTTAAACAGTGTATAGGTATCGCTGTTTACGCCGGTTGTATATGCAGAAATAATCTCATAACGGTAATTGCGCTCCGGTGTCAGGATCCAGAAATATTTATCCTGCTTATAAAGCCTGTCATCCTCTCTGAATTTCTTCAGATGTCCGAACATCGAACCATTCTTCATATTATGACCATATACAAGTGTATTGCAATCACTGAAATCACCACTGTTTTCATAATCCACAAAAATCGTTCCGGCGAAATTGTAATTTTTCTCATAGGTCTGATGCAGGTATGTCTGGTTATCTTTACCTTTGACGATCGGATAGCTGATATCCGGAAGTGCATCTACATAAATCCATCCCACAACATCCTCATTGACACTCTTGAGTTTGTCAAAATCCACCTCGATCGGCGGTTTTAATTGTGCATTTGGTCCGGCAACTTCGGCACTGTCAGCATCACGCTCGGTAACTGCCATTTCCTCGATCTGATTGTATTCATCTGTACCTTTTTTGTATTCTGTGTAAATATGGTAGAGATTAAATGCCGCGTAGCAGAAAACCACGATTGCCGCGATCAGTGCGATCGTCAGCAGCACATCACCCTTCTTTTTTTTCTTTTGTTCAGGCTGTTTCTGAGTGTTGTTTTTGTTTTCTTCCATAATCATACTCCTTAGGCTTAGTCTTATTGCTGTGCACCTTTTCAGGCATTCCAAGAAGGACAATCGCGATCACAGTCAGGATCAGTCCGACAAATTCGATTGCGGCCGGTATCTCCCTGAAACAGAAAATGCCGAATACCATCGCTGCCACCGGCTCACCGGCTGCAAGAATGGAGACTTTCCCCGCATCCATATACTGAAAACCAATCGTATAAAATGTATACGGAAGAACTGCACCACAGATTGCATGAAGTACCATAAATATAGCACCATGCACAGGAGTTTCTGTAAAATACGCTCCAAGGATCTTCCAGTCGGTAAACGGAATCAACGTCACTGCAATCACAACCATACAGTAAAACGTAATCGTCAGTCCGGAATAGCCTCTTTTCATGGCAATTTTGGTAAACAGGCTGTACATGGCATAAAAAACACCGCTTGCCACTCCGAGAAGAGTCCCGTAACCGCTGATTTTCATACCTCCAAGGTTTTCCAGCAATCCGCTTGCAAGACTGCATCCGAAGACTGCAAGTGCTGCACAGCCGGCCTTACGTATAGTGATCTTTTCTTTAAAAAACACTCTCGCAAGAATCAGGACATACACCGGTGACAGGCTCAGAAGTACTGCTGCCAGTGACAGGTGTACATAATTTACTGCTTCATTATAAGTAAGATTTACCCCAAGCATGCCCAGCCAGCTTGCCAGCACAAAGATCCACAGATCCTTCAGACGTATTTTCAGCTGGCTCTTATCAATTACCGCAATCCCTATCAGCATCAGAAGCACAGAAATCATCGTTCGTGATCCGACGATCGTCGCAGTGTCCATTCCATAGCCGCTTAAAGACCGTATAAAAATCCCAACGGATCCCCACAGGATTCCTGCTGATACCGGGAAAAACCAGGCAACTTTTTTCATTTGTACTCTCCTCGTCTATATCTCATCTGTTTGTTACTGTTCACTCCGTTCACAGCAACTCTGTTTCTCCCATGATATCACTTTTTCACAAAAATGGCTATGAGATTTTCCCATGATATGTTAAAATGAATTTATTATGGTTACTGTTCGCAGCAATCTAATATTATCCTAATCGGAGGTAGATACAATGGCAAAAAAAAATCTTATTGTCGGTCAGTCCGGCGGACCTACTGCCGTTATCAACAGCAGTCTCTATGGAGTTGTCTCTGAAGGTCTTTCCCATCCGGACACGATTGAGCATGTATATGGTATGGTAAACGGTATCGAAGGATTCCTTAATGACCGTGTACTTGATTTTGAAGAAGCTCTTCCCGGCGAAAAGCTTGAATATTTAACTCATACCCCGGGTGCTTATCTCGGTTCCTGCCGCTACAAACTGCCGGAATCTCTCGAAGATCCGGTTTATCCGGCACTTTTCCGCAAATTTGAGGAACTCAATATCGGTTGGTTCTTCTATATTGGTGGCAATGATTCCATGGATACCGTCAGTAAACTTTCCCGCTACGCGGCAAGCATTGGCAGTTCTATCCGCGTGATCGGTGAACCGAAGACGATTGATAATGATCTGGTAAATACCGACCATACCCCGGGCTTCGGAAGTGCCGCCAAATACGTTGCTTCCACAGTCCGTGAAATCACAACAGATGCCAACGTCTACGAAAAAAAATCCGTCACGATCATCGAGATCATGGGACGTCATGCCGGATGGCTCACTGCTGCCAGTGCCCTTGCGCGTAAATACGAAGGAGACAATCCTCTGTTCATTTACCTTCCGGAAGTTGCCTTTGACCAGGATGCTTTCCTGCATGATCTTGAAAAAGCTTTTGAGAAAAACTGTAATCTTATCGTCTGTGTTTCCGAAGGTATTCACGATGCTGACGGCACCTTCATCTGCGAATACGACAGTTCTGTAGGTACAGATACTTTTGGTCATAAGATGCTTGCCGGATGCGGCAAATATCTGGAAAATCTTGTGCGCAGCCGCCTTGGTGTCAAAGCACGCTCCGTTGAACTTAATGTCAGCCAGCGCTGCTCTGCTACATTAATTTCCGCAACAGATCAGCAGGAGGCCATTGCCGCCGGAAAATTCGGTGTACAGGCTGCCCTTGACGGAGAAACAGGAAAGATGGTTTCTTTTATCCGCCAGACAGACACAGCAGGATCCTATCAGATGGTTTGCGGACTTGAAGATGTCAACGCCATCTGCAATGAAGAAAAAACAGTTCCTGTTGAATGGATCACCCCGGACGGACACGATGTTACAGAAGATTTTATCTATTATGCCCGTCCGCTGATTCAGGGAAATATTAACGTTCCACTCGGAGAAGATGGTCTGCCGGAATTTGTATATCGTAAATAATTTTGATTCAGAACATTTAATTCTGATTGATGCAGCATAAACAAAAAGACAGCGGCGAATAATTCGTCACTGTCTTTTTTATTGTATATGATATATACTTCTTAATGCTGTTCAAATTCTTCATGGTCTTTGCGGATACGTTCTTTGACTCTCTTTCTGAGTCTTGCTTCGTGTTTCTTTTCATCACTGCTCTTCGGCAGTATGATGTTCAATATAACTGCGATTAATGTTGCAAGTACGACCGGAGATTTACCAAAAATCGTTGTTACCCAGTCCGGAAAGCTTGCAAGTGCCGCGGATGCCTGTGAAACACCCACGCCTATTGCTGCCGCAAGACCAACAATTGAGGAATTCCGGTAATCCATCTCTTCAGACGCTACCAGCTTCATTCCGGTCATGGCGATCGAAGCAAATACAGAAACCGTTGCACCACCAAGAACACACTGTGGAATCGTAGTCAGTAGCGCAGAAAACTTCGGTACGATTCCGGCGACACCAAGAATCACGGCTGCCAGCCCAAGCACCCAGCGATTAATAACCTTTGTCGTTGTCACGATACCAACATTCTGACTGTACGTTGCTGTCGGAAGTCCGCCAAGCATAGCTCCGATTATATTTGTTATTCCATATGCGGTGATACCATTCTGTAATTCTCTGTCTTCCGGTTCACGATCCATAGCACCGATTGTTGTCGCAGAATAATCTCCGATTGCCTGAACAGAGTTGATTGCAAACAGCAGCCCGATTGCCACACAGGCAGAAATCTCAAAATGAATTCCAAAATGCATGAACTGCGGAAGCTGAAACATTTTTGCCTGTCCCACGCTTGACAGACTGACCATTCCAAACGGAATTGAAACCACGTATCCTACAATGATACCAATTAAAATAGAGGCCAGTTTCAGGATACCCCTGCCAAAATGATTCAGTCCTGTCACAACCGCCAGTGTCAGAAATGCCACAAGCCAGTTCTGCCAGGAACCATAATCCGAATTACTTGTTCCGCCGGCCATATAATTAATTGCTGTCGGATAAAGGGAAAGTCCGATTGTAAATACAACAGTTCCCGTAATCAGCGGCGGGAAAAATACGCGGATCTTTTTAACCAGAAGTCCCATGATAATTGCCACAATGCCGCCAACGATCTGCGCCCCCAGAATCGTACTGATTCCGTACCCTTCTGCGATTGCCTGCATACTCGGTACATAGGCAAAACTTACTCCCATGATCATAGGAAGACCGGATCCTAAATTAAATCCCTTCTTCTTTCCGATTGGAAATAACTGGAGCAATGTAGACAGTGCCGATACCACAAGTGATGCCTGAATCAGAATCACTCTGTCTTTTGCACTTAATCCATCACCACCTACTGCTCCGGCTACAATGATTGCCGGTGTGACGCAGCCCACAATCATTGCAACTACATGCTGCAATGCCAGCGGAAGTGCCTCCTGAAATTTCGGAATGCCGTTCAGTTCAAAAATGCTTCCTCTTTTCATGTTTCCTCCTGACTGGTTTTCAATACGATCTCCGCTTTTGTATATTGAAAATCCGATTTGACTGTTATTTGTTGAACAGTCCTATTTTTCTTGTAATTATAACAAATTTCAGGTTCAAAAACAATTCGTGAGGTTTAAAATTTTTGCCGTCATTGCTACTAAATTTTCACATGCATTTTTGTATACTTTTCTGTGATTTTCTTTATTTTACCAATTCAAAGAAATCTGTCAGATCATCCGTCTCACACTCACCTTTTTCCATCCAGAAATCTGCCATTTCTATGATTTTCTTTACTACTTCTGTAGGACTTGGCAAAAACAAATCGCTGATCAGTCCCCCGTAAGTTGCTATACACCAGAATCCAATGATCAGTGCAAAACACATTCCTGATAAAATCTTTCCGTTATCTCTTACTGTCTTTTTCTTCATGTCTGCATCCTTTTCTTTTTGTTTTACCATGTTACCATGGTGCAGCAGTGATATGTTGACCTATATTTTTTCAAAAAGCAAGGATTTTTTTCAACGTAAAACATTTTTCCAGAAAAAAAGAACCATCCATGAGTACGGTTTCTTTAAATAATCCGTACTCTGAATGATTCTTTATTTTTTCTACTTATATTATAATGTCTGTCCGAAACACTCTTATGAGATTTTTCAGATCATTATTTCTTACTGCGGTATGCTTCTGCTTCCCAGTGTGTAATAAAATATGTAATCTCATCTGTCATCTGCAGTGGACCACCAAAACTTTCCGCATACACGGCAAGCTTAATGGCATCTTTTACCAGAAGCTGTGCCTTCGCTGCTTTCTCCTTATCGTCTTCCATGATAAATGCACCTATACCCTGTACAAGGATCAGACGTGGCTCTTTGTCATTCTCTTTCATAAATGCGTCCAGCACTTCTTTTGCCTGATCAATATTTTCTACAAATAACGGATATGGTCCGCAATATACAATGTGATCCGGTGTAAATGGTTTCAGAAGCGGTGCTGCTGATGTTTTATCTTTTACAAAATTATCAGTTTCTGCAGCCGGTACAACTTCTACTACATGTCCGAGTAACTGAGAAAGCTTCTGTGCCGCCTGCTCTTTTTCCGGTGTAACAGCATCACTTACATCGGCTGTTCTCTTAACCTGTTTTTCTAATTTACTGATCACACTATCAAATAACACACCAATTTCTTCTACTGTATTTGCTGCAACAAAAATTCCGTGATTCTGAAGCAGAAGTATCTGAACATCTTTTCCGTATTTCTCTTTATATGCATTCATTTTTTCGAAGCAAAGACGTGCAAGTGTATAGCCTGGTTTGCAAATATCGATCCAGAGCACTTCCTTACCAAGAAGTTCTTCGCAAAGCGCCTGCGCACCTTTTCCACAGGTCAGTCCATTGATAAGGGTCGGATGAACATGCAGTACGTAAGTATATGCAAATAAATTGTGAAGCAGTGCTTCTACGCTCGGACGCTTTGTTTTGTCATCGTCCGTTACAGCTGCCATTACATCTGCAAGATATGCAGCTTCACGTTCAACATCGTCTTTCGGATATTCCGTCTTCATGATTTCGTTCAGGCGTGCTCTGTCCATTTTGACAAATCCTTCTGCCTTAATTGTGGCAAGCTGTGTGCCGGAACCTTTTACATAAAGTGCAGTATCGTTTTTGACGGAGGTGTTACCACCGCCTGCCAGCACATAAGCCGGGTTACTTCCGTAAGTGTTTGACATTTTTACTAAAGTTGAAAGATCCATAAGTCTAATTCCTCCTCATTTGTCGTTATGTAGTTTTCCACTTCTCATTGTACACGATATGAAACGATTTAGCTATGTAAATTTCATTATTTGATATCTGTAATCTAAAATAGATTCTTTGTCTCTCATTTTCTCACGTCAGCAGCTCGAACGTATGATACAGATCCAGTCTTCCATAACCCCATTCCGGATTAGGGTAGATCAGATTCAGATCGCGGACTGCGCCTCTGCTCAGATAATTTTTTACGCTGTTTCCGGTAAAGTAGGGCTCGTTTTCCCGAATCAGTGACCATTCAAATAAAAGCGCCGCCATTCCTGCTGTCTGAGCTGCCGCAAGGCTGGTTCCTGTTGCGGGGGCAAATTCTGCACCAGCTCCGATCGAAGCCGTCAGGATATCCACTCCGGGCGCTGCAAAATCCGGTTTTACCACATTTTCTGTATTATATCCGCGGCTTGCCTGCACATACAGGCTGTTGTCCCGGTACTGATATGCCGTAACGGTCATCGCATCCGCCGCATCCCCCGGTGATGTAACCGTATACTCTGGCGAGGGTTCCAGAAAATATGTATCATCCGAAATCATTCCACGTACCGGAAGCCACATGTGAAATCGGCTTTCTCCGGGTATTCTCTCTCCCACCAGAAACTTCCATATACCGACAGCCGGATGCAGAAACCGAATAAAAATCAGTGTATTTCCCGTACGCCGCTCAATCGGCACATAATTCACCAACACTTTTGTCTCGACAAATACAAAATACAGTTCCTGTGTGCTGTTTTTTAAAGAAGTGCTGATCGATAACTGTTCTCCTGTCGGCGACTGGATCGTCATAGAATAAAAATTAGGAGAGTCTCCCCAGAATTCCAACATAAATCCTCGAGTACTCTCCTTTTCGCCCACACGCAGTTCTATTGTATCTTTAATATTCGCTGCGCTCAGTGTCTTCATATAATGGTGTCTTGCTGTGCCTTCGTTTCCGGCAGGCACTGAAACAGCATTCTGACTGAATGCCGCAATACTGTTGATATATTCATTCAGTGGTCCCTCTCCCTGATGCGCGCCCATACTGCTGCCGAGTCCAATACAGATTGACAGCGGTTTCTGATTTTCTGCCGCCACACGCAGGACATACGCAATCGCAAGCATGATATCATCTTCCTGATAAATATCCGCCTCCTGCGGAAGAAGATATAAATCACGCAGATACCGCTTTGCCTGTTTCAGTTTGACAACTACAAGTTCCGCCTCCGGGGCAGCACCGGAAAAGCTTTCTTTTTCGATACTGTAACCTGCCGCCGTGGCAGCTACTTCCGTTCCGTGCCCGCTTTTATCCATTGATGGAACCACTTCCCACGGATTTTCTGACGAAAGAGCCTGCTCAATCTCCCCTCGGTTAAACTCTCTTCCAAACGGAATCCTCTCCGTCAGGCCACTTTCCAGTTCCTGATCCCAGATACTCAGAATTTTACTGGTCATTCCCCTGTGAAATGCCGGATGCAGATAATCAATTCCGGAATCAATTATTGCCACCAGTGTTCCGCTGCCCTTAAGCTTCAGATATGGATGCCCATGAAGTCTTGTCACCCCTGACGCGCTCAGCGCACCAGTATCCATATATGTATAGCATCTTGGAATAGACGAATAAGAATAACTGTTTAATGCCAGTTCCGGGATTTCCTGTATCGGTACATATAATACCCCAAACAGGTCATTGATGATCTGAAATCTCTCATCCGGCTGATATTCCGGTACTCCCTCTATATTCTGCTTATAACGGATAATAAAATTTTCGTATTGCTGATTCTGTGCCGGTATGCTCATCTTCTCTGCCCCGGTTCTTCTGCTCTTTCCTTACAGCCTATGCAAAAATTTCCTCTTTATGAATCCGTTAAAACCTTATGCATTTTTCTTTTTTGTACGTGTAATCAGAATCGCAATTCCTGCCGCCAGAATAAACAGGCTGATAAATTGTGAAGTCGATAGGATTCCCACACTTCCACGGATCAAATCTCCGCGGAAAAATTCCAGCACAAATCTTCCGATACTGTAGAAGATCAGATAAAATGCAGCAACCTGTCCGTCTGCCTTTTTACGTCTTGCAATATACAAAAGAATACCAAAATGCAGGAAATCAAGAATACTTGAATAAAGCTGTGTCGGAATCAGAGCCACATGATTCGGTGCAAAGTCAGAATTCTGGAAAGTGACGGATATAATACTGTCTGTTTCTCTTCCGTAACAGCATCCTGCCAGAAAACATCCGATTCTTCCAAAGCCCTGTGCCAGTGCTACGGACGGCATCACAAGGTCAAAATATTTCCAGAAATATGCTTTTTTGATCCGGCAATATATCCAGCCTGCCAGGATACCACCGATAATTCCGCCATATACCACAAATCCATCTGCCAGCGTGTCAAAGAAAAATCCCGGATCTTCTGCAATGCTTTTCCATTCTGTGATCCAGAACAGAAGCTTTGCAAAGAAAAGGCCACCCATCAGACACCAGAGAACAAGTGAAAACACATGCTCACTGTCCAGATTTTGTTTCTTAGCTCTGTATTCTGTAACGATCCATGCTGCCAGCACACCTGTCGCGATCATAAAGCCATAACCATAAACAGTCAGCGGTCCGATCGTAAAAAGTTCATTTTTCATTCCGAGCCCATCCTTTCAGATGATTTTTGCATTTTCTCCCACAGTCTCAAAATTGCCTCATTCGCGTGATCATTCAAAAAATCCTCGCTGCAGGAATCCATATCACACTCACCACAGACATCCATTCCAAGTATATTCTGTCGCTCCAGTACAAGCTCAAGAAAGCCCATAAGTTCCGAAAGGTGCATATCCCCCTGGCTCCATGTAGTCGAAGCATCTCCTTTACAAAGAACATCCTTGTCCACCGAAACATACAGTGGCAGATCTTCAGATAGATTATTAAAGAAACCCTCTTTCTCCTCTGTCGTCATCGTACTTAGTTTCTCTCGGGATAAAAAAAGGACTTTTTGCTGCAAATCCGGCTCAACCTGTGTATAAGCTTCTTCATCCGGACCAACAAGAATCACTTCCTGCAGAAGTGGAAGTTCCTCCAGTGATGCCGCAATCCATCCGCCACAGGACAAAAGCCCGCCAAATGCCGGTGGCTGCATATCTGTATGATTGTCAAAAACAAGCAGGCGAAATGGTATCTGCAGTTTTTCCAGCCATAAACGTGTCATATAATGATAATTTCCAGAATCAATGAAATGAAGCCCCTTTCCTGTAAAAGCCTGAATTTCCTTTCGTATCCGGTCAGACGCCTCAGCGTCACAATAGCAGTTACAGCCGGACAGATCACTTAATTCTGTCCAGGATATTTCTTCTTCTGCATAATTCTTATAAAAGTTCTGATTTTTATAAATCCCGGAGAAATTCGTTATGACTGTTTCTTTAAAATCAATTGTCTGCGTTATTCTGTTATTTTTGTTTTTCTCTGTATTTTTCATCATGACGCTATCTTAACATGAAAAGTTACTGCGAACAAGTCTGTCAGTACACATATATCCTGTATGTCAAAAAAAGGAACCGGTGCCGGGCACCGATTCCTTATGATTCTCCCTAACGGGTATTATGCAATTCTCAGGCTTTTCCAACAGAACCGAAAAGTTCCATTTTTTCTTTAACAGTAGCTTTGATTGCTTCTGTTCCAGGAGCAAGAAGTTTACGTGGGTCAAATCCTTTACCCTGCTGATCTTTGCCTTCTTCGATGTATTTACGTGTAGCTGCTGCGAAGGAAAGCTGGCACTCAGTATTAACGTTAATTTTAGATACACCAAGATCGATTGCTTTCTTGATCATATCTGCCGGGATACCTGTACCACCGTGAAGTACAAGTGGCATATCTCCTGTAAGCTGCTGGATAGCATCCAGAGTTTCGAAACTTAAGCCTTTCCAGTTTGCAGGATATTTACCATGGATGTTACCGATACCTGCTGCAAGGAAATCAATACCAAGATCTGCAACCATCTTGCATTCCTGAGGATCTGCGCATTCACCCATGCCTACAACACCATCTTCTTCACCACCGATGGAACCAACTTCTGCTTCCAGAGACATTCCATGCTCAGCAACGATCTTAACCAGTTCTTTTGTTTTTGCTACGTTCTCTTCGATCGGATAATGGGAACCATCAAACATGATAGATGTGAAACCTGCTTCTACGCATTTCAGGCATCCTTCATAGCTGCCGTGATCAAGGTGAAGTGCAACCGGAACAGTGATGTTCAGTTCTTCCAGCATACCTTTAACCATACCAACAACTGTTTTGTAACCTGTCATGTATTTTCCTGCACCTTCGGATACACCAAGGATAACCGGGGAGTTAAGTTCCTGTGCGGTAAGCAGGATTGCTTTTGTCCACTCAAGGTTGTTAATGTTGAACTGACCAACTGCATAATGACCAGCTTTTGCTTTTTTCAACATTTCTGAAGCGTTTACTAACATGATAAATTCCTCCTAATCTTTTTGGGCAATATTACCAGACCCAAATTATATGTTTAGTTTAACAGATTAAGTCTGTTTCGTCTACCTTATTTATATAAAAAAACTGTATACATTGTGATTTATTTCACGAACCCGTACTTCTGTGATATTCTGATGTAAGATGATTGAGAATATCGTCCATATTTTGAGAATTCACTTTTGCCCTCGGAATCTGGGAAAATTCTTTTTTTCTATTCTGCACGGCAGTCAGTATTTCTTCTTCCACTCCCAGCGTCTTTGCCATATTTTTGTATTCTTCCTCACTGTATGACATGGAAAAAGCCGTCAGATACGTTTCCAGTGCTTCTGTACTCCGGCCTCCCTCATATGCCCGGCGGAAACACTCTATTGCTTTATCCATCTGGAAAAGATAACTGTATGCACAGCCAAGGTTATGATAAATACATTCTGTCAGACCTTCCCGTATCTCTTCGAGATCTTTTCTGTCAAGTAACTTCTGGTAAACCTGAATCGCATGAACATACATTTTATTATCCATCAGAGCATCACCTTTGCATTTTTCACGCATCGCCGGTGTTTCTTTATCAAATTTCTGCAAACGAGTATTCAATACTTTCAGTTCTTCATAGGTCAGATAATTGATTTCCTTAAATACCGGATAGACAAGATCCTCGGCACTTGCAAATTTTCCCATTTTCGGACGCAGCTTTGCTGCAAGTGCAGGAAGTTTCAATTCCTCTTGGATCCAGTTGCACAGTCCTTCATTAAGGATTGTCTGATCGATCAGATAAAGATTGTGGTCAAGATAATAACACAATTCTTCCAGCGAATAAATATTCATGCTGATATTTTCTATAAAGTAAGGTGCCTCGGCCCTTCCGGTCTGACACAGTATATATCCGCTCACGCAATCCCCTCCTGCCATCTGGTCGTTTCTTTCCATTCTTTCCCTGAAGCCGGAAACATCTCTCCAAATCCAAGGTCTTTCACTGTGATACAGCATTCTTCTGCTGATATATATCGAAGTGATATACTGAGACGTGTCGTTCTGTTGGGGCGCTGCGGCAGTCCCGGAAGTTTCATCACAATATGCCTTCTTTCGGATTCACGCATATGTTCCACTACAAATACCAGTTCATCGGTATCATCCAGAATCAGTTCGATATCCGCACTGCTTTCATACCAGTTTCTTCCAGCTTCAATCAATGGATAATAAGTCGGCGCACCCATAACACGCATCTCCATTCCCACACTCGTAAGAACAAGCGAACGGCTCATATATCGATAATCCCGAAGCCTGTGTGTAATAAAACGTTCTGCCCCGGCTGCACATGCCCCTCTGGCAAACAGATTGTTTCCATAAAATACCTTACGTTTCTGATAGCAGAGAAGTTTGACTGACTTCTTTGCCCATTCCTGATCAAATCCATCTCCGTTTATCTGAATACTGGAGTAAAGCTCTTTACTCAGTGTATTCTGCACAAAAGCATAAAAATCTGCATCTCTCTGCGTCATATCTTCACTGAGATCTGTCTCCACCGGTGTTTCCAGCATAACAGGAACCGGTTTGTTTCCGCCATTCATAACCATTCTGCGGAATGTCACATGTCGGTCATGGAAACTGTACCAGCCAACGCTCCTGTTCCATGTTTCCATTTTCTGTGTCATCACGTAATAATAGAAGCTTTCCTCGTAATCCTGAAGAATACAGTGTTCTTTCGGGATCCCCAGAAATCCGCATGCTTTCTGCAGATTATCCACTTGTACAGCATCCAGCGTTTCCATAGAAATTACCAGTGCACGGATGTTTTTTTCCACATCGGCAACGCCGAGAAGTTTCATCATCCCGCGAATATAGTATGCCAGCAGCTCCCACGGTTCCTTTTGTTCTTCCGCTACAATGATTCTCTCTCTGCTCTTTGAAACCGCATAGAGATCACTGATCAGAAATCCGCCTTTTTCTCTGGCAAAGTACTCTGCTTCCAGACCAACGCAATAATCCTTCTGCTCCAGTCGCCTGCAGAGACTGGTTGGCATCTCAAACTGACTGCTGCCCACCTTTACCGGAAGTGAGCGCGGTTCATCTGCCTTACGGTCATAGTAACAGATCTGGGAATATTCTTTTCCAAAATCAATTCCGATTATCAAATCTTTTGTCTCGTTCATTTCTCATTTTCCTTTTTGATGGTGAACATGTTCTGTACGTATTGTTCCTGCCTCATAAACCGTTTCAGTTCTTTTTCCGCCTCATTTTTTTTGCCGAGCTTTCTTGCAGAAAGTATCTGATTCAGGATCTGATATCTGCTTCCCGGTGTTCCTTCGATCTTTTTCATTGTAAGAACCCGTTCCACGGTTTTCTGCACTTTCTTTCCATCATCAATTTTGAAATAATACCGCAGTGACTCCCCATAAAACAAGGTAAAGGCACGTACAAAAATACCCTGGTACATTTCTTTCAGCGGCTCACATTTGTATTCCCTGTCATTTCCGATTCCGGTATCCAGACTATAAAACAACGTTACTTTCGCGCCCGGCGCCGCATGACATTCTACAAAAGTCTTATCATCCAGCTGATACGGACTCAAAAGCTCCGGTGACATTCTTCGGAAAAAGCCGAACATCAGATGTTCCTTCGCACATTCTTTCAGTATTCCCTGCTGAATACCGACATATTCCGGTTTTGGATTCTGCTCCCTGGAAATCTCTTTCAGAAGTGCCAGTCTGCAGATCCGGTTCACCGGCCATTTGTTAAGATAAGCATATTCCAGACGTCCACGCACAAACGCGCTCATCGTGTATTCTTTTACAAATACCCCATATGCGACCTGTGTCAGATAAGCTCCGATAATCCGTTCTTTTCCCGACTGACTGACATAAGATTCCAACACTGCTTCGCCTTCTTTACGGTAATCCGAAGTAAAGATCAGAAGGCTTAAAATACGTTCTTCCAGATCATATGTTTCCATCTCAAACCCTCTGGCACTCTTCCAGATAGAAAGAAGCTCGTCCATCGGCCCGAAGCGATATTTCATCAGGTAATATAAAATAACTTCATCGTATTTTCCATTTCGATATACTTCAGATGCAAGTGCCAGAAGTTCTTCATCCTCTGCCATGTTACTCTTCAGTATCATACGGCTTGTAAGCTTCAGAAGGCTTGTAAGTTCCATCCCTTCATATCCGAATTCTTCTACAAGTCCCATTGCCTGGCGGAACAGTCTGCGGGAGATCAGAACCTCCAGAAGTGTTGTGCGGTCAACCAGTGCATACTGACGATAATCCATTCTTTCAAGATATTTGTCAAGATCCTGTCCATGTACATTCTGTGCATAAAATTCCAGAATTTTTTTCCGTATGGATCTGCGGTATGTTTCCGTGCAGGAAGAAAGTTCTGCAAGGCGCTGAAAATATGCAAGATTTTCTCTGCTCATTTTGGCTGTCTCACAATAATGAAGCAAAAGCCCCGGCTCTTCGACACCCAGTTTCAGTAATTCCGGGATTACTTTCTCCTCATCCGTCAGTTTTTTCAGATTATATGGTATCGTTGCCGCATAGCGACGCTGTTTACCATCCTGAAAAAGAATTGCAGCATCCTCTGTATAGAGCCGAATATATGCCACCCCCTGAGTGCACGGATATACTTCTTCCTCCTGAAGCTGTTTATGGCGAACGATTATCTGCCGCACCTTGTCATCGTCGCAATACAGTCTGTGCGTAAACAGCTTCGGTGCAAGACGCTCGCCCTCTTCCCTGCTGAACGGTTCAAACAGGAATTCCTGATAAAGTGTCGCATAATTTTCATCCAGCTGCCCGTCACAGAGTTTTCGATATGCGAAACGTTCCATACTTTCTTTATAATTTTCATATGTATGAGGATCTGTGTCTTTCGCAGCGATCACACTTGCATAAACATATGCTTTCCGTGCATCTCCGAGAGAATTATCATTGTAGGCAAAATACATCAGAAGTGCCTTCGGAAGCTGTCTTCGATAAGAAATCTCCATCGTCTCCACATAATATTCATAGAGTCTGGTAATTCGAAGCCCCTGCTCAACCGCCAGTGAAAACCACTGGAAATACTTTTGTTTCCGTGGTTCACCCTTCATTATATATTTGCAGATTGCCTCCAGGACATCGTCCGAAGGAAACTTCTCATAACCAGCCGCCAGTGTCTGATACAGACTGCCATAAAATTTCTTTTCGTAGCCGGAAAGATATGCAAGGCGCATCACAAGTTCTTCCGTGAGCAGTCCATGCTTTCCTGCAAAACAGAACACCTGCATCCAAAATGGGCTCAGACGGTGCAGCAGGGAAACATCCTCACTTATGAGTTTCCATGCTTCCACATAAAGCAGCGGACTAAAGCAGCCCTTTTCGTAAAGTTCTTCCAGCATAAACAACACTTTCGATGGTGTCGTTCTATATGTACTGTCCAGCTGAAGAAGCAGCCACAAAAGTATAAAGCTGTCTTCTTTCTGACGAAAGAAATTCTGCAGCCGCCAAACAGCCTGTCCTTTATCCCGATATAAACCGCATACTGTGCAAAGATACAGATAAATGCCTGCCTGCTCCAGTTCCTCTCTTGTAAACTCCTTGAGCTGATATTGTTTCAGCAGGGATGCTGCGGTCTGATCATCGCCTTTTATATGTGCAATATATGCCTGATAAAAATGATATTCCGGATATTCACATCCCGAAACCTTCAGCCGGTCCAGTATCCGTTCCGTATGTGAAATCCATGTCTCACAGTCTGTATGTCCGATACGATACTCTATATAATCATGTATAAGCTCTGCTTTGTGCTTCTTTTCTTCTCTGCGAATGTCAATACGGATCTGCGGACTCTTTGACGCAGTCACCTGATATCTCAGTTCCTGATACGGGCTTCTTACAATGATCTCACCAATCTGGTTACCAGATTTTAACTGATCTGCATGAATGACATAGTTCAGTTTCAGACAGCTTCCGATGAATTCTTCATCCGTAACGACTTTACGTTCCGACTCAAGGAATCCCCCCTTGCTTTCTATATCCAGGCGAAGATGTCCCCAGCCGCTCCTCTGGATCTCAAAGGATTCCTGTATGGTTTCTTTGACATTATAAAACTCTGTTTCTGTAGTTTTAAGTGAAATCGAAACAGCCGCTTTTTGTTTCGTGGCAACCAGAAATTCTTCCAGATTCTGCCATGTTACAGGCTGCTTTGAAAGGCCTGCGTAAAGCGCCTTCTGTTTCGGATCTGCCTCTGCAATCACAGTGGCAAAATTTTTATCTGTAAAAATCCTGTAAGCCTCTCTGAAATCCTTATGTGCAATCTCCGTAAGAGCTTCCAAATCCCTGACTTCACTTCCAAAGCTTCGCATTTCTTCTTTTACGGCCTGAATCCGAAACGGAACCTTGTACTCACCTGTACTTGAAGTCACGCACAGCCAGCCGGTACATACCTCTCCCGGTTGCATACCTGAACCGTCTATTCCATAAGGCATCCGCACTGTCGTGCCGGAGAAACGACTGCTGCCCGGTACAAATCTGCGGTTCGAAGACGTCACATATCCCTGAATCCGGTCATTGTTTTCTGTTCCAAAGTAGAGTTCGCCCTGCGCTGTGCTTCCGGCTTCCAGCGTAATCTCCAGCCGGTCCTTCGAGAAAAGGAGTTCCGGCTGCTCATATTCAAATTTTCCGTTCAGTATCTGTTCTATCTTTTTTTTCAATCTGGTTCACCTGATCATCCTTGAAATCGTATTTTTCGTATTGAAATTATTATACACTACATCGAGGTGAGAAGCAAGGAAACGCCTAATGCCAGTATTTTTTTCATTATTTTCTGGGAAAAGCACAGGAAACTTGTCTTGAACATAAACTATATAGAAATCCCGCTTGAGGTGGACACTTGAAAACATTCTTAAAACCTTTGACTTCCGCAGAGGAAAAACTCTGCCTCAAACGCTGCCGAAAAGGGGATTCTGAAGCAAAACGTATTCTTATTGAGCATAACCTGCGTCTGGTTGCCCACGTTGCAAAAAAATATCAAAATACCGGTGAAGACCTTGAGGATCTGATTTCCATCGGGACGATCGGACTGATCAAGGCTATTTCTACTTTTGATGTTGACCGGTCTGCCAGACTTTCCACTTATGCTGCGCGATGTATTGACAATGAGCTTCTGATGATGCTCCGTTCACGCAAAAAATGTTCCAGAGAAGTCTCTCTGTATGAACCGATTGGAACAGACAAAGAAGGAAATGAGATCAGTCTGCTTGATATCATCGAAAGCCCTCCGGTGGATATCGTTGAGAATTACTCCACACAACAGGACATTCTTCATCTCCTTTCGTCTATAAAGAGCATTCTTTCTCCAAAGGAATATCAGGTCATCTGCTACCGATACGGCATCTTTAATGAACCTGAGCTGACCCAGCGCGAGATTGCCGCCCGCCTTGATATCAGCCGCTCCTATGTCTCACGCATCGAAAAAAATGCTCTAAAAAAATTACGTACTCTATTCCATTGATTTTCTCAGAGAAATCTTCTAAAATCATAAATGGATCAATCTATGATCGGAAGGAGAATACCATTTATGAGAAATACTAATCGTAACCCATTTCTTTCATGCATACGTAAATTTTCCGTGGTTATTTTTACTCTGTTGTTGTGTATAACTTTATATAGTTCACTGACGGAGCCTGTTCAGGTGGAGGCAGCGACAAATCCTGTTTCTATCACTTCATGCAGACTGAACGGAACAAAAAAAATACGTATCACAGCCACTGTTTCAAACATGCGAAGGATAGGCGGTTCCAGATGCTATCTTTTTGCACTGACTCCGGGAAGCAGCCGGATTTCTTCATCCGCCAGACCTATTGCATCTGCACGCAAAGCAAACAAGATGACATTTTCCTGTCCTTCTACTTTAAACAATACCAGTCTTCTTTATCATGGTTTTGCAATCGCTTCGAGAAACAGCAGAGGCAAATACACCCAAATCAGTACAAAACGATATATTTCAAATCCCGGTGCACTTGCCAGATATCGCTACCGCTTCCCGAAAGCAGTTTCCAAAAAGGGGCTGCAGATCAACGCTGATATGCTTGAAGACGCCGAGGAGCTGAATGTACATAACTCTGTCATCAATATTGATTTCAGTCAGCTCCTTGCACCACCAGTCCTTAGAAATTCCAGATATTCTTATGCCTGGAAGTATAATGGTAAAACTTATTGGTTCGTAAAAGACTCTGTTTCTTATTATGACCGACAGCTGCAATCATTAAAATCCACCTCTTCGGTCAACAGCGCTGTCCTTCTTTTAAGCTGGCGCGATGATCTTAGGGGACTGATTTATCCGCAGGGGCGTTATAAAGGGCACAGTTTTTATGCCTGGAACACCGCCAACCCTGCTGCAAGAAATTATCTACAGGCAACGCTTAATTTTCTTGCCAACCGTTACAGTACTACCAATGGAAAATACGGACGAATCGTAAACTGGATCGTCGGAAACGAAGTCAACAATTACTGGACATATAATTATGCAGGTTCCAAGAACTTAAATCAGTATGCAAAAGTCTATGCCGACCAATTCCGTCTGGCATATAATGCGCTGACAAGCGTCTATTCAAATGCAAGAGTTTACATTTCACTGGATCATCTGTGGAATACTAACAATGTGAGTGGTACTTTTGCTTCGCGCAAAATGCTGGACGCATTTGCTACAAGACTTCGTGCTGATGGAAACATCGCATGGAACCTCGCTTACCACCCTTACAGTTCGCCACTGACAGAGCCACGCTTCTGGGCCAACACAAACGGGCAGATCAGAAATTCGCTTTCTTCTCCTGTAATCAATATGGGAAATATCCAGATTCTGACTCGTTACATCCGCCAGAAATACGGTTCCCGAACAAGGATCATTCTTTCTGAACAGGGGTATACTTCTATCCAGAACGGAAAAAATGTTGAAAAACTTCAGGCCGCCGCGATTGCATATTCGTACCTGATTTCTGAATCAGACAACATGATCGACTCTCTCATCATTCACCGTCAGGTCGATCACACAGCTGAGATCAGTCAGGGATTAAACCTCGGATTATGGACAACTTCCGCAAGTTCTTCCTCACCCGAGAATGCCAGATCAAAAAAATTATCCTGGAATATCTATAAATACATGGACACCAGCCTTTCCAATTTCGCAACAAGTTCACTGGTATCTTCAATTGGTGGTGCCAGAAGCTGGAGACAGCTTATTCCTTCTTACAGCAACAGACTTTACAACAAAGTTTCCTGTACAATTGGAAGACTAACCCCGGTAAGTGGTTATAAAAAGACAGGTTCTGTTTCCAAAAGCTGGACAGCCTACGGTGCTTCCAGAAGTTTCAATAAAAAAGGCGATAATTTTACTATATACCGGAACACCTCCCGCAATCAGAATATTTCATGGGGATATACGCAAAGTTTTAAGAAAAACCTTAATGTTTCTTCTTCTCCACGTTTCTGCACTACTCTCCGTGTAACAGGAGCAACCAAAACTTCTGTCCAGATTAAAATACGCTTCTTTTGCGGAAAACAATATTTTGAATGTGCACGAAATATCCCTACCCGCAGGACTGTTCATTTGTCTACTACTCTTGCCAACTGGAAATATCGCAAGAATATCACCAAAATCCAGATCCTTGCCCAACCGGTAAGCGGTGCTTCCTGGAAATCCGGAGCAAGATTTGAACTAACTGCGCCGGTGTTGTGCCGTTAATCCTCTCTATGATAGTCACTTCTTATGCAAAAAAGATCAGGTACCTGAAATGGGTATCTGATCTTTTTTATTATAGCTGTAATTTAATTTTCTGATGCTTCTGCTCTTCTTAAGAGATCGTATTTCTCTATCCCTGTTCCAAGGTCTACGGCAAGTTTCTGCTGCGGATGCGGCGCACTCTCAACAGATTCACCATTTTCATTGTAGATTGCCTTAACCGTCACAGACAAGTTTCTTCCGTCCGGCTTCATGATTTCGATAGTCTCACCGACACAGAATTTATTTCTCTGGGTAATATGTGCAAATCCTTTCTCATCAATTTCTTCCGCATATCCCAGATAAGTATATTCTTTTACGTAAGTATTGTTGTCATAGATCTGTGTATTCTGATCTGGTTTTCCATAGAAGAATCCAGTCGTAAACTGTCTGTATGTGCAGTTTGAAATCTGTTCCTGATACCATGGCATGTTCGCTTCATATTTCTCAGGAGATTCCAGATAGTCATCGATCGCCTTACGGTATGTTCTCGCGACTGTTGCTACATAAAGTGCAGTTTTCATACGACCCTCAATCTTCAGGCTGTCGATCCCGCTGTTCAGGACATCATCCATATGCTCGATCATGCAGAGATCCTTGGAGTTAAAAATATAAGTGCCTCTCTCATTTTCATAAACCGGCATGTATTCACCCGGGCGCTTTTCCTCGACTACAGAATATTTCCAACGGCATGGATGTGTACATGCGCCCTGATTGGCATCTCTTCCTACAAGATAATTGCTCAGCAGGCATCTTCCTGAATAGGAAATGCACATTGCTCCATGTATAAATGTCTCAATTTCCATATCATCCGGAATATTTGCACGGATCTCACGAATCTCTTTCAGAGACAGTTCACGTGCAGTTACAACACGTTTGGCTCCGAGACGGTACCAGAATCGATAAGTCTCATAATTGGTATTATTTGCCTGCGTACTGATGTGGCATTCGATCTCAGGGCAGATTTCACGGGCATAAGTAAAGATTCCCGGGTCTGCAATGATCAGTGCATCTGGTTTTAATTCCTTGAGTTCCTGCAGATATTCACGTACTCCCGGAAGGTCATCGTTATGCGCAAGAATGTTTACTGTCACATAGACTTTTACACCATGTTCATGTGCAAAAGCGATTCCTTCTGCCATATCTTCTTTTGAAAAGTTCTTCGCTTTCGCACGAAGCCCAAATGCTTCACCACCGATATAAACGGCATCTGCGCCAAATACAACGGCGATCTTAAGAACTTCCAGACTGCTTGCCGGAACCAGCAATTCAATTTTTCTCATAATTCCTCCTTAATACTTACAGAAACACCGTCGCCCAATGGAATGATACTTGTCGTAAGCTGTGGGTGATGCTTCAGTTCAAAAAGATAATCTCTCATTCGTTTATAAATCGTACGGTTTCTGCGTTCCACAAGGTAGTGAGACTCGATCAGTTCCCCCTCCTGCAGAACATTATCCGACATCAGGATTCCGCCCGGTGCAAGAAGTCTTACAACATCTGGAAGCCAGTGAATATACTGACCTTTGGCTGCATCCATAAAGATCAGATCATAAGAGTCTTTAAGTTCTTTCAGGATTTCTCCTGCATCTCCCTCCAGAAATGTAATCTGTTTTTCTCTTCCTGCTTTTTTGAAATTCTCTTTTGCGAGCGGAATTCGTTTTTCGTAATTTTCAATCGTTGTTATATGCAGATCCGGTCTGCCGTATTCACACATAAGAAGTGTGGAGAAGCCAACGGCTGTCCCCACTTCCAGAATTTTCTGCGGTTTTGCAAGCGCCAGCAGAGTTTTGATGAAACTCTGCATCTCCTTACGGATGATCGGAACTCCCTCAGAAAGAGCAGAACACTCCAGTTCATCAAGAAATGGAGTGTTGCCTGTATCAAGAGAATTTATAAATGTTCGCATTCTTTCTTCTACGATCACGAAGTTACTCCCTCCTGCTCCGCATCTCCCGCAAGAATACCCATGATTCTGGTCGGTGTATATGCAGTGCTGAGAAGATAAGTTCCCGGTCTCATTTTGCCGCTGTAATTGGAAAGCTTTTCCTGTATAACAAATACCAGTGTATCTTCGATCAGGCCTTTGCTTTTCAGTGTTTTGGCAATATCATAAGCCGTTGCGTCTTCTTTGATCACAACCGTTACTTCCTGTCCCTCTCCCGGACTCATTGCCTGCTGGTTAAATATGTTGTATCCAAACTGGTATGTGACTTTTCCGATCCAGATAACAAGAACAGCCACACATACATACAGAGCTATTTTGAAAAAACCTCCCGCAACGATGACTCCTGCTGCGCCTACCCGGTCTTTTGTATCTCCCATATCGGCTCCTTTCTGTCTGTAAAAGCTTCGTGTCTTATGCTTCCATGATGATCGGCAGGATCATCGGACTTCTCTTTGTTCTCTTCCATAGGAAATCACTGAGTGCATCTTTCACTACATTTTTGATCTTGCCCCAGTCTGTGATGTTGCGGTCCAGGCAGGAATCAAGTGCATTCTCAACAACTTCTTTTGCATGTTCCATCAGATCCTCAGATTCTCTTACATATACGAAACCTCTGGATACGATATCCGGTCCTGCAAGAACAACGTTGCTGTGTCGCTCCAGTGTCATGACAACGATCATAATGCCGTCTTCTGCAAGGTGCTGACGGTCACGAAGGACAATGTTTCCGACATCACCGACACCAAGACCGTCTACAAGAATTGCTCCTGTCTGAACGGATCCTGTTACCTGAGCACTGTTTTCATCCATTTCAAGAACGTTGCCGGATGCAAGGATAAAGATATTTTCTTTCGGGATACCCAAATCCTCAACCACATGTTTCTGTGCGGTCAGATGGCGGTATTCACCATGAACCGGAATTGCATATTTTGGTCTTACCAGTGAATAGATCAACTTGATTTCTTCCTGGCATGCATGTCCTGATACATGAACATCCTGGAAAATAACTTTTGCCCCTTTCATGGACAGTTCGTTGATAACCTTTGACACGGCTTTTTCGTTTCCTGGAATCGGGTTGGAACTGAAAATGATCGTATCGTTTGGTTTAATTGTAATTTTCTTGTGGATATCTGCTGCCATTCTGGAAAGTGCTGCCATAGACTCTCCCTGGCTTCCTGTCGTGATCAGAACTACTTTTTCATCCGGATAGTTCTTAACCTGATCGATCTCAATCAGAGTATTTTCCGGAATTCGGAGATAACCAAGCTCTGATGCAACAGAAATGATATTGACCATACTACGGCCTTCGACTGCAACCTTACGTCCGAAACGGTATGCAGTATCAATGATCTGCTGCACACGGTCAACGTTTGAAGCAAAAGTCGCAATAATGATTCGTGCGTTTTTGTGTTCGTTAAATAAATTGTCAAAGACACGTCCCACGGTACGTTCGGACATGGTGAATCCCGGACGTTCTGCATTGGTACTGTCACACATCAGTGCAAGTACACCTTTCTTACCAATCTCGGCAAAACGCTGAAGATCAATTGCGTCACCAAATACCGGTGTGTAATCCACCTTAAAGTCGCCGGTATGAACTACGATACCTGCCGGTGAATAGATTGCAAGGGCAGACGCATCCTGAATACTGTGGTTTGTCTTGATAAATTCGATGGAAAAATCACCCAGATTGATAACCTGTCCGTGTTTGACTTCTTTTAACTTTGTAGAACGAACAAGATTATGCTCTTTCAGTTTGTTGGTGATCAGTCCAAGTGTCAGTTTCGTAGAATAAATCGGTACATTTACTTCCTTTAAAATGTACGGGAGTGCACCAATATGGTCTTCATGACCATGTGTGATCACGAAACCTTTGACTTTGGAAATATTTTCCTTCAGATAGGTCACATCCGGAATGACAAGGTCGATACCAAGCATATCGTCTTCCGGGAAGGAAAGCCCGCAGTCAACAACTACAATACTGTCTTCGTATTCAAATGCTGTGATGTTCATTCCGATCTGCTCAAGTCCGCCAAGCGGAATGACTTTCAGCTTGGATGTGCCGCGGCGGCCCTTACGTGAGCCTGTGCGAAGCTGCTGTTTCTGAACATTCTTAACTGCAGGCTTGCTGCCAGTTTTCTGCTGTGGTTTCTGCTGCTGTTTATATTTGAAATTTTTCTGTTTCGGGTTCTGTTTTTTTGCGTTATTATCAGCAGATTTCCTGTCATGGTTATTGTATCTTCTCGGTTTGAATCTGCTGTCTCTTGGCATACTTTCTCTCTGTAGTGTATGCGCTTTATTTTCGTTCATATTATTTTCTATACTCAATCAAGCACCTCCATAATGCTTCGTGTGCAATCACATTTCAAGGTCTACGTCCTCAAGCATCTGCTCAAAAACTTTATATACTGCCTGCAGTTCGTTCTCATCTTCAACCATTTCATAGCAGGCTTCGGAATCTGTATCTTCTGATACGTCTTTTAAAATATAGGCATTTGCTTCGTCATCCATTGAATCAGAAACAAGGAGGTACGCCACCCCTCCGATTCTTGTCTGCTCCTCAATGTAGAAATCTTCTACTGTTCCATCAGGAGACTGAAATCTGATTTTTTCCATGTTGTCACCTTTGTCATACTGACAGGGAATCCAAATATCCCTGCAAAATAAATACTGCCGCAATGCCGTCCAGATACTGTTTGCGGTTTTCTCTGCGCACACCGGCCTCTATCAGTGTCCGATCTGCCTCTACTGTTGTCAGTCGCTCATCCCACATAATCACTTCAAGCCCTGTCCGCTTTTTCAGCATTTCACCAAATTCAAGAGCTTTTTCCGCGCGCTCACCAACCGTATTGTTCATATTCTTCGGAAAGCCCAACACGATTTTCTCTACTTCATATTCTGCGATGAGTTCTTCAATTCTTGCAAGAGTACGCCGCAGCTTGTTTTCCTGTTTGCGCCATATTGTCTCTACCTTCTGCGCAGTCAGACCAAGTGGATCACTGACGGCTACTCCTACTGTTTTTGATCCGTAATCTAATCCGAGAATCCGCATATTCCTAGCGTTCCCAGGATTTGTTCTTAATATATTCATTAAGTAATTCTTCTACCAGCTCATCTCTCTCGACTTTCATGATCATGCTTCTCGCGCCTTTGTGGCTGGTAATATAAGTCGGATCTCCGGACATAATATAACCGACTATCTGGTTTACCGGATTATATCCTTTCTCATCCATTGCATTGTAGACCAGATCAAGTACTTCTTTAACTTCAAGATCCTGATCTGGTTTTGTTCTGAAATATTGTGTGTTTCCTAAACTGTTTTCTGCCATTTTTTTCTCACGTCCTTAATAAGATTTCCTTTTTATTTTAATATAATTCTTATCAAAATACAAGAACCCTTTTTTTGTTGAACTTCATATGGAAAATCTGTGCGGCATCCTGCGGATTATTCCGCACGTAAAAGATGGTCTGTCACAAATCCGGTCACTTTCGCCTCAACCAGATCATTTACCTGATGCGCATCCGTTTTTTTGATAACAGCACGTACATATTCACGGCTGTGGCCTACATACCAGTTCTTTCCATCTTCTTCGATTTCCTCTTCAAGAAGAAGTTCGATTGTCTTTCCGATCATCGCTTCTTCGTATTCCTTTGCACGGATATCATGCAATGCCAGGAATTTTTCACTTCGCTGTGCTTTTACCGCCTCTGTGAGCTGACCGTCCATGGCTGCCGCTTTTGTCCCATGTCTTCTGGAATATTTGAAAATGTGTGTCTCATAAAAATGAATGTTTTTTACGAATTCGTAAGATTCTTCAAAATCTTCCTCTGTTTCCATCGGAAATCCTACAATTACATCCGTCGTAAGGGCTGGTGCCGGATAATATCTGCGGATCAGATCACACTTTTCCGCATATTCCTGTGCGCTGTAACGGCGGTTCATATTTTTCAGTGTTTTATTGCATCCACTCTGAAGAGACAGATGGAAATGCGGGCAGACCTTTCCTGTCGCAACGATTCCTTCCAGAAATTCTTCGGTAATAATCCTCGGTTCAAGAGAACCAAGACGGATTCTCTGAATTCCCGCTACTTTACTTACCGCCTGAATCAGAGAAAGAAGGCTCTCTCTTTCTTCTTTCGGAAAATCTACACCGTAGGAGCTTAAGTGGATGCCGGTAAGTACGACTTCTTTATAACCTTTGGACGCAAGTGTCTCAACTTCTCTTAATACATCCGCAATTTTTCTGCTTCGCACACGTCCCCTCGCAAACGGAATAATGCAGTAAGTACAGAACTGGTTGCATCCGTCCTGTACTTTGATGTACGCGCGAACATGTTCCGCTGTCTGTTCGATAGAAAGCTCCTCGTACTCTTTTGTGTGGTTGATCTCGATCACCTGTACCTGTTTGGAATGTTCTTTTTCATACTCTTCCAGCACTTCTACAATCTGTGTCTTCTGATTATTTCCGAGAATCAGGTCAACCGCATTATCTTCTTTTAATTTTTCTGTGTCTGCCTGTGCATAACATCCGGCAGCTACCACGATCGCATCCGGGTTCATTTTTTTTGCCTTGTGCAGCATCTGTCGGGATTTACGGTCTGCAATATTCGTAACCGTACAGGTATTGATCAGATATATGTCCGCTCCTTCCGTAAAAGGTACGATCTCATATCCTGCTTTTTCCAGAAGCTGCTGCATTGCTTCTACTTCGTATGCATTTACTTTACAGCCCAGATTATGAAGGGCAACCTTTTTTTTCATATTTTTAACCTCATATATATTTTCTGATATTTTCACTTTGTATTCCGATTTTATTGTTTTTATAACTGTTCAGTACCTTCACAGTTACCTGCTGAATAGTTGCATTTTTTATATATACAGACGAATATTTTACCATAATTTCATCTGATTTTCCCTTGACTTTTCAGAGGCGTACGGGTAAGATTAATCACATAACAACACTAAATAGGGAGGTTCTCAAAATGAAAACATTAAAAATCTCGCTGAATTCTATCGATAAAGTGAAAGCATTTGTTAACGAGATCAGTAAATTTGACTGTGACTTTGACTTAGTATCCGGAAGATATGTGATCGATGCAAAATCCATCATGGGCATCTTCAGTTTAGACTTATCCAAACCGATCAATCTGAATATCCATGCTGAAGGCAGCACTCTTGATACTATTCTGACAATCGTACAGCCGTATGTAATTGAGTGATCTGTATAATCTCCTTAAGGAGATCATGAATGTAAGACAGTTTTAAAACAGCTTCTGTGCATATGCATGAGAAGCTGTTTTTTTCTTACTGTTTACTGAATTTCGATTACTTCTGTAGACGCCAGCGCTTCTTCTACAAGCTGGTCGATCTTCTCGTTTAATTTCTCTTCTGATCTGTGAATCACCTTGAGATTCGGTTTTGTTACCGGATGTTTTGCCACGAAAATCGTACAGCAGTCTTCAAATGGCTGGATTGAAGTCTCAAATGTATTGATCTTTCTAGAAATCTGAACGATTTCTTCTTTGTCAAATCCAATGACTGGACGATATACCGGGAGTTCACACACTTCATCTGTTGCTGCAAGACTCTGTAATGTCTGGCTTGCAACCTGTCCGATACTCTCTCCTGTAATCAGTCCGAGACACTTATCTTTACGTGCAAAATGCTCTGCAATACGCATCATATAACGACGCATGATGATTGTAAGCTCTTCATGCGGGCACTGATCATAGATATAAAGCTGAATATCCGTAAAGTTTACAACGTGCAGACGGATCGGACCACTGTAGCGTGCAACCAGTTTTGCAAGGTCTACAACTTTCTGTTTTGCACGTTCGCTTGTGTACGGCGGGGCATGGAAATACACTGCCTCGATCTTGACTCCACGTTTTGCGATCATATAACCTGCTACTGGACTGTCAATACCACCAGAAAGGAGAAGCATGGCTTTTCCGTTTGTTCCGATCGGCATCCCTCCCGGTCCCGGAATAGTCTCGGAATATACATAAATCTTGTCACGGATCTCTACGGAAAGTGTCATTTCCGGATTGTGTACATCAACAGATGCCTCTGGGAACGCATCGAGGATTTTTTCACCTATTGCTGCGCTGACTTCCATAGAGGTAATCGGGTAAGATTTTTTTGCTCTTCTTGTGTATACCTTGAAGGAACCTTTGTATTCCGGATATCTTGCTTTCATGTAGGCAACGACATCCTCTGCCATCTGATCAAAGCCCTGATCTTCATAAATGACAACCGGGCTGATACCAACGATACCAAACACTCGCTGTAATGCTTCTACAGCCTCGTCAAAATCATATTTTTCCGGACAGAACACATATACACGGCCCTGTTCTTTCGTTACGGTAAATTCGCCTTCTACCGGCTCGAGAGCCAGTTTCATCTGTTTTACAAGTGCATCCTCAAACAGATATCTGTTTTTGCCCTTGATGGCGATCTCTGCATATTTTATCAAAAATGCATGAAATATCATATCTGGTATTTCCTCCTGAATTTTCTGTCAGTGTTTTCCGACACTGGTTGTTTATTTTCTTGAGTATCTGCGGAGCATCGGAACAAGCTCTTTCATAGTCTGTAAGAAATAATCAGCTTCTTCCATCGTGTTTTCTTCACAGAAACTTAAACGTACTGTACTTTCTATCTGGTCTTTCGACATTCCCATTGCAGAAAGCGTCGCGCTCGGTTTTCTCTTGTGACTGGAGCATGCACTTCCGGCAGAAATGTAGATTCCTTTATCTTCAAGTGCATGAAGCAGGACTTCGCTGCGCACACCCATAACGCTGATGCTCAAAATCTGTGGCGCACCTTCGCGAAGCGGCATACCATTGATACGGATATCCTCAATCTCAGATAAGCCCTCTGCAATATGCTCTTTCAGCTGGTACATATGCTCTACATTTTCGTCGAGATTTTCATAAATCTGCGCAGCTGCCACACCGAGTCCTGCGATTCCAGGCACATTGTCTGTACCGGAGCGCATTCCGCTCTGCTGTCCGCCACCAAGGATCTGCGGAATGATCTTTACTTTTTCATTGATATACAAAAATCCGATACCCTTTGGTCCGTGGATCTTGTGTCCGCTGACTGCAAGAAGATCGATGCCCATCTTTTTCGGGTAAATGCGGTATTTACCAAATCCCTGGATGGCATCTACATGATAAAGAGCCTTCGGGCTTTTTTCGTGAACCATCTTCGCAATTTCTTCTACCGGCATCACGGCACCGACTTCGTTATTTACAAGCATGGTAGAAACCATAATCGTATCCGGGCGCAGAACTGCTTCCAGCGCACTCATCTTTATTTTGCCTTCGTGATCTACCGGAAGATAGGTGATTTCAAATCCCTGTTCCTGCAAAAAAGATGCCGGCTGGCTGACTGCTGCATGTTCTACCGATGTAATAATAATGTGATTTCCGTTTCTCTTGTTTGCCAGTGCACCACCGATCAGTGCAAGGTTATCAGATTCTGTACCACCTGATGTGAACAGAATCTCTTTTTCCTGCACTTTCAGAATACCTGCAATCGTCTTTGCTGATTCTTTTACGTATTTTTCTGCATCTACGCCTTTTAAGTGCATGGCAGACGGATTTCCGAAATCCTCTGTCATCGTCTTCACTACGATATCTTTTACAGAATCATAGCATCTGGTCGTTGCAGAATTATCAAAATAAACTTCCATAACACTCCTCTTTTATCTATTGCTCAAGCTGAAACATCAGGACTGACAAAATGGCAAGTCCAGCTGTCTCTGTACGAAGGATACGTTTACCCAGAGTAATCGGTTTCGCACCTTCGCTGATTGCTGTTTCTACTTCTTTTTCTTCAAATCCGCCTTCCGGTCCGATAAAAATTCCGATAGACTGTCCCGGCTGGATATCGGCAAGAATCTCCTTTGTCTCCTGCATTCCTTTTGCAAGTTCATACGGAATCAGGCGGACATCCATGGATTCTGCATATTTTAACGCTTCTTTAAATGTCAGTACTTCATGTACATTCGGGATCAGCATACGTTTTGACTGCTTTGCAGCACTTTCTGCGATTTGTTTCCAGCGCTCAACCTTTTTTGCTGCTTTTTTGCCGTCCAGTTTCACGACACAACGCTTTGTCTCTACCGGAATCACTTCGTATGCACCGAGCTCAACTGCCTTCTGTATGATCAGTTCCATTTTATCTGCCTTCGGAAGTCCCTGAAACAGATAGATACGGCTCTGAAGCTCATAATCCGGTTGCTGTGCATAAATAATGTGAAGAAGGACTTCGTCCGGGCTGAATTCCTCGATGGTACATCGGTATTCCTTTTTACCTCCGTCGCTGATCCAGAGTTCCTCGCCCTGTTTCATGCGCAGGACATTTGAAATATGATTGACATCACTTCCGAGGATGTGAATCTGATGTGCTCCCTCATCAATCTGATGTGGCTCTACAAAAAACCTCTGCATCGTCTCAGTCCTTTCTTGCAGTCACGCAGACCCATTCACCCTGTCTGGTCACTTCCACAAGTGTCAGACCTGCTTTTGCAACAGCTTCTCTGACTACTTCTTCTTTGACATCAAGAATACCAGAGGTGATGTAATAAGCACCTTTTTTCATCTGATGAACAATCACTGGTGTCAGCGGTACTAGCACATCCGCAAGGATATTTGCAGCTACGATGTCATATTTCTCATAGCCCACCTGATCCTGCACTTCTTTGTCATCGATGATGTTTCCGATCATCATATCGAATGTTTCATCTACGATTTCATTGGCTTCTTTATTATCCTGTACTGCCGGAACAGCACATGGATCCAGGTCAGTTCCTACCACATGACCGGCGCCTAGTTTGAGTGCTGTAATTCCTAAGATTCCGCTTCCGGTTCCGACATCGAGAAGTTCGATGCCCGGTTTTACGTATTTCTTTAACTGACGGATAACAAGCTGTGTTGTCTCATGCATACCGGTTCCGAATGCAGTCCCCGGATCGATATGAAGAATCATCTTGTCCTTGTCTTCTTCTTTTACCTCTTCCCAGGATGGAACGATCAGAATATCGTCCACATAGAACTGATGAAAAAACTCTTTCCAGTTGTTGATCCAGTCTTTGTCCTCAGTCTGGGATTCTTCAATCGTCGCCTCACCGATATCCATAAAGGTACGAAGTTCTTCCAGTGCATTTCTGACATCACGAAGAATGTTTTCTTTATCTGCATCTTCTTCAAGATAAAAATTCAGATAAGCAATGCCGTCATCCGCCGGTCCTTCCGGCATGATGTCAACAAACATCTGTGCTTTATCTTCCTCGGTCAGTGGCTGGTGATCCTGAATCTCCACACCTTCCACACCGATTTCTGCAAGTGTGCAAATGATCATGTCTTCTGCTTCTGTTTTTGTCTTAATGGTAAAACGGTTCCATTTCATATATTGTAATCTCCTGTCTTGTTCTGTGCGACCACTTTACGATATCTGCAAACTGTGTCTGCAATTTTGCCTTATTTTTTATAATACATGATAGTGCAAAAAAAGAAAAGAGGTTTCCCTCTTTTCCTGAAAAGTTTCTTTTGTTTTAGCGAATTTAGTCCTCAAAAGTCTCTTTGAGTTTATCCATAAAACTCTTTTTCTTCTTTTCTGATTTCTCAGATCCGCCTTTTGCCTCAGAACCAGGCTTGTTACCACAGGCCTCATCAAACTTACGAAGAGCTTCTTTCGCTTCTTCATTCAGTTTAGTCGGAACCTGAACGACTAGTGTTACATAATGGTCACCACGGATGTTTTTGTTTCTGAGAGAAGGAACGCCCTTGCCTTTCAGACGGATACGGGTATCTGTCTGGGTCCCCGGCTTCACTTCGTATACAACATCTCCGTCCACAGTGTTGATGTGAATCTCACCACCCAATGCAGCCTGTGCATAGGTCAGCGGTGCTGTTGAAAAGATGTTCATGTCCTGTCTCTGGAAGATCGGATGATTCGCAACATTTACTTCTACAAGCAGGTCACCTCTTGGGCCACCGTTCGTTCCCGGCTCACCTTTGTCACGGATACGGATGCTCTGTCCATTGTCAATACCTGCCGGAATGGAAACCTGTATCTTCTTTCTTGAAGATGTGTAACCTGTTCCACGACAGGAAGTACATTTTTCTTTAATGATCTTACCGCTTCCGTTACAATCCGGACAGGTCTGTACATTTCGAACCATACCAAACATAGACTGCTGTGTATAGACAATCTGACCTTCTCCATGACATTTCGGACAGGTAGTTGGCTGTGTTCCCGGTTTTGCACCGGTTCCGTGACAGGTCGTACATTCATCTTTCAGAACGATTTCGAGTTCTTTGTCACATCCAAACACAGCTTCTTCAAAGGTAATATTTACACGGGCACGTAAGTTGGCACCCTTCATCGGTCCGTTGTTGGCACGGCGTCTTCCGCCGCCTCCAAACAGATCTCCAAAAATGTCACCGAAAATATCACCCATGTCTGCACCGTTGAAGTCAAAGCCGCCGAATCCGCCGGCTCCGCCACCGCCCTGTTCAAAGGCAGCATGCCCAAACTGGTCATACTGTCTTCTCTTTTCTGCATCACTCAGTACGCTGTATGCTTCTGTTGCTTCTTTGAACTTCGCTTCCGCTTCTTTGTCTCCCGGATTTACGTCCGGATGATATTTCTTGGCTAATTTTCGATATGCACTTTTTAATTCTGAATCACTGGCTGTCTTGCTAACACCCAGGACCTCGTAGTAATCTCTTTTATCAGCCATCTTTTCTCTTTCCTATATTTTATATTTGCATTGTTGCTCTTTGCAGCTATCCGCCACACCAAAACATTATTATAATCCCCCAATGCCATTCATGCAAGCATGAATGGCATCTGAGGTTTTAGATTTTATTTATATGATTTATATATATTATACTTCTTTATAATCAGCGTCTACAACATCATCGCCATAGCCAGCTTCATTTCCGCCCTGAGCTGCACCTGCGCCTGCTCCCGGGTTCGGACCTGCCTGACCACCGGCCTGCTGTGTCTGCTCATACATTTTTGCGAAAAGTTTCTGAGCACTTTCCATCATTTTTTCCTGAGCTGCTTTGATATCTGCAATCTGAGCATCTGTCATTTCTGCATTTGCTGTCTGAGCAAGAAGATCTTTCAGTGCATTCAGGTCTGTCTCAACTGCTGCTTTGTCGTTGGCATCAATCTTGTCTCCGGCTTCTTTCAGTGCATTCTCAACCTGGAATACCATGGAATCTGCATTGTTTCTTGTATCGATTCCCTCTTTACGTTTCTTATCCTGAGCTTCGAATTCAGCAGCTTCTTTGACTGCTTTGTCAATTTCAGAATCAGACATGTTGGAACCGGCTGTGATTGTGATGTGCTGTTCTTTTCCTGTACCAAGATCCTTAGCAGATACGTTTACAATACCGTTGGCATCAATATCAAATGTAACTTCGATCTGCGGAACGCCACGACGTGCCGGCGGAATTCCGTCCAGACGGAACTGACCAAGGGATTTGTTGTCTTTCGCGAACTGACGCTCACCCTGTACTA
>UMII01080704.1_pt1 | contig 71510 bp, 62 predicted proteins | sample 1965731 | NCBI WGS metagenome assembly UMII01 (sample SAMEA4836118, study PRJEB28245) | human gut metagenome | biome: gut microbiome; material: fecal sample | place: Denmark | collected 2008
CACATGGAGCTGACTGCTACTAATAGGGTGAGGGCTTGACCAACTAGCGAGAAAGCGGTCAGGACAGGATGGAAACAGAACGGAGTGAGTTTACTCACGGAGGGCTGTTTACAGAATGGACTGGACATTTGCGAGCAAATGACACCGAATGACGAAGTCATGAGGTGACCGATTTCGAGCGAACGCATGGTCATGATCTGGTTGCAAATGTCAACATGTATGTGGTTTTGAAGATACGATAATGAAGCCGGAGCGGATAAAATCTGTTCCGGCTTTTATGTTTTATAAAGACAAGCATATAAAGGGTGAACACATGGAATTTTATCAGTTAAAAATCACAAGAAAAGGAACAAAACCTCCGATATGGAGACGCTGCCTGATACCGGCAGACATTAACTTTGAAAAATTGGCAGAAATGCTGCAGGACATTCTGGAATATCAGAGTACAGATCTGTATGAAATTGAATTTTTCCAGAAAAAAGTCAGAATTTCCAACCTGACTGCACAGGGAGCAGACACCGCAAAAGGAAACTATGAATATCTGGAAGCCAAAGATACAAAGACTTCAGAGTTTTTTGATACAGAAGCATGGTTTACCTTCCGCGTAAAAGAAGCGGATCTTCCGGAATACCGTGCAGATATTGAGAAAAAGGTTGAAGATGCAGAAATCAAAACAGCTGATGGTGTAAAGAAAGTTTCCACCCCGGTTATTTTGAAAGAGACAAAATCTTCGGACGATGATTTCTGGTCAAAAGAGTCAGAGGAAATCAATACACTTCTTAATAAAAAGTATGGTGTACTCGGACTTGCAGATGTGATCGCAAAGAAAATTACAGAGATGGAGCTGGAATCCGGAGCAGAGCAGCCGGAAGTTTCCTTTACAAGAAATCCGAAAGTAAAAGATTATCTGAATTCCTATAATAAAGAAGATCTGGTTGAAAGTGCAAAAGAACTGGAGATCCCGTATGAAGGACTTTCCAAAGAAGAGCTTGCAGAGCAGATTGCTGCGAAAGTGCTTGATCCGGAAGTGATGAAATCTATTTTTCTGCAGGCGGATGAATGGGAAATAGATGCTTTTGACCATGCATCTACAAGAAAATGTTTCCTTGCAACACATAAAGACTGGAAAGAACTGGAATGGTTCAGCAATAAGGGTTACATTGTAGCATACAGTGATAATCATGCAGAAGTTCCGCAGGAAGTTATTGCTGTTTATAATCAGATCAATACCCCGGAATTACAGGAAAAATGCCGTCAGCTCAGCTGGATGCGTTCCTGCCAGAGTATGATGGGACTGATTTATGCAATCGCACCACTCAAGATCGTATACCGCATGTACCGCAAACGCGATGGCTTCAGAGTGAACTATGAAAAGTTCATGGAAATTCTGAATGAGCTGTCTGAAAAAGATGATATATGCATCATAAAAGGTGATAAGATGATCTGGAAAGCGGTTCTTCAGGACAACCTTTATGAGAAGATCGAAGAGTTCCAGGGAGACAGAGACTTCTATATTCCGACAGTGGAAGAAATTCTGGACTATGCAAAACACGGATATCCTTCACAGGATGTTTCCTACAGAAAACTGGCTTCTTTCCTGAGAGATGAACTTCATATTTCAGAAGAAAAGATTGAAGAACTTCTTTACATTGTGTACAAAGAATTTTCCATGGATGGAATGCTTTCTGACATCATGGAAGAGTTCAAAAAACGTGATATTGTGTTTGATTCTGACCGTCAGATGGAGAGATTTGCTCCGATCATGATGGAAGTAAATAATAACACAAGAATGCTTGATTTCCGCGGATATACACCAAATGAGGTCAGCCGTGCCGAACAGGCTGCTGCCCCGGCCCCGGTTGCTCCGGCAATGCCGTCTTTCGTACCGATGGCAAATACTCCGGCAGTAAATATGAAGCCAAAGAAAAAAGTTTATCCAAATGATCCATGCCCGTGTGGAAGTGGAAAGAAATACAAGAAATGCTGCGGAAGAAACTGATATTTAATGAAAGCATAGGGTTTATACAGAAAGGTTGAAACAAAAATGAAATTATTGATTGTGCGTCATGGTGATCCTGATTATTCTATAGATTCACTGACTGAGAAAGGCTGGAGAGAGGCAGAGCTTTTATCCAAAAAACTTTCAAAACTTGACATCAAAGATTTTTATGTTTCGACTATGGGACGTGCGAAGGATACAGCTTCGTGCACATTGAAAAAAATGAACCGTACAGCAACAGAATGCGACTGGCTTCGTGAGTTTGATGTACTGATCCATCGACCGGATGTGCCTGACCGCAAAATCTGCGCATGGGACTGGCTGCCACAGGACTGGACACAGGATGAGCGTTTTTATCAGTACGATCACTGGTTTGAGAATGAAGCCATGCAGGAAGCCAACATGAAATATTATTATGATCAGGTAACCGGTGAATTTGATAAAGTTCTTGCAGAGCATGGTTATGTCCGTGACGGACACTACTATAGAGTAGAAAAAGCTAATAATGATACGCTTGTCTTCTTCTGTCATTTCGGGCTGGGCTGTGTGCTTATAAGTCACCTGCTCAGTATGTCGCCGATGGTACTCTGGCATAATATGTGTGCAGCTCCGAGTTCTGTTACTACTCTGACAAGTGAAGAACGACGCAAAGGAATCGCAGGTTTCCGTATGAATTCCTATGGAGACATTTCCCATTTATATGCATATGATGAACCACCTGCATTTGCAGCACGTTTCTGCGAATGTTATGACAACGATGAACGACATGATTAAATAACAAAGACTATCCTTTTGGATAGTTCCATCTGTAATCCTCTTTTGATACAATTATTTTATGATAATTCGATTACATAAGATAAATTGTGCGAATCAAAGGAGGATTATTTTTTATGAAGAGAAAGACACTGGCTTTAATACTGGCAGCGGCTCTGACAGTAACTAGCGTGGAAGGAACGGCGGTTATGGCAAGCGCAGCCGAGTTCACATCGGAGGCTGTGGAAGAAACAGAGGCAGAATTGGAGACTGCGCCGGAAGATAGTGCTGATGTAGCAGTTTTGTCGGATCAGGGGGATTCATCTGAGTTGAATGAGATTGAAATTTCTGACAGTGAATCACAGGATAGCGATAGCGCAGAAGAGCAGATTGATGTATTCGAAGAGACGCAGGACGGTGCGGATGAAGAGGGAATAGAGATCACTGATGAAGAAGCGTTGACAGATGCAGACGCAGAGAATGAGGAAACGAATATTGAAGTTTTTTCTGACGGAGATGAAAGCACACCGACACTGACTGGTATGGAAGTAAAGGGAATAAGTGAGAATACCATGCGTGACGGTGTGGCAGGGATAGACTATTATGTTGCAGTTCAGATTACGTTAAAATTTGCTGATGATACGACTTCAGAGTTCATTTTTCCATTAGGTGAAACATCATATTGCGATGCTGAAAAGACAAAAGGATATACGATAAGGGCATCGCTGAGAAGAGGACCCGCAGGTGAAGATTTAATGGGACAGAAATTGCCGAAGGGCAATTACTATCTGTATTTTAAATGTGATGAAGATGAAACTATAAGCGCAGATATTCCTGCATATATACATAATCTTGAAGAAGTTGGAGTGTGCCAGAGTGAAATTACGACAGGAGAAACCCCAGTGATTTCGGTCAGAAATGCATACAGATATTATAAATTTGTGCCGCAAAGAGACGGTATTTACCAGGGCAGCACGAGTTCAGCCTATTGCATTCCATGGATTGAAGATAAATCTGCGGATGAAAGTACATCTTATAAAATCTATAAAAAACTTGAGGGCAGCAGGTGGGAGCTGAAAGCAAAGGAACCGGTTTATTTTCAGGTATATGGCGGAGATAAGGATGACTCTTCAAATGAAACGGCAACTATTACTTTAAGCGAAGTGCCACAGCTTGAAAGTATCAGCACCACACAGTCAGAAGTTACTTTGCTTGAGAATTACGAAACTTGGTATGGTGAAGCAATTTCGCGCCTTCTGCGCTTTAACTATACGAATCAGGAACCTAAGGATTTTGACGTAAAATTTGGTTATGCAACGTACAGAGATCCTGATGGAAATATAGTAATGTCAGATCTTGTTTATGCAGATGGTGAAAATAAGGGAAAGTCGTTTGACTGGAACAATGCATATGTGCCGAAAGGTTCTTATACGTACATTTTTACATTAGAAAAAGATGGTCAGGAACTTATGAAAGTGAAGGTTCCAATAAAAGTAGAATCTCTGGCAGACCGTTATGCTCAGCTGAATAGCATCAAAGAAGGAACACAGGAAATAGATATAACCAACAGACAGTTTTATAAATTTGAACCGGAAGTAACCGGAGACTATATGATCAGCGCAGAAACAGGGCTGTCGTATTTAGTAATAGAAGTGAAGGAAGACGGAACAACTGAGCGTCTGAATGAAATTAACGGAAGGGTTTTGTACAAACTTGAACAGGGTCATAAATATATCATTGATATTTATAATCATACGACAGATACCACCAGTACGAACCTGACTCTGAAACGACTGGCGAAAACGGAGTCTGTGGAAATTATATCTTATATGCCGCAGGAAATTAAGTGTATAGAGGGGCAGAAACCGGAATTCAATTTTATAAAAGTACGTATTAATACAGAAAAAGGATCTGAGGTTAGAAAACTGAATTACGGTGGTATTTTCGGAGTGGAAACAGATTCATATGGAAAGACTCTGAAATATTCCTTATATAAAAAAGAAAATGATCAGTATACGGAAGTATACGATCCGGAAGCAGGAGAATATGTATACAGAGTATTTTATGATGGCATAGAAGCGACGACTTCTATTCCGGTACATATTGCTTCTTTTGAAGAAGTGGCTCCGCAGGATAGCTTAGAAGAAGGCGAGAGCAAGACACTTTCAGCGAAAGACAATCAGATTTCTGCAAGGTATCTGGCTAATTTCACAGGCAGACACCGGTTTGAATTTAATAAGAAGGTAAATGTGTATTGTGTTGGGGATACAGGTACATCAAAGACCTATTCAAACGTTTCGGAATTTTGCGAAAAACTTGTAAGAGGAAACGCGTACTATCTGTACATTACATCAGACACAGGACTTGAAGATCTTCAGGTCAAAGTTACGGAATTGCAGAAACCGGTGAAGCTGGAAATACTTGCAGATAAGAACGAATACATTGCGGGCATAGATGATCTGTCGAATATCAATCTTCGAACCAGAGTTACATACAGCGATGGGTCTGGGCAGATAATAGGAATGAATGATCCGGTATACGGAGGTATGCTGTCATACAGAGCCAGTACAGAAGGTGGAAAAACAGCGGAATACTACAGTCTACTGACAGAAGGAGAATGGAACTGTGTACCGTATATTTACGGACAGGGGAATGAAATCTCACTGAGTGGAACTGAGATAATAGGTACAACAATTAAGGTAACGATGCCGAATGCAGAGAATCTTGAGGAGCTTGAAGAGGGGGCTTCAAAGACTGTCGAACCTGTAAAACGTAAATTTTATAAATTTATACCGAAAACAAGTGCCGGTTATGAAGTGAAGGTTTCTGACGGAGCGACTGTAAATGTGTATTCAGTTTATGATGGCAGCTTATCAAATCATGGAAGTATGCCGAATCTGACTACGGGTGTAACATATTTTGTCATGGTTTCCACACCGTATTCTGTAGATTTGCAGATCAAGAAAAGAGAGAATGCAGAAGATGATGGATATGTGATGGATGAAAAGTATGATCAGACATTTAACCTCAATGACATGCATAGGGAGGAACCGCTTTATTTTATATTTAAACCGACTGAAACAGGGTATTATAAGTTCTGGACAGAAGGTAATGTATATCCATATGTTGCACTTTATGAAGAAGATAAGAATATTGGAGATGTTTATCCTTATGCGGCAGATAATGTCGTCCTGACAGCAAAACTGGAAAAAGGAAAAACTTATGGATATTTAGTGATCTGGGATCCATATAAGGGGTCAAATCTTACCGTACATTTTGCAAAGACAGAACATCAGAGCATCAAGAGTCTGGAACTGGTTCTGAAAAAAGGTGCGACAGAGGATGCAATGACAGTTATGAACGGAGTACTGGATGTATATGATCTTCGGATTAATTATGCAGATCATTCCACTCTGGTTGAAGCTGCATCGGAATTCAGATCCTGGGGTTCATATGACTGTGAAGGAAGCGATGAATATGGCAATAAGTGGAAGATATTTGTAGATAACAGCGAAGCAGTGCTGGATGCAAAAGACACAAAGTACGAGATAAAACTGACATATTATGATCCTGAAAAGGAAAACACATATCAGAATACGGTTTGGATTCCGGTCAAAGGAATCGAGGGCATGAAGGCTATTGAAAATGGCACTTCTGTAAAACCATTCCAGAATAGTGGTGTAGATGCATATTTTACCTTTACACCATCTGAGTCAGGCGAATACATTATGCAGTTTGAGACAGAAGATGGAGAAGCGATACCATATGCTTATGCCTACAGTTATAATGTGCGATATAGTGACTTTCAGTCTATAGAAGTAAAGAGTGTACCTGCAGAGACACTTAACGAAAAAAGTGTAACTGCAATGCTTACCGGTGGTGAGACATATCTTGTCAGAGTCGGCAGAAGGAACATGGACTGTAACGGAAGCACCTCCTTCAAAATCGAAAAGGCAAAAACAGTAAAAAGTGTAGAATTCAAGAATAAACCGATTCAGAATACGGTGTATAACACAGATGGTAATATAGAGGCTTCTCTGGAAGGACTGATTCTGACAGTTTACTACAAAGACGGAACTGAGGAAGATGTTGCTTATGGCGAAAATGATGCAGCAGGATATGGTATAACCGTAGAGGATGGGTATTGGAAAGATGCAGATACCTACACAGTCACTGTATCACTTCGAAAGTATTATCTTCAGGTAGATTATAAGAGAGTAGATATTCCGGATGAGATACAGACAGTGAATACAGGTATCAGTACAAAGATTCCTGCATCTGATCAGGTGGTTGTTCCGGTAATGTTTACCCCGAAAAAAACAGGTTATTATTTTGTTGATGTGGAAAATGGTTCTGTAAGCAGTGTACAAAAACTGGCAGCACAGGAGTCAGCGCAGGCCCGGATGCGTGGAACAGGAACTTCTTCGAATGCCGGAGATACGCAGTATTTTGAAGTAGATACTAGTTATATGATCTACATTTATACAAATAAAAAAGAATCTACGGTGACCATCCGGGAAGGTGCATGCAAATGGGAAACAATTGCAGGAACCATTGTTAAAGCCTCCTGTACAACCGGTGCATCCTGCAAACAGGAATGCAAAGTTCATAACCATACACGTGTGGTTGAAGGTGATAAAGCAGCCGGTCACGGTTACAGTTCATGGAAAGTAACGAGGGAAGCTGACTGTACGAGAGCCGGTGAGAAACAGAGAAGATGTGTTTATTGTGGTCATGTAGAGAAGGTACAGACGGAACCGGCTAAAGGACATAAATATGGGTACTGGAAAACGACAAAAGAATCCACTGTCCTTAATACAGGACAGAAGGAACGTATCTGTCGCGTATGTAAAAAGAAAGAGAAAAAATCTATTGCGAAACTGAAGGCAACGATCAGTTTAAATGTATCAGGTACGATTCCGCTTAAGACGAGACAGACTTTCACAGCAAGAGTTACGATGGGAAAAGGCGACAGAGTTGTTTCCTGGAAGTCGAGCAATACAAGAGTCGTTTCTGTTGATAAAAACGGCAAAGTAAAAGGACTGAGAGCAGGTAAAACTGCGACGATCACTGTGCAGCTTCGGAGCGGTCTGAAAAAAAGTTTTAAGGTCAACGTTCAGAATGCAAATGTTGCGACAAGATCTCTGCAGGTGACAAATGCGTCTACCAGAAAGAGGGTTTCTTCACGGGTAAGTCTGAAACGCAGACAGACATTGAAACTTGCGGTGACACTCTCGCCAATTACAAGCAGAGAGAGAGTAGAGTATTTTTCTTCTGATAAGAGAATTGTAAGTGTATCTTCCAGAGGTGTGATCAGAGCAAACAGGACAGGCAGAGCAATCATTACTGTCAAATCCGGAAGAAAAATTTACAGGATCAGAATAACAGTTAAATAAAATGTGAGATATTTGATACAAAAAGTCATGCCGGGGGAAATCAATCCTCCGGCATTGCTTTTTGTACTTTCAAAACAAAGCATTTCGCGATACAATAGGAGCAGATGTAAAATATGAATTTGAGGATTAACAAATGAATGAAAAAATCCTGAAAGAGAACAAAAGTCAAAAGGAGAAAATATTTGATTTCAAAGACAATGCGCACGATCTTACACGCACTATCTTATGGAAATATTGAGGTGGAAGCATCCAGGCGGCTGGCAGATATCAAGAAGCTGGATGCAATGCGGATTTTTTTTAAGACATTAGATACAAAGGTTTATAATGGGAATCACGAGGTGCCGGTGCGGCTTTATTTTCCATCGGAGGAAGCCATGAGCGGCGATGTAGTAGAGGGAGAAAAATATCCGGTACTGCTGTTTTTTCATGGTGGCGGCTGGGTGACTGAAAGCATCGAAAATTATGACCGGGTATGCAGCCGGATGGCGCAGTCCACCGGACATATCGTGATGTCGGTGGAATACCGCCTGGCACCAGAATACCGTTTTCCGATTCCGTTTGAAGACTGTTATGAGGCGGCAAAAGCACTCTATACAGGGCGGTTGATATTACCTGCTGATCCGGATCGAATCACGATCATCGGGGACAGTGCGGGCGGAAATCTGGCAGCGGCGGTTTGCCTGAAAGCCCGTAATACAGGAGATTTTACACCGAAAAAACAGATTCTGATCTATCCGGCAGTAAACAACTGTTATACAGCAAAATCACCTTACAGATCAGTACAGGAAAACGGAGAAGACTATCTTCTCACGGCAGCCAAAATGGAAGATTATCTGACCCTGTATGAGAGTTGTGCAGAGGACAGAAATAATCCGTATTTCTCTCCGCTGATGGAAAAAGACTATACAAATTTACCTGACACACTGATTCTTACAGCGGAATTTGACCCTCTCCGTGATGAGGGCGAAGAATATGGAAAACGATTAAAAGAAGCCGGAAATTATGTGGAAATACACAGGGTTTCGGATGCGCTTCATGGCTATTTTGCACTTGGAATCAGATTTTTGCATGTACAGGAAAGTTTTGATATTATGAATCGTTTTTTAAGTAAAGGAAGCGAATAAACGTGGAAAAAGGATACTCAAAATGGAGAAAATTAGATAACGCAGCACTGGCTTTTCCACTTGTCACAGATAAAAATGACACCAGAGTTTTTCGGTTCTACTGTCAGTTAAAAGAGGCTGTCAACAGTGAAATTCTGCAGCGTGCACTGGATCAGACAATGGAGAAATATCCGTTGTTCCGTGCAGTTCTGCGAAAGGGACTGTTCTGGTTCTATCTGGAGCGAAGAGATATAGATGCATTTGTAAAAGAGGAAAAGAGGCCGCCGTGCAGCAGCCTTTATATACCGGATAAAAAGAGCCTTTTATTTCAGGTGAGTTATTACAAAAACCGTATTAATTTTGAGGTATATCATGCGTTGACAGACGGTACCGGAGCAATGAATTTTTTAAGTGAACTGGTACAGAATTATCTGATCCTGACGCATCCGGAGGCAAACTTACCACGTGTAGAACATGCAGAGGAACCGACACCGGGAGCGCAGGAAGAAGATAGTTTTTCACAGTATTATTCCTCAGATATTCCGAAAAACAAAGAAAAAAAACCGTCAGCTGTGAAGCTGAAAGGTGAAAAATTACTGCATGCAGATATGCAGATCACAGAGGTAGTTATTCCGGTAAAAGAGACATTGGCGAAGGCGCGTTCTTATAGTGTTTCGATTACGGTTCTGCTTACTGCAATGTTGCTTTGTTCGATACATGAGGAGATTCCGAAGAACCGGCAGAAGAAGCCAGTTGCATTGATGATACCGGTCAATCTGCGCAATTATTTTCCATCTCAGTCGATGGGGAATTTCTTCGGATGGATTGAAGTTGGATATACTTTTTCCGATGAGACAATCTTTCAGGATGTATTATATGACGTAAAAAAACAGTTCAAAGAGAAGCTTGTAAAAGATAAAATAGCGATGGATATGAACGGATATGTGCGTCTGGAAAAGAATCCGGTAATACGTGCGGTGCCGCTTGAAATTAAAAAATATTTTATGATGGCGGGGGCGAATCTTGGCAGCAGGAGTATTACAGCGGTATATTCGAATATCGGGATTCTGCGTTTCCCAGAAGCGTATAAAACCTACATTGAACGGTTTGGTATCTTTGCAAGTACCAATTCTTTGCAGCTTTGTTCCTGTTCATATGAAGATCAGATGGTGCTTGGATTTACATCCAAAATTCCAGATGACAGCATTCAGAAGAACTTTATGCGGATGCTTCGTGAGGAAGAAATTCCATATAAAGAAGAGAAAAATGACTTTCCCGGATGTGGGGAGCAGCAGAAAAAAGAAGAGAAGAAGGTTTTACAGACATTCAGTTTTCTGTGTCTTGCCGTAGCTGTGATCTGTGGGATGATCAACTATCTGATGCTGGAGACACTGAACTGGTTCTGGTTTGCTGCGGCTGGCTGTCTGTGTGCATGGCTTGTTGTCGGAGTGGCATATTTTAAACGCAGAAACATCCTCAAAAACCTGGCATGGCAGTTGTTGCTCATTACGATTTTGTGCGTATTATGGGATCATTTCATCGGATGGAAAGGCTGGTCCGTAGATTTTGCATTTCCGTTTGGGGCACTTGCGGTGCTTGGAAGTGTCCCTGTAATCGCAAAGGTCAGCCATCTGGAGAGGGAAGAATATTTGTATTATCTGCTTCAGGCGGCGATGATCGGATGCCTTCCGGCAGTTCTTATCTGGATCGGAATCATAAAATATACGATGCCTTCCGTACTTTGTACAGGCATCAGTTTTCTGGTTCTGGCGGGGATGTTTATCTTCCGAAAGAAAGATACATTAAGAGAATTTCGAAAAAAACTGAGAATGTAAAATGTGATTTACGAGAAAGGAAAATACCGATGTTAGAATGTGATTATGAAGTGAAACGGATTGATGGAGATTATGCACATCTGCAGAGAATCGACAGACCGGAGGAAGAACTGAAGCTGGTGGCGAGGGCACTGCTTCCGATGGAAATCTATGAGGGATGTATTCTGCATTATGAAATGATGCAGTATTCCATGAAATAGAGGAGCAGGAAGCGGAGTTGTCTGCAATGCTTTGAGAAAAACCTCGGGAGAAAGTTATGGAACAGTATTACTACAACCATATGAATAAACAGGAACAGGCTGCCTATCATGGAATCCTTCAGGGACTTTCCGGACTGGCGGATGAGTTTCAGATTCCGGCACTGGACGGAGAGACTTTGTATAATGTCTTTTTCCAGCTGCGTCTGGATCATCCGGAGATTTTCTGGGCAACGGGATATAAATACCGATATTACAAAGAATCACCGAATATTATTTTTGTTCCGGAATATCTGTTTGATAAAGGCAAAATAAAAGAGCATCAGAAAGCAATGAAATCCAGAGTTGAAAAGCTTGTGCGTCCGGCGAAGAACATGTCCGAATGGGAAAAAGAGAAATATGTACATGATTTTATCTGTCAGAATGTACACTATGACAAGCTCAAAAAGGCTTATTCTCATGAGATCATCGGCCCGCTCGGACAGGGCGTGGGTGTCTGCGAGGGCATTGCAAAGGCAGTAAAAGTCCTTCTGGATGAGCTGGGCGTCTGGTGCGTGATCGCAATATGTGGAAACAATCCGGAAAAAGGTATCAAATATCGTCATACCTGGAACATTGTTCGGATCGGAGGGACGTATTATCATCTGGATGCGACTTTTGATAATACACTCGGAAACAGTGATAAAGTCGAAGATATTCGTTATGATTATTTCAATCTTGATGACAAAAGTATCTTCCGGGATCATGAGCCACTGATCGCAGCAGCACCTCATTGTACAGATCACGACCACTTTTATTACAGAGAAAAGAAGCTGTCTTTTACAAAGACAGAAGATGTGTATAAACGTTCACTTCAGGCAGCAAAAAAGGGAAAAACGCTGACATTTCACTGGAGAGGCGGCTACCTGACAAGAGAAGTTCTGAATGAACTCCTCGGACTTATCCGTAAAGCCGGTGAAGAAAAAAACAAGACAGCAGCAGTCAATATCAACTGGCCGCAGGCTGTACTGCGTCTGCATTATACAGAAGCACAGATGCAGGAATGCATCACAATGGAAGATGCAAATGAAGGGGAAAAGGAATAACAGATACACGGCAGTACAATGGCAATAAAAGGGGAGACAGACATGCTTGAGACATTTAATGTTTTACGTATTGATGAGCCGGATTTCGGATGTGAGGGACGTCCGGACGGGATGGCAGTGAAGGACAATGTCCTTCTGAAAAGTAATTATACAGGTGAAGAAATGACAGTCAGAGAGAAGGATGCCCGGCTGTATGAGCTGGATATCAATGAAGGAGATCAGGTATTTCTGATTGATGGTGAGATGCGTAAGATCCGCTGAGATGATGTGCCCTGACTGAACGCGGCTTACGGAGCGCTGATAAAAATAGACTAGAAAGTGCAGGAAGATAGATGGAATTAAATATTCTTGACTGGTTCCAGACGTTACATACACCGATTCTGGATAAAATTATGACATCAATCACAAAGCTGGGGGATGCGGGGATTTTCTGGATTATCCTGACACTGCTTTTTCTTATCATACCAAAGATGAGAAAAACAGGAATCATTATGGCAGCAGCACTGATCATGGATCTGCTGATCTGCAATATAGCAGTAAAAAATCTGGCAGCAAGAACAAGACCATACGATGTAAACACCAGTGTGCAGCTGCTGGTGGCAAAGCTTCATGATTATTCATTCCCATCGGGACATACAGCCGCATCTTTTGCTTCGGTTACCGCGTTATATCTCGCAGGTGAAAAGAAGCTCTGGAAACCGGCACTGGTACTTGCCTGTCTGATCGCAGTATCGAGATTATATCTGTATGTCCATTATCCGACGGATGTTCTGGGTGGTATGGTTTTTGGAATCCTGGCAGGATATGTGGGCTACCGGCTGGTGAAATTTCTGGAAGCAAAGCTTTCCGGAAGGAAGAACGCAGGGAAACAGATACGGAGGTAACGACATGCACAGGATAAGACAATCCATTCAGTTTTATGGAAGAGTTCAGGGTGTGGGTTTCCGCTACAAGCTTGGTTATCTGGCAGACAAATACAGTGTGACCGGATGGGCGAGAAATGAATATGACGGATCTGTTTTGACGGAGCTGCAGGGACTGGAAGAAGATATTGACAAGATTGTACAGGCACTTTACAATGACCGTTATATAGAGATTGACGATATCCGAAGACGTGAGATTTCTGTGGATGAGGAAGAACGGAGATTCAGAGTTCGGTATTAAAGGAGGGCACACGAATGGACGAATTATATCAGGCAATAGAAGCGAAGATCAAAGCAGCGGGATATCCGAGAGAGATTTCCGGTCAGGCTGTGTACGAAGATATCTGTGACCAGATTGAGGGAAAAGAGAACGGCAGTTATGTGTTACTGTCCAAATTTGAGGATGATGTGATTTTTGAGTATCACATTACGATCATGGATCATGAATTTAATCTCGGGATTCTTACAATGAGACTTCCGGAAGGCATATATGCGGCAAACTTTGATGAAGACTGACAGAATGAGCGGGTGAAAACCTGCTCTTTTTGTATGATGGTTATGGTAAGTACTATAGCTACATGCAAACATTTCGCATTTTCGTGAAAAACTACAGAAAAACATTTTGCTATTTCGTGAAAAAACAGGGATGTGCAGAATCTTTTCATAGATGAGATGGACGATTTGGATAGCTTTTTCCGTAATTTATTTCTTTTGAAGGGACGGGAATTGAAGGGGAAAAAGTGTGTCCTGATTTTTGATGAAGTTCAGTTGTTTCCGCAGGCAAGACAGGCAATTAAATATCTGGTAGCAGATGGTCGGTATGATTATATTGAAACAGGATCATTGATTTCGATACGTAAAAATATTCAAAATATCCTTATTCCATCAGAAGAATATAGGATAAAAATGTATCCAATGGACTTTGAAGAATATCTGTGGGCACTGGGCGATACGGTCACATTTGAGGCGATTAAAAGTGCTTACGAAAAGCGAAAACCACTGGGTGATTCTATTCACCGAAAAATAATGAAAAAGTTCCGGACATATATGGTTATAGGAGGAATGCCGCAGGCTGTCAGTGCATTTGTTGAAGGAAAAACTTTTGCACAGATTGACTTTATAAAAAGAAATATACTGAGTCTTTATGAAGAGGATCTGGCAAAATATGATCGAGATAATCGGGAAAAAGCGTCGGTGGTTTTTCGAACGATTCCGGAACAGTTGGAGAATAAGAATTCACATTTCAAATTTTCTGTGATTGATAAAAATGCAAGATATCAAAACTACGTAGATGCGGTAAGCTTCATATCAGAGTCTATGATGGGGAATGAGTGTATTAATGTAACGAAACCGGAAGTGGCACTTGAATTGTTTGCAGATCGTAGCAATTTCAAACTGTATATGGGCGATACCGGACTTCTGGTAACACAGATTATGAAGAGTAGAGATGAGACAGATGAAGATTTGTATAAAGCACTGATTATAGATAATCTCAGCGTTAATCAGGGGATGATTATTGAAAATGTGGTTGCACAGATGCTCAGAGCATCTGGTCATGAATTGTATTTTCATGAGTATTTATATACTCCGGAAGATTCTGTCAGGGAAAAGAAATATGAAATAGATTTTATGACTGTTAAAAAGAAAAAAATCTGTCCGATTGAGGTAAAATCTTCCGGATACATGTCTCACAAATCTTTTGATTATCTGACGAAAAAATACCAGTTGAAGATGCAGGATCGTTATATTATTTATACGAAAGACTTAAAATATAAAGATGAGATTATGTATATACCTATTTATATGACAATGTTGATATAATAGAAGTTTTGTAACTATTCAGAAGGTGATTTGGAATGCATTTTGACTCGTAACTGTGAGGGTGCTGAACAGCACTTCAGAAGGGGGATATCAATAAAGTCGTCCTGATCGATAAGTCCAGTACGATTCTGACGATTTTACTTGCGCTGATTTTTCTTCATGAAGGATTATCATGGGCAAAGGCTGGATGTGTTATTACCGGGCTTTGCAGCAGGGACCGGCAAGTGTGGTCGTGCCAATCGATAAACTGAGCATTCTTGTGACGATTGCATTCTCATGGATCGTATTCCATGAAAAACTGACACGGAAATCAGCGGTGGGGGTTGTATTTATCACGGTGGGAATCGTATTGATGACAAAGCTATAAAGATTAGGAGTTAGAGATTATGGGACATTTTTATTTTATAAGACATGGACAGACTGTATGGAATGTAGAGAACAAAATCTGATTTTGAATAATCTACAAATTATGTGCACTGTGTTTAAAGGATTTACAGGTTGTACGTTTTACTGCAATATGCTATAATACACACTTGAATACTAGGTTAAAAGGAGCGCTTTATAGTGACTATTCATGATAAATATAGAGTACTACAGGAGAATCTTAAAGCACTGGGAAGTGCAGCAGTTGCGTTTTCAAGTGGAGTGGATTCTACATTTCTTCTGAAAGCAGCACAGGAAGCTCTTGGTGACAAAGTAATCGCGGTTACGGCAAGCTCCTGTTCTTTCCCGAAGAGAGAATTAGAAGAAGCAAAAGCATTCTGTGAAAAAAACGGAATCCGCCAGATCATTGTTGAATCCGAAGAACTGGATATCGACGGTTTTCGGCAGAATCCGAAGAACCGCTGTTATCTGTGTAAGCATGAACTGTTTGAGAAAATCTGGGAGATTGCGAAGGAAAACGGCATGAATGCTGTAGCCGAAGGATCCAATATGGATGACAACGGAGATTACCGTCCGGGTCTGATCGCAGTCAAAGAGCTCGGTGTCAGCAGTCCGCTTCGTCAGGCAGAGCTTTCCAAAGCTGAGATCCGCGAACTGTCCAAAGAAATGGGACTTCCGACCTGGGATAAACAGTCCTTTGCATGTCTTTCTTCACGTTTTGTATATGGAGAAACGATCAATGAGCAAAAGCTTGGAATGGTTGATAAAGCAGAGCAGCTGCTTCTTGACATGGGATTCCATCAGGTACGCGTCCGTATTCACGGAAATATCGCAAGAATCGAAGTTCTTCCGGGAGAGATCACAAAGATTGTTGAAGAAAAAAACAGAATGAAGATTGCATCGAAACTGAAAGAATATGGCTTTGATTATGTAACACTGGATCTTCTGGGTTACCGTACCGGAAGTATGAACGAAACACTTGAAGATAAGGAGATTAAGAAATAAATGTTGAATCAGTTTTCCAGAACACAGCTTTTATTTGGCAAAGAGGCGATGGAGAAACTGTCCGGCTCCCGTGTTGCCGTATTTGGAATCGGCGGAGTTGGTGGTTATACTGTCGAGGCACTTGTACGAAGCGGAGTCGGAGCAATTGACCTGATCGATGATGACAAAGTATGTCTGACAAATCTCAACAGACAGATCATTGCGACCAGAAGTACAATTGGCAAATACAAGGTAGACGTTATGAAAGAACGTATTCTGGACATCAACCCGAAGGTCGAGGTGAATGTTCATAAATGTTTCTATCTGCCGGAAACAAAGGATGAATTTGATTTTTCGCAGTATTCCTATGTAGTAGATGCGGTAGATACTGTGACTGCGAAGATTCAGCTTGTCATGGAGGCAAAAGAAGCCGGAGTTCCGATCATCAGCAGTATGGGTGCAGGAAACAAGCTGGATCCGACAGCTTTTGAAGTGGCTGACATTTATAAAACATCTGTCTGCCCGCTGGCGAAGGTCATGCGGCGTGAATTAAAGAAACGTGGAGTGAAAAAACTCAAAGTAGTTTATTCAAAAGAACAGCCGACCAGACCGATTGAAGATATGTCAATCAGCTGTCGTACTAACTGCATCTGTCCTCCGGGAGCTGCACATAAATGTACGGAGCGTCGTGATATCCCGGGATCCACTGCATTTGTGCCGTCCGTAGTTGGTCTTATTATAGCAGGAGAAGTCATCAAAGATCTTGCTGCAAAATAAATATGGCGGATGTCAGAACTAAATAAGGTCCCTGTTTCGGGCTGTTATCTTGCGATATATCGAATGAAATTGCGGATAATGGCCCGTTTTGGACTTGCTTTCTATAGCTAAAACGAATTAATGATAAGATGAAAGTATCGTTTTGACTCGTAACTGTGAGGGTACTGAACAGTTACCGTATTTCTATACAAAGGAGAAAATTCGTATGAGAAGAAATAAAAAGAGTAGAATTCTTGCAGTCTTACTTGCCGTGTCCCTGTCAGGAAGTTCTGCAGTTTACGCACAGGCAGAGGAAGTAAATAATCCGGATCCGGATATTGAGATATGTGGGGAAGAACATGAGATGAAAGAAGTGCAGGTAGTGGAACCTACCTGTACAGAAGCAGGATATGTACTCTGGAAATGTTCGAGCTGTGATTATGAGGAGAAACGTGATCTCAAAAAGGCACTTGGTCATGATCTTGAGGTGTTTTCTACAGAAGAGGCCACAGAAGATACTCCGGGAAAAGTTGTTTATAGATGTAAAAGAGAAAAGTGTGATTACACGGAGACTAATATCATTTCTGTAGCAGAACCAGGTACAGACGATAAAGAAAATGACAAAGACAATAAACCGGGAAACGGTGAAAAGTCAGATGTGCCAGCTGACCCGAACGAAAATGATAAGACTGATAACAATGGTGAGACAAAGCCGGATACCGGAAATGAATCCGGCGAAGATTCTGATAAGACAGAGGAACCCGCGGTTGACGAAGAAGAACTCCTGGATGTGGATGTTGATGAAGAATACGCATCCTATGCTTCTTCTACATCTACAGAAGTTGTAGCAGAATATGATCCGACAACGGCTTCCCATACAATCAAAGTAGTGAAAGACGCGAAGCACCCGGAGGAAGTTGAGGAGATTGAGGGCAAAACTGTTGCAGATAATACAGCCAGAATCAGCAGAGATGAACAGGGAAACCTTACGGATCTGGCGATATCTACGGAAATTGAAAAGATTAAAAACGGATTTTCTCTGACCAGTGAATCAAAAACATTGAAATCTATTTCCATCATAAATGCGAAAGATCTGTCAAATGACTGGTTTACTTTAAATGCAGGCAAAACGGCAGGTGAACTTGGAATTCATGTAGAGTATACAAAAGATGAAATAGTTCTGACTCTGACGGAAAACAAGAAGATACTGAATATTGTAAACGTTACAGAGGATGAGACAACGATTACAATGAAGACTTCAACCGGCGGAAGCTTTGGGATTCGAAAAAATCTTCAGAAGTTTTCAACAAAACTTGAGGGCGTGGTAAAAGGCACAAAGAACCGGATCGTACTGAAAGGTACAGAAGGTGCGAAACCATCTGTGGAGCTGTCTTATGTGAAAGAGAAGAGAGAGGACGACACGGCAGTTAAAGAAACAGCAGAAAAAGATAATGAAACTGAAAATAAAGAAAACGATGAAGACTCTGCAAATGCAGAGGAAGAAAGAAATGAAGAACATTACTGGATCAGAGCCTATGACGACGAGGTGGAGGATCCAATTGTGATCACTGTTTATAAGAAATAAAAATTAACGGGGCATATCAAAACGATATGCCCCGTGATTTTAGTATTCGCCTACAACTGTAGCTTTAAGCAGGTTGGTGTTTCCGGAACGTCCAAGCGGAACTCCGACAGTCAGAACAACGACATCGCCTTTTTTTACATAGCCGTTTTCTTCGGCGGCTTCTGTAGCGTGAAGGAGAAGGATCTCCATGCTGTATTCTTCTTTTGTCAGGATCGGAGCAACACCCCATACCATGTTTAACTGACGCCATGTACGTTCATCCGGAGTACATGCGATGATCTGGCATCCTGGACGATATTTGGAAACCATGCGTGCAGTGTTTCCGGAACGGGTAACTGCGATGATGGCTTTTGCATTCAGGTCGATGGCTGTCATGCAGGTAGCATGAGAAATCGCAGTTGTTACGTTGGTAGTGTCATCTTTTGTACGAACACTGAACTGTTGGTTGTATTCAACATCAGCTTCTGTACGGCGGGCAATCTTGACCATCGTCTTGAGTGCTTCAATCGGATATTTACCGGCAGCAGTTTCACCGGAAAGCATGATCGCACTCGTTCCCTGATAGATGGCATTGGCAACGTCTGTAGTCTCTGCACGTGTCGGACGTGGATTCTTGATCATGGAATCCAGCATCTGAGTTGCTGTGATAACCTGTTTGCCGGCACTGTATACTTTGGAAATGATATCTTTCTGAATAACCGGAACGTCTTCAAGCGGAATTTCAACACCCATATCACCGCGGGCGATCATGATACCGTCTGCGGCTTCAATGATGCTGTCGATGTTGTCAACACCCTGCTGGTTCTCGATCTTTGCGATGATCTTGATGTCGTGGCCGCCGTTTTTCTCGAGGATATCGCGGATCTCTTTGACATCGGCTGCTGTTCTGGTGAAAGAAGCAGCGATGAAATCATATCCTTCTTTGATACCGAAAAGGATATCGTCATGATCTTTTGGGCTGATAAATGGCATATTTACTTCGACGCCAGGAAGGTTTACACCTTTTTTGTTGCTGAGGACACCGCCGTTTATAACGGTACAGACAATGTCATGACCTTTGATCTTTTTGACTTCAAGTCCGATCAGACCATCATCGATCAGAATGCTGTTGCCAGGTTTGACATCTTTATATAAATCCTTGTAGGTAACAGAAACGATTTTTTCATTTCCTTCGATCTCATCTGCAGTCAGAGTAAATTCCTGACCTTCCTTCAGAGTGATCTTTCCATCTGCAAATTCGCAGATACGAATTTCAGGACCTTTTGTATCGAGAAGCGCTGCAACTGGTTTGTTAAGACGTGTGCGGATTTCTTTTAATTTATCAATACGGCCTTTCTGTTCATCGTGTAAACCATGAGAGAAGTTAAAACGTGCTACATTCATTCCTTCTTTAATTAATTCTTCCAGAACACCGTCTTTGTCAGTAGACGGACCAAGGGTACAGATAATTTTTGTTTTGCGCATTCAAATTCCTCCTACTTTTCCTAAAAAATACACCTTTATTCTAACATATAATTTTCATTGTACAAGTTAAGTTTTTGATAAAATACACGTTAAATTTATAACATAATATCAAAGATTGTGGGAGCAGTTTAATACAAAACAATCTTTGATATCTAAAACACAACAATCGCCATACCAGTTTAAAATCTGGTATGACGATTGATGTATTTTGCCTTATATTTAGAATATACGATCGTCTGATCTTTATACAGTCCGTAATAACCGGAAACGGCATAGCTGATGGAAACTGCGATCAGATAATAGGAAACACCACGGAATCCGAAGAGCTCAAATGCGATCAGGATCGAGGTGATCGGGCAGTTGGTAACACCGCAGAAAAGTGCTGCCATTCCGGCGGCTGCGCAGATAGACGGGGAAAGTCCTATCAGATGCCCCATGAGACATCCGAAAGTTGCGCCGATGCAGAACGACGGAACAATCTCACCACCGCGGAATCCGGCACGCATGGTCAGCGCGGTCAGAAGAATTTTCCAGAAGAAATCCAGTGGACGCGTCTGTCCCTCTTCAATGGCAAGCTCGATCAGATTGTTGCCTGCGCCCATGTAATCAGTAGTTCGTAAAAGCAAAGTGATCGCAATGATGATCGCACTGGCAGCAACAATACGAATATAGGGATTTTTGAAATATTTTGTGTAAAGTTTGCTGATTCCCTGCAATGTCATGCAGAAAATGATACTGATCGCGGCACATGCGACAGCGACGAGAACCATTTTCAGACCGGTTTCCACAGTAAGATCCGGAATATCTACAACGTGAAAAGATTCTGGATGGATTCCGAAGTTGGCAGCAAATTCCGAAGCAATAATAGAAGATATCACGCATGGAACCAGTGCTGCATAGTACATGATACCGACGCTGACTACTTCCATGGAAAAAACAGCCGCAGCCATCGGAGTACCGAAAACAGCGGAGAAAGCCGCACTCATTCCACACATGACCATGACGTGACGGTCTTCTTCGTCGAGACGGAACCAGCTTCCGAGCTGATTACCGATGCTTCCGCCAAGCTGGATCGCTGCACCTTCACGTCCGGCAGAACCACCGGCAAAGTGTGTCAGGATCGTAGAAATGAAAATCAGCGGAGCAGAACGGAAGGGAACGTCATCCTGTGAGCGGATGGTGGAAAGTACCTGATTGGTGCCGCCATCGTCCTGTCCGAGTTTCTGATAGAGAAAGACGATGACAAGGCCGGTAGCGGGCAGCAGAAAGAACACCCAGAAGTGTTCTGTGCGGTAAGTTGTAACAAATTTCAGTGCCCGTGCAAAAAGACTGCTGATGAAACCGACCATCAGCCCGGTCAGGACTGCGAGAAGCAGCCACTTGATCAGATTTGTCATGTCATACCGGATGTGTCCGGCATAATAGTGCAGATCGTGAGTTTTTTCCGGATTTTTATTATCCTGTGTGTTGTTCATAAGCTCCCCCAAAAGTTAAATAGTGTTTTGCATATTCCCGAAGTAGTTCTGTTTATATCAGGGCATGCAACAAACGGTTCCGGGAAATATTCTGCGGAACCGTCTGATGATTGTACTTATAAGTTGTATGGTTTGGTATTATTCCTGAGTAATTCCTGTAACCTCATATCCTGCTTCTTTGATCGTAGCGCGGATCTTGTCTTCGTCAACTTTTTCCGGTGCTGTGAAAACAGTTGTGTTGCTTTCATGGGAAGATACAACATCTTCTGCACCGAAAACTTTTTTGATTGCTTCATTTACATGTGCTTCGCAGTGTCCGCACATCATTCCTTCAACATTAACTGTAACTTTTACCATAGTTTTTTGCTCCTTTTCTTTTATATTATAATCATTTTTTAATTCAATGGAAGTAGCTTGTTTCATTTTTTTATCTTTTTTTGCATCGTGAATCTTAAACAGATTCAGACGAAGTGCATTTGTAACGACGCAGAAGCTGGAGAGGCTCATTGCTGCAGCGCCAAACATCGGGTTGAGTGTCCAGCCGAAAATCGGGATCCAGACACCGGCAGCGAGCGGAATACCGATGACATTGTAGAAAAATGCCCAGAAAAGATTTTCGTGGATGTTTTTCAGGGTAGCACGGCTGAGACGGATCGCAGCGGGAACATCACTCAGGCGGCTCTTCATCAGGACAACATCGGCAGCGTCGATTGCAATATCTGTTCCGGCACCGATCGCGATTCCGATATCAGCTCGTGTAAGAGCCGGAGCATCGTTGATACCGTCACCGACCATGGCAACTTTGCCCTGCTCCTTCAGGGAACGGATCACGCTTTCTTTGCCATCAGGGAGAACTCCTGCAATGACATCGTCTACGCCTGCCTGAGCACCGATTGCTCTTGCGGTACGTTCGTTGTCACCGGTCAACATAACTACGCGGATGCCCATGTTTTGAAGTTCTGTGATTGCCTGTGGGCTGTCCTCTTTGATAACATCAGCGACTGCAATAATTCCGACCAGTTTGCCGTTTCGTGCAAAAAGGAGGGGAGTTTTTCCCTGCTCGGCAAGTTTCTCTGCTTTCCGGGAGAGAGAAGCAGGAACGTGTACCCTGCTGCTGATGAATTTCATACTTCCGCCGATCAGGGTTTCATTATTCAATACCGCGGAAAGACCATTTCCCGGAAGTGCATGGAAATCGGAAACTTCCGGTGCAGTAAGGTGCAGGTTTTCGGCATGCTCTAAAATTGCTTTTGCAAGCGGATGCTCACTCTTTTTCTCAAGGGCAAATGCCATTGTAAGAAGCTCTGTTTCAGAAATTTCGTCAGCCGGGAGAAGGTCTGTTACCTCTGGCTGTCCGCTTGTGATGGTACCCGTTTTGTCGAGTGCTACGATCTGGACTTTGCCTGCTTCTTCGAGAGAAACCGCTGTTTTGAAAAGGATGCCGTTCTTTGCGCCCATACCATTGCCGACCATAATTGCTACAGGAGTGGCAAGTCCAAGTGCACATGGACAACTGATGACAAGAACAGAAATTCCACGTGCAAGTGAGTAGCCAAATTCATGTCCGGTCAGAAGCCAGATAATGGTTGTAATGACTGCAATTGTGATGACTGTCGGGACAAAAATACCGGAAACACGGTCTGCAATCTTTGCAATCGGAGCTTTGGTGGCGGCGGCATCACTGACCATTTTGATGATCTGGGAGAGTGTGGTGTCTTCGCCTACACGGGTTGCCTCGCACTTGATAAATCCGGACTGGTTGACGGTTGCTGCGGAAACAAGATCACCGGCAGCTTTGTCAACAGGGATGCTTTCGCCGGTCAGTGCAGATTCGTTGATGGCGCTGGTACCTTCGATGATCACACCGTCGACCGGAATGTTTTCTCCGGGCCGTACGATGAAAATATCGCCTTTTTTTACCTGTTCGATTGGAACGGTGGCTTCCTGGCCATCACGGAGAATGACAGCTGTTTTCGGTGCAAGTTTCATAAGACTCTTTAATGCATCGGTTGTTTTGCCTTTAGAGCGTGCTTCGAGCATTTTTCCGACGGTGATCAGAGTCAGAATCATGGCAGCGGATTCAAAATAAAATTCCATCATGTAGTTCATGACTGCGGCGGAATCACCGTCAACCTGTGCTCTTGTCATGGCGAAGAGTGCATAAACACTCCATACAAAAGATGCCATGGAACCAAGTGCGACAAGGGTGTCCATGTTCGGAGAACGGTGCCACAGACTCTTAAAGCCGCTGATAAAGAATTTCTGGTTGATGACCATGATGATTCCGGCAAGCAGAAGCTGTACAAGCCCCATGGCAATATGGTTGTCGTTGAACCATGCAGGAAGCGGCCAGCCCCACATCATGTGTCCCATGGAGAAATACATGAGGACGAGGAGAAAACCTGTCGAGGCGATCAGTCGGCGTTTGAGAACCGGTGTCTCGTGGTCTTCGAGTGCTTCTTCAGCCTCGGACATGGAAACCTGTTCTTTGGCAGCGCTTTTGAGTGAGGCTCCATAGCCTGCCTGTTGTACGGCAGTGATGATATCGTGGGAAGAGGCAGTTCCCTCAACTCCCATAGAATTTGTCAGAAGGCTGACAGAACAGGATGTGACTCCCGGAACTTTTGATACAGCCTTTTCTACACGGGATGAGCAGGCAGCGCAGCTCATGCCGGTGACGTTATATTGTTCCATTACGGTACCTCCTTATGAAATACTGAGAGAATCTCCTTTAAAGTGGTATGCAGCCTTGTGTGCTGCAAAGATCATGGCAATAATGACGATCAGTAAAATAATAATGTCATCTGGTTTCATGGTTATTTTTCCTCTGAAAATTCTTCAGTTTTATGTTTATCCAGTTGTTACAGTTACTTCATCAGTTTCTGAAGAGTTGCGACAAGCTCGTCAATTGTCTCGTCTTTGCCTGCGCGGATATCGCGTGCAACGCAGGTTCGGATATGATTCGCGAGAAGTTCTTTATTGAATGAGTTAACAGCGGCATTAACAGCGGCAGACTGGATAAGGATGTCGTTGCAGTAAGCATCGTTTTCCAACATTCCTATGATTCCCCGTATCTGTCCCTCAATACGTTTCAGACGGTTGACAAGTTTCCTGCGGTCAGCTTCTGAACGGTCTGTGTGCTTCATACTGCAGCAGGAACAGACCGGTGATTTATCGGATGTGGTATCACATGGCATTGCGTTTGCGGAAATATCGGCAGTTGTCTGGTCTTTATTACAATTACAATCGGACATAGGTAAGACTCCTTTCTGAATGTGAGTGTATCATTCGGATAAATACCCTATAGGGGTATGATGATTCTGGTGATAATATATACCCCATAAGGGTATTTGTCAAGAGGGAATATAGAAAAAGTGAGAGGTGGGTGACCTGGTGAGGGGAAAGGTCTGGCAGAGATAATGGGATCTGGGAGGTGTTATGACTCGTGGAGGAGAAAGGCTTGAGGAAGTCATCAAAAAGTGAGCGGTGTCATGACTTGTGGAAGAGAAAGACTTGAGGAAGTCATCGGAATGAGAAAAATCGGGTACCCTGTGGGAGAGAAAGTCATGAGGGGGTCCACGAAATGTAGGTAAACTGAGTACCCTGTGGGAGAGAAAGTCATGAGAAAGTCAATGAAACAGTGAAAAATGGTGGACTCTGATAGGGGAATGTTCAAATGGAATCAACAAGAACATGAAAAAAGGTAGACTTCAGAAAGAGAAAGTCCCGACAGGGTAAATAAATTCGAATTAAGATTTGAATAAAGAATAAGATTCGAATGAAAAATGAGGTGTTTGAATGAAGATGAACAGGAGGAAGATTTGCGGAGAACAATGAAATATCCAGATGAAAATAAGATATGGTAGTCGCTAATAAAAAGATAAGATTTCCATCCAATAGAATGTCAACATACAGAAAAGCCTTCTACATATGAAAACCAGGGATACAGTGTGTAAATCAATATATTACATACCTGATATATCAAGAAATCTTATATAACCCAGGGGTGCGCGAGGGGACTGGTAAGTCCCCTCGGTTGGGTCCCTGAGGGAAACTCCCTCAACAGGGGGCTTCGGGGCTACGCCCCGATTCCAATAACCTTCCGACTGATCATAAATGACACCCCGGCGGTCAAAGCTTCTGCAATCCAGAATGCATTCCAGACTCCGACAGCCCCGAAGAAGTGACTTAAGATAAACGCGGCCGGCAGAATGATGATCAGATATCTGCAGAGAGAGACAACCAGCGAAGCACTGCCTCGTCCAAGCCCCTCCAGTGCGCCACAGGATGTAACAGATACAGAAGAAACAAGAAAACCTGCGCAGATGATCCGAAGGGCAGTTTTGCCGGCGGAAATTGTCTCAGGATTGGTGGTGAACATTCCGATAAGCTGTCCCGGAACAGTCAGACAGATGATCGTTCCGACAAGCATGATCACACTGCTCATGCCAAGTGTGACAAAGTAAATCTTTTTGACCCGCTTATGTTCTCCGGCACCGAAATTATATCCGATGACTGGACGCATGCCCTGAACGATTCCGCTTGCCGGAAGGTACAGGAAGGTCTGGAGCTTGTAGTAGATTCCGAGAATCACCACATAGCTCTGTGAATATGCCGCCAGAAGTCCATTTAGTGCAGAGACTAACACAGACGGAAGTGCCAGATTTAAAGCGCCTGGAATGCCGACAGAATACAACCGTGCTGCAAGGGCTTTATCTGGATGGAGATACCGGCGACTGATTTGTATCGGGATCGGACGCATCTTATAAACAATCAGATAAAAGACAAGATTCAGTACCTGACCAAGTCCTGTTGCAAGGGCAGCACCTTCGATTCCCATAGCAGGAAACGGACCAAGGCCAAAGATCATCAACGGATCGAGCAGAATATTGGAAACACAGCCGACCATCAGCCCGATCATAGTAACTTTCATATTGCCGACACCCTGAAAGATTTTTTCGTATGCAAGATTTATGGTGGTTATAATGGCAAAAAGAAATACGATCGTGGAATAGCGGACGCCAAGGCTACTGACATTTTCATCTGAAGTAAAAACAGAAAGAAATTTTGGCATGATTGAAATACAGATGACTGTCAGCAGGATTCCATGTAAGGCGGACAGCACCAGACCATGTGTAGCGGCTTTGCCTGCTGTTTCTTTATTGCCGGCACCCAGACAGATTGCAATCTGCGAGCTGATACCGATACCGAACCCAATTGCGATTGCATTTGAAAAATTTTGTACAGGAAAAACAAGTGACAGCGCGGTCATGGCATCTTCGCTGATCTGGGCAACAAAGAAACTGTCCACGATATTGTACAGAGAATTGACCAGCATGGAAATGACCATTGGCATTGCCATGGATAAAATCAGCGGAAAGACCGGCCGTTCTTTCATAAACGTATCATTCATAACAAACCTCCATAATAGCATCAAATTAGTATCTGTAAAAAATATCCATAAAAAAACGCCGCACAACTACCGCAAAGGGTAATTGTGTGGCGAAAAATAGTCAGACTTTAAAAGCATTGAACCAGAAAAGTCCACACGATGTTTTGGATAAAAACGCAGATGCCTGCGAATCTGGATAGATTCTAGCATAGAACATGAAAAGCCGTCAATAGCGGATTGAAAGTAATCAGACAAAGTAACGATTAAGCTATTTAAAAAATCGATCAGACATAATTGCTGTCGGGATAATTTTTCAAATCTCCAGATCATCAGCATTCGCCATGTGAGTCTGGGTATAAAGGATAACGGTATCTCCTTCAAGAAGTATCAGGTTTCCGCTGGGGATGATCAGCTTTTTGTGGCGTCTGACAAGTACGATGATCGAATGTCTGGAAATATCAAGATTCCGGCTTTCAAAACCGTATCACCTTTTGGGACGAGGATGCGGTGATCACGCTGGATTACTGCAACAATGATTCTCTGTGGGAAATCAAGTTCTGCAATGCGGTGTCCGACCCATTTGTCGTTTTTGTCAAGGCAGATGCGGATAAAATGTACATCCTCCTCCTGTCCGTATTCACCGATTCGCTTCAGGCGCGAGTACTGATCGACAAATCCGGCGGAAATAATACCGGTGGGGATGGCAACCATACCGATACCAAGAAATGCGATAAATATTCCGAAAATCTTGCCCATGGTGGTGACAGGATAAATATCACCATAGCCAACTGTAAGCAAAGTGGAGGCAGCCCACCAGATTCTGGAAAAAGAAATCAGGTATTTCCAGACGGCCCGCGGTTCTGAAACATCAGGATAAAGATATTTGGCAGTAAATACACGAAGCAGGAAATCAATAGCAAAGAAAGCTACTGTCAGGCACTCCAGCGTCAAAAGGAGCGGCCCGTACTTCATTTCCATATTATCAAAAGTATACATGATACTGACTGCCAGATTCAGCAGAATCGTAAATGTATTAAAAAAGTCATAGCCCCAGCACCATGCATCGTAGTTGGAGCCGATTTCAATTAGTTCAAAGAGGCCTGTTCTTAAGATGACTTTGTATACAACTGCGTACAAACGGACTTCTTGCGACTCCTTCTGCGATGTGCTACACTAAAGTGGTTGTTTATCTTATTCTCAAAAGACGGTGAACAACTATCACAGAAACACAATTAAAGAGAAAGGAAATAGTGTCCTCGATAAAACTGCAGACACTATATAGTAAATTTATGATAACTTTGCTGACACTGCAGCTCACGATTTTTATTCTGGTAGCTGTAGGATTTCTTATGAAAAAAATACATATCATTGGTCCGCCGGGGCAGAAAAATATCAATGATCTTGTAATCTATCTGATACTTCCCTGCAACATTCTCCACGCATTTACGCAGAGTGCAGCGGACGGTGATTTTACAAATTATCTGGAGATCCTTCTTATCTCCATCGGTATTCAGGTATTTTGCGTAATCTATGGAAAATTGATGTTCCGGGGAGAAGCAGAGGGACGTTACAAATGTCTTCAGTACGGTACGATCTGTTCCAATGCAGGGTTTCTCGGTAATCCGATCGCTGAGGGAATCTATGGAATGGAAGGTCTTGTACTTGCCAGCGTCTATCTGATTCCACAGCGAATTATGATGTGGTCTTCCGGCCTGGCTGTTTTTTCCGGAAGCAGTGATAAGATGAAAATACTGAAAAAAGTCGTAACGCATCCGTGTATTCTCGCCTGCGTTCTCGGAATAATCATGATGGTGACCGGCACGCAGCTTCCGCCGGGACTTGACGGAGCAGTCACATCAGTCGGAAACTGCAATACCGCGATGTCCATGATGGTCATTGGCATGATCCTCGCGGACATTGACCTGAAAGATTTCTGGGACTGGACTGTTGTCAAATATACAGTGCACAGACTGGTGATCATTCCGGCAGTGGTTTATCTCGTATGTAGAATGCTTCCACTCAGCAAAACCGTTCTTGGCTTATGTGTACTTCTCGCTGCAATGCCGGCAGGCGCAACGACAAGTATCCTTGCGGAAAAATATCAGGTAGATTCCCCGTTTGCAACAAAAATGGTTATTTTTTCCACATTACTGTCACTTCCGACCATTTGCCTGTGGAGTATTTTCCTGCGGTGAAATACACTTTCAGACAACAATGTGTCTAATTTTCTTTGTCAAAATCGTAACAACACATCCCCCCTACAGGCTTGTGGAGGGGATGCTTTTTTTATATAATGAAAAAATATGAGGGTGGAAATTCAGAGAAAATTTTGCTTTTGTGCAATAAAAATTATGAATCGCTCCAATAAACATGACAAGCGTGAAAAGAGAACAGACTTATGAATAATTTGAAAAACGAAATCCATGACTACTGGACAAACCGTGCCAGAGGTTATTCAGAATATAATCAGCAGGAAATGGCAGATGCTCGCAGAACGATGTGGCGGGACAAGCTTCTTTCCCTGCTTGGAAATCAGTTTCCGGAAAAAGAGCCGAAGGAGATCAAAATTCTCGATGTCGGAACAGGCCCCGGATTTTTTGCAATTTTGCTTGCCGAAGCCGGTTATCAGGTGACGGCTGTTGACTATACTGAAGAAATGCTGAAAGAAGCTCAGAGCAATGCCGGTGGACTGGCAGGGTGTATTGTGTGGAAAACTGGCGATGCGCAGGCTCTTGATGTGGAAAGTAACAGTTTTGATGCAGTCGTGACCAGAAATGTCACATGGAATCTGCCGCGTCCGGATCTTGCATATAAGGAATGGCTTCGCGTCCTGAAACCAGAGGGTGTTCTTTATAATTTCGACGCTGACTGGTACGGTCATCTTTATAATGAAGAAAAACGCAGCAGCTATGAAAAAGACCGTCGGCAGACAGAGGAACAGAACGTGGAGGATTATTACAGCGGAACGGATATCGAGAAGATGGAAGAAATTGCCCGACAGGTTCCGTTAAGCCGTCTGGAACGTCCGAAGTGGGACCTTGAAACCATGAAAAAGGCTGGGTTTCTTGACGTTTCCTGTGATGAGAAGGTCTGGAAAGAAGTCTGGACAGAGGAAGAGATCATCAACAACAGTACCTCTCCGATTTTTTTACTGACAGGAAGAAAAAGAGATGCTTTTCATCTGAAAAATATAACGGTGCAGCCGGGAAAGAAGTGGAGCGGCGAACTGGAACTTGCAAATGGTGATATCCGGCTTCCGGCGACTGTCCTGCATGGACACGGCACAGGAAAAACCATGCTGATCACAGCAGGTGTTCATGCCGGTGAATATGTAGGGATCCAGGCAGCCATCGAGCTTGCACAGAAACTGAAAATCGAGAAGGTAACAGGAACGGTCATTATCATAAAAGTGTTGAACCGTCCGGCATTTGAAGCACGAAAAGGTAGCATGGGGCTTATAGATGGGAAGAATCTGAATCGTGAATTTCCGGGAAATCCGGACGGAACGGAGATGGAACGTCTTGCATGGGCTGTTTCTCAGGAATTGCAGCCGGTGGCAGATTATTATATCGACCTGCACAGCGGAGATGATTATGAAAAACTTACTCCATATGTTTATTATGCAGGAGCGGCAGCAGAGGAAGTTGTCAGCTTTTCGAGACAGATGGCAGAACAGGTTGATGTGCCTTATATGGTAAAATCCAACGTGGCATCCGGCGGTTCTTATAACTATGCGGCTTCACAGGGAATCCCGAGTATTCTGATCGAGCGTGGAGGAATGGGTGACTGGACTTATGAGGAAGTCAGATCCACCCGCAGGGATGTCCGTAATATTCTCTGTCATCTGGGAATTTATCAGGGACTGAAAGATTTCCGTACCTACTATCCTCTGGATGTAGCTGATATTCGCTATCAGGATGCCGAGGAAAACGGACTCTGGTATCCGTTTAAAAAAGTCGGTGACATGATCCGGGAAGGTGATATTCTCGGAGAAGTCCGCGATTATGAGGGCAATGTAAAAGAAGTCAGTGTCGCGGAGTTTGACGGTGTACTTCTTTATCAGGCAGGAACTCTTCAGGTGCTTGAAAACGGTCCGATGGTCACATATGGAAGAATTGTCAGCCGGTATGATGAGCGCAAGGAGAGAATCGTCAATTACTGGGAAAAACGAAGCGACAGTTTTCTCGTGCAGAAACGTCAGGAACTGCACAGTGCCATGGCAGAACGCTGGATGAAAGAAATACATGCGCAGCTTCCAAAAGGAAAAAAACTGCGTATTCTTGATGTGGGATGCGGTGCTGGATTTTTCTCCGTTCTGCTTGCAAAAGAAGGCCATCAGGTGACAGGTATCGACCTGACACCGGATATGATCAAAAATGCACGTCTTCTTGCATCAGAGGAAAAAACAGACTGCGAATTTCTGGTAATGGATGCCGAAAATCCAGAATTTCCGGAGGGCACATTTGATGTGATCATTTCCAGAAACCTGACTTGGACACTGCCGCACGTAAGCCATGCTTATGGCGAGTGGCTCCGCGTCCTGAAAAAAGGTGGGGTTCTGCTTAACTTTGATGCAAATTACGGAATTACAGATTTTTCCAATGTCGCAGATCTTCCGGAAAATCATGCACACAACATTCTCGGTGATGATATGATGCGTGAGTGTGAGGAGATCAAGCGTCAGCTTCCAATCAGTTCTTACAGCCGTCCGGCGTGGGATCTGGAAACCTTAGGTTCTATGGAAGTAAAAGATTTCAGAGTGGATCTGGGTATCAGCAGCAGGATTTATCTGGAAAAAGATGAATTTTATAATCCCACTCCACTGTTTATGCTGCGGACAGTTAAATAACAGGCAGACAACAGGACTGACTATAACAATATGCGGAGAATCATATGGATTTAAAACAATTACAATATTTGGTGACATGTGCGCAGGCCGGATCTTTCAGTGATGCGGCAAAGACTCTTTATTCTACACAATCAAGTGTCAGTAAGGTGATAAAGGCACTGGAGGATAATCTCGGAATGCAGCTTTTTGAGCGGCTGCCACGTGGAATACGCCTTACGGTACAGGGACAGAAGGTTTATCATTATGCCTGCCGGATCACAAATGAGGTTGAAGTTCTGGAAAATATGTCGGCAAACGGCATGACAAAATGGATCCGTATTTCCATGAATCCCAGTTCCTGGTTTGCCGATCTGTTTGTGGATTTTTATAATGAAACATATGAAAAAAATTATCATTTCCAATTGACGACAGCAGGTGTGCGAAGTGTTATGGAGCGCGTCCGTGACTATATGGATGACATTGGTTTTGTCTATATCCTGAGCCAGCAGAAAGAGAATTTCCTGCATGAACTGGCAAAAAACAAGCTGCAGTTTGTATCTCTGTATGAGACAGATGTGATCCTTTATCCGGGACGGCAGACAGAACTTTATGATTTGGAAAAAGAGACTGTAAATCTGGGAGAGCTTGAGGGAGTACGGTTCATACAGAATTATCAGGATGAATTTTTTGATATCGGATCTGTCAATGAGGAGGCTTTTCAGTGGAAAGACCTTGATATTTCCGTGCTGACCAACAGTGATTATATTATGGAAAGAATGCTGAAAAACAGTAAAGTCTCCAATGTGAGCGGAAGCTATCTTTCCGAAAATAAGGCAGGCACGGCACCGGGAATCCCTCTGAATATGGGGGACAGCAAAGTTATTTTTGGCTATATCCTTCACAGAGGAGAAGAAATGGATGAAAGTATACAGGAATTTCTTGAGTTTCTGATGAGCAGACTTCCAAAAAGTTAATCCACTGTGAACGAGTATAAAGTTAATCCGCACTTATTCCATAACATGCATAAAGTATTCAATTTAAGAATAGCACAGAACCCTCCTACGGGGTTGTGTGCTTTTTTGACATTTGCTAGACTGTAATTGTTAAATTATTGTAACTGTGAGGATACGGGCCAGTTACGATTTATCATGCGGATATGTTGTCTGATGCTATGCAGGCATGAAGGAGAACAAATGATTAAATATATTTTAAAAAGACTTCTTCAGTTGATTCCGATTCTGATCGGAATCACTTTTTTGTCTTTTGCCATGATGCGTCTGGCGGGCGGTGATGCAGTGACCTACATGTATGAAAATGCAGGTTCGGCAGTCTCACAGGAAGTCATTGATGAGACGAGAAAAGAGTACGGGCTGGATCAGCCGTTTCTTGTGCAATATGCAAAGTGGTTTGCAGGAATGGCAACCGGAGATATGGGCAAGAGCTATGTATCGAAGAGAGATGTTTATGAAACTTTCATAGAAAAACTTCCGGCAACAATCATGCTGACGGTTTCTTCAGTATTGCTGACAATGCTGATTGCAATTCCGTTTGGAATCCTTTCGGCAGTAAAACATAATAAATGGATCGATTATTTAATTCGTTTTTTCAGTTTCATAGGAAATTCCATGCCGAATTTTTTTGCGGCGCTGGTGCTGATGTATTTCTTTTCTATCAGACTGGGATGGCTTCCGGTCATTACCAGTGACAACGTCGCGTTAAGTCTTGTCCTGCCTACGCTGACGCTGGCAATCTCCATGGCATCAAAATATACCCGTCAGGTAAGAGCGACAATCCTTGAAGAACTGAATAAAGACTATGTAGCCGGAGCCAGAGCGCGAGGTGTCAGAGGCAGTGTGATCATCTGGAAAAATGTGATGAAATCTTCCATGCTCACGATCATTACGCTGCTGGCATTGTCCATAGGAAATCTTCTGGGTGGAACCACGATCGTTGAGACTATTTTTATGTGGGATGGTGTCGGTAAAATGGCAGTAGATGCCATAACTATGAGAGACTACCCGATCATTCAGGCGTATGTGGCATGGATGGCGATTATTTATGTAGTGGTAAATCTGATCACAGATATCATTTATCATTATCTGGATCCTCGCGTAAGACTGGGAGGTGACAGAGTATGAGTAAAACGAAAAAAACGATAACTGTCCGCAGGCAGAAAATAAAGAAAAACCATGTGAGAGAAAAGCTGATCTTTTTTACAATACTGGTACTGATCCTGCTTGTAATTGCAGCCTTTGCCCGGAAACTCTGCCCGTATGATCCGGATATGCAGGATCTTCTGCTGGCGCAGAAACCGCCCAGCGCAGAACATATACTGGGAACTGACCGTTACGGAAGGGATATGCTTTCGAGAGTACTGGTGGGAAGCACGACGAGTATTTATGCAACACTGCTTCTGGTAGCACTCATTACTGTAGTCGGAACCGCAATTGGTATTATATGTGGCTGGTGCGGAGGAATTCTGGATACTGTTCTGATGCGTGTGTCCGATCTGTTTCTGGCATTTCCGAGCCTTGTATTTGCCCTTGCGGTAGCTGGCGTGCTCGGTGGAGGTATTCAGAATGCAATCATAGCTCTGGCTGTAATTGGATGGCCGAAGTTTGCCAGACTTGCCAGAGGACTGACTCTTGCACAGAAAGACTCAACGTATCTGATGGCGGTGAGACTGTCGGGAAGCAGCACATTTAAGATTATGTTTAAACATATTTTGCCGAATATTGCCGGTCCGATATTGGTTACTTCGATTCTTGATATCGGAACGATGATGATGGAACTGGCCGGACTTTCTTTTCTCGGGCTTGGCGTACAGCCGCCGATGGCAGAGTGGGGAAGCATGATCAATGATGGAAGAAGTATGCTTCAGATTTCACCATGGATGGTACTCGCACCGGGATTGGCCATATTTATAACAGTTATGATCTTTAATCTTCTCGGAGATACACTCAGAGACTATATGGATCCAAAAGAAAGAACAAAAAGATAAGCATATAAAGAAAGGAAACAACGATTATGAAGAAGAAACTGATTGCGGCAATTCTTACAGGAGCAATGCTGGCAGCAGGAATGTCCACAAGTGTATGGGCTGACGGAGAAAAGACATTCGTATATGGAACGACAGGATACAGTGAAGAAATGGGGGATGCGGGACTGAACCCACATGATAACTATTCCGGATGGAGTGCACTCCGTTATGGTGTAGGGGAAACTCTTTTCAAATACAACGACAACATGGAAGTAGAGCCATGGCTGGCAACTGATTATGAGTTTGTAGATGACACAACCGTTAAGATCACACTTCGTGACGATGTCAAATTCTCCAGTGGACGTGATATGGATGCAGAAGCGGTTAAGGAATGTCTGGAGGATCTGATCGCTGCTCATGACCGTGCACCATACGATCTGAAAATTGACCATATTGATGCAGACGGACTGACACTTACTATTTATACGACAGAACCATGTCCGGCAATCATCAATTATCTTGGCGATCCTTATGGTGCAATCATTGATATGGACTATGGAATCCAGGGAGAAGGCGGTTCAGCGAATGTGGCAGGAACAGGCCCGTATATTGCAGAGAATGTTACTCCAACCCAGATCGATCTGGTCAAAAATGAGAACTACTGGGGTGGCGAAGTAAAAGTAGACAAAGTTACTGTCAAATCTTTTGCAGACGGAAGTGCGCTGACAGCAGCCCTGCAGACCGGAGATATTCAGGGAACTTATGGACTGCAGTATGACAACTATCCTCTGTTTGAAAACAATTCAGACTATACCATTAACTCCTGTGCGACCAGCCGCTGCTTCTTCGGACAGTTCAATATGGATTCAGAGATCATGCAGGACCAGAATGTCCGCAAAGCTGTTGAGATGGGAATCGACAAAGACGGATTCTGTTCTGTGATCATGCAGGGACGTGGCGTTCCGGCCAAAGCAGCCTTCCCGAGCAGCTTTTCCTATGGAAATGACGCTGTAGAAACCGTTTCCTATGATCCGGACGGTGCAAAGAAACTTCTTGAAGAATCCGGATGGACAGATACAGACGGTGATGGATATGTAGACAAAGACGGACAGAAACTCAGCATTAACTGGCTGACTTACCCGACCCGTCTCGAACAGCCGAAGCTGGCAGAGTATGCACAGGCTACGTTGAAGGATATCGGTATTGATGTGCAGGTAAACAATACTCCAGATCACAGAACATTTGCAGAAAACGGTGATTTTGACGTTTATGTAAGTTCTGTTACCACAGCACCGACAGGAGATCCGGAATACTTTTTTACAAGTACGGTGACAGGTTCTAAAAATTACGGAAACTACCAGAATGAAGAGGTAACAAAGCTTACAGATCAGCTTCATCAGACTTTTGATAAGGACGAAAGAGGTAAACTTGCAATAGAACTTCAGCAGGATATTCTGGATGATGATGCATACTTCTTTGTATCACATCTGAATATGGGAATCGTGACAAAATCAAATGTAAAAGGAATGGCAACGCATCCATGTGATTATTATGAGATCACGGCAGAACTGGATGTGGAGTAGCCTGAGGAGAACAAAATATTATGGATTCTTTGCTTCGTGTAGAGCATGTGACAATTTCATATAATGGAGAGCCGGTGGTTCAGGATGTCAGTTTTGAATTAAAACAGGGCGAGATTCTTGGAATCGTGGGAGAATCCGGAAGCGGTAAAAGTACGATTGTCAAAGCCATCATGGGACTTCTGGGGGAAGAAGGCCTGGTTACAAGAGGTGATATCTGGTATAAAGGTGAAAATCTTACAGATATGAGTGAGAAAAAGCTCCGTAAGCTTCTGGGAACAGAGATCGGAATGGTATTCCAGGACTGCAAAGCTGCATTATGTCCTGTCCGGACAATCGGGGCACAGATACATGAGGCAGTGTCAGAACATGAGAAAATCAGCAAGAAGGAAGTCCGGGAACGTGCAGGAGAGATCATGAAGAAGATTGGTCTGGATGACAGTGACCGTGTGCTGGAAAGCTATCCGTTTGAACTCTCCGGTGGAATGAATCAGAGAGTAGGGATCTGTACAGCCATGATCATGCATCCGAACCTGCTTCTGGCAGATGAACCGACCAGCGCCCTGGATGTAACGGTTCAGAAGCAGGTAGTGGAGGAACTTCTGCTTATGCGTAAAGAATACAATACTGCAATGATTCTTGTAACTCATAATATCGGTGTTGTAAGGATGATGGCAGACAGGATACTGGTTCTCCAGAACGGACAGGTAAGAGATTATGGAGCAACCGAAGAGGTTCTGGATCATCCGAAAGATCCATATACTAAGAAACTGATGAGCTCTGTGCTTCATTTGAAACGGGACTGAACTCAGGAGGCATGAAGAAATGACAGAGATTATTTTAAAAGCAGAACACCTTAAGAAGGTTTTTGTCTCAGGAAAGAAGTCCATGACAGCGGTAGATGATGTCAGTTTCGAACTGAATCGGGGCGAATGTCTTGGAATCGTAGGCGAATCCGGTTCGGGAAAGAGCACGATAGCCAAAATGCTCACACATCTGGAGCCGGTGACAGATGGACAGATTTTTCTTAAAGGAAAGGATATTACCCGCCTCAGAGGCAAAAGCTTAAGAAAAACCTATCAGGATATCCAGATGGTTTTTCAGATGCCGATGGAATCTTTTGATCCGAGACGTACTCTGGGAGACGGAATTGGGGAAAGTCTTCGGAACATGGGGATAAGCCGCGCAGAAACACGGAAACGTGTGGAAAATCTTCTCGAAAGATGTGGTCTGGATGCGGAATACGCAGATCGCTATCCATATCAGGTCAGTGGAGGACAGTGCCAGAGAGCAGCAATTGCCAGAGCGCTTGCAGTCAGTCTGGACATCCTGATCTGTGATGAGGCAACCAGCGCACTTGATGTAACCGTGCAGAAACAGATTCTGGAACTTCTGACCGAACTGAAACAGAAAGAAAATCTGTCATTTATCCTGATCTGCCACGATCTTGCACTGGTGCAGGCCTTCTGTGACAAAGTCCTGGTTCTCTATCATGGAAAGACCGTAGAATACGGAACTCCGGATGATATCATCGATCATCCGAAGATGGATTATACAAAGAAATTAATAGATTCAGTTTTATAAAATTAACAGCATAATAATCAGAGACAATAACCGGAGGGCAGGAAGTATGGTTGTAAATGTTTTTCTGTCTGATGATTTTGAAGTGATGGATGCGTTTGACCCGATACAGATTTAAGAGCATGAACTGAAAATGGTATAAAAAAAGTACTTCCTGCGGAATGGAAGTACTTTTTTAATGGGTTGAATGTGCATCATAATATGTGGAGGTCTGCGCACTTTTATTTGGTAGATAACACAATTCATGTGTTGATTGTATTTTAACAAAATGCAGTGTAAAAACAAGCCTCCCAGGGGGATACAGAGCTATGAAAAAAATGCAGGATCTATGCGATATATGAATAGGTTAATATCCCCCTGGGATGGTTATATACGGTCAAAATTGATGGTATACTGATAGAACTTGTTATGCATAATAAATAAAAACAAATCCTGAAAATGTTGATAGAAACAGCATTGTGCATAAATGAGAACAAAAGGAGGAAATGAGATAATGAAGAGAAAATTACTGGCGGTTATGATGGCGGTCTGCATGACTGCATCCTTTGCAGGGGGAACTGCGACTGTATTTGCAGCACAGGAAGAAAGTACAGCGAAGGACGAAGTGATCGTAACTATGCCGACAACATCAGAGCCGGAATCTGGTTTTGATCCGGCATATGGATGGGGCGCAGGAGAGCACGTACATGAACCTCTGATCCAGAGTACGCTTACTACTACAAATACAGATCTTTCTATCGGGAAAGACCTGGCAACTGATTATTCGGTAAGTGATGACGGACTTACCTGGACCGTTAAGATCCGTGATGATGTTAAATTTACAGACGGAGAACCGCTGACAGCATCGGACGTGGCATTTACATACAATAACTGCCGCGATAACAGTTCCGTCAATGATTTTTCCATGCTGAAAGAAGCAGTGGCGGTGGATGACACAACTGTTGAATTCCATATGAATACACCATTTGCAGTCTGGCCATATACCATGGCAATTGTAGGAATCGTTCCGGAGCATGCTTATGATGAAAATTACGGACAGAATCCAATTGGTTCCGGACGCTATATCATGAAACAGTGGGACAAAGGACAGCAGGTTATTTTTGAGGCAAATCCGGATTACTATGGAGAAGCACCAAAAATGAAAAAAGTAACAGTTCTTTTCATGGAAGAAGATGCAGCACTGGCAGCAGCTCAGTCTGGCACGGTAGACGTGGCACATACAGCGGCATCCTATTCAGATATAACGGTTGACGGATATGATCTGTTCAACGTGCAGACGGTAGACAACCGTGGATTTAATCTTCCGGCAACTGCGGCAGAGGAAATTGACGGAGTAACTTATGGAAATGACTTTACCAGTGATGTAGAAGTAAGACGTGCAATCAATATTGGCATTGACCGCGAAGAAATGATCGAAAATGTTCTGAACGGTTACGGAACTCCGGCATACAGCGTGTGCGACAAGATGCCATGGTACAATGAAGAAGCAGAAGTAGAATACGATCCGGATAAAGCAAAAGAAATTCTTGAAACAGCAGGCTGGGCAGAAGGTGATGACGGAATCCGTGAGAAAGACGGTGCGCGTGCAGAATTTACCATGCTGTATCCAGCATCTGATTCTGTTCGTCAGGCACTGGCAGAGGACAGCAAGAATCAGCTTGCCGAACTTGGAATTGAAGTGACAACAGAGGGTGTTGACTGGGATACTGCCTACACAAGAGCAGAGTCTGAGCCGCTTGTATGGGGATGGGGTGCACATACACCAATGGAACTGTACAACATCTATCATACAATGAGCGAGACAGGTCTTGCAGAATATTCTCCATATGCAAACGAAACCGTAGACAAATACATGGACGAAGCACTGAAATCCAGTGATCTGGAAGCGTCCTATGATCTCTGGAAAAAAGCACAGTGGGATGGAGAGAACGGCATTATACAGGAAGGTGATATCCCGTGGATCTGGCTCTGCAATATCGATCATCTGTACTTTGTCAAAGACGGACTTAAGGTAGCTGACCAGAAAATTCATCCACACGGACATGGCTGGTCTATCGTAAATAACGTAGATCAGTGGTCATGGGAGTAACAAATTTTGAATAATTTAAAAGCAAAATTTATTTTAAAAAATTTCATCAAAGTGCTGCTTCTGCTGTTTGCAGTCAGTGTTGCTGCTTTTGCACTTATGACAGCTTCTCCGATCGATCCTCTGAAAGCGAATGTCGGACAGGCCGCCCTTGGAAGCATGAGTCAGGAACAGATTGCAAAACTTGAAGAATACTGGGGCGTGGGACAACCGCCCCTGCAGCGCTACATTGCCTGGTTCAGGGATTTTGTAAGGGGAGATATGGGAATATCTCTCCTTTATCGCCAGAAAGTTACGACAGTGATCGCGGTAAAACTTGGGAATTCTTTGTTCCTGATGATCATTGCGTGGGTTTTGTCCGGACTGATTGGATTTTTGCTGGGTTCACTTGCAGGTATGAATCGTGGAAAGCCGATTGATAAGATCATCAAAGGATACTGTCTGGTGATCTCCAGCACTCCGGCATTCTGGATTGCCATGCTGTTGCTGATCATCTTTGGGGTATGGCTCAAAATACTTCCCATAGGATTAAGCGTACCGATTGGAGTAGAGGCAAGCGGAGTGACTTTTCTTGACCGCGTGCGTCATGCGATTCTTCCGGCAGTGACACTTTCCATTACAGGAATATCCAATATTGCCATGCACACCAGGGAAAAAATGATCGACATCTGCGACAGTGATTACGTGCTTTTTGCAAAAGCAAGAGGAGAGAGCAGCTGGCAGATTTTCAAAAATCATGGTTTCCGCAATGTCCTTGGACCGGCCGTGACACTTCAGTTTGCTTCAATCAGCGAGATCTTCGGCGGCTCAGTACTTGTGGAGCAGGTCTTTTCCTATCCGGGACTTGGACAGGCAGCGGTCAGTGCAGGTCTTGGAAGTGATATGCCGCTTCTGATGGCGATTACGATCATAAGCGCATTGTTCGTGTTTGGAGGAAACTTTATAGCGAATATTTTGTACGGAGTCATTGACCCACGAATCCGAAGAGGGGGTGTGGGAAGATGAATAACAGATGGAATCGCAGAAAAACACTGGTACTCTGGCTTGTTATCGCAGTGGTGTTTCTTGCAGCAGTCTGTATCGGCGGTCTGTTCTGCGAAGATGCGGCAAGGGCAACAGATTTTTCCAGAAAGAACATTGCACCCTGCCTGAAATATCCGTTTGGTACAGACTGGCTTGGAAGAGATATGTTTGCGCGGACAGTCAGAGGACTTTCTATCAGTATCATCATAGGAGTATGTGCAGCTACGTTCAGTGCGGTCATGGCATTCATTCTGGGGGTTGTATCTGCAACAATGGGAAAAACAGCAGATACCATTGTGACATGGATCATAGATTTGGTTATGGGAATCCCACATATGCTTCTTCTGATCCTTATCTGTGTCGCATGCGGAAGAGGACTTAAGGGAGTCATTCTTGGAGTTGCACTGACGCACTGGACATCTCTGGCGAGACTGATCAGAGGTGAAGTGCTGCAGCTCAAAGAACAGATCTATATAAAAACAGCCAGAAAACTTGGAAAAAGCAACCTGTATATTGCGATGAAACATATGGCTCCACATCTGCTTCCGCAGTTTATCGTCGGACTTGTTCTTCTTTTTCCACATGCGATCCTTCATGAATCCGGTATTACTTTTCTTGGGTTCGGGCTGTCAAACGAGCAGCCTGCAATTGGAATTATTTTGTCAGAAGCAATGAAATATCTGATCACAGGCAAATGGTGGCTTGCACTGTTTCCGGGAATCATGCTGGTGATTACCGTTGTATGTTTTTATACAACAGGAGAAAACCTTCGCAGACTGCTGGATCCGGCAAGTGCACACGAATAGGAGATTAAAATGGATAAGGAAAAAATTCTGGAAATCAACAATTTGAAAATATCCTTTACCCAGTACCAAAAGGGAATGCAACAGACAGAACTGCCTGTGATCAAAGACTTAAGTGTCACAATCCACGCAGGAGAAATGGTGGCAGTAGTCGGCTCTTCCGGCTCCGGCAAAAGTCTGCTGGCACATGGAATCCTGGGGATTCTGCCATATAATGCAGAAATGGGTGGAGAAATACGATACTGCGGAAAGCCTCTGACAGAAAAAAACATTCGAAAACTGCGGGGAAAAGAGATTGTTCTGGTTCCACAGAGTACGGCTTATCTGGATCCTCTGATGAAGGTAGGGAGGCAGATCTGCAAAGGACAGAAAGATAAAGAAAAGAAGCATCGTCTGGATACAATTTTTGAGGAATATTCGCTGGACAAAAAGGTTCAGGAGCAGTATCCGTTTGAGCTTTCCGGAGGAATGACCAGAAGAATTATGATCTCTACAGCGTTGGTCGAAAATCCTAAGCTGGTTATTGCAGATGAGCCGACACCGGGACTGGATCCGAAACTTGCAAAACGTGCAATGGAACATTTCCGGCAGCTTGCAGATATGGGAGCTGCCGTTCTGGTCATTACACATGACCTGGAGCTTGCGTTGGAAACAGTGGACAGGGTACAGGTATTTTATGCCGGACATACGATAGAAGATGCGTCGGTGGATGATTTTGAGAGAGAAGAAACTCTGCGCCATCCATATAGCAGAGCACTCTGGCGTGCAATGCCGAAGCATGGTTTTCATTATATTGGTGGTGTACAGCCCTATGTAAAAGATAATCTGCAGGGATGTCCGTTTGCACCGCGATGTGACATGGCATCGCGGGAATGTCAGGGTGAAATTCCATGGAAAGTTTCCGGAAGTGGATATGTGAGGTGCATATTATGAAACTTGAGGTCAGAGATCTGTCCTTTTGGTATGAGGAAAAAGGCAGACAGATATTGAGTCAGTTCAGCCTGAGTGCAGACAGCAGTGAACGTGTGGGAATCATAGCTCCCAGCGGCTTTGGAAAAACAACTCTGTGTAAGATTCTGTCCGGATACGAAATGCCGCAAAGCGGCGAGGTACTTCTTGACGGCAAAACACTTAAAGAGTATGGTACATACTGCCCGGTACAGATGATCTGGCAGCACCCGGAGCAGGCGGTAAATCCGAGACTTCGCATGAAAAATGTAATCGAAGAGGGAGACAGGACAGATTCGGAACTGATTGAAAAGCTGGGAATAGAACCCGACTGGATGAACAGATTTCCGACAGAACTTTCGGGAGGAGAACTTCAGCGATTCTGCATTGCAAGGGCTTTGGGACAGAGAACACGTTTTCTTCTCGCGGATGAGATTACAACCATGCTGGATCTTATTACCCAGAGCCAAATCTGGCATTTCCTCATAGAGGAGACAGAACGGCGGGATATCGGGATGCTGGTAGTCAGCCACAACCCGGAACTGATAGGGAAAGTATGTACAAGAATTGTTGAACTGAATAAATAATTAGGCACCGGTTTATCAGGCTGTAATATGGAAAGTCAGGCTTGATAGACTGGTGTTTTTCTTTTTCTCTGTATGAAAAACCACCAAAATTTGTTGATCCAAATTGTGCATAAGGACTAAAAATACAATAATTAATTTAACTATATTGACAGAAGTAACAAATATTGTATAATGACATCATAAATTGGTTCAACCAATCAACCACAGTACCACAGAACCAAAGAAATGTGCAAAGAAAGGAAAGAAAGAAATGACAGACAATCAGGATTTACTGGCAATGACACATGTGGGTGAAGATCCGCATAAATACATGAAATCTGTTACACCACCGGTTTTTATGAACTCACTTCATGTATTCGACACAGTGAAAGACTATTTTGACGTAGATATTTTTAATGATGAATTTTATTATGGAAGAGCATCCAACCCGACTGTTGCAATTCTTGAGAAAAAGATCGCAGCACTGGAACACGGCTCAAGAGCAGTTGTATTTTCCGCAGGAATGGCAGCATGCGCAGCAGCAATCTTAAGAGTCTGCACAGCAGGAAGCAATGTAATCTGCATTAAAGAAAGCTATGGCCCGGTACAGCATCTTCTTGATGAGTTCCTTGGACCGAAATACAATGTTTCTGTTACATATGTAGACGGAAGAACAGTCAAAGAATTTGAAGATGCGATCCGTCCGGAAACAAAGATGATCATTCTTGAGAGCCCTACAACCCTCTTATTCAATGTTGTAGATCTGGAAGGTGTTGCAAAACTTGCAAAAGAACACGGCATTAAAACTTACATTGACAACACATATTCCACACCACTTTTCCAGAAGCCACTGGATATGGGAATCGACATTGTTATGCACACAATGACAAAATACATCGGCGGACACAGCGACCTGGTAGGTGGAGTACTTGTTTCCAAAGATGAACAGCTGATGCGTGACCTTATGGTTCAGAGAGACTGGTTCGGCGGTGTTATGGGACCTATGGAAGCATGGCTTGCAATCCGTGGACTCCGTACACTTGATGTACGTATGCAGAGACATTATGAGACAGCAATGGAAGTTGCAAAATTCCTTGAAAAACAGCCAAAAGTAAAACGTGTATTCTTTACAGGACTTCCGTCTCACCCACAGTATGAACTTGCGAGAAAACAGCAGAAGGGTGAATGTGGTCTGATGAGCCTTGAGATTGACGGAACACTTGAAGAGACAGAGACCTTTGTAAACAGTCTGAAACTCTTTGAAAAAGGATGCTCATGGGGCGGATTCGAGAGCCTTGCAATCGCTTATACATATAACTGGACAGACGAGCAGTGTGCATTTCTGAATGTATCACGTAATATTGTCAGAATCCACTGTGGACTTGAAGGAACAGAAAACCTGATCGCAGACCTGAAACAGGCACTGGACAAAATATCATAAAGGAGAACTTTCATGGAAGCAAAAAAGAAAGAAATTAAGAAACCAACGCTTTTTACGGCAGTACTGCCATTGATTTTTATGTTTGTTGTCCTCTTTACAGGACTGGTAATTTACAGCATTGATATTAAGATCCTTCTGATCATCTGTGCAGCATTTACAATCTGTGTGTGCATGTATCAGGGACACACATGGAAAGATATTGAAGATGAGATCGTTGCGAAACTTGCAAAAGCTTTCCCGGCGATCATGATCCTGATCTGCGTAGGTCTTATGATTGGCGCATGGGTAGTAAGCGGAACGATTCCGTTCCTTGTATATATCGGACTTCAAATCATCAGCCCGAAATATATTATCATCACTTCCTTCCTTGTTACTGTAATCCTTTCTGTAAGTACAGGTACTTCCTGGGGAGCAGCAGGTACAGTAGGAGCCGCTCTTATCAGTGTGGCAGCAGGTATGGGAGCACCGCTTCCGGCAGTAGCAGGTGCGATCGTAGCAGGTGCATACTTCGGAGACAAAATGTCACCACTTTCTGACAGTACAAATATGTCTGCCATTGCAACAGAGACAAACCTGTATCAGCATATCGGACATATGTTTTATACAACCGTTCCCGGATTTATCGTAAGCTGTATCGTTTATCTGGTCGCAGGAGCACATTTTGCAAGTGATTCACAGGTTGGACAGGTAGATGAGATCATCAATACTCTTGGTAAACTTTTCAATCTTTCCATGCCGACAGGACTGCTTCTTCTGATTCCATGCGTGATCGTAATCGCAGGATCACTTATGAAAAAACCTACAATTCCGGTTATGATCATTTCTTCAGCAGTTGCAGTAGTAATTGCCATGGCAATTCAGGGATTCTCTTTCTCAGACTGCGCAGCAAGTATGGTAAGCGGGTTCAAGATGGAAATGCTTCACACATCTGTAGATCTTGAAAATATTGTTGAGCAGATACCGAACCTTCTTCAGAGAGGTGGTATGAGTTCCATGATGAACACCGCATTGATGGCATTCTGTGGTTTCTCCTTCATCGGCGCACTTACCGTATGCGGAAGTATGGAACTGATTCTGGAACGTATCATGAAACATATTCATGGTACCGGCCAGCTGATCACACTGACTGTTGCTCTTGGCGTAGTTATGATCACAGTAATCGGAGAAGCTACCGTAACATTCCTTATGATCGGTGGTATGTTCCGTCCGGAATACATCAAACGCGGACTTGAGTCCAAAAACCTTTCCAGATCTCTGGAAGACAGCATTACAGTCGTAGAGCCGCTGGTACCGTGGTCACTGGCAGGTGTATATATGACATCTGTACTTGGTGTACCGACTGTTCAGTATGCTCCGTGGGCAGTTCTCTGCTACACAGGTGTATTCTTTGCAATCCTCTGGGGATTCACAGGATTCGGAATCAAAAAGATCACAAAAGATTCTCCGGCATACGAAGAGTATCTTCAGTTATCCGGAAAATCAGCAGAGGAATAATACCGGTTTAATCGGGGAGCCTCTATTGACGTTTCTATAAGATTTCCTTATAATTAAAAGGATTCAGTGTCCATCAGGGATATTGAGTCCTTTTATTTGGTGTCAAAGTATGCGAGAGAAGCTGCCACTGGCAGCTTCTCTGTATCGTGGATTCTGCAGAGAGCAGAAATTTATAGAAATTGAGGAAACTTTATGAATAATGAAACAAATACTTCTTCGGATCAGGGAAACAGAATCTCGATGAAGCCGATCGAGAAAAAATCTCTGTATCTGAAAATCTCGGATTCGATTTATCGTTATATTCAGATGAATAATCTGCAGCCGGGAGATAAACTTCCATCCGAGCGTGATATGTCCTCTATGCTTCAGACAAGCAGAAATTCAGTACGTGAAGCTCTGCGTATACTGGAAGACAGGGGGCTGATATATGTAAAGACCGGAAGCGGTGTGTTTATTAATAATCCATATGGAGAGAATAATTCTCTGACGATTCAGCTTACGAACTGTTCGTTGACGGAGATGGAGGAGCTTCAGAGTGCGCTTGATCACGAAGCAGTAAAAAATGCGATGGAGAGAGGCACGATTCAGGAAAAAGACCAGCTGCTAGCTACAGCAACAGAGATGGTTCGCCTGGCTTCTGATAATCTTTACAGCCATGTGCTGGACCGCAGTTTTCATGACAGCCTGTACAAGATCGGTCGAAATAATGCGATTGAGCAGATGATCAACAAGATTCGTTCATATCGTTTTATTCAGCAGGAAGATTCCCAGAATGGAAATGACTCTATCTGGCTGGCTACGATTCCGCAGCATCTGGCGCTGGCGCAGGCTCTTAAAGACTGTAAGCTGGCAGCCGCGATTCAGGCGATCGATGAGATCAATGAGTATGGATTCAAAATTGCAAGAAAGTAAGATACAGTTTTTGAAGTTTATTTGTAACTATTTCAATAAAATAAAATCAGGGAACGGAAAGAGGCAGGAGAAACCATGTCGGCAGATGGACAGAGCATCAAAGAACTTCACAGAGGTATCATTGAGGGCAAAACACAGGAAGAGCTTGACGTTCTTTTATGGGATGCAGTTCTGACATATCAGGATCAGACGCTGCATACTTTATCCGGTCTGGAATTTTCCTACACAGTAAAACATAAGAAAAATGGCGAATACAGTGGGGAACTTCTTATTTCCCGCAAGGAAACCAGCAAGACACTGACAAGAAGCTCTGTATTGCTGGCTTTTCATAAAGTTCTGGAAGCAACAGAAGTAACTGCGGAAGGTGATGAGGCATCCTTTCAGCCACCGGCATACCGCGGTCCGAAGGCAATCGGACAGATTTTTGGGATTTCTTATATTTTCAGTCTGTTTCTGGCATTTGGTCTGATTCGTCTACAGGGGAATGGTCGGGGAAGAAAAGCATGAATAAAAAAGTGTTGATTTTTTTCTTGACATTCTCTTTTTTTAGATATATACTTTGATAATCAAAATATTCTAAAACCAAAACAAATAAGAATATGAGGAAACAACAATTATGAATAAAGAACAGACCATAACCGGTGTCATACGGGGAACGGGAGCCTGTGTACCGGAGCGTATTCTGGATAATAAAGAAATTGCAGGCTTTGTAGACACCAGCGATGAGTGGATCCGGGAAAGGACGGGCGTGAGAAGGCGGCGCATCGCAGAAAAAGAAACGACAGTTTCGATGGCATGCGAGGCGGGACGCCAGGCAGTCGAAGAAGCCGGAATTTCACCGGATGAGATCGACATGATCCTCGTTGCAACAGGTTCGCCGGATCAGATTTTTCCGTGCACTGCCTGTCGGGTGCAGGAAGCACTTGGAGCGGATGGAGCGGTCGGATTTGATCTTAATGCCGCTTGCAGCGGATTTCTTTTTGCTTACAATACTGCACAGGCATACATTGCATCTGGTATTTACCGAACCGTGCTGGTAATCGGAAGTGAGAGCATTTCGAGGTTGGTTGACTGGACAGACCGCGGTACCTGCATTTTGTTTGGAGACGGAGCCGGAGCGGTTCTGATTCAGGCAGCAGAGGGAAAAACTTACCGTCCGACGGCACACTCGGATGGAAGTGGCGGTGCAGCACTTACGGGTCCGGGTGTCAGAAACAGGATCCGCAGTATTGATAAAGATGGCAGAGAAGCAAAAACAGAATACATTACCATGAATGGCAAGGATGTCTTTCAGTTTGCAGTCCGCAAAGTTCCACAGGTGATACAGGAAGTTTTAAAAGAAAATGAACTTTCTGTGGAGGATATTGACTGGTTTGTTCTTCATCAGGCGAATGCAAGGATTGTGGATGCAGTTGCAAGACGGCTTCATATAGGAATGGAGAAATTTCCGATGAATCTTCAGGATTACGGAAATACCTCATCTGCCAGCATTCCGATTCTTTTGCATGAACTGAACCGAAATGGTGTCCTGAAAAAGGGACAGAAACTTGTTCTGGCAGGTTTTGGAGCAGGCCTTTCGTGGGGAGCCAGTATTCTGGAGTGGGATATCAAGGGCTGAAAATTTCAAATATAAAAGCAGATATCCTCAATATAAAAGTAGATATTCTAAAATAAAAAATGAATTGTAAAAAAGGAGAAAACGAAAATGTTAGAAAGAATTATTGAACTTACAGCAGAAACTTTAGGAGCAAATGCAGCAGAGATCACAGCAGAGACCTCTTTCATGGATGATCTTCATGCAGACTCTCTTGATCTCTTTGAACTGGCAATGGCACTCGAGGAAGAATTCTCTGTAGAGATTCCGAGTGAAGACCTTGAAAAGATTACAACTGTAGCAGATGCAATGAATTACCTGACAGAGCATCAGGCATAAGAGCTGCAGATTAAGAGGATTTTATTATGAAGACAGAAATCACAGAATTATTGGGAATTGAATATCCGGTGATTCAGGGCGGTATGGCATGGGTGGCAGAATGTCATCTGGCAGCAGCCGTATCCAATGCAGGCGGTCTTGGACTGATCGCAGCAGGCGGAGCACCGGCAGAATGGGTAAGAGAGCAGATCCGGGAAACAAAAAAACTGACCGATAAACCGTTTGGTGTCAATATTATGCTGATGAATCCGGAATCAGAAAAAGTCGCGAAGGTAATTGTGGAAGAAGGCGTGAAAGTCGTGACCACAGGAGCCGGAAGCCCGGAAAAATACATGGCAGACTGGAAAGCAGCCGGAGTTAAAGTGATTCCGGTCGTAGCATCTGTAGCACTTGCAAAACGTATGGAACGCTGCGGCGCAGATGCAGTCGTTGCGGAAGGATGCGAAGCAGGCGGACATATCGGAGAACTTACTACGATGGTGCTGGTTCCGCAGGTCGCAGATGCAGTGAACATTCCGGTGATTGCCGCCGGCGGCATTGCAGACGGCAGAGGAATGGCGGCGGCATTTATGCTTGGCGCAAAAGGAATCCAGATGGGAACTGTTTTTGCTGCATCCAAAGAATCTGTGATTCATGAAAACTATAAAAACAGCATTCTTAAAGCAAAAGATATCGACAGCCGTGTTACAGGAAGAAGTACCGGTCATCCGATCCGTGTTCTGCGTAATGATATGGCGCGTAAATATCTGGAACTGGAAAAATCCGGAGCACCGTTTGAAGAACTGGAACAGCTTACCCTGGGAAGCTTAAGAAAAGCAGTTCAGGAAGGTGATACAAAGAACGGAAGTCTGATGGCAGGACAGATAGCAGGAATGATCAAAGAGGAACGCACCTGTGCAGACATTATCAGCTCGACAGTATCAGAAGCCTGCAAACTGATGAATGGAGTAAGTGCAAATGAGTAAGATTGCTTTTATTTATCCGGGACAGGGGGCACAGGCTGTTGGAATGGGCGCAGATTTTTATGAAAAAAGCCCTTTATCAAAAGCTGTATTTGATCAGGCATCCGAAGTGGTTTCACTGGATCTGAAGAAACTCTGTTTCGAAGAAAATGATCTTCTGAACAAAACAGAATATACACAGGTGGCAATGGTAACTGCCTGTCTTGCGATGACAAGAGCTGTAGAAGCCATGGGACTTCATGCTGATATGACGGCCGGTTTAAGTCTTGGTGAGTACTGCGCAATTGCGGTGGCAGGCGGGATGTGTGATCTGGATGCAATCCGTACGGTGCGTGCAAGAGGAATTTTTATGGAACATGCAGCACCGGAAGGAACAGGAGCAATGTCCGCGGTACTCGGCCTTGACGCAGGCGTGATCGAGGATGTTTTAAGAGACAGAGAGGGCGTATCCATTGCGAATTATAACTGTCCGGGTCAGATTGTGATCACCGGAGAGGCGAAGGCAGTTGACGAAGCAGGAAATGCGCTTAAGGAAGCAGGTGCAAGAAGAGTACTTCCGCTTAAAGTCAGTGGGCCTTTTCATTCACCGATGATGCAGCCGGCAGGAGAAGAACTGGCGAAGGTTTTTGCCGGAGTCAGCATGAACCCATTGAAGTTGCCATATGTGGCAAATATCAATGCGGAAGTTGTCACGGACTGCGGAAAAATTGAAGGACTTCTGGTAGCGCAGGTTAGCGGTTCTGTTCGCTGGCAGCAGAGTGTGGAGACCATGATCCGCGAAGGTGTAGATACTTTTGTGGAGATTGGACCGGGCAAAACACTGACCGGATTCCTTCGAAAAATTGATAAAAATGTAAAAGCTTATCACATCGGAAGCTGGGAAGAAGCTGTTTCGGTGTGCGAGGAACTGAAACAGAAATAGACAGATATAGCCAGATGCCGAGAGGAGAGAAATAAGTGGCAGAGCAGAATAAAAAGAAAGTAGCTGTTGTGACCGGCGCATCCAGAGGAATCGGAAGAGCCATTGCCCTGGAACTTGCATCAAGAGGTGCAGCAGTTGTGATCAATTATAATGGTTCGGAAGAACGTGCAAAAGAAGTACAGAAAGAAATTGAGGAAAAAGGTGGCGAGGCAGAAATCAGACAGTGGAATGTGGCTGATTTTGCGGCCTGTGAAAGAGCAGTAAAAGATATCGTAAAAACACATGGAAGTATCGACATTCTGGTAAACAATGCCGGAATCACAAAAGACGGACTTCTGATGGGAATGTCAGAAGCAGATTTTGACAGTGTAATCGATGTCAACCTCAAGGGAGCTTTCAATATGATGCGTTTTGTTTCCAGACAGATGCTCCGCCAGCGCTGTGGTCGTATTATCAGTATGGCATCTGTAGTCGGAATCACCGGAAATGCAGGACAGGCAAACTATGCGGCATCCAAAGCAGGAATCATCGGCATGACAAAAAGTGCGGCAAGAGAACTTGCATCCCGTGGGGTTACAGTCAATGCAGTGGCACCGGGATTTATTGAGACAGAAATGACAGCAGTATTATCCGAAGAAGTAAAAAAAGCATCTGCCGCACAGATTCCGCTCGGTTATTTTGGCAAACCTGAAGACATTGCAAAAACAGTAGCTTTTCTGGCTTCAGATGATGCAGCATACATTACAGGACAGGTAATTCAGGTTGACGGAGGTATGGTCATATGAGCAAGAGACGAGTAGTTGTTACCGGGCTTGGCGCGGTTACTCCTATTGGAAATAATGTAAAAGATTTCTGGGCAGGTATCCGTGCCGGAAAGGTCGGTATCGGACCGATTACAAAGTTTGACACCATAGATTACAAAGTAAAAATTGCCGCAGAAGTAAAGGACTTTAATGCAAAAGACCATATGGATCCGAGATCGGCAAGACGTATGGATCCGTTCTGCCAGTATGCAGTGACGGCGGCAAAAGAAGCACTTGAAGATTCCGGTATTGATATGGAAAAGGAAGATTCTTTCCGTGTCGGCGTGATCGTCGGATCAGGAATCGGAAGCCTTCCGCAGGTTGAAAATAACTATGAAAAAATCATCACGAAGGGACCGGGAAAAGTTAATCCGCTGATGGTGCCGATGATGATCTCCAATATGGCAGCAGGAAATATCTCCATTCAGTTTGGGCTTCGCGGCAAATGTACTGACGTTGTGACAGCCTGCGCTTCGGGAACACACAGTATCGGCGATGCGTTCCGTGCGATTCAGTACGGGGATGCAGAGGTTATGCTGGCAGGAGGAACCGAAAGCTGTATCTGCCCAACCGGTGTAGCCGGGTTTACCGCACTTACCGCACTTACTAAAACAGAAGATACCACAAGAGCGTCCATTCCGTTTGATAAAAACAGAAGCGGCTTTGTACTTGGGGAAGGCGCCGGAATCGTTGTTCTTGAAGAACTGGAACATGCAAAAGCAAGAGGTGCCAGAATTTATGCAGAACTGGTTGGTTATGGTGCAACAGCAGATGCATTTCATATCACATCCCCGGCAGAGGATGGGGCAGGAGCGGCCAGAGCAATGGAACTTGCCATGGAAGAAGCGGGTGTACAGCCATCCGAGGTTGAATATATCAATGCACATGGAACAAGTACCCATCACAATGACCTGTTTGAGACAAGAGCTATCCATAAGGCATTTGGTGATGCGGCAAAAAATCTGGTTGTAAATTCTACAAAATCCATGATCGGACATCTTCTCGGAGCAGCCGGTGGTGTGGAGTTTGTGACATGTGTTAAATCTCTGGAAGATGGTTTTATCCATCAGACAGTCGGAACAACGGAGCCGGATGAAGAGTGTGATCTGAATTATGCGATCGGTGCACCGATTGACAAAGAAATCCGCTATGCAATGAGCAATTCACTCGGATTCGGCGGACACAATGCAACACTTCTTGTAAAGAAATATGAGGGTTGATAAATAATGGAATTTGAAAATCTTCTTACATTAATAAAAACTGTGTCAGACTCTGAGCTGACAGAGTTTTCCTATGAAGAAAACGGAAGCAGCATTCATCTGAAAAAGAAAAAAGAAACTGTGGTGGTTGCAGGAAATACATCTGATATACCTGTTATGGGACTTGAAAATATGCAGACAGCAGGAAATACAAGATTGAAAGAGTCAGATATTGTACAGCAAAAATCAGATGAGCCGGAAGGTCAGATTGTAAAATCTCCACTGGTCGGAACTTTTTATGCAGCACCATCGGAGGACGCGGAACCGTTTGTTTCTGTCGGAGATTCTGTAAAAAAAGGACAGACACTTGCAATCGTAGAAGCGATGAAGCTGATGAATGAAATTGAGAGTGATTTTGACGGAAAAGTTGCAGAAATTTATGTAGAGAACGGACAGGCAGTGGAGTATGGACAGCCATTGTTCCGCATTGTGTAAAGTTACGGAGAAAAGAGTGGACAATTCGGACGTACTAAGAAAGCAATGTGTATAAGTTGTTCATTGCGAACGGGAGTATAGATTATGAATAGATTAGGTGTAAAAGAAATAGAACAGATTCTTCCTCACAGACATCCATTTCTTCTTGTGGATTATATCGAGGATTATGAGCCGGGTAAGTTTGCCATCGGTTATAAATGTGTGACTTTTCGTGAGGACTTTTTTAAGGGACATTTTCCGCAGGAACCGGTCATGCCGGGAGTCCTGATGGTGGAAGCACTTGCACAGACAGGTGCTGTGGCAATCTTGAGTCTCGAAGAAAACAAAGGCAAGATTGCATATTTTGGCGGAATCAAAAACTGCAGATTTCGCGGAAAAGTTGTTCCGGGAGACAAGCTCCGTCTGGAAACAACGATTATCAAATGCAAAGGACCGGTTGGCGTCGGTCATGCGGTTGCAAGCGTTGATGGCAAAGTAGTTGTTGATGCAGAACTGACTTTTATGATTGGATAGGTGACACACAATGATTAAAAAAGTGCTGATTGCAAATCGGGGAGAGATTGCTGTGCGGATCATCCGTGCATGCAGAGAAATGGGAATAGAGACCGTAGCTGTTTATTCAGAGGCAGACAGAGATGCCCTTCATACACAGCTTGCAGATGAAGCAGTCTGCATCGGACCGGCTCCGTCCTCCCAGAGTTACCTCAGCATGGAAAACATCATCAGTGCAACAATTGTTACAGGTGCCGATGCAATTCACCCGGGATTTGGATTTCTCTCGGAAAACAGCCGTTTTGCAGAACTTTGTGAGCAGTGCAACATCACATTTATCGGACCTCCGGCAAATGTGATCGCAAGTCTCGGAAACAAACAGGCGGCAAAAAATACCATGGCAAATGCCGGCGTTCCGATCATTCCGGGTGGCAAAAATCCAATCTACACAGTAGAAGAAGGGCAGAAAGAAGCGGAAACGATCGGATATCCGGTTATTATTAAAGCCGCGCTTGGCGGTGGCGGAAAAGGCATGCGTGTGGCTGATACACCGGCGGATTTTGAGGAAAGTTTCCGCACCGCGCAGAAAGAAACGCAGATGGCTTTTGGAGATTCTACCATGTATGTAGAACATTTTGTGCGCCATCCGAGACACATTGAATTTCAGATCATGGCGGACAAGTTTGGAAATGTGATTCATCTGGGCGAGCGTGACTGTTCTATTCAGAGAAATCATCAGAAGATGATTGAGGAATCTCCGTGCGAAGTGATTTCAGAGGAACTTCGTAAGAAAATGGGTGATGCCGCCGTAAAGGCAGCAAAAGCAGCCGGTTATGAAAATGCCGGAACGATAGAGTTTCTTCTTGATAAAGAAGGAAGATTCTATTTTATGGAGATGAATACCCGTATTCAGGTTGAGCATCCGGTGACCGAGTGGGTAACAGGTGTGGATCTTGTCAAAGAGCAGATACGTATTGCATCCGGACTGCCGCTTTCCTTAAGCCAGGAGGATATTCATCTGACCGGTCATGCAATTGAGTGTAGGATCAATGCAGAAAATCCGGCGAAAGGTTTCCGGCCTTCACCGGGCACGATTACGGATATGTATTTCCCGGGAGGAAAAGGAATTCGTATCGATTCCGCAGTTTACAGTGGTTATACAATCCCGCCGTATTATGATTCTATGATCGCGAAGGTGATCGTGTGGGCAAAGAACCGTACAGAAGCAATACGCAAGATGCAGAGTGCGCTTGGTGAGGTGATCATCGAGGGAATCGACACCAATGTAGACTATCAGTATGAGATTCTGGAGAACCCGGATTTTCAATCAGGAAACACCGATGTGGAATTTATTGAGCGGATGGAGGCGAACTGACGATTATGAAATTGGATAACATGTTCAAAAAGACAAGAATTGTTTCCAGAATACAGAGCCATAATGCAGCACGCGCTTCCAGACCGGAAGTGCCGGAAGGACTTCTTCGTAAGTGCAACAAATGCGGTGCAGCGATCATCACAGAAGATGTCAAACAGAATCATTATACCTGTCCGAAATGTGGCGGATATTTTCGTGTTCATGCATATCGCAGAATCCAGATGGTGATGGATGAGGGAACCTTTGAGGAATGGGATCATGACCTGATCGGTGAAAATCCGATGAATTATAAGGGATATCCGGAAAAGGTGAATGCTCTTCAGGCAAAGAGTGGGCTGAAAGAGGCAGTTGTCACGGGAAAAGGAAAAATTAACGGAAGGGAAACCGTAATGGCTGTCTGTGATGGAAGATTCCTGATGGCGAGCATGGGCTGGGCTGTCGGAGAAAAAATCACAAGAGCGGTAGAACGCGCGACTAAGGAGAAACTTCCGGTCATTATTTTTGCCTGTTCCGGTGGAGCCAGAATGCAGGAGGGAATCACATCTCTGATGCAGATGGCAAAAACGTCCGCGGCACTTGAACGCCACAGTAAAGCAGGGCTTCTTTATGTCAGTATTCTGACTGAGCCGACGACCGGTGGAGTGACGGCAAGTTTTGCGATGCTGGGAGACATTATTCTTGCGGAACCTGGGGCATTGATCGGTTTTGCGGGACCTCGTGTGATCGAGCAGACGATTCGCCAGAAACTGCCAAAGGGTTTCCAGAGAGCAGAATTTCTTGTAGAGCACGGATTTGTTGATGATATTGTAAGACGTGAGAATCTGAAAGAGACGCTTGGGAAGATTCTGGAGATGCATGAGATTTCCGGTTCCTCAGACGATTTAATAGATGAAATGCACTCAGCGAAATCTTCATCGGAGTCAAATTTTGAGTTTGCAGACATCAACCCTTACCTTACAGCATGGGATCGTGTGCAGCTTTCACGTAAGATCGACCGACCGTCCGGCAGTGATTATATAGAAACTCTTTTTACAGATTTTATGGAATTCCATGGTGACCGCAATTACGGTGATGATAAGGCAATCATCGGCGGAATCGCGAAATTTCACGGCAGACCGGTCACGGTCATTGTACAGGAAAAAGGAACAAACACGAAAGAAAACATTGCACATAACTTCGGTATGCCGATGCCGGAAGGCTACCGCAAAGCGCTGCGTCTGATGAAACAGGCGGAGAAATTTCACCGTCCGGTTATCTGTTTTGTCGATACACCGGGGGCATTTTGCGGAATCGAAGCGGAAGAACGCGGACAGGGTGAGGCGATTGCCCGTAATTTATGGGAACTTGCCGGATTAAAAACACCGGTTCTCTCGGTTGTGACCGGAGAAGGCGGAAGTGGCGGTGCGCTTGCACTTGCAGCAGGAGATCAGGTATGGATGCTGGAAAATTCCGTGTATTCCATTCTTTCTCCGGAAGGTTTTGCGAGCATTCTCTGGAAAGACAGCACGAAGGCAAAAGAAGCGGCAGCAGTTATGAAGCTGACAGCAGCGGATCTTTACGAAAAAGGTATCATCGAGCAGGTGATCCCGGAACCGGAGAATCTGACACCGGAAAGTATGTGGCAGGTAACGGAAGAACTGGATAACCGGATTGACGATTTTCTGAAAAAATATGACAGCTTATCAGAAGAGGAACTTCTGGAGCACAGGTACACGCGCTTCCGCAGGTTCTGAGTTTAAATAATAATATAGTATATACGACAGACAGATCCCATACCGGGAAGGAAAATACCGCTGCGTCAAATGACGCAGTACCCGCGAGCATTTTCTTCCTCAGTATGGGATATTTTGCGCGGATCGGTGTCCATGCGATCATCGGGAACTTCCCGGATCTTGCAGAAAAAGCATTGAATCTGTATCGGCAGATGCGCGTTTGAAAAAGAACAATACAGGACAAAACCGGGAAAGTGTGGTAAAAAAGAACACTTTCCCGGTTTTGTCTATATAAAACGGCAGAATCCGGTACTATAATATATAAAGAGTAAAAAAAGGAAAAATACAGACAGGAGGAACTACGAATGAAGGAAGTAAAATCTCCGAAGAAACCGTTGTTTTATTACTACGGTATCGTACTTCTTATCATCATTGTTTTTAATGTGCTTGTGGCACCGATGCTTACAAAAACAATGGTCAAGGAAGTGGACTATGGAACGTTTATGTCAAAGATCGAGGACAAAAAGATCGATGACGTACAGATTGAGGATAACCAGATCCTTTTTACCGATAAGGATGATGCAAATACGGTTTACAAGACCGGTGTGATGGAAGATCCGACACTGACAGAGCGTCTTTACAAAGCCGGAGCAAAATTTTCAAAAGAAATTGACCAGCAGATGTCTCCGGTTGCAAGCTTTTTGCTGACAGGTGTCCTTCCGCTTGTGATCTTTATTGCGTTAGGCCAGTATATGAGCCGTAAGATGATGAATCAGATGGGCGGCAAAAATTCGATGGCATTCGGTATGGGAAAAAGCAATGCCAAAGTTTATGTGCCTTCCACGGAGGGCATCCGTTTCAGTGATGTGGCAGGTGAAGAAGAAGCAAAAGAAAACCTGCAGGAGATCGTTGACTATCTGCATAATCCGGAGAAGTATACAAAAGTCGGTGCTTCAATGCCGAAGGGAGTTTTGCTTGTAGGCCCTCCTGGAACAGGTAAGACCATGCTGGCAAAAGCAGTAGCGGGTGAATCCAACGTACCATTTTTCTCCATGTCCGGTTCTGAATTTGTGGAAATGTTTGTCGGTATGGGTGCGTCAAAAGTACGTGACCTCTTTAAACAGGCCAAAGAAAAAGCTCCGTGTATCGTGTTTATTGATGAGATTGATGCCATCGGTAAGAAACGTGACGGTCAGATGGCAGGCGGAAACGATGAGCGCGAACAGACTCTGAACCAGCTCCTTACTGAGATGGATGGTTTCGAGGGCAACAACGGAGTTATCATTCTGGCGGCAACCAACCGTCCGGAATCTCTTGACCCGGCACTGACCCGTCCGGGACGTTTCGACCGCCGTGTACCTGTAGAACTTCCGGATCTTGAGGGCCGTGAAGCAATTCTTAAGGTACATGCAAAGAAAGTACAGCTTTCTGATGATGTAGATTTCCATACGATTGCAAGAATGGCATCCGGTGCGTCCGGTGCGGAACTTGCAAATATCGTGAATGAGGCCGCACTTCGTGCGGTACGCGACAACCGTGAAGTGGTGACGGAAGCAGATCTCGAGGAGAGCATAGAAGTCGTTATTGCAGGTTATCAGAAGAAAAATGCAATACTTTCTGCACAGGAGAAAAAAGTCGTTTCATACCATGAGATCGGACATGCTCTTGTGGCAGCCATGCAGACACATTCCGCACCGGTTCAGAAGATCACGATCATCCCGAGAACTTCCGGTGCACTTGGCTACACCATGCAGGTAGAGCAGGGAGATAAATATCTTCTCACGAAGAAAGAACTGGAAAATAAGATTGCGACTTTCACCGGTGGACGTGCCGCGGAAGAAGTTGTTTTTGGTGAAGTGACAACAGGTGCTTCCAACGATATCGAACAGGCAACCAAGATTGCACGTTCCATGATCACCCGTTATGGCATGAGCGATGATTTTGATATGGTGGCAATGGAAACAGTGACAAACCAGTATCTCGGAGGCGACGCATCCCTTGCATGCTCAGCGGATACACAGAAAGAAATTGACCGTCAGGTTGTGGAACTCGTTAAGAGAGAGCATGAAAAAGCAAAGAAAATCCTTCTGGATAACCGTCAGAAACTGGATGATCTTGCAAACTATCTTTATGAAAAAGAAACAATCACCGGTGACGAGTTTATGGCAATCCTGAACGGCAATAACGTACAGGCAGAAGCAAAACCTGAAACAGCAATTGAGGCAAAGGAGGCGGATGACAATGAAAAGACAGTCTGATATCGGATGGTTTGAACTGATTATGGGTCTGATTCTGATCATTCTCGGCATTGTGATCATGCGTCAGCCGGTTGGTGTTCTCACATGGATCGTAATCCTGTGTGGGGTGATAGCCGTTATAAGTGGAATCGGAGACATTGTCCTGTATGTGAAGATGGAACGATTTACAGGTTTCGGACCGGTCGTTTCTCTGGTGACCGGAATCCTTGGAATTATGGCAGGATTTATGCTGATCGCACATCCGGGAGCAGGCACATGGGCAATCGCAATGATTCTTCCAATCTGGATCATTGCACACTGTATTTCCAGACTTTCGCATCTCCAGTATATGAAGATGCATTTCGGAATGACGTATTATACAATCTCACTGATTTTGAATATTCTGGGGCTGATCGTCGGAATCCTTCTGATCTTCCGTCCGATGATCACGATTTTCTCGATGGGTGTTCTGGTAGGCGCATTCCTGATCATAGAGGGAGCAGAATGCATTGTGATAGCCTTTACCGGGGGACATTACTACAGATAAAAACAGAAATCATAACAAAAATTAAATACACAGAATCTTCACAGCTGCTTTAAAGTAAAATTAAAGTTCCACCTTTATAGTGTACTTAGCGGATCATTATGACGGTGCAATTCTGGATATTATGATGCCGAAGATGGATAGCATCACGGTACTGAAAAATATCCGTGCGCAGGGAAAACTGGATGTGCTGTTTGAGCGATTCTACCGCCTTGACAGTTCGAGAAACTCCGGCACAGGAGGTTCAGGCATCGGTTTGTCCGTAGTAAAGGCAATCGTGCAGGCGCACAAAGGTAAGATTACCGCAGAAAACAAAACAGGAAACGGACTGACGATCACAGTTCTTTTATAATAGAATCTGACTATGTAATACAACCGCCAGATGAAGGAAAAAAGTATCTTTCATTTGGCGGTATTTTTGTTCAGTATGATTGAGATATAGTGCAAAATATTGTAAAACAGATAGAATAAGCGAATGTATACTGTGAAAAAAATCTTATATTTTATACGATCAAGGAGAATGATTTTGACAAAAGAAAGTTATGCAGATAATCGAAAAAAGCGGTTTCTGTTTTATGGCCTGATGATATTATGCGCATTTATTGTCGTAATACTGCAATTTTTCGGACCGGGTAAATACAGTGAGAGGACTTCCAAAAGTCAGATTCTTTATCAGGGCGATTTTGTATGGCAAAAGTCTGACGGCAGCAGCGAGGCAATTCAGGTTCCGGGAAAATATAAAGTGCCAGCCAGAGACACCATGACGATCGTAACGCAGCTTCCGGATGATTATACAGAGAGTACACTGATGATCCGTTCATCGCTCCAGTCGATTGTTTTTTATGTGGGAGGAGAACTGCGTGCGGGGTATGATACTTCGCATACACGGCTTGTCGGTAAGAATTCAGCAAGCAGCTATGTGTTCTGTCCGACATCTGCGGCAGATGCAGGCAAGGAAGTTCGTATTGAACTGAGGACAAATACTGACAAATATTCCGGTGTGGTGAATGAAGTTTACTGCGCTTACAGTTGTGATCGTGTTTGTGACGATATTTGAGGACCACAAAAAAGGTTATTTCAAGGGAACTGGGTATACACTGGTTGGGCTTGTATTTGCCATGCTCTGTGTATTGATTGAATCACTTTCAACTTATTTTGTGGTTTCGATATCCGGAATATTTATCGGCATCGGAATGACTATACTGCTGGTTCTGAATCTGATAAAAACAATTCATGATATTCAGGCAATGGAGAGCAGCCGGCAGAAGATAGAAATGGATGAGCGCAGGAACCAGATGGAGGCAATTTCGCTTCAGATGATGCAGACACTGTCCACGACGATCGAGGCAAAAGACGAATACACCAGAGGACATTCTCATCGTGTGGCAGAATATGCGGTGCTGATTGCTGAAGAACTGGGATGGGACAAAAAAGAAATCAGAAATCTCAGAAATGCAGCACATTTATATGATATCGGAAGAATTGGTATTCCAGATTCAATTTTGAATAAACCGACACGCCTTACAGAAGAGGAATATGCGGTCATTAAAGAACATACGATCATCGGTGCGGAAATACTGAAAAATATCACTCTGATCGATCATGTGAAGGAAGTGGCAAGAAGCCATCATGAAAGATATGACGGAAAGGGATATCCGGATGGCCTTAAAGGAGAAGAAATCCCGCTGTATGCCAGAATCATTGCGATAGCAGACAGCTACGATGCAATGAAATCAAGGAAAATTTACAGGAATCCGCTGGCAGATGAAATGATTTATAATGAAATATTACAGAGCCGTGGAAAGCAGTTTGATCCGGATATTGCAGATGTATTTTTGAAACTGCTGGATGAAAATCGTGTGGCAATCGATGAAGATGGTGATTCGGACACAGAATTTGAGTTTGAGAGATTTATCACCAGTGTTATGAGTACGATGAACAGACAGGAAGAAAGCGAAGGATTCGATTTTCTGACCGGACTGCCGATGAGAAACCGCGGCGAAAAACTTGCGGCGCAGTTTATGCAGCAGGACAATGGCTATCTGGTATTTCTGGATATGGATAATCTAAAAAAGACCAATGATATTTACGGACACAAGGCAGGTGACCGGGCGCTGAAACTTTTCGGTTCACTGCTTATGGAGCATGCGCAGCATTCAGTAGTCTGCCGATTGGGTGGTGACGAGTTCCTGATGTTTGTGTCGGAGGTTTCGAAGGAAGAAATTATCGATATTGTGACAAGGATCCAGAAGAAATTCGAGCAGTGCAAAGAGGAAGATATGGAGATTCGTTTTGCAGATATTTCAGCCGGAATCTGTGAAGTAAACAAAGGTGATCCGTTTGAGGAATGTTACTCAAAAGCAGATAAGGCGCTGTATTATGTGAAGCAGAATGGAAAGGGAAGTTATTTCTTCTATCAGCAGATGGAAAATGAAGAGTCTGGCAGTGCCGGAACCGGAAAAGACCTGAAAATGATTGCGAAAGCATTGCATGACAGTGGAAAATATTCCGGTGTATTCAATCTCGATTATCGTGGTTTTGCCCGGGTATTCGAATATATGAATCATCTGAGTGCACGGTATAAATACGAATACCATCTTGTAATGGTAACAATGGAAACTCAGCCGGATTCTGCACCGCATATTGAAAGCATCGAAGAGGCATTGGAATGTATGGAACATGTAATCTGCAAAAAGATCCGGAGTGTGGATGTATGCACCCGTTACAGTTCCATGCAGTATCTGATCATTCTTTTTGAAACAGAAGAAAGTAAAATTAAAGATATTATGGAGCGCATTTTTACACAGTATCGTAAAGAGTACAAAGGAACATCGCTGCTTCCGAAATATGAATATATTTCAATGATGAAAGAAGAGAAAAAAGAAACTCAGGTGTAGTATATAACAGAAAGATATCAAGAGGGCTGTTCACATAATCACTGTGGCAGCCCTCTTGAAGGTTAGAGAATATTTTTAGTAAATGATTCGGTCATTAGAGAATGTCGTCTCTGCGAATATATCCCGGATGTCCTTCCTCTGCAATGATCTCATTGCCGTGAATGACTTTGGCCCATTTGTCCATTACCTGATTTTCAATATGAGCATTCTCACCAACAACAGTATGAGATAATACAACACTGTTTTTAACGACAGCACCAGGTTTGATCTGGCAGCCACGGCCGATAACAGAGTTCTCTACCGTTCCCTCAATCACGCAGCCGTTGGAAATAACAGAATTTTTGACATCTGCACCCTCCAGATACTGTGTCGGGCAGGAGTCGTTGGTTTTGGTATAAATCGGCCAGTCCGGATTGAAGAGTCCTTCGGCAGTCTTGATATCAATCAGAGAGATATTTGCATTATAGTAACTGTTAAAGTCAGTAACAGATGCAAAATAGCCTCTGTGTGCAACACCACGAACATCCAGCTCACCAAGAGAAGCGGCTACGATCTGTGGAAGGGTGTACATGGATGAAATTTTCTTGCCCTTTTTGATCAGTTCGATGAAGAGTTCTTTCTTCATGATGTAAGTATCCATAAAGATGTTACGTTTCTGGGCGCTTCCACGGTTCTTTTCGATGGATTCGACACCCTTCTGTTTGTTTAGATTCAGAATATCGCAGTTAAGGAAAGCTTCTCTTGCGTTATCAACGGAATGATACAGAAGAGTGATATCAGCATCGGAATCAATATGTGCCTGAAGAAGTTCACTGTAGTTTGCTGCATATACCATATAGGATGGAGCAATGATTACATATGGTTCACGCATACGTTCGATGAATTCAATGTTTTCTGCGAAAGCGGAAATATCGGTATTATATACATCATTCTCAGAACTGTTCTGAGAGAACATCAGCTGGAGCTTGCCGCGCTTGGAGTTGATGTTGTAATGGCGCCCGGTACCCAGATGCTCTACCAGTGAACGTGGTTTGCGCTTTACGTATACCTGAATACGGTCAATACCGCTGTTGCTCATATTTGAAATAGGAAAGTCAATGACACGATATCTTCCAAGGAAAGAAAAAGCACCGATCGGACGATACTGCTGAAGTCCTTCTACTTTGATATGGGTTCCGGAAGATGTGACAATTCCAAATGCTCTTGCCATATTATTCTACCCCCTTTACACGTTTGGACACGAGTTCGATGTTTTCGCTGTCTGCACTGCCGACAACAGCTTCCGGACCGATCTTAATGTTATCGGCAACAAGAGCTCGCTGCACAACGGCACCTGCAGCCACTTCTACACCCGGCATAAGTACACTGTCAATGATCTTTGCACCTTCGCCGACCTTACATCCGGTGAACAGTACAGAGTGCTTTACTTCACCTTCTACGACGCAGCCCTGAGTGATGAATGCTTTGTCGATTTTTGCGTTTGGTCCTATGTACTGCGGAAGAGTAGGCGTGTCTTCTGTGTAGATTCTCCATGAGGCATCATTCAGATTCAGTTCGTTTCTTGAATCAAGCAGATCCATGTTTGCTTCCCAGAGAGAATCGATGGTTCCGACATCTTTCCAGTAGCCTTTGAATTTGTAGGCAGCAAGTGTCTTGTTGTCATTCAGAAGCTGTGGAATGATATCCTTACCGAAATCGTGGTGAGAATCAGGATCTTTTATATCTGCAAGGAGCATCTTACGGAGAAGCTTCCAGTTAAAGATATAAATACCCATAGAAGCAAGGTTGCTCTTTGGATGTTCAGGTTTTTCTTCGAATTCAACGATGCGTCCAGCCCCGTCCGTATTCATGATACCGAAGCGGCTGGCTTCCTTCATCGGTACTTCAATGACTGCAATGGTAGCATCTGCATTCATTTCTTTGTGGTAATCCAGCATTTTATCATAATCCATTTTATAAATATGGTCACCGGAGAGAACTAACAGATATTCCGGTGAATATTTGTCGATAAAATCGATATTCTGGGAGATCGCATCAGCAGTACCTCTGTACACATCCAGATCGGCATCTGCTTTTTCACGTGGTGGAAGAACGAAAACTCCGCTTTCTCTTGCGTCAAGTCCCCAACGTCCGCCAGCTGCTACGTAACTGTTCAAAAGAACGGATTCGTACTGAGTAAGTACACCGACAATGTCCACACCGCTGTTAGCGCAGTTACTCAATGGGAAATCAACGATGCGGTATTTTCCGCCATATGAAACGGCAGGTTTGGCAACTCTGTTGGTCAGTTCATGAAGACGGCTGCCACGTCCGCCGGCCAGAATCATCGCTAACATGTTGTTTTGTTTCATAGTGAACCCTCACTTTCCTTTTATATTGCTTATAAAGCTATTATACATTTTTAACAAAAACATTTCTACCTTTTTGAACAAAAAAGTGTGATTTGTTGATAGAAAAAAAAAGCGATTGTTAAGTCTGTATTAAATAAAAGAAAAAAGTACGAGAAAAACAGGAAAAAGTGACAAAAAAACGAAAAGTTTCGAGAAAAGATTAGAATATACTGGAAAACAGGGGCATTTGGCTGGACGGAACAGAAGTTTTAGGATATAATAATAAGGTTAATAAGGAAATCGAAAATAACAATTTGACATATGAGAGGATTACAGTGAATAAACGGGAAGATTTTAAAAGGTTTATAGTATTTTGTCTTGCAAGTATTGTTGTTATTGCACAGACGGCTGTATTTGCTTATATCTGGTATGATTACTACAGAGAGTTAATCTTTGAACCATTCTGGCGGAAAGGAAACTGGGTCCTGATCGCAATTTATGCATTGATCAATGTCTTGTTTTCAAGACTTTATGGTGGATTAAAGGTTGGCTATCTGAAGCGTATAGATGTGTTCTATTCTATGACGCTGGCAACGCTCTGTACAAATATTGTGACTTATTTCCAGATTACACTGATCAACAGATGGTTCCTTCGGCCATGGCCGATGGTGGAGATGACGATTGTACAGTTTGTGATCATTCTTCTGTGGATCTGGGGTTCACGATATATATATTCCAAATTGTACCGGGCAAGGAAACTTCTGGTGATTTACGGAGACCGGGATCCGGGTGATCTGATACAGAAGATGAATTCCAGAAGAGACAAATACGATATCAGTGGAAAGATTCATATCAGTGTCGGCGAAAGAGAAATTTACCGTCGGATGAAAGAATATGACGGAGTGATCATATGGGATCTTCCATCGGGAATCCGAAACCAGTATCTGAAACACTGCTTTGCACATTCTATACGATGCTACTTGAGTCCGAAGATCTCGGATGTTATCCTGATGGGAAGTGAAAGAATCCATCTGTTTGATACACCATTGCTGGTAGCCAAAAATATGGGGCTGTCGGTAGAACAGAGAATCATGAAACGCCTGTTGGATATTGTTGTTTCGGGATTGGGAATTATCGTTGCATCACCACTGATGCTGATTATTGCGGCGTGTGTAAAATTGTATGACGGAGGTCCGGTATTCTATTTGCAGGAAAGGCTTACAGAAGGCGGAAAGCCATTTAAAATCTGCAAGTTCCGAAGCATGTGTGTGGATTCAGAGAAAAATGGAGCACGTCTTGCATCAAAGCATGACAGCAGGATCACTCCGGTAGGAAAAGTACTTCGTAATCTCCATCTGGATGAGTTGCCGCAGCTTTTTAATGTATTTAAAGGCGAGATGTCCCTGGTCGGACCGAGACCGGAGAGACAGACGCTGGTACATGAATACTGCAGAGAGATTCCGGAATTTTATTATCGACTGAAAGTAAAGGCGGGTCTTACCGGATACGCACAGGTATACGGCAAGTACAATACAACACCATATGATAAACTGAAGCTGGATTTGTTTTATATCGAAAATTATTCGTTCTTCTTAGATCTGAAACTGCTTCTTATGACAGTGAAGATCTTCTTTCAGAAAGAAGTATCGGAAGGTGTCAATGACAATCAGACAAATGCACTGAAAGATTCAGCAGAAAGTATAGATGTGACAGAAGATAAGTCAATAGAAAAATAAGATAAAAGCCCTGCATCGTATTGATGCGGGGCTTTTGATATACATAAATAAATTTGAAAAATCAGTTCTTTTCCATGAAATCCACATACTCTTCAAGAACAGGTTTCGGTTCGCCGATTCTCCGGATCAGACCATCATGCATCCACATTACGGTATCGCAGAGCTCTTCGAGAGTCTCCAGGCTGTGTGATACAATAATAACTGTACGGTCTTTGTTGGAAATCAGACTCTTCATTTTTGCATAACTTTTTTTCTTGAATTTCTGGTCGCCGACACTTAAGACTTCATCGATCAGCATAATATCAGTCTCCAGGATAGCGGTGATGGAGAATGCCAGTTTGGAGTACATACCACTGGAATAAGTACGTACAGGCATATCGATAAAATCACCGAGTTCTGCAAATTCAACAATTTCTGCTTCTTTTTCTTTTACCTGTTCTTCAGAGAAGCCAAGCAGCATACCGGAAAGAATGATATTTTCACGTCCGGTCATCTCACGCTGAAAGCCAACACCGATAGACAGAAGAGAAATACTGTGTCCATGAAGATCGATTGTACCGCTGTCCGGAGAAAAGATTCCGGCAAGGGCATTTAAGGTAGTGGATTTACCACATCCGTTTTTTCCAATGATTCCGAGGATTTCACCCTCGCGTACATAAAATGAAATGCCTTTTACTGCAACAAAACGATCAGCCTTCTGGCGGTTGAAATGCAGCAGATTTTTTTTGATAGAAGTTTTTTTGAGGTTCTGGTAGCTGATGACCAGGTCTGTAACTTCAATTGCATGTTTTTCTTCCATATTAAATCACCTTTACATAACTGTTTTCGTTCTTGTAAATTTTGCGGACACCCAGAGCACTGATAATAAGCCCGATGACAAACCACAGAAGCAAAAGCTTGCGGTGTGGAGTACTGCCATAGATTACACAGTCACGCGCAGATGTCAACAAGAATGCAATCGGGTTGCATCGACCGATGTAGTAATTGTATGGTGACGGAAGACGATCCATAATGTTCCAGAAAATACCGGTCAGATAGAACAGGAAACGCAATACAATGTTTAATACATTGGAAAGATCCTCTACAAATACACCATAGTGAAGAAGAAAACAACAGCATCCAAAAACCAAAACAACTAATGTCATTAAGATTGGAATAATGTAGATCACATTGTATGTCATTGGCACACGCCATACAATGAGCATGGCAACGATGATCAACAGTGAAATAAGCATTTTGAAGCCGTTTACACCCATCTTAACAAGGATGAGGATAAACTTCGGAATATAAACCTTTGATACAATTGGCTTATTGGCTTTGATTACCTTAACACTCTGAATAAGACTCTTGTTGAAAAAGTCCCAGAGGGTAATACCAATAAAGACGAAAATTGCAAAATACTGTTGTTTAGATTTGAATACGTATCCGAACATGAATACATAGATCAGCATGAAGCAAAGAGGATCAAGTATCCACCACAGCCAGTTCAGATAGGAATTGGCAATTTCGGATTTCAATTGGGCTTTAGAAGAATAAATGGCATATTTCCAGTACTTCTTCATGTCATCCCTGAACCGTTTAAACATAAAATCCGCTCCTATATTATTTTAATCTTTTTGTAATTTATAGAACCCTCAACAGAGTGAGGGCTTATATCTTCCTTATAATACACTAGGAAATATGGATTTACAAGAGGAAAGTTGTATAAAAAAGTTCCGGGGAGATCATCCCCAGAACCCAAAGTGTCCATATAATATAATGAAGCAGAGCATAGCGGTCATTCGGCGGTGCACCGTCGCCGATAGAAAACCAGAGCGCAATGATCACGCAGAGGAGAAAACCCGGTGCAAGCAGACGGGAAACTCCTGCCGTATGCTTTTTCATGTTTTGAGGTTTGCGTCTGACGAAACGTACAATGCCTGTGAGTATGCTCATCAAAAACAGGAACATGAAAGTGTACAGGTAATAATTGTAATAAATTGTACTGAATGTCTGGCTGTTCTGGGATACACAGTGAAGATTCCAGTCATCAGAAGTATTTGCCAGACCATAAATACTGAGAAAAGCGCTGACTGGGGTAAAGAGCACACAGGTGATATCTTCCAGAATATCGAAGATTACTTTACCTGGCTGATTTTTAAATACAGTGGATGCCATTTCTTTATAGAGTTCTTCTGCCCTGTTTTCGCCGGCTTTTTCACGGAGAAGAGGAGCCATCTGGTACATGACATTGTTGTTATGTCGGTCAAATTCCCGGGCATCATCCTCTGTTATCAGAGATTTGATCTCATCAGAGAAATCGTTGTAATTTTGAGTCATATTGGGCCATACTACCCGGTCCAGAAGGACAAAACCGAATGTGGTCGGGATTCGGTTATAAATTCCAGGGTGCTGGGTGGCTTTGTTGACAGTAGTAGCAGCACCGGTAGAAATAATTACTGTAGCAAGGACAAGAGGGATACCTCTGCGGAAAAAAGCTGAGTGACGATTTTTTACAAGCAGTACGATAAAGCTGATCACAAGGAACAGCGTACAGGTGTAAAGTCTGTCTGCTCGAATGGTATATTCTACCAGCATGGATAAAGTGACAAGCAGATAGCTTTTCCAGTCAGCCGCATCTACATTTAAAATATGAATCAGTGCACCGATCATAAGCATCAGCATAGAAGTTGCGATAGAATCAGTAAGAATAGAAAAATTCATAAAAGTGATCATTGGGATGCAGGTAATGTACAGGCCCGTGAATACACTTCCCAGATAAAACAGCTTACTGTTTTGTTTTTTAAAATTTGGAAATAAGAGACAGCCAATCTGTACAGACAGAAAAATCGCAGAAAGTATGCAGAGAAGCGTCTGTCCGATATAGGCAAGTGTCTGGTAGGCAAGCGGGAGATGATTTGCCACTTTTACAGCGAACCGGATGAGTAATGGATACAAAAGCGGACGATACTCATCGACCATGAGGGTCTGGCTGAGGTTAAAATATTCCGTACTGTCTCCGAAGATCGGGATATTTGCCAGGTTTACCACCATCCATGCGAAGCCAAAACAGATTTGAATGGCCATCAGCAGACCCAGAAGGGTCAGAAACAGACGGCAAATGTTTGGGTTTTTCTTTTTCATAGAGTCTCCTTGTTTTTGAAAATATAATTTTTCTGAATTTTATAATTTACAAAGAAAAGACAGGTGTCGACGACTGCCTTAACCGGAACTTCATCCAATGGAAGCAGGTAACAGATGGCGGTTACCAGACCTGCGGAAACGGCACACTGGATGATGCAAAGCATCAGATAAGAGAAGCCGGATGATACGACAGAACGGTCGCTTTTAAAAACAATTTTTCGATTCATTGCGTAATTATAAGCCCCGGAAATAATTCTGGCAAAAGCTGTAGAGAGCGGAATCCGCACAGATAAAGCAGGGAAGAGCAGTTTGGTTCCGAGCGCAAACAGCAGAATATCCACAACAAAGGAACTTAAGGATACAAAAATATAGCGGAAAAAGGTACCGAGTAACAGGTTAAAGATCTGGATGGAATCTTTGACCGGGTTAAAATGTGTTCCTTTGTTTTCGTCATAATAAACAGTCTGTATTTTGATTTCTTCGAAACCGGATACTTTTCCAGTCTCGATCAGGACCGCAGTTTCATATTGGAAACGGTCTCCCGGTATGGAAAGACTGAGATCGATCAGGGGATTGGGAATCCCGCGCAGACCGGTCTGAGTGTCTGAAACGGAGAGCCCGATCAATACACGGAACCCGAGACTGGTCAGTTTGTTTCCGATGCGGCTTTTGGAAGGAACGTTGCTCTGATCGAAGTCGCGGACACCGAGAATCATCTTGTCTTCTCTTTTTGCAAGGCTTTTGCTTATTTTCAATACATCGTCGACAAGATGCTGCCCGTCGGAATCTGCAGTGATGACACCACAGTATTCATCATAAGAATAATGATCTTTATAATAGGCAAGACCTGTACGGAGTGCGCGTCCTTTCCCGTAGTTCTCGGGATGAGTGAGGACTGTTACCTGCGGAAGAGAGCCTATTTTTTCAAAAATCTTTTTTTGATGGCTGCCATCATCAACAACCAGAATATCTTTGAAGCCGACCTGGATCAATTCATCAATATAGGACAGAAATATCTCAGGAGGATCCAGAGCCGGAATAAGAATTACACAGTTATTATTCATAATAAATCTCCACAATGGTAATAATTTTCTCTGATTGATTATATCGTAATTATCCGGCTGATTCAAGTATGACAGACAAACAATCATTACCTTATTATAATAACCTGTATAGACGCAGAATAAGAAGGATATGCACAGAGAGTTGTCTGAACAGGAAAAGCATGGTTGCTGAACAGTAACAAAGCATGAAAATCTGCTGAATTTCTAAGGGAAAATGCTTGACTTATATAGAGGGTATGTGATAAACTAGACAAGCGACATGGAAGTTAGGTCTTTTTTTTATGCCCGAAAA
>UMII01029803.1_pt1 | contig 70358 bp, 101 predicted proteins | sample 1965731 | NCBI WGS metagenome assembly UMII01 (sample SAMEA4836118, study PRJEB28245) | human gut metagenome | biome: gut microbiome; material: fecal sample | place: Denmark | collected 2008
CATCAAGTATGTTTTATTATTTTGTGTTCATCAGAACGATATTCAGTATAACGTATATATATGGTATTGTCAACTGCTTTTTTTAATTTTTTGAATTTTTCTTTTAATTTGAAAACTCCGACAACTTTTCCTGCATGCTTTGGCAAGTGGCAGCTCCTTACGAACGCATAGTGATAAAAAAGGTGCGGGAGCAACCTTCTCTTTGGTTTTCCCGCATCTTTTACTTTATATAGCTTTTACTTTATTCTTTGTCTTCTGCCTTTTTCTCTTCTTTTGCTATAACCGCAATTCCGAGTTCCTCCAGCTGTTTTGCATCTACATGTCCCGGTGCTTCTGTCATAAGATCAGATGCATCTTTTACTTTAGGGAATGCAATTACATCACGGATGCTGTCCTGTTTTGCCATCAGCATAACCAGACGATCCAGACCATATGCAAGTCCTGCGTGCGGCGGCACTCCATACTTGAATGCTGTCAGAAGGAATCCAAACTGCTCCTGTGCCTGCTCTTCTGTAAATCCAAGCACTTCAAACATCTTGCTCTGGATATTCTGATCAAAGATTCTGACACTTCCTCCACCAATCTCGTTACCATTCAATACGATATCGTATGCTTTTGCACGGACTCTTCCCGGATCACTGTCAATATACTGAAGATCTTCTTCCATTGGCATTGTAAATGGATGGTGCATAGCTGTATAACGGTTCTGCTCTTCGCTCCACTCAAGAAGTGGGAATTCTGTTACCCACAAGAATTTGTATTCATTCTTGTCAAGAAGTTCCATCTGACGTGCGAGTTCCAGACGAAGTGCTCCCAGCGTATCCCATACAACTTTATTCTTATCTGCAGCAAATAATAACAAGTCTCCGTTCTCTCCGCCCATCGCTTCGATCAGATCTTTCATTTCATCATCTGTCATGAATTTGGCAAATGAGGATTTCACTGTTCCGTCTTCATGAATTGCAATATACGCAAGTCCCTTTGCACCATAATCTTTTGCAAAATCAACCAGTTTATCAATCTTCTTACGAGCCATTCCGCCCTGTCCTTTGGCGTTGATACCACGAACTGTTCCACCATTTTCGATCGCATTTTTGAACACTACAAATTCACAGTATTTTACAACATCTGTTACGTTTGTCAGTTCCATACCAAAACGGATATCCGGCTTATCTGAACCAAAGCGGTCCATTGCTTCCTGCCATGTCATTCTCTGGATTGGAAGAGATACTTCCACGCCCAGTACTTCTTTGAATAATTTGGCAAGCAGTCTTTCATTTACTTCGATTACATCATCGACATCCACGAAAGATAACTCCATATCGATCTGTGTGAATTCCGGTTGACGGTCTGCACGTAAATCTTCGTCACGGAAGCATTTTGCGATCTGGAAATATCTGTCATATCCTGAACACATCAATAACTGTTTGAATAACTGTGGTGACTGTGGCAGCGCATAGAACTGTCCCTGCTGGATACGGCTAGGTACGAGGTAATCTCTTGCTCCTTCCGGTGTACTTTTGATCAGAACCGGTGTCTCAATCTCAAGAAATCCTTCTTCCGCAAGGAACTGACGTGTCAGAGTTGCAACCTTGCTTCTCATCATCAGATTGCGCTGCAGATCCGGTCTTCTAAGATCCAGGTATCTGTATTTCAGACGTACTTCTTCTTTTGTTTTAGAATTCTCTTCGATGTGGAACGGCGGTGTCTCTGATTCAGAAAGAATACGAAGTTCTTCCGGAATCACCTCTATCTCTCCTGTTGCAAGATGATCATTCACTGCACCGGAACGTTTTGCTACTGTTCCTACGATTGCTACTACATATTCTGCACGAAGCTTAGCTGCCTTTTCGATCAGTGCCGCTTCGCATTTTTCTTCTTCGAATACCACCTGGATAATACCTGAACGGTCTCTGACATCTACGAATACCAGACCGCCCTTATTACGGTTCTTCTGTACCCATCCCATAATGGTAACTTTCTCTCCTACATTGGCTGCAGATAATTCTGCACATCTGTGGGTTCTTTTTAACCCTTTCATTGATTCTGCCATGTTTCTTTATCTCCTTTTCCGACGTCCTTACGCCGTAATTTATTGTTTCCTATATATCTTATAAATTTTCCACGGAATCTGCATAACAGTCCACGATTTCTGTATAACCGTCTTCAGTAAGCTGTTCTTTCTGGAACTTTTTATTCTTCTTCATGTTGACGATCAGGACCTGTTTTCCTGCCTGACGGTCTGCCTTTGCAAGTGACATAACCTTTAAAAGCCCTTCTTTTGTCATCTTCTTCTCTAACAGATATGCTTTCTTCTCTTTTACAGTCGGAACTTCATATCCATTTTCCAGAAGCAGCATGACGATTCGTTCGAATCCGATTGAGAATCCACATGCAGGTGTATCCTGCCCGGTGAATTTACCGATCATCTTATCATAACGGCCGCCTCCGGCTACAGATCCGCCGAAATCATCCATCGTCACTTCAAAGATCGTTCCTGTATAGTAAGACTGTCCTCTTACAAGTGTCGGATCGAATTTGATATTGAATTCGCATTCTTTTGCGGTCTCAACACTGGAAATGATCATTTCCATACTGTCTGCTGTCTCTTCACTTAAGCAGTCGCCCAGTTTTTCTTTCAGGAAACGGATACCTGTTACATCTGGTGCTACATCCTTAAATAACTGAAGATAAGTCTCTACATTTTCCTTTACATATCCCATCTCTTCTAATTCTTTTGCAACACCTTCTGCACCGATCTTGTCCATCTTATCCAGAATGATGAAGACTTCATCATAATCATCCTCACGGAAACCACTGTAAGCAGCCATTGCTTTCAGGATATTACGGTCATTGATACATACCGTAAAGTTCTGGAAGCTTAATTTGCCAAGCATAGCTGTCGTTGCAAGGATCAGTTCGATCTCTGCGAGATTTCCCGGCTCTCCTAAGATATCAATATCACACTGCATGAACTGTCTGAAACGTCCTTTCTGCGGACGGTCTGCTCTCCATACATTACCAATCTGCAATGCCTTAAAAGGTGCCGGCAATTCATTCGAATGGTTTGCATAATATCTGGCAAGCGGTACGGTAAGATCATAACGCAGTCCTCCGTCTACCAGATCGTTTTCTTCTTTTGCTGTATCGATCTTCAGTTTTTCTCCTCTTTTTAAGATCTTGAAGATCAGTTTCTCGTTGTCTCCGCCCTGTTTGCTGCACAGGTTCTCGATATGTTCCACACATGGTGTCTCGATGGAACAGAATCCGTATGTCTTATACGTCTCTTTGATCAGTCCGATCAGGTAATCACGGATCTCCATCTCACGTGGGAGCATGTCTTTCATACCGGTAACCGGTTTCTTCTTTAATGCCATAACCATTCTCCTTTGCGTTCTATCATTTCGTCGATCCTGTCGATGTAGGCATCTACCGCCTTGACATTCTCCTGACGGATCAGACGCGTCATTTTCTTCTTTTTACTGCCCGGCATAGGAATCGGATCCTTCAATACAATCTTTGTCGATGCTCCGGCTCCTGCGGCAATAATAGATTGTTTTTCTTCCATAATAAGTATATTGTATATTCCGGCTTTGTCAACCTTTGCATACCCAACATTTTCAAAATTCCCCGCAATATTCTTCTGTCTGTACAGATAATACGGGAAAAGATCCATCTCTTTTGCTGCCTTTGCAGCCCTCTCGATCATGCCGGAAAGGATCTCTTGCGTCTCTTTCGCATCCCGGTTCAAATCCTCTATCTCCATTCTGGCTGCTCTTTTGATCGCCAGTGAATGCACTGTCAGACTGTCCGGATGCATCTGTGCGATCTGTGCCAGTGTATCTTCCATGTCAGAAATATCTTCTCCCGGAAGTCCTGCGATGATATCCATATTGATATTATCGAATCCAGTCTTTCTGGCCAGTGCATAGGCTTCTTTTATCTCTTCTACGGTATGTTTTCTTCCAATCACATCCAGCGTCTTCTGCTGCATACTCTGTGGATTAATGGAAATTCTTGTAATGTCATGATTCTTTATGACTTTCAACTTCTCTTCTGTAATGCTGTCCGGTCTTCCGGCTTCCACTGTATATTCCAGCAGGTATTCTCTCGAAAACTTCTCATCGATCCAGCTCATCAGCCGTTCCAGCTGCTCTGCCGTCAGCGTTGTCGGCGTACCTCCGCCGATGTAGATCGTATTTAATTTTTTGTTTTTCGAGCGTTCTGCGATAAATTCCAGCTCTTTGCAAAGTGCATCCACATATGCATCCACTTTTTCTTTCCAGCGATCCAGTGGTCCGGAACTGAAAGAACAGTAAGAACAGACCGATGGACAGAACGGGATTCCAACATACAGGCTATATCCGTTCTCGTAATCCAGTTCTTTTAAAATTTTCTGTTCTCTTTCGGCAATCTCCCATGCAAGAGCTGCTTTTTCTCCTCTCACTCTCGCACTTTTCCATGCCCAGTTAATATAATCTTCTTTTTTCCATCCGGCTTCCAGTTTCTGCATAGCAAGCTTGGTCGGGCGCACTCCCGTAAGCACTCCCCACGCAAGCGGCTCTCCTGTAATCCTTTCCAGCTGATCATACAGGCTCAGATCAATCTGCCGTTTTCTTTCTTTTTTCTGGCTCTCCTTCTCTGAATCTTCCTGTATCTTCCCTGTGCTTTCATCCCGACCTGCTGTGTCAGTAATTTCCATGGTGTTCTCAAATCCCACGGAAATTTCACGATCATCCGGCAAATGTACCATTACATAATTAGAGGCTTTTTCATCCGTCTTACAGGATACTTCCTGTGACGGATAAAAAGCCTTTAATATATGATACGCATTATAAGTATAAGACTCGCTTTTACATATAATCTGAATCATTCTATTTCTCCATTCCGTTTTCTTTCACTGTCTTTTCTTATCGTTCATTATACAAATGGATTATGACGCTTTTCATAACCAATCGTCGTCTCTTCCATATGCCCTGGATATACATGAGTCTCTTCCGGTAATATCAAAAGCTTTTCTTTTACAGAACGGACCAGTGCTGATGCACTTCCACCTGGGAAGTCCGAACGTCCGACGGATGTACGGAACAATGTATCACCGCTAAAAAGAACATCTTCCTGTTCCATATAATAGCAGCATCCGCCCGGTGTATGCCCCGGTGTATGGATCACACGGAACTGAAAGCCTGCAATTTGAAGCTGCTGTCCGTCTCTGACCGGAACCGCATCTGCGAACTGATATCCTCCGCGCATATAACCAGAAGACAGATTCCTTTCACCGTCCATCATCATCGGTAGATCTGCTTCTTCCACATATACTGGAACTTTTATATCTTCCATCACATCGGAAAGTCCCATAATATGATCAAAATGTGCATGTGTCAGAAGTACAGCCTTCAGCTTCAGTCCCTGCTCTTTCACGGCATTCTTTAATTTTGCCGGATATGCTCCCGGGTCAACCATGACCGTATCCTTTGTCTCTTCATTGATCACCAGATAACAATTGGTACCGATCATTCCCACTACGTATTTTTCTATCTTCATACTTTTAGCCTGTTGCCCTTTCTATATCTATGATTCCGGAAAGCTGCTGCAGCTTCTTCACGATGCGCTCCAATTCTTCACGGCCGTGAACGATGAATCCCATCTCGATCGTTGCCGTTCCCTTCTTACTGGTACGGACATTCATAGATTTGACATCTACGTTTCCCTCAGTGAAGATTCGTGATATCTCCATCAGAAGTCCCTGCTGGTCATTCGCATACATCTTGATCTCTGCAAGATACTGACCGCCGGATTTTTCCGTCACTTCGGTCTCCCACTCTGCAGGAATCAGTCTTGCACGTTCCGATTCGGACAGGTGGATCATATTGATACAGTCCGTTCGGTGAATGGAAAGTCCTCTTCCACGTGTAACAAATCCGACGATCTCATCTCCCGGTACCGGGTTACAGCATCTGGAGAAACGGACTGCCATATCATCAATTCCCTTGACAACAATGCCACTCTTTGACTTGGCAATGTGTACTTTATTCTTCGCTGCTTCTGCCACTCTCTCCAGAACAACTTCATCGGTAATTGCCTGTCTGTGATCTTTTCCATATTCTTCAACAAGACGATTCACGACCTGGCCTTCTTTTAAGCCGCCATGTCCGATTGCCGCCAATACAGAATCCCAGTCTTTGAATCCGTATTTTTTCTGAACAATCTCCTGATATTTCGGCTGGATGATATTTGCAACATTGATACTTTTCGCTCTGCAGTACGTCGCAATCATATCTTTACCGCGGATGATATTGCTTTCCTTGAACTCTTTCTTGAACCATTGGTTGATCTTATTCTTTGCCTGGGTACTCTTTACAATATTCAGCCAGTCACGGCTTGGTCCCTTGGAATTCTGGGATGTCAGGATCTCGATTCTGTCGCCATTCTGAATCTTATAATCAATGTTAACAAGTTTTCCGTTGACTCTGGCTCCTACCATCTTGTTACCGACCGCACTGTGGATCGCATAAGCAAAATCGATCGGAGTTGAACCATTCGGCAGGTTCTTTACATCTCCCTGCGGAGTAAAGCAATAGACATCCTCTGCAAACAGATCCAGATCTCCTTTGATCAGGTTCAGGAATTCTCTGTTATCCGACATGTCTCTCTGCCACTCCAGGATCTGACGCAGCCAGCTTAACTTCTCTTCCTCCTGTGCCTCCACACTCTTCTTACCGTCATTGGATTCTTTATACTTCCAGTGTGCAGCGATACCATATTCAGCTGTCTTATGCATCTCTTCTGTACGGATCTGGATCTCGAACGGCTGTCCGACCGAACTCATCAGTGTCGTATGCAGTGACTGGTACATATTCGGCTTCGGCATAGCAATATAGTCTTTAAAACGTCCCGGAATCGGCGTATACATCTCATGGATCACACCCAGCGCCGCATAACAGTCTTTTACAGATTCTACTATGATACGCACAGCAAACAGATCATAGATCTGGTCAACCGTCTTATCCTGATTCACCATCTTCTTATAGATACTGAAGAAATGTTTGACACGTCCGTTGACCTCTGCTTTGATATTCGCATTCTTCATATGTGTCGATACTTCTTCTACGATCTGCTCTACGAATTCTTCCCTCTCTGTCTTTCTTGCATTGATCTGGTTCACCAGGTCATAGAACACCTCCGGCTGGGAATACTTAAGTGCCAGGTCATCCAGTTCCGTCTTGATCTTAGATATACCAAGACGCTGTGCGATCGGCGCATAGATGTCCATCGTCTCTTTCGCTTTTTCTTTCTGCTTTGCCGGCGTCATGAACTGCAAGGTACGCATATTATGCAGACGGTCTGCCAGTTTGATAATGATCACACGGATATCCTTCGCCATGGCAAGGAACATCTTACGCAGGTTTTCTGCCTGTACCTCCAGTTTATCCGATGAATAAGAGAGTCTTCCCAGTTTGGTAACTCCATCTACCAGAAGTGCTACCTCATCTCCAAATTCCCTCCGGATATCTTCTTCCGTAAACTTTGTATCTTCTACCACATCATGCAGCATACCTGCCGCAATCGTCTCTTTATCCATCTCCAGATCAGCCAGAATGATCGCTACCCACAAAGGATGGATGATATATGGTTCTCCGGATTTTCTGCGCTGATCTCCATGCGCCTTTACCGCCAGCTTATAAGCCTTTTCAATCATGGAAACATCTGTGGACGGATGATACTTTCGGATACGGGCAATTAACATGTCATATAACCGGTTCGGGTCCTCATAATCTTCCTGAGATTTTACCGCATGCCCGTCTACAACTGCAAGCCCTTTCGTGTGATCTTCTGTCAGTGTTTCCGGTGCGATCCGGTTGTCCAGTGATTCATAGGTTGTCTTATCAGACATATTAACGCCTCCTTCCCTTGATTTCTCTCTTTTTATTTTCCAGGATATGTGATCACAGCGTCCACATCATATCCTTCTAATCTTTCTCTTCCTTTTAACCCGGCAAGTTCCATCAGAAATACTGCTTTTACCACTTCTCCGCCGAGGCTTTCGATCATCTTCACCATAGCCTCGTTGGTTCCGCCTGTAGCAATCAGGTCATCAATAATAACCACTTTCTGCCCCGGCTTGATTGCATCTTTGTGCATCTCGATCGTGGCTGTGCCATACTCCAGTTCATATTCAACAGAAACCGTCTCGCATGGGAGTTTTCCTTTTTTTCTGATTGGGATAAATGGCTTGTGCAGATTATATGCGATCGGTACACCAAAGATAAATCCTCTTGATTCCGGTCCTACAACCACATCAAAATCCACGTCTTTTAATTTTTCCTGCATCAGGTCTATCGCCAGATGTAATCCATCTGCATCCTGAAGGATGCTTGTTACGTCTCTGAATATAATTCCCGGTTCCGGAAAATCCGGAATACTTCTTACATACTCTTCTATCGGTTTCATGATACTCTCTCCATTTCTGTCTAAAATACAACTTTAAGTATACCATTACTCGTTCTGATTTTCAATCTATGGTTTTCACCCTGCAACGAGAGAAACCAGCTTAACGGTAATGTGTGATCACAATCTGCGGTGTTCTCTTTCCCATATATTCATTGATATCAGGATAATAAGTCACCGCAATTTTTATATGACCGCCTCTGCCTTGTAAAAGAGCATCCACCTCCATGCGCCCGTAGGTCTCTTCCATATTCTTTAAGAATCCTTCCACATTCTGGAACAGCATGGCTTCTATAACACTTCCGTTTGCATCCTGTGCCTTTATCTTCAGTACATTTCTGTTCTTTCCAAGTATTCTCGCTCCCAGAAGCGTCACTCCGCGTGCGGCAAATATCGGCTTTGTATTCCCTTTTCCGAATGGTTCCAGAAGTTCCAGCTCTTTCACCAGTTCTTCCGTCACACAAAGAAACGGCATCTCCATATCAATCGTGACTTTTTCTTTCATTTCTTCTTCCGTCAGGGTGCAGTTCTCATTCAGTCTTCTCCGGAATTCTGCGATATTCTCTTTTTCCAGAGAAAGTCCTGCTGCCAGCCGGTGTCCGCCAAACTTCGTCAGGATATCTTTGCATTTATTCAGTTCCTCATACATATGATATCCGTCGATCGACCGTCCGGATCCTTTCGCACCATCCTCTGCATCCGTCAGTACGAATACCGGTTTGTAATAGCATTCCCTTATTCTTCCCGCAACAATCCCCGCAAGACTTTCATGACAATCCGGCAGATAGATGACCAGTACCCTGTCGTCGGATAAATCTGTCGTCTCCACCTGTTCTTTCGCAAGCTTTACTGCTTCTTCGGTCATATCCTTTCTGCTGTCATTTAATGCTTTTAAATCACCCGCAAGAATATCCGCTTCTTTCTGTGTACGCACCCGCAGAAGTTTCAGTGCCCGCTTTGCTGTATCCAGCCTCCCGCTTGCGTTGATACAGGGGCCCAGAACAAACCCTATATGATAAGAATTCAGACTTTCTTTATCAATTCCTGTACATTCTATCAGTGCTTTCAGTCCCGGATTCTTCGTTCGCTTAAGCATCTGCAGTCCTTCTTTGACAAAGATCCGGTTCTCATCCTCCAGATCCATCACGTCACCGACCGTTGCGATTGCAACATTTTCAATCAGATCATCCAGATCAGTGGAATCTTTCCCCATGCTTTCCCACAACGCCTCCATCAGTTTATATGCAACCGCCGCGCCACAGAGTCCCTTGAACGGATATACACAGTCCTTCTGCTTCGGATCGATCACTGCATCCGCTGGTGGAAGTCTGTATATCTTTTCTCCGTCTATTTCATCGAACGGGATCTCATGATGATCCGTTACGATGATCGTCATGCCCAGTTCTTTGCCATATGCAATCTCATTTGCTGCTGCGATTCCATTATCACAGGTAATGATCGTATCGATTCCGGCATCGTAAGCCCGGTCGATCAGATGCCGATTCAGACCATATCCGTCACCTATGCGGTCCGGAATATCACTGTCCACATATGCCCCGAGACGTTCCAGCCCCTCCAGCAAAATATACGTCGCATTCACACCATCAATATCATAATCTCCGATCACCCGGATTTTCTTCTCCTCTGCAATCTTTTCTTTCAAAATGTCAATCGCCTTATCCGCATCTTTCATCAGCATCCCATCATACAGATCACTGATCGTTCCATTCAGATAACGTTCGATTGCCTCTTCTCCGATCACATCCCTGTTGCGGATCAGGCATGCCAGTCTCGGACTAATCTGATATTTCTTTCCTATCGCTTCAAAATCTGCACCTTTGCGCAGCAGAACCCATCGTTCCATTTATCTTTATCCCCTTTGTATCTGTCCGTCAGAATATTATGTTTCTATTTTAAAAAAAGCAGTTATGCCCTGTCAATAGGCATAACTGCTTCCCGGATCATTTTATGATCTATTTTTTCTTTGGCTGTGCTTTTTTGCCGACTTTCGTCTTCATTACATACCACAGTGCTCCTGTAACACATACAGAAGAATATCCACCGCAGACGATACCTACCATCAGAGGTGCTGCAAACTCACGAATAGAACTTACACCCATAATAAACAGTACCGCAACCATGATAAATGTTGTCAGTGAAGTATAAATACTTCTTGTCAGTGTCTGTGTAATACACTTATTTACAAGTTCTGACAGATCTGTATTTCTCTTCATAAGCGGAAGTTCCTCACGGATACGGTCAAAGATTACGATCGTCGCGTTGATCGAATAACCTACAATCGTCAGCATACAAGCAATAAATGTACCTCCGACTGAGATTCTGGATACTGCATAGAATGCCAGTACAACCAGTACATCATGTAATAATGCCAGCACCGCACTTGTAGCAAAACGTACATCTTTGAAACGGAACCAGATATAAAGCAACATGAAAATTGTTGCTACGATCACTGCGATCACTGCATCCTGACGCATCTCATTACTGATCGTTGAACTGATATTTTCCGCTGTGATATCAGATTCTTTTACACCAAAATTATCTTCCAGTGCCTTATTTACCTTCTCACGTTCAGACAAACTTAAAGTTACTGTCTTGATGACTACCTGTTTTGTTCCGGATACTTTCTGTGTCTGGATATTATGATCTCCTGTCACTTTTTCTACAACAGGAACGATCTCTTTATCAATCTCATCGATTGAATAATCTTTGTCAAACTTCACATTCATAGATGTTCCGCCCTTGAAATCCAGACTGTAAGCCAATGCCCCGTTACCCTGGGCAGAATGTACTCCCATAACCACGAATCCTGCAAGGATCATTGCAATAGAAATACTGAAGAACACTTTCTTCTTGCCAAGGAAGTTGATTGGCTTTCTTTCTTTCATCTTATGGTAATACAGACTCTCTTTTCGAATTCCGATTCCATAGAACGCAAACACGATCATACGTGTAATCACCAGTGCTGTAAACATTGATACCACAATACCGATTGCCAGAGTCTGCGCAAATCCTTTGACTGTTCCGGAACCTTTAAACCACAGAACCGCAGCCGCGATCAGTGTTGTCACATTACCGTCAACAATTGCTGACATAGCTTTCTGGAATCCTGATTTTAAGGATACTTTTACACTTCTTCCTCTTGCCATCTCTTCACGTACACGGGCAAAGATGATAACATTCGCATCTACTGCCATACCAATACTTAAAATGATACCGGCAATACCCGGAAGGGTCAGCGTTACATCAAACGCATTCAATATTACAAGTACGATCTCTGTATAGATGACCAGCGCAAGGCTTGATGCCAGTCCCGGAAGTCTGTATACAAAGATCATGAACAGGAATACAAGGATCAGACCAATAATACCGGCTTTTAAACTTGTATTCAATGCCTGTTCTCCAAGCTGTGCTCCTACTACATTGGAACGCAGCTCTTCAAGCTGAAGTTTCAGTCCACCGATACGGATCGTAGATGCCAGATTATCTGCTTCTTCATAAGTGAAGTCGCCTGTAATATAGGCCTGTCCACCTGTGATCTCAGACCGTACGACCGGACTTGAGATTGTCTCACCATCATAGATGATCGCAATCTGTTTTCCGATATTTTCTTTCGTTGCCGTTGCAAATTTGCTGGTACCTGATTTGGTCAGATTCAACTCTACAGAATATTCTTTATTCCCCATGTTATCCTGACCGGTTTTCGCAGACGCACTCTTAACATCTGTTCCCGTAAGAACTGTTTCTCCATCCGCTGTCTGGAATGAAAGGGAACCTGGTTTTCCAAGTTCATCCAGAATCTTATTGGCATCTGTAACACCAGGGATCTCAATGTTAATACGGTCATTTCCTTCCTGGTATACACTTGCTTCTGTACTGTACTGTTCTACACGCTTTTGCAGTTTGTAGATCGTATCGCTCATCTCTTCTTTGGTCGGATTCTTATCTTTTACCTGATAGGTAATACTTACACCACCGGCAAGATCCAGACCAAGTTTGATGTTTTTCATCGCACCGGACTTAGATTTGCCAATTCCTGTGATCACAGTAAATCCAAGTCCGACGATGAGAATTACAGCCAGAAGCAGACTCAGTATGCTTTTTGACTTCTTCATCGTTCTCTTACACATCCTCTCGAAATATTATTCTTCATCTGCAAGTGCTGCCTTCATCATGATCGCACACTCTACACGTTTTCTTTGCATCTCACAGCCGATCTCATAAGTATCATGGATCGTACCATGGAAATTATAAGAGTTTGCCATGCATCCGCCGCTACAGTAGAATTTTGCAAAGCAGTTTCTGCATTTATCTTTGGAATACACATTGCAGCTTCTGAAATCGTCAGCAATCTCCGGCTTCACGATTCCATCATCCACATTACCCATCAGGAAATCATCCTGTCCGACAAACTGATGGCATGGATAGAGGTCTCCCCATGGTGTAACAGCCAGATACTCTGTTCCGGATCCACAACCGGATAAACGTTTTGCCACACATGGTCCACCATTTAAATCTATCATAAAATGGAAGAAATTGAAGCCTTTTCCTTCTTTCTCGCGTTCGATCATCATCTTGGCGAGCTTATCATATTCTTCCCTGATCTTAGGAAGATCTTCCTCCCTGATCGCATACGGATCACTTTCATCTCCAACAACCGGTTCAATCGACATCTGTTTGAATCCGAGGTCTGCAAAATGCATGATATCATTGGAGAAATCCAGATTATTTCTTGTAAATGTGCCACGAATGTAATATTTTTCCTGATTTCTGCTTTCTGCAAGTTTCTGGAACTTCGGAACGATCAGATCATAACTTCCTTTTCCATTTCTAAACGGACGCATCTGATCATTGATCTCTTTACGTCCATCCAGGCTCAACACTACATTGTCCATTTCTTTATTTACAAATTCCTGAATTTCATCATTTAACAGCACTCCGTTCGTTGTGATTGTAAAACGGAAATGCTTATTATGTATCTTCTCCTGCTCTCTTCCGTAAGCTACCAGATCTTTTACCACCTGCCAGTTCATCAGAGGCTCCCCGCCGAAGAAATCTACTTCCAGATTACGGCGGTTGCCAGAATTCTTGATCAGGAAGTCCAGCGCTTTCTTACCGACTTCATAGCTCATAAGTGCTCGTCTTCCATGATATTCCCCTTCTTCTGCAAAACAGTATTTGCAAGCAAGGTTACAGTCGTGTGCAATATGCAGGCACAGTGCCTTTACAACTGTCTTTCTCTTCTTTACTTCTTCGATCATGCATTCATATGTATCTTTTACAAATAACTGACCGCCTTCTGTCAGTTCGATCACGTCTGATAATGCATCTTCAATGTCGGATGTTTCATATTTGTTTCCAAGTGTCTGTAAAAGCTTTTCTTTTACATCCGCTTCTTTTAACGATTCGGCAGTTGGTTCTGTTTCTGACTTGTTCACTTCCGCGATCACGTCATAACAGACATCATCTACCACATGTACAGATCCGCTGTACACGTCCATAACGATATTATATCCATTATTACGGTACTGATGAATCATATCCTTTGGTACCCCTTTCTCATTTTTCTTATTTCATATCGGGAATTTCCCGTTATCTTTCTACCCGTCAAAAACCATATGTTGTCAAATAATCAAAAAACAATTCCGCAGACAACTAAAAAAGGTCCACCGGACCTTTTCGTCACATGCATGGCAACAAGAAACAGCGGACCCTAAAGACCGCTGTCCCAAGTATCCCATATCTTTTTAAATTATTTGCTCTGTTCGCAAGTCTGGTTTCCTACTGTACAGGATGTCTTACATGCTGACTGGCATGATGTCTGGCATTCGCCGCATCCGCTTTTTTTCAGATTGCTGTTCATAGGTTTATTCAATGATTTTACATGTTTCATGTTCGTATCCCTCCTTACTATTGCTTAACTTACGTTATTATAACATTTCGACATAGGTTTCGCAATCTTTTTCTTAGGATATCATTCCGCCTGCCATACCACCTCCCGCACACAGCGCAAATGTCATCAGAATCTCTGTTCCACTTCCGTGAAATGTACGATAGATTCCCCATGTAATCAGTAACAGAAATGCGAAGTACAGAATCCCAAGTACAATTCCCCAAAAGAAACGTCTGATCTTTGCAAGTTTACCCGCCACAAGTCCACCGGCAAATGTAGAGAGCAGATAGACCGCTGTGATCCCTGCTGTCACAGCTTCTTCCGTAAGTTCGAATTTATACAGCGCCATTGCCAGTATCATCAAAAGAATTCCGGTCACTACATATGCTGCCAGAAGAGATTTCAGTATCCACATGATCCACACTTCATTTTGTCCCTTTTTTCCCATGCTTTCCCTCCTCATCTATCACAGATTATGAAGGAAGCATCTGATTTATGCGCTTATTTTTGTTTACAATCGTCCTATTGTTCCATCTGTTTGCCCAGAACCTTTGCCGTATATTCCGCAAGACAAAGCTCTGTATCTTTGAATCTGTCCGTACGTTCCTGATTCAGCAGAAAAACCGCACCGATCACATCACCTGCACACAGAATCGGACTGATCACCTCCTGTTTATAAGGTTCTGATACACTCACGATCGGTACATATCTTTTTTCCCCGGCTTTGGCATTCCGTGTTTTTCGTTCTTTCAGAAATTCTCCAAGCTCTCCCGTAATATCTTCATCCTGAATCTCTTTCTTTCCATTTCCCGCTGCTGCCACTACCTGATCCATATCACAGATCCCCACCAGGCATTCCAGAACCTGCGACAGACTTTCCGCATACTGCTTTGCAAATGCAGACAGTTCCCCGATCGGTGAATATTTCTTCAGAATAATCTCACCTTCTCTGTCTGTAAATATCTCCAGCGGATCGCCTTCCCTGATCCTCAGTGTCCTTCTGATCTCTTTTGGCACGACCACACGCCCCAGATCATCGATTCTTCTTACGATTCCTGTTGCCTTCATAGCATTTATCTTCCTCCTGATTTTTCTGTTTTTTCCATATTTTCTAACATATGGCTAGTATGCTGAAAACAGCAAGGAATTATTCATGCAGATATTAGACTGGATATTTTTTCAATAGTTTTGTATAATAGTTGGAAGAAAATATTAGGAGGAATGAATCATGAGTAAAATTGATGAAGTACGTGCTGATATGGTCAAAGCCATGAAAGCCAAAGACAAAGACACAAAGGAAACTTTATCCATGCTGCTTGCAGCTCTTAAGAATAAAGCAATCGACAAACGCGAAGACCTGACACCGGAAGAAGAGACTCAGGTAATCTTAAAAGAGATCAAGCAGACAAAAGAGACCCTGGATATGACTCCTGCAGATCGTACAGAGATCATCGAAGAATGCAACAAGCGTCTGGCTGTTCTGGAACAGTATGCTCCTAAGATGATGGATGAAGCAGAGATCAAAGAAGTCGTTGCTTCTGTTCTTGCAGAGATGGGACTGGATGCTCCTACCGCAAAGGATAAAGGCAAGATCATGAAGAACCTGATGCCTAAAGTAAAGGGAAAAGCTGACGGCAAGCTCGTCAACGAGATCGTATCTACTTTCATGAAATAAAATCTTCAAGAGCTGCCGCTGGCAGCTCTTCTTGTATACTATGGTATCTACAGAACCGCCACCTGCTGCTTCTTCCGAACACATAGTGATCACAAAATAATGGGCAGCACCCGATGGATGCTGCCCATTATTTTAATCCTCTTAGTTACCAGAAGTACTGTTTGTTCCGGTTGTACTTGTGTCTTTGGCTTTCACACTCAGTTTTGTAAAGCTAATCTTATTCCAGCTACCTTTATGGACTGTAATCTTTTCTTCTTTTTTCCATTTCTTTAATACTTTTTTATAGTATTTATCCTGTTTATCTGTGATCATGGACTGTTTCTTAGTCTCTGTAGCCGTTTTATCATTGAGGCTTGTAACTTTTGCCACATAGCATGCAGTGTCACCTTCGATCACATCCGTCGTCTCGCCTTCTCCTAATTTGTCTGCTGCTTTTACGACTTCCTTAGACGGACTTACTGAATCCGAATCAAACGTGGCATCTTTGGCTTCTGTTCCCTGTTCCGTTGCATACGCAGCAAAATCTTCTGCTGTCTTTGCACCTTTGGCAAATGCCTCTGCCGTCTCTTTGGTTTTTTTCTTTTCCGCTTCGGATACTGTAGTATCTGATGAGCTTGAAGAATCAGATGTTGTACTATAATCAAATTCTACATACTGCATATGCTTCTGTGTCGCTTCTTCATCCGTTACTTTCACATTCGCATCTGCTACAATTGCCGCACGCATTTTCTGTTCGATCGCCATCAGTGTCATGACACGTTTTACATTTTCCTTAGAACCGGACACCTTGTCTTTTTTCTTCTGTGAATTGGCTTTGTCAAATTCTTTTGCTGCATCATTGATTGCTTTTTTATCGGCCTTTGTAAGCTTCACATCATAATCTTTCATATGTTCTTCCAGAAGAGCCATATTCTTCAGATCATCCAGAAGTGTCTTCTTGATAGACTCTTCATATGTCTTGCCATCTGATGCATTTCTGCTCCACATATCATCACCGCCGAGATAGCTTGCAAAGTATGTTTCATACTGAGCCTGTGTATATCTTGCATAGAAATTTGCAACACCTGCCGTGATCTCTTCATCCCCTGCTTTTACGACTACTGCATCGTCCTTCAGTGATCCACATCCGATAAGTGATGCTGCCATAATTCCTGCCAGTGCTAATATTAATGCTCTTTTTTTCATTTATCCTAACCTGCCTTTATTTGCTTAATGGGTCAATTATACCGCTTTTTTCTTCGCCTATCAATCTTTTCAACCCATTTAACACATTTTTTGTACTTTCCAATGCGTCTGTCTGCTTCTCTTTCAGATTCCTTCTCTTCTTCTCATAGATAAAGCATGGCTGCACCCCATCCGCTTTGAACGTCAGCTCGCCACGAAAATCTTCAATCAGCTTCGGAATCCGCTCCGGATGTACTTTTGCTTTTTCATACATGGTAAATGTGTAAACCTCGCCTTTCTGCTCGACCGCCGTTACATACAACTGATGTGCCTGCGCCTTCAGAGCCGCTACTTCCAGAAGCTTTTCTACTTTCTTCGGAATATCTCCGAAACGGTCGATCAGTTCTTCTGTCATATCTTCCATCTCTTCTCTGTTCTCGATTGCAGCGATCCGTTTATAAACATCCAGTTTCTGATATTCATTCGGAATATACGAAGCCGGAATAAATGCATCCACATTCAGATCCATCGTCGTTGTAAATGTCTCCTCTTCTTCCATCTCGCCTTTCAGCTGCTTCACCGCCTCGTTCAGCATCTTACAGTAAAGGTCATATCCGACTGCTTCCATATGTCCATGCTGTTCTGCTCCTAGAAGATTGCCTGCTCCGCGGATCTCAAGATCCCGCATTGCGATCTTGAATCCCGAACCAAGATCCGTAAACTCGCGGATGGCCGCCAGTCTCTTTTCAGCCACTTCTTTTAACATCTTGTCTCTCCGGTATAGAAGGAATGCATATGCCATGCGGTTAGAGCGTCCGACACGCCCACGCAGCTGATAAAGCTGTGAAAGGCCGAGACGATCCGCATCGTGGATGATCATCGTATTCGCATTGGAAATATCCAGTCCGGTCTCTATGATCGTTGTAGATACCAGTACATCAATCTCACCATTAATGAAATCATACATAATCCGTTCCAGTTCGTGTTCCCGCATCTGTCCGTGTGCATAGGCAACCGTAAGATCCGGCACCAGTTTCTGCACATGTCCTGCCACTTCATCAATATCTTCCACGCGGTTGTAGACATAATATACCTGTCCCTGTCTTGCGCATTCCCGTTCAATTGCCTCACGTACCATCTCATCGTTATATTCCATGACATACGTCTGGATCGGCATACGGTCGTTCGGCGCTTCTTCCAGCACACTCATGTCACGGATTCCGATCAGGCTCATATGAAGGGTTCTCGGGATCGGAGTTGCCGTAAGCGTCAGTACATCTACATTTTCCTTTAATTTCTTGATCTTCTCTTTGTGCTGTACTCCGAATCTCTGCTCTTCATCAATGATCAGAAGCCCGAGATCCTTGAATTTCATATCTTCACTTAACACTCGGTGTGTTCCGATGATAATATCTACCAGCCCCTTTTTCGCATCCTCGACTGTCTTCTTCTGCTGCGCCGGCGTGCGGAATCTGCACATCAGATCGATCCGCACCGGAAAGTCTTTCATACGCTGCACGAACGTCCGGTAATGCTGCTGTGCAAGGATTGTTGTCGGAACCAGATAGACCACCTGTTTACTCTCCTGTACTGCTTTGAATGCCGCACGGATCGCAACTTCTGTTTTTCCGAATCCGACATCGCCACAGACCAGACGGTCCATGATCTTGTGGCTTTCCATATCTTTTTTCACAGCCTCGATCGCCATCATCTGGTCTTCTGTCTCTTCAAACGGGAACATCTCTTCAAATTCCCGCTGCCAGACAGTATCTTCTCCATAGACATAACCATCCTGTTCCTGTCTCGCCGCATACAGCTTCACCAGATCCCTTGCAATCTCTTTTACCGCACCGCGCACCTTTGTCTTGGTCCGGTTCCATTCCTGCGTTCCCAACTTGTTCAGTTTCGGTTTCTTGGCATCGGCACTTGCATATTTCTGGATCAGATCCAGCTGTGTTGCCGGGATATAAAGATTTCCGCCCTGTGCATACGAAATCTTCATATAATCCTTCGAAATCTTGTCTACGACGATCTTCTCGATCCCCTGATAGACCCCGACACCATGATTCTCATGGACCACATAGTCTCCCGGTTTCAGTTCCGAAAAGCTCTGGATCTTACGGCCTTCATATGTCTTTCTCTTTTTCTTCTTTTTCCGTTTGCCGAAAATGTCCGACTCTGCGATCACAGTGAATTTGAGCATCGGATATTCATAACCTTCTGCGATATATCCGTATGCCGTCATGATCTCTCCCGGCTTCACTTCCCGGTCCAGATCTTCACTGTAATAACTGCTCAGATTATAATCTCTTAAATCTTCCGCCAGACGCTTCGCACGGGTCCTGGAACCTGACAACAGAATTACCCTGTATCCATTTCTTTTTAACCGTTTCAGATCCTGTGTCAGCATTTCAAAACTGTTATTATACGGATTCACACTTTTCGCCTGGATCTCATAAGACTCTCTCACTTCCAGTCCTTTGCATTTCATCCCCAGTGCATAGAATCCGATACTACTGTAACAATTGATCTTTTTCAGGATCTCAGTGACCGGAAAGATTTTTGCTTCTTCCTCTTCCAAATCATATCCGCTTTCCAGACGTTTCTTCTGTGCTTCCATGAATTCATCTTCAATATTCTGTCCACGCTCCACAAGACGTACCGGTTCATCCAGAAAAAGGATCGTATCCTCCGGTGGAAAATAATCCAGAAACGAGACACCCTTCTCACCATTCTGTGGGAATTCTACCGCCGGATAGATTACAATATCCATCAGATTTTCGATCGACCGCTGGCTCTCCACATCAAACGTACGGATGGAATCCACCTCATCTCCCCAGAGTTCGATACGCACCGGAAGTTCTTCCGTCAGCGGATAGATATCCAGGATTCCTCCACGTACCGCAAACTGTCCAGGTCCTTCCACCTGCACTTCCCGGTCATAACCTATAACCGAAAGCTTCTCTGCCATCTCATCCAATTTGAGAACGCTGTCATTTTGTACCTTAAGTACTTTTTCCGCAATACTTTCCTTCGGTGCCAGATGATCCATGAAGCCGTCCAGGCTTGTCACAACCGTTACCGGTTCACCCGAAAGCACTGCCTGGATTCCTTCCATTCTCTGCTTTACCAGTTCTTTACTTCGGATATCTGCCTGATAGAAGAGAAAATCTTTCGCCGGATACAGATACGTATTACTGTCCAGGAAACGGTATTCTTCATAGATTTGTTTTGCTTTTGTCTCACTGGAACAGGCGATGACTTTATATTTACAGCCATCGCCAAGTGCATACATCATATGAGATTTCTGGGAATTCACACATCCGCACACACGGATCATTCCCACATCTTTTTTCTTATTCTTGCAGAGTTCTTCAAACTCTGCCAGTTCTTTTAACGGCCCGATTAAGCCCTGCATCTTTTATGCCTCCTTAGGCTTTACTTTCCTGTTATACTGATTCATGGCAGCCTCGATCTCTCCATTTAAGATCATTCCCACCGCATGGTCTGCGCGGTCATAACCTTCTTCCATCAATTCACGGTCTTCTTTTGAAAAATGTCCCAGCACATAATCCGCCAGGTCATATTTCTTCGGCTTCTCACCTACCCCGATCTTGATTCTCGGAAATACATCCGTTCCCAGATTGGCAATGATATTCTTGATTCCGTTATGCCCTCCGGCACTTCCTTTTTTACGGATCCTTAGCTGTCCCACATCCAAACTGATATCATCATAGATCACCAGAAGTTCATGTTCTTCATCGATCTTATAATAATTGACCAGTTCTCTTAAGCTTTCCCCGCTGAGATTCATGTAAGTCTGCGGTTTTACCAGAAGCACTTTCTGACCCTCAATGATTCCCTTTCCGACCAGCGCTCTTCCTTTTCTTCCATCTACAGAAATATTATATCTGTCCGCCAGCATATCTATGACATCAAATCCTACATTGTGTCTGGTTCCTTCATACTGAAGTGTAGGATTCCCAAGTCCTGCAATAATAAACATAATTCTTCACCTTCCATTTCTTTTACCATTCTACAAGAACCTTTCCCATTTGTCACGGAAAAATTAAATGAATAATTCTTCCACTTTTTTCATACATTATAGAAAATAAAACAATCTTTGAAATAAAATACCAGGAGGTCTCGCTATGAGTTCCAAAACCAAAATTGTTGTACTTCACATGAAGGAAATCATCTATACCGTTATTTTTGCAGTATTAGCCATTGTTCTGATCCTGCTTTTGATATTCATGTTCCGTCCCGGACACCATTCCGGATCCAATGATAAGAAGATCTACACTCCCGGAATCTACACTTCCGATATTACGTTGAATAATACTGCTTTAGAAGTTGAGGTCACAGTGGATGAAACGCATATCAATTCAATCCGTTTTACGAATCTGAATGATTCCATCACAACCATGTACCCTTTTATCGAACCGGCGATTGAAGATATTGCCGAACAGGTCTATAAAAAACAGTCTCTTGAGAATATACAGTATTCTTCCGATACTCCTTATACTTCCCAGTTGATTGTTCAGGCCATTGAAAACGCACTAAAAAAAGCCGAAACTACAAAGTAGTCGCGGCTTTTTCTTTTGCTCTCTTTTGTTCTTGTTCTGATCTTAACCCTCAACGATAAGATAACGTCCATCTGGAAGTGCAAATACTTCCGATGCCTCTTCGATCTCTTCATCAGACATTCCGCTGATATCCATTCCCTCCTGATCCAGGAATTCTTTAACTTCTTCAATGCTGTCTACGATAGAAGCCATACAATCCTCCAGAAAAGCCTCAGCCTCTTCTAAAGTCTCAGCAACTGGTTCGTCAAACAGCTGTCCCTGGTTCAGGATAAAGGTCTTCAGACATTCTTCATCATATTCGTACATACATCTCAACCTCCCTTATCGTAATATTACACAAACTGCAACAGTTCTTCCGGTCTTTCGATCAGATGATCTGCTCCCGCAGTTTCTAACGTTTTCCTGTCCCGGAATCCCCACAGCACACCTATTGTCTTAAGGCCTGCATTCTTTCCGGTTGCCGCATCGACTTCCGAATCTCCGATATACAGACATTCTTCTTTCGATACCTGCATCTGCTCCATCAGATACCAGACTCCGTCCGGTTCTGGTTTTCTGCGGATGCCGTCTTTTTGTCCCTGTGCATAGTCAAAAATGTTATCTCCAAAGATTTCTTTTACAACCTTTACCGTCTGACGGTCCGGCTTATTCGAAAGGACTGCCAGATGGATTCCTCTGTCTTTCAATGCTTTTAACATCTCCGGAATCCCCTCGTAAAGTGTTACATGATATGTACAATTCTGATCAAATATACGTCCGTAAATTTTCATTCCTTCTTCAATTCTTGAAGCCTTAGGATCCCCCGACACTTTCAGAGATTCTTCGATCAGAACTCTTGCTCCGTTTCCGACAAACATTCTGCACTGATCCTTTGTGATCTGGGAGAGCCCCATCTCCTTCAGTGTCAGATTCACAGAATATGTCATAGATTCCAATGTATTTGTTAATGTTCCATCTAGGTCAAATATACAAGCTTTCATTATACAAATCCCTCCTGCAAATATCATAGTATGAGACTGTCAAAAATGCAATACTAAAAAAATCTATCAGACTTTTTTGTCATATACATGACACACAAAGCGATACGCCAGCCCTTAGATAAGGTACTGGCGCATTGTTTTCAACGCATTCTTTTCAAGTCTGCTCACCTGAGCCTGTGATATCTGTATTTCATCTGCAACCTCCATCTGTGTTTTTCCCTGAAAAAACCGAAGCTTTATAATATACCGTTCCCTCTCTCCCAGATGTTTCATTGCTTCTTCCAATGATAAATCTTCTATCCACTTTTCTTCTTTATTCGTCTGATCACTTAACTGATCCATTACATAGAGTGCATCTCCTCCATCATTGTACACCGGTTCCTGAAGGCTCATAGGTACCTGGATTGCATCCAGTGCAAATACAATATCTTCTTTGGATATTCCGATCTCCTCAGCGATTTCCTGTACTGTAGGCTCTTTCTGATTCTTCTTCATATAGTTTTCCTTAGCATAAATTGCCTTGTATGCAGTGTCTCTGAGTGACCGGCTGACTCTTATGGAATTATTATCTCTCATGTACCTTCTGATTTCTCCGATAATCATAGGGATGATGGTTGGAACACGAGAAAGTACCTATTAATATATGCTAAAATGTATGTCTATGTCATCTCCTGTGATAACTACCTTTTCAACACACTCTTTTAGCACCTTGTTTTTCTCGGAATCCGTCAGTGTATCCCACACGTTGGACATCTCTTTTATTTTCTCTATTTTTTCTCCCCGTCCAGCTTTCTCCCGGATGTCTTCTGCCTTTAGTTCTTCCTGTAGATTTTTCAGTTTTTTTTCTTCTGTCTGGATAACATCAAAAAGTGTATCTGTACCGGAACTACCGCTTGCATACAATGTGTATAGGCGTTTCAGTTTTGCTTCGCTTAGTGATATCTCTTTTTCTATCATCTTCCTGGTGCTTTCGGATTCATTCTCTTTTTCTTCGACATTAACGATGAATCTTTTAAAGCAGTCCTCTACTTCTTTTTCTACCACATCTGCCCGCACCTTTTTATTCTTGCAAGGGTTCCCTGTCTTAGATATATGCTCTTTTTCCTTGTACTGTGAGTAACATACTATCTTGGTGTACTTTCCCCACTTTTGCATCCGCATTTTAGTACCGCATTTTCCGCAGTAGCACAACCCGGTAAGCATATGCTTGTTGCTTACATAAGCATTTGTGGATCTCTTTTTTATCTCTTCCTGTACTTCGTAGAATAGTTTTTCGTCTATGATCGGTTCGTGTAAACCTTGGTATACTCTTCCTTTGTACTGTATCTTACCTACATAGGTTATTCTCCGAATAATATTCGATACAAGTTTCTCCGAATGCATCCCAAGAATTTTTTGAATTCTATCACACGAATATCCGTCCCGGAACATTTGAAAAACAGCTTTTACCTTTTCCGCTTCTTCCGGGATAATATGTAATATCCCATCGTTCCTGTCGTACCTATATCCGTAGGGTATCGTACCGCCACCCATCCACAGCCCACGCTTTACACGTTCCACCATCCCGGCTCTTGTACGCATATAGATAACCTCACGCTCATACTGCCCCATGACCGCATTAACGCCCAACATCACACGATCCATCGGTGTTTCATTCCGCAAATCCTCTGTCGCTGATACTACCTCTACATTGTATTTCGGCAAAAGCTTACTCACAAGCGTAAGAGTATCTACAACATCACGGCTCATTCTATCAAGCTTATAGATGTATACTGCCTGTATTTCTCCAGCTTCTGCATCTTCCAGAAGTTTCTGTATGTTTGGCCTTTGGATATTGCTCCCGGAATATCCCCCGTCCACATACCATCTGGCTATCTTCACGCCCCTTTTCTTGGCAAGTTCCTTTATCTTGTCTTCTTGGACATCAAGACCATACTTTTCGGTCTGTGCTTCTGTAGACACTCTCATATAACCTACATTTAATTTTTTCATGTCAATTCTCCTTTCAATTTAAAAAAAGAATTGACCAAGATTCTATCAAGGTCAATTCTAAAATATCACTTATTTTTTGTCAACTTTTCTGAAAGAATCCTTTTTACCGCCTTGTTATGGATTTCATAATTCGAAAGTTCTTCTTTTGTCACCTGTTTGCCGTTCACAAAGATTCTTACCATCCGCATCACTCCTTTTCGGTAGTATTCCCGTGTTTGTGCCTTTTATGCCGGAATCAGCTTATCAAATCCGCTTTCCTGTGCAGTCTCAAAAGGTCATAGTACATATAGATTGCTTTTCTTCTGTATCCTTGAAAGTCTTTTCTTGCAATTGGTATCCAGTACCTTTTGCTTATATAGTCATATCCAATGTCCAGTACAAGAGACGCAAAAAGTACATTGGCCAAATCATTATTTGAGCATTGACAAGCTTCCAATATAAGTCTCTGGTCATAATCTCTTGCCTTATTGCACCAATTCAATGTTTTTTTCTCATCTTCCTCGCTTATGAAGTAGATATCACCGTGTGCCCCTCTCAGATATTTGTCTCTTACTCCGGCCATTAATCAATCCCTTCCTTTTCGCATATCCTAATACATCACTTTTGACCAAATAGTAGTTTTTCTTTCCTTTTACTGTCTTCTCCTTTGTTTTTTCTTCCAATGCATTCATCATTAAGCGCATCCTCTAACGCCATTTGCATCTACAAAATACCCACTTACTTTAAATATCTTTGCCATGTTTATTCTCACCTTTCTTTAATGATTCCTACCTATCCGTTTCGATTATCTTAATTCAAAATATCTAATAACCTCTCCACTATTAATTTTCTCATCTATATCTTTTAAAGCATCGTCTACACTTTCAAACTTGCATGGGCATATATGTTCTTTCGTAAGATTTATAAAAGAATATGTGCCATCTAATTTATTTTTCATAATCGTTACGACAACTTCATCTTTCGGTCGTTCCACCAACCATCTTCTCATTCCACTTCCTCCAATAATTCTGGATTATCAAATACATTGCCGACTACAACAATCTTGTTTCTCCAATAACCAAGCTCTTTTCTGTATAAACTTTCTTCCGGGAACTCAATGTAAAATCCTTGGTTAGTATCTGGAATACTAAATCCGGCTGCGTACAATCCGAATTTCACCTCTCCACAAACACCCGCACTATCTTTCACGACATCTCCCTCAAAGATTTTCTTTCCGTTCTTGTCGGTTAGTCCTGTGTACTGGCAGATTGTGTTCGGCTTAACATCGTAAAAATCAATTCCATTGATATCCCATTCATCGCAAGCGGTTCCTTTATACTCGTCAATCATCAGACCGCCGACAAAAACGTGTCTTGGGTTTTGATAACCATCGTCAAACAAATATCCATATACCCACTCTCCATTATCTACACGTTTCCCTCTAAAAAGTATTTCTCTACTCATATTCCTCAACTACCTCCAGCTTCTTCAAGTCCTCGATAAGCCACGGTTCGGAATCTGACAATTTGACCATCGGAAAAACAACGTTGAAGTCACTAGAAATTCTTCTTGCTTCGCCCGTGTAAGCAAAATGTCCGACTTCGCTTTTCTCTGGAATTTCCGTAAATACATAAACTGCATTTGATATATTATCTCTCGCCATGTATTTCCATCTATCTCTGAGATAATCTAAAAATGATCTATCCATCTTGCTTATCACCAGCTTTTCGACGTACTCCGATTCAGCCCATTCTCTTCTTAATTTCGTACAACTTTTATCACCAAGTAATGAACATTCATCACACTCTATATCGTAACAATCAATTGGCTTTCCAGTAGATTTACACACTGCGACATCATTACCACTACACGCAATCTCAATAATCTCTTTAGCGTACTTCTCTTTATTCTTCATCTCTTCCACCCTCTCTACCAGCAACCCATGTCGTGTCTGTCACCAATTGCATTCGGATTTATCATGTATGATTGTTTTAATTCCGATTCATCCAATTGATGTTTCAATCGACTTACTTTTTTCTTTAGTTCCATGTTTTCGTTTAGTACTGCCATGAGCTTACAGTTATCACGTTGTTCACATTTTGTGTCTTCGGAGTAATTTTCGCACATTAGACATAACTCTTTTTCAGTCATCCCTTCCACCTCGTTTCACAATTTCAATGGCTCTATCCAGTCTATCTCCGTATCCGTCATAATACTGGCACGTATCCGCATCAATCAGTCTTCCCATCTTCTGCCCTCCTGTTCCATTCCTCAACAGCCTTATCTCTTTCATCTTCGATTATTACGAAATCGCCATTTCTGAAAGTTATCTCCACATCATAGATATGTGATGAATTCATTCCACAATTTCTGCATCTAATGTTAAACCGATACTTGAAATTTTCACCGTTCGTTCCAGTTGTATTTGTTCTAAATTCTGCTTTCTTACCGCAGAATGGACACGGCTTTAATCTTTCACTATATTTCATCTCTTTATTCTCCCTTATACGGCTCCGGCAATGGCATCCATGCAGCACAAATTAAATAATCATCATCTGTCTCAGCAATGTATCTTCCATTTTCTTCTTTTACGTAACCAACAAGCATATAACCGATTCTGTCGCAACAAAGAGCTTCTCTATCTGGTAATCTCTCACTACATGGGATCCACTTTGGTTTCGCTAACTCTACAATCTCTTCTGCCAGCTCATCCAGTTTTGCATGAATGAATTCCGATGGTACTCTTGTCAGCGTTCTAATGTCTTCTTGTATCTCTTTTAATGATCTTTTTCTACTCATATTTGCACCTCTTCATCTGCCGGAAATTGAAAAATGTTTTTCTCCGCAAACGTTTCTAAAAGTTGTTCTATTTCATCTGTTCTCCGAAAGCTCATAGCCATAGTGAGTGAGTTCATTCCGTGGCTTCTTATTTTGCACCATGCATACCTGTTTCTGCACATTTCCATAGCCTTTTTAGCATTCTCCCCGGTGGAATATACTCCGAGTACATGGTTTTTTGACAGATCAATTAAATTTGCATGATTGCATGGTGCACATGCCACCACCATGTAACCTTTACTGTACATAGTTTTTAATTCATTTTTTACTTCGAGTATTTCTAACTCGACAAGTTCGTATGGCATATCTAATGATCCACTTTGACTAATTATTCTCATTATCTTCCACTCCTTAACATACAGAATAGCAATTCTGTCATAGATCTTTTTCTTAGTCCAATTCTACAAGGTTTTACTACCTTTAATTCCCACCCCATCACATTTGTATCATCTATCGGCGTTGGATTTTGGAATTCATCTTCTGTCTCTTTCATGTACGGGACAGCTACCATAATTCCCCAATATTTAGATGATTCCGGGTTGCATTGGTGTAAGTGTTCATCAAACTTACCGTTTTGTAAATCTGGTAGCAAGTCTTTGTAGCACTCCATCGTAGTTACTATATAGTTCTTTTCTCCATAGAAATTCAGTCCATTCCCGCTATAAACATCTTCCTTGCAACTTTTAATTTCATAACAAGTAAATATTCCTTTTTCCACCCCGGATATAGACATTTGATCTCCGGGTGAAAACTGCATATAATCCACGCGTTTCGCCTTGGATGTCCACGGGTCAATACTCACTTCTTTTGCATAATGTTTTCCAAAAACGTTTAGTTTGGTGCGTTCAAGGGTATGCGACAGAAAAAGTGTAATTTCTTTTCTATTCATTTTCATCCTCCTTTACATAATCCGGGCATTCTTCCATATATTCATGGAAATGTATTCTATCGCACACACTATTTCGATTATTGCAGTATTTGTAATGCTCGCATTCTATGCAACATTTGAACCTCTGCTTTCCGTACTTTTTGCATTCATATCTGCATCCCATACGCTCTATCCTCCCAGTCAATTTTTCTTCCACATTCGCTACAGTATTTCGGTTTGTGTTCTTCCGGCACTATATATTCATGTCCGCAACATGAGCATTTGAAATCAATATCTCCCGTGGATTCGTCCAAGATGATAGGTCGTGTCGGAAGTTTGTGGCATTCTTTCAGTCCTTTTCGGTATCCGTCCTGATACGCTTCTTCCTTTGCAATTCTTATCTCTCTTTCCTCTACTGCTATATACGTACATAAGAGAATAATCATAACAATGCAATATGCCAATCTCATAAGTTTTTTCTCTCCCTTTTAGCTCCACGATACTTCTGGCTCTGCTTCAACCTCGATATCATCATCATACATATCCATAACATCCGTGATATCACAGAACGCCCTGTCTAATCTCATCATGAAAATGTCAAACTTATCTACATATCTTAATGAATTGATATCAAGTTCGCTTTCGAATCTTGTAATTCTGAATCCATTTCTTTTTGATTCATACAAATGGATTTCTTTTGTCAGTTTCTCATCCTCCTCGCATTTGAAAACCAAATCGCAAAATCTTCCTCCAAATATGCTATCTCTTGTATCAACAGTTACTTCTGCTGTCACATTCTGATATCTCGGTTCATCATCTGTGTAGACTTCAAGTTCTGATGTATCAACGCTCTCGCTGACATATTCCTTGTATTTTTCGAACACTTCTTTTAAGCTGATTGTATCTTTATCCGGCTCTGTCATAAGACTCTTGAAGTTTCCTAAGATTTCTTTGTTGTCAATCAGATTTGTGCTGTTAATAATTTCCGTGAGAACTGCATCGAGCTTCACTGTATATTTGTCCAGATTTACTCTTTCGATTACCGGTGTCATTACTTCTTTTACTTTCTCATCTATAATCTTCTTTGCTTCACCTTTCCAGTTGAACTGATCTTCAATACTGCTTTTCAGTGCTTTGGTTACTGCATCGGATACAAGCTCTTCAACTGTTCCGTCATTCAATTTATCTGTTACTGCTTTCGCTATTCTTTCTTCAAATGTACTCATAATTCGTTCCTTCCTCCCTATTCAATTCCAGATATATATCGGTCTACCAGTTTTCCGTTAACATATTTTTCTGTTACTTCTACAGTCACAGAATCTCCTTTTTGACTGTCAGCGAAACTCGGCTCATTCATCATTCCGCTTGCATAATCGTCTTCCTCATAAGTCAGTCCGTCATATTCGACCTTTATTTCCCACTGCCAGCGTGGACAAATGGCAAACCATTTCCGCATATCTATGTAAGTGATAGTTGCGTCCACATCTTCGTGAGTATATGTGATTTCTTCTTGTGGCTCACTGCTTTTGTTCGAAACATCATTGGAGCAACCGACCAAGAAAATGCAAATTAGAATTAAGCATAATATTTTCTTCATTTCGTTCCTTTCTCGACAACCGACTACCGAATGATAATCGGCTGTCTGGTGTTATTTACCTCCAATAAAATCAAATATATCCATTTGTCCCTCAATGTTTTCATCATCCATCCACCGCAAAAAAGCATCGTTACCGTTTTTCCATTGGCACGGTAAACCTCTTGATTTTCTTTCTTTAACCATCCGGTCAAATGCATGGATATACAAATTTTTATATTTTGGGAAATCTGCAAATGCTTTGTATCTTTTCTTTCCAGCCATAGGGCAACCAATGCAACCAACACGATAATACCCCCACTGATAAAGTTCGCAAGTAGGAATATTCTCCGAATTTATGTACTCCCACACATCAGAATCTTTCCAGTCAATAATGGGGTTTACAACCATTTTCTTTTTCTGCATACAGTGTTCGTTCATTCTCCGGCGTGCATCATTGTCATTCATCAGCATTACCGATGTGAATTTTTCTTTTGTGGCTTTCGTAGCTCCTAATTTTTCAAACTCTTCACGGTTTTTTCTCTGTACGCTTTCATCCCATCTCACACCAGTAGCGATAAATCTATTCGCACAACCTGTTTCCTTCAGAACCGCACAACAATATCGTGCTATTCGTGTCGGTGGAATTAGCTTCTGTGGAATCAATTTCCACATACTGGTTCTTTCTCCCTTATATGTCGGCATCTCAATCGCGCATTTAATGCCATCCATTTCCAGTTTTTTAAACACATCTCTAATGTGCCTTACTGTCTGTGGGGCATCTGCTGTCGTGTGGCTGTTGTGAACTTCAAACGGTATACCCCCTCTTCTGAATAATTCAAGCATCACATCCGAGTCTTTACCACCGGAATAAGTACATACAAGTGGCTTACCGTAATGGTATAAGCTCATTTCTGATGCAACCTGAATCCTTTTTATTGCTTTTTGTTCTAAATCCATTTCTTCACCTACGCAAATCTTAATTGTTCCTGTGTATCATCTATAATCAAGTTCGGTACTCTCTCGCCGACCTTAAGATACGGGCAATTCGCTTCTACAAGCTTCTCTGCCATGATCGGCACTACGCTATTTCCAATTCTTGCCACCCGTTTCGCAATCGGGTATTTCTTCCAGTTATAATCTCTGTCGATAATGTAATCTTTCGGGAACCCTTGCATCACTTTTAGCTCTTCCGGTTTCAGCATTCTCAGAAAGATATCAGATATGATGTATTTTTCACCTTTGATATCCAGAATCACATTCACCAGTCCGAACCGATCTTTTGTCGTGATCGTATCAAGCGGTCTATCCAAAGTCTGTCCACAGCCACCGCCGTAATACTTAATCAGAAATGCAGATACCAAACCGAAGTGTCCCGGAGAAGTTGTGATTGTATGTAATGGTTCATCGCAGCCTTGACCAATCCCCGTCTTGTAATACTTCGTGATAAATGCTGTCACAAGTCCGTATCTATTCGATGTATCAATCGTCTTGATTGGTTCGGTTAAAAGCTGTCCTCTTGAATCACCGGCTCTCGTCTCTCCGTGATACTGGATGATGTATGCCAGTGCTTCTCCATTCCTCACGATATAAGGAGATTCTGCATCGATAATATATTTCTTAATACCGTTCGCTATTCTCTTCTGTGTAGCTTCTGCAAGTGGTTTCTTTCGCTCAAATATCGAACTTCCAAGGTCTGACCAGTCAATATAATTTCCACAAGGTTTCCACTTCTCAAATCCGATGCCGTCTGCACTGTGAGTTTGTTTTGGGAATCTGATTTCTTTTCCATCTCTTCGAAATACCGCATACCATCTTTTTCTTGTGGTTGGAGCACCATAGTCCGCAGCTACCAACTCTCTGCAATCAAATATGTATCCAAGACTTTTCATTGCTGTAATAAATTTTTTATAATCCTCGCCTTTTTTCTCTGGTATTGGATATCCTTTTTTATCCAATGGCCCCCACTGTTGTATTTCTTCTACGTTCTCCATAAGGATTACATCCGGCAGAATAGTTTTTGCGTGTTTGCATACCGCCCACGGAAGAATTCGAAGTCCTTTTTCTCTCGGCTTGCCACCTTTTGCTTTTGAATGGCTTGTACAATCTGGACTCGCCCACATAAGAGCCACGTGCTGTCCTTTTACATATTTCTTCAAGTTGACCTTAAAAATATCTTCTGTAAGATGCAACGTATCCGGGTGGTTGGTCTTATGCATCAATATGGCGTCTGGATCATGATTAATGGCAATGTCTACTGGTCTGCCGAGTGCCATTTCAATTCCTACGGATGCACCCCCGCCACCGGCAAAGGCGTCTATAATTAAATCTTTCATATCTTCGAAAGGAGCCGATATATCTTTGCCCGGCCGGAGCTCCGTACTCCTTTCTGTTTGTTTTTAATCCAACTCTGTATTTTCATCTACAAGATCAATTAAGCCAAGTGGTGAAATATCTTCCAGTTTGTATTGCAGTCCATCACACAGTTCTTTGTGCTCACATTTGTCACAGTCAATTTCTATTGAACAGCAATATTCGGCTAACTCTCTGATTTTCATGTCACTTCACCTCATTTTCTCCTGTGTTCATAGTTACTCCTTTACTCGGCAGCTTTCTTCGTACACTGTAAAGAATTTTCCCTCGTGCTCCTTACAGTATTCTTCCAAAATCCTTTTCATTGACATCTTAAATGTTTCATCTTTTACTTCCGTAACATCTTCCTCGTACACGCATCTTCTCCCGGAGTCTGCATCTTCAATCACTCGAACAATGCAAGCAAACTCAACCTCTTTCTTCTCATGGTCAGCTTTCCACTGCTTAAGTACTTTAACAACGTCTTCTGGATATTCTTTTCTAATATCAGGACAATAATAAGTAGTATCGAGATTTTGAATAGGGCAGTCATTGCAGCTATGCTCACTGCAAAATTCCGTATACGTTTTCAATGCTTCTTCCGCACTCATTTCTTCTACTGGTTCAAGCATATCTTCATACCAATCGTAAAAGCCGTTATCCTCTTCAATTTTGTATTGATCTTTTTTCACTTCACTAACCGTAACTATCATTCCGTTATACTTCAATGTTTCTGGACTAAAAGTAGATACACAGTGAGCTTTCATATACAAAGGTAAGTTTTCTTTTACTCTTACCCTGTCTCCAACCTTATATTTCATCTTCCTCACCTACGCTTTCGTTGAAATTCCGTTAACTTCTACATAATCTACTGGCAGTACCATGCATTTTCTTCCGTCAACCACCTCAATCTCAAGATTGCTGATGAAATCTGCATCGATAGCTATCTTTCCCTCTGGAACCTGGATATTAACCACCTTGTTGTCGCAAATGTTACTTGCCATAACAGGCACATTCCCTATGTTCTCCCGGTAAGCATCCTCAAACATTTCCATTTTTTCATCCGGTACGCCGTTGCTACTGAATATCTTTTCCAGTTCGTTTTCGCCCATTTTGTACGGCTCCGGGTCTTCTGCATGGCGTTCCATCTCTTCGGATATGCCCTCAAAGATATCTTTCACGGTCTTGCTGTCTGCATCTTCTCCAAGTACATCCTTTAACAACTTACCGAATTTATCTTTCTCTCCATCGGAAGATGCAACAAAATCAATTCCAAGTACCTCTCGAACCATTTCTTCTTGTACCTCGGCAGACTTCCGTGTGTAATAAAGTACGCTATGTACGTCCGTCTGCCGGTCGTTAAATGCCGGGAATAAGAAGCCTTTGTCCGGCATACCTACTACCCAATCACGGATTCTCTCTTCCATCCGTTCATCTTTCCCGTTGTAAGTAAGTCCCGGCTTTGAAAGTTTCACCGGACAGATACAGCAAAGAATGAAATCGTATACTTCCTCAGATGCATCTTCCAACACTTCTCCGTCCGATGTCTTTCCCGGTACGTCATATACTGCATGGATGAGTACGATGTAGTAATTCTCAGCGCAGTCATACGACGTAAGAATCTTTTCGTAGAATTCATCCAACAATGCCGGGTCTCTCAGTTTGCTTTCTCTCAGATTCATTAGCAGTTCATGTTCTTCGCCCTCTGGGTCACTGCTCCTACTTTCTTTCGGCTTGTATTCCAGATTCAACAAGTTCTTTCCGATTTTCCCGGATAAGGTCTTCTTGAAAATATCAAAATACTTAAATGCCTGTTCTTCCGGCAGCGAAAGAAACGCTTCTTCTCTTTCCATGCGTTTCTCTTTTTCCCCATCTACGTAGCATCCGGCTATACGGGTGATCGCACAATTCTCCGGTGTGAATTGTTTTCTGATTTCCAATACTTCTTTTTTATTCACTTTCTATTCCTCCTAAGTCGAAACTTCCGTTTCTTCTTTTCTCGCTTCTCTTTCTGCTTTTTAGACCACTCTGCAAGATATTGTTCCTGTTCCTGATCTTCCTGTTCCTGTCGTGTCACTATGTCACCTCTTTCATCAATTCCTCTATATACAGATCCATACTGTGAGCCAACTTGATACAATTTCCATGTAATGCATGGTTCTTCCATGAATTATATTTCTCATAGAATTTTTCCTCCGTGAGTTTCCCAGCTTTCACATCTTTTACCAGTTTTCGAAATTTCTTCTTATTCTTCCGTTTGTTCTCTCCAGTCAACTTTCGAATATATTTCCCGTCAGCAGTCATGTAATGGTGAAATCCCAAATATCGCATTCCTTTTCTAAACGGTATGATCTGTGTCTTTCCGTTCAATTCAAGTCCAAGTGTTTTTAGCATTTCTCTGATGCATTCCAAACACCATTTCAAATATTCCTTATCTTGATGAATCAAGCAGAAATCGTCCATATATCTTCCATATTCAGTAATTCCAAGCTCGCCGGTTGCCATACAATCTACTGCATGGACCATAAGCAGTGCATATACCTGTCCGGCTTGATTGCCAAGTGGTAAACCTGGATTCTTGCTACTATCAATCAATGTATGATTCAGCCACGTTGTGTACGGGTCTGGGAAGAAATAATCTACAATATCTTTTAGTATTTCATGGTCAATTTCATAAAAGAAATGTCTTATATCGCATTTCAATATCCATCCGTCTACGCCATGTCTCTGATAGAATGATTCCATTTGGTCCCTTAATCCATCTAATGCATACAGTGTTCCTTTTCCTATTTGTCCGGCAGAATTGTATTTTATAAATACATTCTTCAATTTTGGATGCAGAATGTTGTCACAGAGTATGTGTTGCACTACCTTATCTTTAAACGAACATGATTCAATTACTCTTTGTTTCGGCTCATATATTTCGAACCGGTTATACGGAGCAACTGTATATGTCTGATTCTCTAACTGCTCTTTTAGGATATTGATTCCGTCTAAAGCGACATTAGAAAATCTTGCAGTGCTGCTATTAAATTTCTTGCCAGACTTAGCTTTTCGATAAGCGTAATACAGATTCCCATAATCCGTGACAATTTCTTTATCCATTGGTACTCCTTTATATTTACCTCTATGAGGACGGTCCGTTTCCTTTTTGTATCTTTCCCGATTTCGGCTTGATGCCTACTCTGACTCCCTGTTATACAGAATGGGCGCACCCCGTTACTGTTGTTGTAGTTATTGTTGTTGATGTTACCGGACGGAGAAACAACCGCTTAACGGAAACGAACCTAAAGTGTATTTATCTTTGCCGGTCTTTGGTTCTCCATGCAATAGCCATATGTTTTACATCAGATACCAACTTTGACCAATATTCCACGCTCTTTTCACTGATGATATTTAGCTCATAGGACATCTCTATGTAGAAAAGTAGTTCATCGCAATATGTAATTGCCTTTGTCTGCATCTCAAGTCGATCTCTTTTATAATTCTTGATATCCGTTCTATTCGCTTCAAAGAGTATTTCATAGATTTCCATTGACTTATTCTGCATTTTATCAACAAGTGAAAATCTATATTTTTTTGGATATCGGTTGGCATTACTGGTCACTTTCAATGTATGGGTGGCCAGTTCCTTCGCTTTTTGAATTACTTTCAAATCATTCTCTGCCATTAATCATCATCTTCCTCACAAGATTCAAAGATTGAAGAGGAAAAGATACAAACCGGGCGCACCCCGCGACTGCCGTAGTAGCCATCGCAGTTGACGCGACCGGACGGAGAAACAACCCGAACAAAGGTGTCATCATCATTACAAGCTGTGCTGTCTGGTGTAAGTGTCCACCACCATTTATTTGTATTTGGCAAAAGTTTTCTATACTTCCGGTATTCATCCACAGAAATAAGCGAAACATAATCTCTACAAGTTCCATATTCCGCCTGACCATCTAATGAAAGTAAATCGCGCTCAAATTCAACCAGTGAATCCACTCCCAACTCACTCTCAATCTTTTTGCGAAGATCTGTGTTGAGCTCATTTCTCAAATTACTGCTTTTCCAGTCGTTGCAATTATCATCAAACTCTCTGTCTCTTCCGTAAAAATCTTTCGAAATTGCAAAATATCCTTTTTCGAGTTTGTCCAACACCAGCCAGTTAATACCGGCAACTTCAATTGTCTTTCCGATTTCCGGCTTCTGGTATTTTTTTCTTAACTGTTCAAAAACTTCATTAAGATTTTTAAGGTTTTCTCCGAATTCTTTTAACGTCATCATGTTTTACTCCTCCTCAACTTTGGATACAAAGATATTAGATTTTAAGATACAAAATGGGCGCACCCCGCAACTGTTGCGGCAGTTACTGTTGTAGATGCGACCGGACGGAGAAACAACCGCTACTGAATACTCCCACCCTCTTTCTTTCGTACTCCAATGTGTGCAAGTCCAGTACCAATCCGGGAGGTCTTTGTTTACAAGCAGATCATTGTATTCACGTGCTTCGTCAAATGTCAGAGGTCTTACTTTTGTCAAGAGTTTTTCAAATACTTCCTGTCCATCAACTGTTACTAATCCGGCTTCATTTGTACAAATATTTTCTCCTCCGAATTCATCAGAAAACTCATTGAGAATTTCGCCTTCGCACAGTTCTCTTAATGATGATTTCCTGTAATCTGTACAATCATCATCAAATTTCACATCTTCACGATATAAGTCTTCTGTAATAACTACAGTGCAATCTTCTTTCTGTTCCAACACAATAAATCGTCCAATTCCAGTATCAAACTTTCCACCAACCGGAATATCTTTCAGCATCACTTTGTTTTTCTGGTCTTCTTTCTCGATAGCTGCTACTAATTTTCTAGCTAATTCCAATATATTGCTTTTGCTCATTTTTACTTTCCTCCTGTTTCTTCTGCTTTAAGTATTCAAAAGGATCCGCATAATGTGGTTTCCGTTTAAAATCCTCAATAGCCTGTTCCTGTCTTGTCACAAAGTCACCTCCGAACAGCGTTCTTTTTGCTACGTCTTACTATTCTCCGATTTTTCTTTGTTTCTCCTGGTAACTCTGCTTTGGCACTCGCCCAACTACAGTCTGCCAAAGGGCAGATAAAACAGTTTGGATAAGTGCATCCATCCGGTTTTGCCATATTCTTCCTCCTATGTGATAAGTTTTCTTGCTAGATCATTCATGTCATAGTTCCGGCCATCGAAATTATTGAATCCTTTTTTCTCCTGTCCGCTATCCTCGTACTGTCCCTCAGACACTTTTGTAAAATTGTTCGGTAACACAAACCAGTCAAATGTTATCTTCCAGTTTTTCACTTTCCCTTGTAAGTACTTGCTTTTCTTCACGTTATCCACAGCTTGCAAGACCTCATCCAAACCGTTGCTTTCTAACCTCGCTTGTAAGTTCTGGTATCTCTTAGAAGTCTTTTCTATCTTCTTTACAGGTTTTATCCCGTAGCTTTCCAAATCGTTCCAGGCTTTTATCACAGCTTCAACGGATCCATCGTCTTTCTCCGGCTTTTCTTTCTGCCTTATCGGCTTATCTTTTTTTTCATTCTTCTGTTCTGTCTGGTATCTTGCATAGTTATTCACCGTATATACGGTATATCGGTTTGTGGTTTTACATGTAACCTCACCTGTTTTTCTCAGATGTGAAAGTGCTGTCCTTAATTCACTCTCAGACAGTCCTGTTTCTTTCGAAAGAACGGATATCGAAGAGACAAATGATCCCCTTTTGATCTCTTCTCCTCGGAAACTTGCATCTTTCCAGTTGGCTTTTAACAACATGTGTAAGAATAACCGACACGTCTTTATATCTGGATACCAGTCCCATTCCAGTATTTTTCTGCTAAGTTTTATGTAATTCTCGCTCACACCTCTTCAATATCCACCTCAATTCTCGGATTTTTCTTATCAACATAGAATTCATCCGTGAATCCCACTATGTTTTTCCATCCATCGTCCTGTAAGACTTTGGTATCTACTAATGCATCTTGGATACACTTTCGCCCAAATGCGCTCACATTATCCAAGTCGCGTCTCTTGTCCGGTTCATACCATCGGTAGTGCATCCGTACCTTTCTTGTTATTCGCAATCTTCCAAATTGCTCATATATGGCTTGTATCACACGGGATTCATTATCTTTCTTCATATCCGCACCCTTGTACCTGTTGGTATTCAGTGCCCGGATATAGTCATTCATGTTATTCAGCTTGCCTTTCACCATCAAAATGTAATGCATTGTAATCCCTACCCATCTTTTTCCAACTCTCAAACGTCTGCTTCATGCAGAGCCGTTTATACTGGATTGCTCTGGCTCTATGTAATTCTTTCCCAATGTATTCATGGAATGCTTTTTCATCTACCGGATCACCCGGAATCGGTCTAAATACACCATTTCCAATATTCACAATACAGTCACCATTGTTATTCGCATGCTCTATCATTCTTCGAAAGATTCTATCAACATTCATGTTGTACGGACGTTGTATTGCGTTTCTATGTCCATCCGGTATTCGTATAAAATAGCTCTCTGCCGTCTCTCTATTCTTTCCCACCGCTTTTCTCCTTTCTGCCGGAGTGTGGCTTCTCCGGCCGTGATACAATATCTTGTGCTGTGCATATCGAATGGGTGAGATGATATGCGTTAGAACCTGTTAATAGTTCCATTTTTGCCACATGAATCTATATTTATTTAGTTACAACCTGTTCTTTCCGAACGCCTGTATGAACTCTTCTCTTGTCCCGTAGTGTTCTTCGAAATATCTCTGTGCCATCCGCTTAAGCTCTAAGTCCAACCCACTGTTTGGGTTCCCGTGTACGCTCTCTGGCGTAAATTCGTGTAAATGTGTTGCTAACGGTATTACAAACCCGTATTCTTCCGATTTTTTTCTATACGGACCATAGAAAATGTGGTGTCTGTGGCAGTTCGGACTTCCTGTGAAGTAGCAGTGCTCCATATCATCAGTGAATACACTTTTAAGTCTTTTCGCCAATCTTCACACCCCATCTTTCTTTCATTTCGCTTATTTGGTTCGGTGTCATAGTCTCTATGCCAAGTTCTTTCGCTTCGTACACAGTCCCGTCAATCAGTTTTGCCATTTCATCGGTATCGTAAGTATGTGAACCTCGCATTACTAGATTCACCCGGAATACTTTTCCTTTCTGATTGGTGGTTGTCTTAGATGTGGGTTGCAGATGAACAAACTCCACATTGTATGCGTCTATATCATCGTCCAATGGGAGCGGAACTAATGCGCCGTTAATGGTTTCGTACTGTCCGTATTCCGCTATTAGCTTATTCTTTATGTACACCTTGCTGTTCCCGGTCGCATCTGCAATCTTTCCAACCAGTACATGAAAGTAAGAGTTTGCATCGAGACTTCTTTTTTTCTTGTATGCCTTAATTGTTATTACAATCTGCTTACCTCTAAAGTTCTCAAATGCCTGTCTTGCATCTTCATTTAGCGTCAGACTGGCTTTCTGCTTATTGGTGGCAAAATCCACCGCTAAGCCATCAAAAGTCCCTGTATAGTCCATTAATCATCACCATACTTTTTCTTAATCGCATTCAGCATCATTGCACATTCTGTTTCTGTAAGTGTGTCCACCGTCTTTCCATTTCCGCATACCCAAGCTTCTAAATCAATGCCGTGTGCCGTACACTGCGTTTTAAGCGTTTTCTTTTTTGCTTCTGATGCAAGATTCTCTCCAGTTCCAGGAATCTGTGCTTCCAGTTTGTTGTATTCTTCTTTCAGCCATAAGTTAAATCCAAGTCCAGTATGAATAGCCACACACTTCACAAACGCTCTGCACATGCTGTTCCATACTCTCTGTTGGCTCATGGAGTTGTCCTTTACTGGATTTGCGCCGTTCATTACTGGTGTCTGCATCTCATACTCTTTATCGTCAATCACAACTTTTATTCGTGTTTCATAACAACGATTTGTATTATTGTTTTTGTCCTTAAACTCGATGTCTGTTTTTCTAAGGCTGCTTCCGGTTTGCGGATCAGGAATTGGCTCCCAATACACCTCGGTAGCACCATTCTGTCTCAGCAGTTCAATACATTTCGCCCAGTTCAAATACGTGAATCCATCTCGTTTTTCGCAATACTGGCTTACATCGACTTTCACTAATTCCTCGTAGCTTTTAAGTGCCATTTATAACATCCTCCTATACATGTCATTCAAGCAATCTTCGCATAGCTTCTCATTGTCTACCGTGTATAGATATTCACCCTCATACATCGGCACACCGCATGAGCTACAGTAAGTTACTGGTTCCGGCTCCGGCGGTATGGTCTTCCAATGGTCATAGCCTTTAATGCTCTCCATCTTCACCCCACCCCATCATTGCGATTATATCTTTGTTGTCTATGTATTCATGGCTCATTACATATCTCCTTAAAGTTTCTAACTGCCCATGCATATAAGCGTATGATTCCATCACTTTTTCCGTGTTCAGTTTTTTACCAAGTTCTATATACGCCTGCATCATTGCCCTTGTATCGTTTTCTTTTTTCTCTTCCCCCATGTTCAAATCTCCTTTCATGTGTTATAATTTTCTTGAATGTTTTTCTGAGTGCTTGACTGGATTTTATCCATCGGCACTCTTTTTTTATACACATCCGGCTATCATAACCGCCAATGCGTATAGCGTTATCACAAGTGCTATCCTGTAGTAGTTAAGCTTGTCTTCCATGCTCTCTACCTCCTACCCGATCATAAGTATCAGCATTGCGATGAATGTGACAAACCATAAGCAACGCCAAAAGATTACTTTTCTTTTCAACTTGCGGATGATCTCTGTTGCCATTGTCATGTGTGCTTCCTCCTGTTCTTCAGATTTGCGAATTACAGGAGAATGTGTTATAATCAACCTGTATTCGCTAAGTGTTCGTTAGCGGTACACCGCCCTGTCTGGTATGCCAGTACCAGCGGGGCACTTTTTATGTCCCTTTTATCGTCAGACTGATTGTGTCTGACATATATTTATATTCTTTTTATTCTTATTCTTCTTTATATTCTTCTATTGTTGTCAACTGGCTTGCGAATTGATTGTTAATGGATTGTTGTGTGGCTTGCTAACCGCTTTTGCTTGAAAAGCGGTTTTGCCTTATTTTTCAAGGGTTTTAGCTTGTCATTTGCTTGTCAACTGGCTTGTCAAAATTTTCGATTTTTTGAAAATTTCTTTAATTTTGGCTTGTCAATTGATTGTTATCTGAGTGACGTTTGGCTTGCGACCAGTTACCGTTTTGCCCTTATTTTTCAAGGGTTGTGGCTTGCTAAGTGGCTTGCGATTTGGTCAAAAATCAACTACCATTTTCGCATTTACCTTTCCAATAATTTGAATACATTGAAAAATAAATATTTTTAGGCTTTTTTACTGCCTTTCGTACCTGTTTTTTTCACCTTTTTATGTACGTTATTACCTCCAATGATGTTCCCGTTTTTGTCCAGTTCATCCCAAACATAGCGCCCTTTACCTGAGTTTCGCCACTGCGAAAATCCTCTTAATTCTCCGTAGTCAAGCCATTCCTTTATGACTTTTACATGACTGTCTTCCAGGCACTGAACGGTAAATTCCATCGTTGTTCCAACCGGAACAGTCTCTGAACATGCAAGGGATATTCTTTCTCCCTGTGGTGTATTTGCCCGGAGCGGTCTCTGACACGTTCCCATATCACCGTCAAAAATCAGAGGTATTTTGCGCTCTTTCACAAAAATAAGACCGTCAATCTCCTTTTTGTACGCTTTAATTTTTGATGATTCACTGCCCTTGACTTTGCGAAGCATTCCGCAAGAATCTTTAAACATTCCTTTTACCTGGTAGTCATATACGAACGGCTTTCCGTCTTCGTATTTGTGGAAAATCGTCATTGATTTCTCTTCCACTGCATCTACACCAAGTGTTGCTACTTCGTCCTCACGGGACGGTGCGTCCGGTGCTTTGGATGCAATATAAGTCCGGTGAATCTCCTTATCCGCACACTGAGAACCTAATACTTCCTCAGTGAACGTTATTCTCACTTTTAATTCTTTCATAATATGTTTTTCTCCTTTTCAATTTGTTTTGGTGTCATTGCTGCGCTGTGCTGTTCTTCTCCCTTTCTATTCTTCTCCTCTCCATTTCGCAACTGGGCTGTTCCCTGCGCTTCCGTTTCAGAGCTTCTCTTTTCAATTCCATATCTTTTCGTGTCTGTTCATGCTGATCTGCTACTCTTCTTATCCGTGCTAAGCGTCACAAAGCCATATCATTTCTTTTCACATCTCTGCCTATCATTTCCGTCTCAGTTACATTCAGTGCTTAACATTTCAGCTCCATAGCCTTTCAACTCTTTGCTCTTCCATTGCATGTTGTCTTTTCTTCTGGATTCTCCTATACTGTTTATACAGGCACTGCCATGCCGAGTAATTCAGAAAGGAGTATTTTATGACCAGAAATCAAGATTTAATCAATAAAACAGTTGAGATTACTGTAGCCAAACTTTCAAACTCCAATGCTTCTGCGAATAAAGACGGTGGAGAACGTGTTGCTGAATTCATGCAGGAAATCTACAACAAATTAGTTGACCTTAGCGAAAAGGAAAACTAATCAAACTTTGCTCTGGCAGACATCAGCTCAGCCAGAGCTTTTGTCATTTCGGTCAATTCCTGACTTTCATAAATAGATGCAACACGTTCTGTTTCTTTCTGCAAAAAGTCACACAGTTTTTCAATGGTGTTATCTACTTTTAAAAGTTTGTCCTGTTCCATGTTGTCACCTCCCTGTATTTAATTGCAAAATCCTATATTTTAGGATTCTCTGTCCACAAAAATAAAGTCCATAGGAATACCAGAAAGTTCACTGATGGTCCTTAACTGACTTAAATCCGGCTCCGTTTTACCCAACTCCCAGTTAGTTACAGTCGCCGGAGAAACGCCCACTTTCTCAGCAAATTCTCTTTGTTTCAGCTTAGCATTAACTCTACATGCTGCTATGGAAATCCTCGGAACTTTGTAAGTCTCTACCATTTAGGTTCCTCCTTTCTTTATCTTATGCCTGTATTATAATCCTATTTTTTCGTATTGTCAATATAATAATTTAATTTTTTAGGATTCTTGTTGAATTTTTTAGGATTCTGTGATACTATAATAAACGTAGAGAGGAGGTGTTAACATGGCCGAGGAGGAACAGAGAAAAATCTTCGCAAAGAACCTAAACTACTACATTTCCAATAGTGGAAAGCAACAAAAGGAAGTTGCTGAAGCGTTAGGATTCCCCCAAACAACTTTTAATACTTGGTGCACTGGCAAGATAATGCCGAAGATGGGAAAGGTACAGGCAATAGCTGATTACTTTAAGATTTTAAAATCCGACTTGATTGACGATAAATCATTCAAGGAACCATCAGAAGAATTTCTTGAGATTGTAGCAAAATTAGGCGCAGACGATGAACAGTTTCAGAAAATTATAATTGATTATTATCACATGAGCACAGACAGAAAAAAAGTTTTTTGCGAGTTTTTCAACACTTTCGTTTCTGACAACTAAAAAGGAAAAGGGGACATTAAGTCTCCTTTTCCTTTTCTTCTCTATAGCACGCTTTGACAAAATAAAATACCAGTTTTAAATATTTTTCGCTTGTCATTGCGGTTACTGCTTCAAGAATCCGAGTTTTGTAATATTCTTGCTGTTTCTTTTCATCCACATAAATCCCTCCAATATCCCGACACGTCATTCCAGTAGCGATTACCCACATCATAGAACATATGTTTGTTATCTGTCAATGTTTTCACCGATAGCATCTTTGACTATAAGATAGATGTACCGCATTAGGCGAGGGTCACGGATGCCTTTTATCATCCGCTTGATTTCGCTTTCATAAGTATCTGTCCATGTTTTGTTGCTCTTGCTGTTCATTTCGTCCTTTCCCATTAGATTACCTCCTATCAATGGCTTGACAAGTGCCATTTTTATCTTATAATTATACATGTAATATTTAAATAGATTATAACTCGAAACTATAGTCAAGATGTTGGCTAAAATATCGTATTTTTCTTATTAAAAAGAATGAAAAATAGCCAAGATATTAGCCTTTTCGACAGGATGTGACATAATGTTAACAAAAGAGGAAATGTTGAATAACTTTGCACATAACATCGAAGAAGAGCGGAAAAGCCTTGATTTTACGCAAGTTCTCTTTTCTAAGATGCTGGGTGTGTCTGTGTCCACATACAAAAACATCATTTCACGGAAGACTAATAATCTTGACGTTTTCTTAGCACTAAGGTTGTCGGAACTAACGCACAAACCTATCCCTGATCTCTTAGGGTGTTCTTCTAAGGAATACGAGGTATTGGGAAAGTACAGGCAATTGACCGACAGGCAACGTGCGTATATTCTTGGTAAGATGGACTATGAACTCTCTATGAAAGTGCTGGAAACGGATCCAGAAAACATGTTGGATGTTCTATGCCCCACTGGTGAGATGGCTGACGGTATGATATTGGATTCCTCACACGAAGAACGGATATACTGCCCGGAATACATAAAAAAGTACGGTGAGACGTTACATTGTGGTATAAAGATAACGAGCAACCACTTGCTCCCTGTATATGTAAAGGGTGATATCATTTGCATATCCAAAAGAGTACCAAGAAACGGTGATACCGTGATTATTATACACAAAGAAACAGGACGTGCGTATATAAGGCGGTATGTGCAGAGAAGTAAGACAAAGTTAGTCCCGATCAACGGCTTCGGTGATGTCATAGAAGTTGATCCGAATAGTTTTGAAGACATGGAACAATGGGTAAGGTTTGGAGTTGTGATTGCGGTATTAAGAAGATAGCATACTATGTATGCGGAGGTACTTATATGCAGAATAAAAAGGTCTTGGAATTAGATAGCTTTTTCGGGAAACTTGTTGCTTGTGATGAATATGTAGAGATTATTCCTATGTATGTAACAGATTCTAGAAAGCAAGGGAGAAAATTCTATTATCAAAACATTAGCGGTATAACATGCAAAGAACCAAGTGTTTGGTGGGGTCCTGGATATATACAATTTATAATTCCGGGAGAACAGGCCAAGCAAATAAAATGGATGGACAAAGGCTGGAAGAAGACGGTTAAAAATGATCCAAATTCTTTACTTCTTTCGGTTGTAGGAAAAGATTACAAAAAAAGATATAAAGAATTTATGGATTTTCTAAACAAAAAGATAAGTGAAAAACCAGAATCTACCGCAGAAGTTGCAAATGATCTAAATCAGTTAAAAGCATTAAAAGAACTTCTTGACTGTGGAGCAATCAATAAGCAAGAATTCGAAGAAAAGAAAAGAAAAATACTTAATAGAATATAATTATAGCATACTATATACTTCTTAAAAAGATAATAAGGAGCTGTTGAAATGCGTCCGAGCCAATATCATTACATAAAGCGTGCTGTAACAAGAACTGCTTACAACCGAAAAATGCAGAAGAAGCGTGCTAAAAAGCGCAAGAAAGAACTTATGAAGAAAAAAAGGAAAGAAAGGCTCTATACTTTTCAAAAGAATTCAGAGAAAGCTTCTGTTCAACATGATTCTCCTGGATTTAAAATTACAATGCTTGTATTGGCAGAAATTTTCTTTGGAATATTAACGCTCTTTCAGACGATTAATCTTTTCACAAACTGGACAATGTGCGTGAAAGAAAATGGTATAATTGGTACTATATTCTTATTCATAATAAATATAGCATTTTTTGGCGGGTTAACATATCTATTCTCATATTTGATAAAAAAAGACAAGAAAAAAGACACTGACACTTTGCAATTTGATAATTGTATATATCATCTTGCAAAAGAAAAATCTCTAACCGATCGTGCCAATGCTGTTCTTGAAAATGAGTACAAAACTCTTGTCGAAGACTTAAACAAATTGGATGTCGAAAGGAAAACTGTTTCAGAAAAAGAAATTAAGATAGATAATATAGAGATTCCATCTGAACATATTAACAAAAGTGAGAAGCAGGATAATGAACATATAAAGGATTTTTCTACTGCTTTCGCTGCTTTGTGTGTTGCAAATTGCGAACTGGACAAAGAGCAAAATTATACAGACGATGTTACTGGAGGAAACGTAAAATATAACGAAAAACGATTTGATAATCTTACAAACGATTCTGTCATAAGTCAAATAGTATCAGATGAAAAAATTAAAGAAGTTTCTGATAAAATATTGCATGTGTATAGCGAAATTGGATTAATGGTTATGATAGATGGGTCATTATGCACAAATCAATATGTTGTTTTAAAATTAAAACCGATGCACGGGACCAGAATAAATGACATAATTTCCATTCAAAGCTCTATTGAAAGCGCAGTTGGAATGAAATCACTAATGAATGTCATGTACAAAAAAGGATATATCGGAATTCTGCTCCCAATCTATCATTTTATAGAAAAAGAAAAAATTCCCACTACTGGCGAGTAATCAGCAGTGGGAATTTTTAGTATTGTATGCAAAGTGTAATGCTCTTATTTTATTTTACGATGCCGGATAAGAGCCAGTAGGTCGTGATAAGTCCTACTTTTCTATCCGGTGTAAGTCCTCTGTTCCTCTGGAATACTTCTACACACTTCCCGAGGTAGTCTGTCCATCCCTCATTGTAAGACAGCTTCGTAAAGCCATATACGTCTCTGAGTGTGCGTCTAAGCCATCTGATAGCCGTTATACAGTTGTGCGTCTGTCCAACCCACAAGATATGCTTTTTAGCAAAATCCTGCGAGCCGACACCGAATTTGTTATCCTCAGATAATTCTCTAGTGTCAAATCCTATGTTCATAGCTTTCTGCCATGCCCCTACACGGGTGTTTTCCAGGTAATACCTCTTGTCACCTTTCCAAGATTCATCTACCGGTTTAGGTGCCGGTGCTACAGTCGGTTTCTGCACAGGCTTTGCAGTACCACCAAGATTCTTATACACATAGTTCACATCCACATAACCTGGAATGCCTGGAATAGAACCTCTTGATGTGTACTGCCACATATCAATTCCGTTTACTCCGGCAGATTTAGAGCCGTAAGATGCAATCCACAGAGAATATCCCCATGTCTGGCCGATATAGTTCTTGTACCAAGATGTAGACGCATAGATTCCGGCTTTATAGCCATGTGCCACCATTGCGTCACAAAATGCTTTTGCATTGGCTTTTGCAACTCCCTGTGTTCCCTGTTGTTCGCTGTCAAAATATACAGGCCATGCCGGGGAATGTCCTTTTAAAAGTCTTAATGCGTGGTTGATTTCTCCCTGTACTGCACCTGTAGTCTTTGCGTAAGAATACAGATATACACCGTAAGGGATGCCAAGACGCTCACATTCAGATACATTTCTCAGCCATTTTTTATCATCCTGTCCTGCCTGATCTTGTCCATATCCGCATCTGATGATAGCACCTACAATGCCGGATGCTTTTACTTTCGCCCAGTCGATGTTCCTGTTATGTTCAGAAACATCGACTATCCTATTCAATATATCCCTCCTGTTTTAAGTGTTCTTTCGTTTCTGTAATCTCTGATGCATGATCTTTCACAAACTTTTCTGCATCTGTTTTTTCCATGCCGTAGTGTTCTGCCAATTCGTCTACAGTGTATCCGTAGGCACAGCTTTTGATCACTTCGCACATGGTTTCTTCGCTCATAGCTGCCATATTTTTTTCTCCTTCCCTGTTTGATAAGGAAATCATCTCATGTTTTTCGGTTGGCAATGTTCCCCACATTTTTAGGCTAATGCGCACCAGTTAACAATAATAGACACACTTGAATTGTTTCCGTTAACAGTACGAATAACGCAACTACTGGTGGTCGTACTTAAAACCTGCACTCCGAACGATTTTGTATTTTGCGATCCACCGGAAAGAGATACAAGTACAGTCGGAGCCTTTGAAAAAGTTTTTCCGAATTTTACAGTAGTATCTTTGTAACTATTTGCACGTGTTTCGATAAGAGACGTCGTGCCAAATACTGGGGCTTTTGCTTTTAATTCCGTAATATATGTCAGAATTGTTTTATTCCCTAATTCTGAAAACTTCCACGTAGATGCGATTCTGCTTTTAATCGTATCGAAAATAACACCAAGTTTTGTTCGATTTGTAATCGGTGTAGAATCTTCCACGATGATATCATCTGTATCATTTACTTCTGTAACTTGTGGAAGTTCTTTTATATATTTCCCATAAATTTTCTGCGCTTTTTCATCAGCCATTTATATCTTCCTCCTTAATAGATAATGTTTGTGTAGCCATACTTTCTAATTCACTAATACGTCTTTCTAACTCGTAAATATCGTCCTCTGTAAGCAGTTTTTTTACATTTACGCCATTGTTCCAAATTGGCTGGCTTAATCCGAGCATGACTGGATTTGCATTAACATCTCCAAATTTAATATTTACAGACGTTCCAGATTCTGTCGTTTCTGTAGTAGCACTGTAAACAGTATAATCAGCATCATTAATGTTCCTTTTTAAATCTCCTGTCATAGCTCCACCAGCGGTCGGGACGTAAGGCTGTCCAGATCCTGAAAAGACTTCGTTTGCCGGGAATTCAATATCAGATTCGCCATTTACGCTCCTTACGCATCCGCCGATAGTAATCTGTCTTTCTTTCCCCCATTGATCAGTCACTATTCCGTCCTGCCCATCAAACGGTGTACCATTGATTTTAATATCGTTTTTCAGCGAAGTTGCTTTGATTTGAGACACATCAATATCAACAGATTCACTGCCGTCTATAGTTGTTGCCCCTGTAGCATCGCCAGAAAGAGTTAGTTCAAACGGATTTGTTAATTTATTCGCTGTAGCAACGGAAAGAAGTTGTTTTAAAGTCTCGATAGAAATCTTTAGATCTTCTGTGCTTGTTTCTATGAGCAAGTAATCACTATCTGACAATGTTTTCGCTTCGTTCAACGCTTCAATGTATATCTGGTCCATACTATCACCTACTTACTAGAGCATTCGACAAATCGCTTACCAAAGAGTTTACTTTTTCAACAAGTTTGTCGTATTCTGTTTTTTTAACGTACAGCTGATCTGTCTTTTCTGAAGAATACACTGTAGATCCACTCAACTGTGTATCATCGATTCCGACTTTTCCGGCTATGATTTGGTTAGCCTTGTCGATAGCTCCATTCGCTGTCTTTGACGCTTCTCTTGCGTCTTCGATAGCCTGTTGGATATTCGCCAAGTCTTGCTCAAAATCTTCTCTTGTAGCCAACGTCTTAAATGTTCCGGCTGAAAAACAGATAAATACTTTTTGGTTTTCGGCCACTTCGTCTATAGTTACCGCAAATTCACCGGGGAGCATCTTACTTGCGTCAAAATCTGCAAGTAGTCCCCTACGCATCTGTATAGCCATATTTTCTCCTTTCTATCCAGGGATCCATCTTACAAGAGAAACACCAGATGGTTGTGTCGGTGTCCCTCCACCGCCAGCAGAACCGCCTTTTGTATACCGTAAAACGTAATCCCATCCTCTCGAATAATTATAATATCTGCACACCCATATCTCTGTTCCCGTCTGATCCCCGGCTTCTGGATGTCCTCTTGTAGATGATGCTTGCACCATCTGACCACCACCGATGTACATTGCAGTGTGATATTTAACATTTAGCAGTACATCCCCTCTTTGCATTCCAGCACCAGTGGCTCTGTTGCAGCTTGTCGTTACATCCGTGAATCCGCAAGCACGAAAAACATTGTACATATTTCCCGTATAAGTAGCTCCATTTGATTTTACCGGAACTCCGGCTTGTTGCCATGCAGATATTACGAGTGATGAGCAATCATAGTCTGGATTCCCCCACCGGTTCGCTTGGCTGTATCCATGTCTGTTATCGTTTGCGATATTAATAGCCCATTGAACCGCACTTTCTGTTTTTGTCATATGCCTGTCTCCTTAAAATGTTGTGCCACTTGCAGTTCTTCCACCGACTAAATTGCCATTCACAAATTTTAAGTAACTTCCATCGCTAAACACGGCAGTTCCTGTTTTTGCTTTATTTCCATTAATCACAATCTCCTTTGCAGAAATGGCAATTTGATTTTTACTTAAAAGTTGTAATCTTTTTGAAACATTAAATTCGGAATAACCTTTTCCGATGTTTAGGTAATCCGTAGACGTAGCTCTCGCTTCTATACCATCTAATTCTCCAGAAATGTAACCTGTATATTTTCCTCCAGATGAGTAAAGATCAATTTTTGCATTATGCAAATCTATTTTTCTACCTATAGAATCTTCGGATACATAATGTCCTTTTGCATACACACCTTGATTATTCCATCTCCCTATTTCATTTCCGTCTGAATCTTGCATCGAAAGTACACCATTTTGGTTGTTATAGCCACCAAGTGTCAATGTTCCAGAATGTATCCAATCGCAGTTAATACCTACGGCAGAAAGTACATTAACTACTGCGTTTCCGTTAGAATCAAGTCCGGCATTCCACGTTTTTCCACCGTCTGTAGATACCGCAAAAGCATCCCCGACCATTTTCCAGATAATGTTCGAATCTTCCAGTTTTTCTTTGTTGTGGAGATAAAATACAATGGATTTATCATCCTGTATCTTTTCCGTCTTGAAAAATCCCATCCCTTGTGTCATTAATGCTGTAAGGGATTGAACAGCTTCATCGTATTTGCTGATTTTTTTATCGGCCATTGCAGAGGCCTTTTGTATTGCTTTCGTTTCAGAAGTCACGTACTTACTGCTATTTCTGATTGCATTTTCGGCCGAACATTTCAGCGAAGTAAAACCGAGAAAGTTAAAAGTAATATCAGTCAAGATGGTTTTGTTTACTTTTCCGTTCCTGTCGATAACATAGGCAAGATCCATAAAGTCTGCAAGAGGATAAGAAAGATGTTCGCCGGAAAAATTCATAAATGATACGCCCGTAAGTTTTTCTCCGACCGTATTAACCAGTAAGCTCTTATCTTTGATTAGTGAATTCTCTATACTCAATATGTACCCCTCAGAACCATATGTGTACGTTTTTTCATCCTCTGTAGTTTGAATACCTGTTATAACTATAGGCTCTACTCCTGTTGTCAGCCCTGTCTTCCACTGAGTTAAGAAATGGAAATTATCAACTAACTTGAAGCTACCATCGTCTATGATGTCACCACTTGTATACACATTTGTAGCATCTGTCAGAATGTATCCGCTGGCTTCTTCCACATCCACGGAATGTACTCCAAGCACATTTCCATTTTTAAGCAAGAACAAATTATCTTTTTTTCCGATCAGCTGATATGCGTTTTTTTGTTTCCTTTCAACGGACCTGTACATAATTCCATAAGAATCATCTGTAAGAAGTTCCAACCCATCATCAAACCATCCACCGTCAACATTCGAACCGCTTGAATATTTTTCGGAACTCCAATCCAAGTCATCGTAGTAATACTCGCTAATGTCTTCTGAGAATGTACCGCCAGACATATCCGCATAAGTTGAATACTTTTCTGATATCATGTCTGTTTCGAACTGACCACCGTCATAATTCTGTCTCGGATCGTCAAACCATCCACCGTCAATGTCCGCAATATTATCAAAAAGAGACATATCATACTGTGAAATCTGTAAATGGTTATCTGCATTAATCCACGCATTCCCACCAGCAATCATTGCAATCCATCCGATCACCTGTCTGTGAGTGGTATTTGTAGGTTTTTCCTTTACCATGATGTTATCATCAGAAAACGAAGTAACATCCATCTGCACACCACACGTTCTGCAAGAATCTTTCAGAATATCCTTTAGGCTGAGTGGATACGTTAAATGTGTGGTATAATCTCTGTCAAGTTTGTATGCATCGTCATAAGCAGAAAAGCTTACGGTATCCCCATAGCTTTCCGGGTCAATTACGGTATAAGTGCCACTTTTTATAGTCAGATCACCTATATCCGTGCTAATTGACTTGTACAATGTTATCTTGGCACCAAGAAAGCTATGAACTCTATATCTGTCATCTGCGTTATACAGCTTTACTGTAATTTTTCTGGAAACAACATTGCCGAGTGGCAAACTTTGTGTACCAGCTCCATCAACAATGTTGTTGCCGGATATTAAAAATTCGGATCGGCCAAGATTTAGCACTGTTCCATCCAAGAAAGTAACCCTTGCAGATGGATACCAGTCACTACGTCCGTATATAGCTTTCTTATATGCATTGCTAATGTGTATCATAGTGGATTCACCCCTATTATGTTAAAACTAAGGGATTTGTACTTTTCTTCTCCCTCTTTTAATGTCCCGATATCTACACTTCCTTGTGTGACGTAAAACGGTGCTTCTCTCCATCTTCCGTAATACACGGAAAAATAATATAGTTGCACCTGTCTCTGATTTACAATCATCTGCAAAAGGTTTGCCATTTCCGATATACTTATGTCACTTCCCTCATAAGCGTAAGATTCTACCGTGAACATCGGTTCATTGCACATAACTCCACTCATTAATCGCTCTGTTCCCTCTGTAGAGGTAGTGGCAAAGCTGAACTTGAATGTGTCTGGCTGATGAATAGTCCGACCATTAATCTTAATCACTTGCTGTGCCATTTTACCTACCTCCCGAGTTCAAATACATTCTGTCCATTGGACATCTGCATCTCTTTTGCTGTATTAATAAGCTGTTCAAGTACAGTACGGCTGTCCAGATTTACCACAAGTTTTATCATTCCTGTACCTTTTCCGCTTTCTTCACTTACGATTTTTCTTAACAGATTTTCCGGCATCTCCAAGTTGTTTCCCTTTGTCTGGTCACCAAGCACCGCCAAGAACGGATTTCCGGCCGGAATAACTGCCCCTTGTGCAAGATATGGAATTCTGGTGTAATTTGCATGGGAAAGATTAATTCCTTTACCACCGATACCTGGAACCCAATCTGGTACCTTAATGTGATTCAGTCCGTCTACCAAACCGTTAATTGCATTAATGATCGCTTGATTCAATCCATTAAATAAAGCGATAACCATATTTACAGGTGCTTTAAAAATTGAGTAGATTAAGTTAGCAGCTCCGCGGAGTATTTTTAGTATTCCTTTTAGCGCCATATCTACATTCCCCGTAAATACTCCTTTTAAAAATGTGACAAACCCAGAGCATATCTGTTTAATGCTGTTAAAAATCCCTTTAAAGCTGTTAAGAAAAACTTCCACTACATCTCCAAATACTCCGAACTGAGCGTGCCAGTCAGTGGCAAATACTCCTTTTATCCAGTCCATAAGCTTCAACATTACAGCTTTAAGTTGATTCCAGTGAGTAGCTATCAATATAATCGCTGCTATTGCTGCTGCTATTGCAATAGGAACAATGCCAAACGTAGAAACTACTTGACCGATAACGCCAATTAATCCACCACCGCCTTTTAAAATGTCAATTAATGTTCCTATGTGTCCAGCAAATCCAAGAACTGCGCTTGATATAGTTGCAATTAAAGGAACTATCTTTGATGTAGCAAACGCTGTAACTAATGCTGTCCCAATGGCATCAACAATCCACTGATGTTCGCCGAGGAAATTAAACAAGCCAGCAAGTACATTAATAAGCGCCGGAAGACCGCTCTCTATCAGCCATGTAAGCATCGGCAATATAATATTCGTATACAGTCTTTCTAAGAAACTTCCAATAGCTTCTATCAGCGGTGACATAGATTCAAACAGATTCTTAATCGAATTAAGCAACGGGTAAAAGTTCAATGATCCCGCCCACTGAGCCGTATCCCACACAAGACGATTGATGATATCAAGTACCTTTTGGAATGCATCTGCTATAGCCTGTATAATGGCCGTCCCTACGGCGTTTTTATTCCAAGCTATGTCTAATTGCCTTGCGATATTTCCGACCGTTGTAAGCAGTCCCTGTGCGATCTGTAACATGGTAGACAATATCTGTGTGCCTGTACCATTCGTCCAGACTTCCAACATACTACTGCCGACACTCTTTGCCAGTGCTCCAAGCTCCGACAATGCATACTTAGCAGCATCAATTGTGTTCTTTCCCTCACGCTCCCACGCTTCTTTGAACGGTTGGAATATCTGCCCCAGCACATCCTTGATTTTTTCGAAAATCGGCGGTGCATCTATTGGAACTTCTTCAAACATTTTGCTGATCGGTGTTCCGTTTGCACCGGATCCAGACGGTGTTGTGTCGGTATCCTTATTTGTTGTGTACCGATTAATTTCATCGAGCGGTGACAAGTAGTCTTTTGCTGCTTTTGTGGCTTTCTTCGTAGACTTGGCGGTCTTGTCCAGACTTGCAGCATAATCTTTTTGTACTGTCAGTGCCTTTGTGTATGTTTTATTCCCGGCAAGGTAGCCGAAGAACATTCCTACATAGGTTATGGCTGTGCTGATAAGGTCAATGAATCGTGACAGTATCGGTGTGATAACTGTCAGAATCGGACTGAAAGCTGTAGCAAATGCATTTTGCAATCTTATAAGACTCCCCCACAAAGTAGATATATTTGCGTTTGTGGTTTTGGAGTATTGAGCAAGATTATTAAATCCACCTATTATTCCTTGCGTAAGAGCACTAAGAATTCGAAAAACACCGCTAAACAATAGAGACATCGTAAGCATTCTTCCAATACTCATTCTTGCTGATCCGGCTGATTTACTAGCGTCTTTAAATGACATACTCAGTTTTGAATTGGAATTTGCAGTTTTGCTATTAGCACTGTTTACTCCAAAAAGTTTTTCTTTTAAGGAAACCAAACCAGTGCCGTAACTTGCAAGTTTGCTTTTAATGCCAGAATACGATGTGTTTAATCGGTTCTGCATATCAGCGAGTCTTCTTTCTGCACTCGCAAGTCTTTCCATGTCTGCCTGTGCTTCTTTGGTGTTCACACCAGTCGAAAAGGCTTTTCCAGAAACTTCCAGGTCAATAAGCTCCGACCGTGCGTATTTAATAGTGTTCGCAAGTTCATCTATGTCATACTGCATTTTTTTATAAGTCGAAGTGTTCTTTTTCCCTCCGTTTGCTACAAAACGTTCCTGTGATGACATAAGCTGATTGAGTTTTGCTTCTGCTTTTGAAATTTGGTCGGATATTTCCTTGTATTCAGTAGTTGGGATGCGCTGATTTGCATAGGATGCTACCTTTTGCCGTAACGATTCTACCTTTTGCTCTTGTGCGCTGTATTCGTTATTCAGTTTTGCAAAAGCATCTATTTGCTTATTGATGGCGTTTTTTGCAGACGCTCCCAAATTATCTACCCTGTCTGCTGCTCTTCGTAATCCGGCTTCAATTTCTTGTGCACCCGCCTTTACGCCATCAGTTCTGATTTTTGTGTTAATAACAATACTTCCATCTTCTGTCATGTATTGTCCTTTCTACCGCTAAAAGTTTGCGGTCAGCGGGTATCTCCACATGATACCCGGTTAATTATTTGTTAGCCCGAATACTTTTCTTAACTCTTCTTTTTCTTCTTCGCTTCGCTCTGGTGTCGCTTTAAGGTCAACAAGTTCTTTGTTGCTAGAATAGAATTCTTTTTCCCAACTATCCAATTTCTTCCCTTTCGAGACTTTTTCACGAATGTTAGTTATTGTGCTGAACAGAGATTCTCCAATCTCCATGAAAAGTCCCATGAACGTCCACCAATGCAAGTACTCTTTATCACGAATATCCTCATGTGCCACTTTATTAATGGCCGGAATCAGAATCTTTGCATCTTTTTTCCAATCCATAAGTTGCGGTTTTTTCTTATCTCCCTTAAATCCGCAGTCGATAAACTCTTTCGCTGTCTTTAAAGCTTCTTCCCAGTCTTCCGTTGGAAGATTATCAAAGTCTTCGTAGAATATAGCCAGAATCGTTGTGTATATCTCTAAGTTCTTCTCTTCTTCGGACATTCCGTATACTATGTCGGGATCATTAATAGCACAAAGAATATCTAACACGGCTCTGTAATCTGAGCGTATTCGATATTCTTTGCCGTTTACTTTAACAGATTTGGGGAGTTTCCAGACATCCATTAGTTGTGGTACTTGGCCACATACTTATTTACACGGCGCTGTACCTTTGTTACGTTTGTATTCAGAGTTTTCTCAATAACCTGTGCTACACCATCAAGCACCTGTTCCATAAAGATTTTCCCGTCATCCATAGGAGAAAAAGGGCCAAGAATAGAAAAGAAAGCTTTTTCCGCATCCGCATTAATCAAATACGAAAGCTGATCTGAAATTTCTTTTTCTGCTTTCTTTACAGCTTCTAAGCTGTCTTCTTCAGGCATCTTGTAATTCTTCCAAAAAGATACAACTTCTTCATATCTTTCAACGATGTTTGTGTCATTTGGTGCAAATACCAACTGCCCCAGTTTTTCATGTGTGTGTTTGTCTATGATTGGCACTTCAATCTTTCCAGAATCAACCGAGATGCAAAGTTGATTGTTGTTTCTTTTTTTTGGTAACTTGTTGCTCATATTATTCCTCCTGTTAATAAAGCGTTACAGTACTTCTTTTCCTGTAGAAAGACTATGTGGGATTGTTCCGGCTGTGAATTCTGGATTGCCAGAAGCAAGCGAAGTAGCACTTACATATCCCTCTGTTCTCTTACCGTCAGAAGATACTTTAAACGGAATGTTTACGCCAGATGTATCTCCACCATAAGACTGAGGTTTTACCATAACCTCTTCGACATACGCAAGGTGGTTTTCTGCACTTGTATCTTCCACAAGGACTTCCAGCATAAGTGTTTTACAGTCCGCTCCTTTCAATCGTTTCATTGCAATATCCCTAATCTTCGGATACAGCTTTTTGTCCGGGTTTGCATAGTATGTATCTGCATCCATAGACGGTTCATATCCATTGTCTGTCGTTTTTGTCTGACCAAGAATGTTCTTCTTTGTCTCTGTATCCGGGTTCAGATCAACCGACATATCGTCGATGTCATCACCAAGGATTTCCCACGTAGCACTTGCTGGTGTCTGTTTGAAACTATAGTCCAGATAATGTGCGAGTGCTTCTCTGCTAAGATTTCCCATATTATAGTCCTTTCTACCGTTAACTTTTTACGGTCAGCGAACATCTCCAATTGATGTCCGGTTAATTAGTTCTTATGAATACATTTCTGTATTTAAGAGACATACTAATCACCCAGTCTTGCACATTGTTTTCGTAAGTCTTGTCAAGATATGATGGTGTGATTCTTGTAATCTCTTCTATTTTTCGTTCTTCTGTAAGTGTTGGGTAAGATGTAAGCCTATGCTTTTCGCCATCAATCACGACTGTTTGTCGTTCCAGCCATTTACCTACACTATCAAGAAATTCCTTGATATCCGCTTTCATATTCGGAGAATCACGGGATGTCCTGTACACGATATAAAATGGGTAGTTACAAAGCTGATTCACCTTACCTGTTACCGATTTTTTCTCCTGTGCAATCACCGCACCTGATACCGGATAGAATGCCATTCCGTCATCTTCTTTGAGTGTGGAGAATTTAAACACTTCTCCGGTTTCCAATCCAGGATACTGATTCAGCAAATCTTTAAGTGCATTTGTTACAATGTCGTATCCGTCAACATCGTATTTCACTATTTTTTTACTATCCACCGCCTGCACGTTTCTTCACTCCTTTTACCCATGTATCACCAAACTCATCTTTAGCAGAATCAAACCAATGGTCTGTTGCAAAAGGATTCGGCTCTTTCGAGAACTGAATATCACGGTCTGTCACGACCTTTTTTGCTTTTGGTCTCGCCCACGGTGAACCTGTTTCCTGGTCTACCATGACTTTTCCCATGTACAAAAATCTTGCGTAAGGGCCATATCCGGCATAAACCTTTCCACTACCTTTCAAAGCTTCGTTCTGCGTATTGGTTGTATCAATCAGCATCCCGTCTCTTTGTGGAATATACTTTTTTGTGCCTGTCCATACTTGTTCATCCAGCCAAAGTTGAGCATCTTGGAATTGCTTTTCGAATCGGTCAAGATTCACATTCACTTTGATGTCAGCTTCAACTATCGAGATGTTCGGAAAATGGAACATTCTGCTACGTGCCATTTACTTCCCCCCTATCTCAAAATGTGGGATAAGTGTGTATGTTCCGACATTGGTGATTAAGAATACATTGTCGTGATTTTTGTTCATATAATCATAAAAGCCACCGTCTCTCCGGCTCTGATAGTCTTCGTCTGCTATCATCTTTTCATCATATTCGCCCTCAATAAAAAAGTCACCGTTTGCAAATGTGACGGTATGTCCAAGCGTATCGTTAATTTGTTTCGCCCATTTTTTAGGCTCAAGATACTTTTTGCCAGCTACTACTTTTTCATCGGATGCCATGCGATACAGAACATGGAGCGTTGCCGTGTCAGCCGTATCAAGTCCTGTCTTTTCGATGTTTGCGGATTTATCAACAATGAGTTGAACACCTTTAATTACGGTCGGATACCAAAATATTTCATCTTTCTGATTCACGTATTTGTTAAATACCGTTATGGTTTTGTCATACATTGGTATCACCTCTCGTTAATAAAACTTCTTACCGCATTTTTCACACTTCCATATGTGCCTTGTTTCTTTTATCCCGTTTCCGATATCTTCCAAATATGTTCCGGCATGGATTTTCTTTTTGTGTTTGCAAAATAATCTTTTAATAATTCCCATTGTTCAAATCCCTCTATATAGCAAGTACACTCCGTTATCATCGGTAACGTTAAAAAGATAGCTAACCGCTGCTTCGAGAAGCAGTTTTTTCTCTTCTTGCACATTGGTAGCTGCTACGGTATACCGATTGCTCTGGCTGTTCCCGTTAGCGTAAGATATGCTTTCATTTCCAGAAGAAACAGAAGAGACGGTCTTATTTACGACCGTCCCATCTTCTCTCTGTATGGTTCCTATGGCATCCATAGAAGCTTTTTTAGATTGATCTATCTTATACATTTCATCAGCTACTGCACATACAGCTTTTTGAACTTTTGTTTCTGCTCGCTCATTTTCTGGAAGTCCATCGACAAGGCGATCCATAGTGTAGTTGTCTATGCAGTCACTAGCACGTTCAGCATATTCACGAAATTCGCTTTCTGGAATTGTTTTTCCAAAAAATTTTTTTGTATAAAACTTATAATCTGTGTACGCCATAGTGTTTCACCTAATTTTCCTGTTTACTAGAATTTGATCTGGCTTTAGTCTTTCCAACTGAAATTTCTTTATATTTTTGTGGATTGTTCTCCATCAACCGAGCACTCGTTTCGTTCTCGGTTGATAAGATTCTTCCTGTTTCCAAGTCTTCAAACTGTCTCATGCTTACTCACCTTTCTTGTTCTTGAAGATAAGGTCTGGCATTACAGATTTTGTTCCGTAATGGTAAAAGAGTTCGATGCCGTATGCTTCTGAAAGAGGAATCTTCTCAGCGCTGTATGGTGTGGATTTAACAGGCTGTGCGATAGCTCCATCCACCATCACGATCACATCAACGTCTGTCGGCATGTGCACACATGAGAATGTTTTTACGCCATGATAAGCGTAGAACTCTTCGTCAGCCACGCCAACACCTGGAACCGTAACCTTGTCAAGATATGTGCGGATTTTTCCGTAGAATTTAGGTGTACAGATCATGTTCATCATAGAACGAGGTACTCCGTCCACATATTCATTCTTGGTGGTTTCGCACTGCTGAATCATGGTTTCAGCCTGTTCCTCAATAGCTGTAATACCTGTCAGATCAACTTCTGTCGCATCTGCTCCGGCAACTTTGAAGAACTCAGTGTCGAGTTCTGCGATCATTCTAAGTGCATGGTTTGCTGTTCTTTTTGCGATAAGTCCCTCTACTCCGAGAAGAGATACGTCTTTCTGTTCAACCTCTTCTACGATTTCCTTATCTACATTAATCGGAATCGTAACCGGCTTTCCTTTTACTCCATCACCTTTAGCTGCACCTCTGGCAGTTCCATAATTCTTAGATGTCGCATTTGCGAATCTTTTCGCTTCTACGGTTCCGGCTGATGGATCACCGGAAAGTTCGGTATTCTTCATTTTTCCAGAAATAGTGTTCTTCTGGACGTTTTCAATGACCTTTCCGTACTCTTCTGCAAGAAGCATTTTTCCGGTTGGGTCAAGTAACATATTTAACGATGTAATTCTTGTTGTTTCTGCCATTTTTGTTCTCCTTTAATTCTTTAAGGTCAACGGCTATCTCCTATTGATAGTCGGTTCACAGTATGGTTTTACCAAACAGTTCCAGGAACAAACGGCTCTGCTTTCTGTTCACTTCCACCTTTTTCTGTAGGTGTAGTGAATACTGGTGGTGTCTTACCATCAGCCACGAAAGCATCTTTCTGAGATTCTTTCAATTCTTTCATGTAATCATCAAGACCAAGAATCTTTTCGCCCTCACGTTTCAGGCCTTTATCCTTAATCATGTTGATAATGCCAGTCTTGGCAAAATCAGAACTGAATTTTTCGCCCGCAAGAGCCTTTGTCAGAACGTCATTGAAGTCTCTTTCTTCAATCTTCTGGTTGTACTCTTTTTCACTGGCATCAAGCTTGTCTTTCCATTCTTTTTCTGCATTCTCAGCTTTCGTCTTCCACTCATCACGTTCTCTTGTGATCGCATCGAAGTCTTTTCCCTCGAACCCGTCCAAAGTCTCTTTCGCTGTTTCATACTGTGTTTTAAAGTTGTCACGTTCCTGTGTCAGAGTTTCTACTTTTCGTGTCTGCTTATCATAGTCAGATACACTCTTGTAATTCTCTTTCACTGCATCTTCGATTGTCTTTTTCTGCTCATCTGTAATTTCAAGACCAGCATCCTTGATAATCTGAATAATATTTTTCATGTTGCATATCCTCCTCAACGTCTCTTATTAACCGCTTCGTCTGCGGTAGGGATTCAGACAGATGAACCTCTGTCGGGGTAATCGGGATACACGGAATCGAACCGTGGACATAAGTCTTTTTTTCAAAGAGATGATTGTGACTTTTGTTCTACCATTGAACTATATCCCGTTAGTGGTTGGTGTAAGTGTTCCCTCTATACAGTTCCAACCACTGTTACGGCTATTTGACGGTCAATCTGCATATTGTTCCGTAACTAACTCTATACAGAAAAAGGATAGCCGGATATGAATCCATGCACCATACTGTGCACTATCCTTTGCGGGATGAAAATTTATCATTTTATATTTTTAGGAGGTAACATAAGATGACGGTTCCCTAAGTCCGCAACCTTAGGGGAAAGCCTAACGGGCGTTTGACTGCCCTTTAATCAGCATTCCGCTATTAGGCTTTATTGAAAGGAGGTGTATCAAGAAAAGAAAATGTCCTATGTGATTCACCATGTTTATTGTATAATGTAGAGGGCATAAACTTGTCCCCCGTGATAGAGTTTATCAGGAGTCATTAGGTGTTATTTAAAACCTTTTACATCTCTGCAAGCTTTTTAATTTGTCTCTGAATTTCTTTTCTTTCGTCAGCAAAATCTGAGTCCATCACCATAGAAGAAAGCATATCGTATACCTCTACCATGAGTCTTCCAACGCTTTCCATCAGTTTGTCTTTATGTGCCTGATCTCCGTTCTGTTGATACATCTCTTTCGCCATAATGTACTGGTCATATAGTGAATCAATGTTTTTGTCGTACTTTCCGTTACTGTACTTCTTGATAAGGTTTTCCGATGCATCCGCAATCATCCCCGGTACGCTTTCGCATTCCAAAGATTTCATATTACACAATGTAGATGTAATCATGTACATTGCCTGTAAGTTAGACATATTTAAGTCTTTCTTTGCAGATGCTTTCTCACGTTCAAGCTGTTCTTCCAAAATCTTTTTGATCTCGCTCATTTATTACACCTCGATTCCTTTCATTTTCTTTTTGTATTTGTCGTGAATCTCCGATTGAATTTCTGTGATGTATACCATGTCGTATCCGGTAGATATGAGGTCGTTAATCATACATTCTACAGTTTTTAATTCTTCGCTTACATCCTCTACCAAGCATTCCACGAACATAGCATCAGCCACATGACCGTTTTCTCTTAGCGTGTGTGCGTACTGTTCGTACGCTTCCTTTGTTTCAGATTCCCAATTGTGGTACTCAACAAATCCATCTTCTACGGCTTTCTGCTTTGTGCTTTTCCCAACGCTTAACCGTTTGGCCGTTCTCCACGCATCCGGGATAACATTCACTTTTCCATCAAATACATCATCAATAAGCTGATTGTGATGGTTTATAAAATATCGGCACACTTTCCTACGTTCCAAGCTTTCCGAAATGTGCTGGTACTCATGCATCCGCTTAAAGCCTTTTAAGCCAAGGAAATCGAAGTAGTCCGCAAACTGTCCGTGCATCATAACAGCTCCGATAAACCGTTCGTTGATTTCGGCAAAGATTTCTTTCGGAGTTTTGACATCTAGGTTGCTTTTAAAATCAATCATAGAAACTCACCCCTTTTCTATGAGAGCTTTTTAATGATGATATTCGCATCCTTAACCAATGTGTCAACGGTGCCAACGTTGCCAACCGATATAGTGACGCTACTTCCGGCCGGAACTGCAATCAATGTAGTTGCCCCGACATTCTGATACACATTTGCCGTTGCTACTGTATAGTCCATTTCCGTACCGGAAATCGGTTCTCCGTTCTGTTTGATAGATAACGCTACCGCTCCTATTGCAGATGCCGTAACGTTTCCGTTAAACTCAACTTCGACCGCCATTGGCAGATTTCCACGGTTTGTGATTTCAAAAAGTCCACTGCCGTTGTCATGTGCAAGCCACCCTGTGTTACAAGCACATCTACGGCTTTTCACTCTTGTTTCTGTAAATAATACATTCTGATTTGTTGCTACTGTCTGAGCATTTTTAGCAATAGAATTTAACATATTTTTTCTCCTTTCTTAAAAAAGAGAGCAAGCGCATGCCTACTCTCTTTGATGTTCGCAAGACTACTTTTTCGTAGATATGGATTCTTCCAACATGCTTATAATTTTGTTTTGGTTTTCAATTATTTTCAAAAAATACTTACTGTCTTGCTCATGCAAGTGTTTTTCGATGTCAGAGTTGCTCGCCTGTGATAGATCACTGTTAAAATTCGCTATCTGTAAAGCAACTCCGTACACTGTAAGAAAGTCAAGTAGTGATATATCGTTCACTTACATCACATTCCCACTTGCACAGCAACCATTACCAAATGCGTTATACGCAAAGTATGGACTGCAAGACATATAAGCCGGTTTTGGTGTCGGTCTCACTGCATCAATAATGTTATTGGTCTGTGATACCTGTGAGATCTGCCAATATGCTGTCTGCAAATCTCTGTCACGATCAGCGAGCTTGTCTCTCAAATTCTGAATCGTGTTATCCTGGATTAACTGGCGTGTAGCCTGTCCATCTGCTAAGATGCTTTCTTTGATATCACAGCAACACTGTGCCATCTGTGCCTGCATGTTCTGTGCCTGTAATGCTGCATCATATCTACTCTGTAAGATCTCTTTCTGTGTGTTGCAGCAACACTGAGACTGCTGAGCCTGTAAGTTCTGCAAGCCGAGCTGTGTGGTATAGCGGTTCTCTAATACGTCTCTCTGTGTCTCGCAAGCTGTGTTGGACACATTCTGATTTGTGTTAAAGATATCTCTTTTCACGAATTCGTCAGAGACAAAAGCGTCATGTGTTCCGTTGTTGTTTCCCCATCCGTTACCGCAAAACAGGAAAGCAAGAATGATAATCCAGAACCATCCACCGTCGCCCCACATGTTTCCATCGTTGTTTCTTGTGACTGCTGCTACATCGGCAGCACTAAGTGTGTTTAATCCCTCGTTCATGTTGGTTCTCCTTTTCTTTTATTTATCAAGACGTGTGCACTCCGTCCAGATATCACTTTATTTTATTAATAATATCGTTTGGATTCATGCCATTTTGCTGGCACATCTCCATAAATACATCTTTCGGGTTTCTTCCTTGGCACATATCCATAGCCTTTTTGATGTTCGGGTTGCTCTGCGCCATATTCTGCAACATTGCTCCTGGATTCTGTGTATTTTGCACCATCCCCATCATTTTTTGAATCATTCCGAATGGGCCGTTGCCACCCGGCATACCGCCCATCATTCCCATTAACGGATTACTCATGTGTCAGCTCCCCTTTCTGTTCTTCCGGCTGAGGTTTCAATGTATCCAGTAATTTGTTGAATTCTTCTCTTGTCACGTACTTAGCGTCCATGTTTTCCACTACAGGTTGTGGATTGTTCGCCTGTACCTCATGGAATTCAAAAGCTTTAAACGTAACACTTCCCACACCGTCAACGGATTTAACGTAGAAGTATGGCGCATTGTTATCCATCATCCAAGCCGTAGTTCCCGGCTGTACAATCTGATTCCTTGCCCCGTCAATTCCGGCTACCTGTATCCAGTTCACATTCGGCTGTGCCTGTGCCTTGTATTGCTGTTGAGCCTGTGATAAGTTGTCTATCCGTTGTCGTAATGCCATCTGGTCTTGCATATAAGCATCTTGTGGCATGTACGATGTATATGGCATATATGGATTCATACTCATACCTCCTGTAAATTAGTATTTCTTGTTCTCTATGCTTTTATTTTACGCATAAAAAAGAGACCTTAACAGTTCGTTAAAGTCTCTAAAAAGTATCACTTATTCTTCTGTATAACGGGTGTTCGTAATCTTTCCGTACACATCTTCGTACAACTCCTGTTTATCCCCGTTGTATGTGTACTCTGCATAGATTCCGTCACCACTGATGTCAGTTGAAGCAAGGCATTTATAGTTCTGTAAAGTTTTGCAACTCCATACAATAAATACATTGCTTAAGTCAATTGTTTGAACATCATTAGGTCCCTTGTGAGGTTTGTCGCTCTTGTTGTACCATTCAACAAGTTTCTTTTTACATACGCTCTGAAAGTGATTCATTCCTGTGATAATCATGATTAATCCTCCTATTCCACAAACATCCAATCTTCTGCAAGCATATCAGTCTGAGACGGTGTCCACGGCACTTTATTTTTAGGCGCATAAGGATTTTCTGTCTGTAATCCAGTAGTGTTGATATATATGAACGAATGCGTCATATAATTGAATGCTTCAATAGTTGTTCTTGCTGTAACTCTGTCGTATTCTTTCACTTCTTCACTCAGTTCAGAATACGGAATCATATCCGGGTGATCTGTAACTCCCTGTTTTTTCTTTTCTTCCCACCATGCGTTATGCACTGCTTCTGCAATAGTTTCAAGATTGACTTCTGGCGAATACATTTCCAGATAGATTCCTTTACCATTCCAACCTTTACGAGCCACTTTAAGCCCTCTTTTCAGATAACGGATAGCATCACCGAATCCAAATGTTGACTGACCACCGAGAATACCGCAATTTTCTTCATCAGCAACCATCCAATCGTCTCTCTGTGTGTGCATGAAAGTATATTCCACTCTCTGCGTTTCACGGATATCAAGAATTTCTCCCTGTCCTTTGTCGGAATCCTTTGGTCTGCAATGAATCATAATCGTCTGCTTATCATTATCCCAACACCAGTAACCATTCCATCCAGGCAATTTTACTTTCGCACCCTGTTTCATTAATTCAAACGCTTCTTTAAAAATCATAATTATTCCTCCACTAACTCAAATCTGTACTTCTGCTTCACATCCGGGTATTTCTTCCTGTCTACCTCGCTAACAAACATTCCGTAAGGTCTGCACCACACGCCATTAGAGCATTCATAAACTACCTTGAACTGTCCCGGCATTTCGCTATCCTGTGCAATATACAGGACTTTTACTGTCTCGCCCTTAAAGTGCCTGTACACCTGTCCGGGTTCAACTTTTCTATTGCTCACTGTCGGAGGTTCGTCATTGAAATACTTCTCGCATTCTGCCAAATCACAGTTCTCTCTCATGAGTGGATGCTTTTCATCCAGCTTCTTAATCTCTGCTTTCTGTACGTGAATGTGCTGTCCTACAAGTGGAAATCCACAGCCGTAAAGCATTTTCGCCTTAATGTGGTGTGGTTCAAGTCTGCCTGTCGGGTCTATGAGATATCCACTTATTTTAAAAATCTTAGGTATCATACAATCACCTCTCCAATCTTATAATTGTGTGAAATTCTTTTTCAGATAAGGCACTTTCAGTCACGAGCCAAAGGCTATCGTCAGCAATATTCCTAGAAGCATATACTTTAAATAAAAGTCCAGAAACAATAACATTTTGGCATTTATTTGTCATTGACAAACCATCAAGACTTTTTTTAGGGACAACAAACGACAGCATATATGTACTTTCTGCCCCGGTTAAGAGTTTTTGATAGTCCATGTGCTCAGAAATAATTGTTCCCCCGGTAGAATAAAATTTAATATTCCACCCGATACGGTTTTTTAGATCAATCATTTCATCTGCCGTAATGTTCGGCGTTTCATCGACTACCGTTTCCTCTGCCGGATACATTTCCCAATCTTCCGCAAGCATATCTTCTTGTGTTGGTGTCCAGTTTGGCTGAAAGCTTCCTTTTCGTGTGTAACTCATAATGCAGTCCGAAAAACATTCTTCTTCTGGTAGAATTGCAAGAAACGTATTCGTTGTTAAACCTTTGTTTTTTCCAATAAAAATAAACTGTTTTCTCCCATTAAAAAAGTTTTCTTTCCATACATTGCGTGTAACTTTCTTTCCGTTTTTCATGCATTTTATGGCTTCTCCGAAGTTCATGCCTATACCACCCTTTCAATCTTATCATTTACTCTTCTACTCAATCTCTTGACCGTAGACACACTCACATTCATTTCTTCCGCACAGTCCTCTAAAGGCATAGCTTTAGCACGGAGCCGGAACAGTTTCAATTCATCCGATGTAAAGTTGCATTCTAATTCAAAATAGTCAAGTTCTGGTCGTGTAAAAGAGTATATTTTCATAATTCCTTTGGTTTCTTGTCCGTCATAGCATTTACAAGCTCTTCCCGAGTTTTTTTTAAACCCTCAATGTTATTCCCTGTGATTTTGTTTTCGATCAAATTAAACATACTTCTCATTAATAGATTCATATCATCCCTCGTATTCCTTATGTTCTTATAATCGTTATCAAGTTTCTGATTAATCCCTGTGATAGATGTTTCAATATTCGTTATTCGCTTTTCAATCTGCTCTATACGGTTGTCCTGTTTTTCTTTTGGTGCTTTCCATGATTTGTACCACCCGGAAAGCACCGCAACAGCACCACCGATAACAGATATAGCACCGCATATAGCAAGTATCTGTGTTATTAGTTCCATATTCACTTTTCCTTTGATTTTATATATCTCTGTGCTGCTTTTGCCGACTTCACAGCTTGTGACCTATCCCACTGTGCTACCCGTAGCCGTTCCGAATATTCTTTAAGGTCATTTTCTTTACAGAACTCACGGTATTGCTTATTCTGCCGTCTGAGTACCGCTGACTTGCGGTCATACATCTGTTGCAACTCGAATTTAAGCTTATCATCTCCGCTTGCATCTATAGCAGTCTGCAAATTCTGAATCTCTCTCTTGCTGTTGCGAATGCGTCTTTCCATAAGCCGTTGCTTTTTCGCACGCTCTTCCGCTTTGATATTTTCTTCACTCGACAGGTTGATATCTGCATACGGATTGTTTTCACCGTCACCGGATCCGAAAGAGTGTCGACAGTTCACGCCGCACAGCCCCGTCACCGTTCCGTAGCCTGTTGCTGTTCGGAAGTCCGGGAACCTCTTGTCTTTACCTGTCCGAGAATAGAATTTTCCTTGCCACCAAAAGTGGTTCGTTGGATTGTTACCGCCATCACCAATTCGTGCGCCCACATGTGCAGATACTAGGATGGTGTCCCATTCCAATTCTTCCATTCGTTTTAGTGCGATTGCTCCGGCGCACTGGCTTATCCCTGTGCGGACAGTCATCATTGTGGCTGATTCTATGCTCATTTCTCTACCGGACGGATACGATACTTTAACACCTTGCTTTATCATCCTGTCAACAGCATTTCTGACGGCTTGTGTGTATGATACAGCACCGCTTGATGCCATGCGGTAAGCGGTGTCGACCTCTTTCAAAAACAACTTCTGTGCTTCATCTGCCGTTGTTCGTGTAAGGTTTCTCCATTCTCCACACGTAGCGTTATAATCTCTTTCCAGTATTCTGAGCAATGCAGGAGATTGCAATAAGGGCGTAGGTGATAGTCCTACCGCCCTATATATCGCATCGTCTCTCTCGATAGCTTTTATACCGGCTTCTTCAAATGCACTTTTCAGCTCGTTCTCTTGCTTCTTCGTTTTGTCAGCAATCTCTTTTTGTATGTCTTCCAGTAAGTATCCAGATTCTTGTAACACCTGTATCTGCCATCTGTCCGTAGCTGTAAGTAGATAATTTTCTCCACGGCCTATACGCACCATTATGCGCTCAACGATCATGTCCATGATGTTCTTGTGCATATCCGATGTTATCTTTTCCGCACCCTCAGTCACATGAAAGAGATATTCCGGCGTAAGCATTATTTGTCCTTTCTGTTTGAAATCTTCATTGCCAGAAGTAGAAAGACGCAGATTACAATAATATTAATCGTACTTGTTGCCATACTTATTCGTCCTTTCCAATCTGCTTAATAATCTGATTAACGTATGTACTAAGTCCGGCTACCATGATACCTTGTACTACAGACGTGAACAGTGCCATAAAAACATTTTTCATGCTGTCCAAATCGCAAGTTGCCGTTACATACATTCCGCAAATAATAATTCCAATACCTCCGAGAGAAAGTGGAATGTCTTTATCCTTAATCCTATGTGAGCCTTTCATCCATTTTCCAAGAAAATACAAGGCAAAAGAAACCACCATTAACTCCGGCTTTACATAACTAATAATCTGTTCCATTTTTTAGTCCTCCTTTACAGACATTATCATTTATCTTTCGGATTGGCGTGTCCCCTTATACCTCTTCCCATCCATACACACCCGGTTCCCAGACATTCCCGTCTGCCGTGCTAATCCATGTCTTGCCATTGTGTGTTACCTTGTCTCCTTTGGCGTAAGGGTTGGTGCTGTCTGGCTGTTCCCACTCCGGGATAACATTTTCATCCGGTATAAGCGCCTTGGCAAACAGAGACGGTGCATCCGGTGGCGTCCATGTATCTTGGCTTGTATGGGCTTGTAATACCTTGTATATAGTACCATTGTATTCCAACCGCTTGTCAGCTACATATTCCTTGCCAGACTGCCATTTCTCCACAAAGTCTGGATATTCAAGAATCTGTTCATCGGTCATGTTGGCTGTCTGGTTTTCCAACAGTTTCCGCAACTGTTCTGCTTGTTCCCTCGTCACTGTACCACCCCCATAATTATATTAAGTGCTTCATCTGCGCTCAGCTCCGGCTCTGGATAGACTGGATCGTCTACCAGCGTCCACGTCTGAACTATCTTGTCTCCCTCTTCCCATCCAGATTCGTAGTGCTGTCCGCTTGGTGCATCTGTCGGCATATCTGTGTACACCACAGGCTTGTAGCCCAACTCTTCCAGTTCTTCCGGGAGCGGATTGTTGATTGTCTTGCCATCAAGTGTTATCGTCTTCGGCGCACTGTGCAAGAATCCATTACTTAGTTTTGCGTGCATTTAATCACCTCGCTTTCTTTATTTTTATGTAATCACCATCAAAACAGGCAACACCAATGTCACCATGAGAAAACTTATTATTATAACCACATCCGACATACAGTGTCCCGTCTGATGGAATAACAATCTCAATGCTTCCAGATTCTGCAATCTGATTTGGAACATAGGTCAAGTACGCTCCACCACATCTACGCATATCATAGATGTATTTATTCTGTGTTCTAACATTGCTCCATTCGATATAATACTTTTCTCCTTGCTTCACGTCGAATACGATAGCCGGGCACCGCTTGCCGTACCACCCTCCACTATTAGTTAAGTAAGCTTCATAGAGCCATTCGCTTGTTTCTTCTTGTGTATTAAGCAACCTACGCCTTAAGCTGTGCTGTCTGTCTGTCTGTCTGTCTGTCTGTCTGTCTGTCTGT
>UMII01071358.1_pt1 | contig 70069 bp, 60 predicted proteins | sample 1965731 | NCBI WGS metagenome assembly UMII01 (sample SAMEA4836118, study PRJEB28245) | human gut metagenome | biome: gut microbiome; material: fecal sample | place: Denmark | collected 2008
TAAATCTCTTACCCATAGCTATATCTACGATTTTACTATTTACAATTTACACTTTGAGGGGTATCCCCGTTTTTAAGGGTGCAAATTTACAAAAACATTTGTTTAGTTGAGCAAAAAGCAAAGACTTTTAATCGGAATCCTATAAAGTTAACGATTTAAACTGCCTGTGACCTAAACAAAACAGACCTATCCTTGTTCTACTGAAAAACCTAAAAGCACTTATCTTATGAATTACGGTATTAGTATTTTATTCAGAGCAATCCCTTTGGTGATGGCACTCTTTTGCTTCGGATACGGAGCATTCATTTACGGTTACGGAGATGCAGGAGGTCGCGTTGTGGCAGGCCCCGTCGTTTTTTCACTAGGCATGATATGTATTGCGCTGTTCTGTACGGCGGCTACCATTATCCGGCAAATCATACATACTTATAACCGAGCCGCAAAATATGGATTGCCGATCCTTGGTTATCTGGCAGCTATTGCGACAATCATCACAGGAATATGCATCTTCAGTGGAGCTGATTCTACTTCAGCATTCGTTGCCGGTCATGTAATAACCGGTGTCGGATTTATTACAGGCTGCGTAGCCACTGCCGCCACCTCTTCCACCCGCTTTTCTTTTATTCCCGGAAACTCTAAAAGCACAGGGCATGAAGTTCCGAAAGGAGCTTTTTCCTTGGGTGAAGAACGTACGATGGAAGCCGTTGTAATCACCATATCTTTGGTTGCATGGATATGGGCATTTGTTTTATTAGCCAACAGCCACGTTCATCCGGCTTACTTTGTGGCAGGCCATGTAATGGTAGGCCTTGCATGTATTTGTACCAGCCTGATTGCGTTAGTAGCTACTATAGCCCGACAGATACGTAATGTATATTCGGAAAAAGAACGTTCACAATGGCCGAAGTTAGTGTTACTGATGGGATCTCTTTCCTTCATTTGGGGGCTTTTTGTAATTTTCGCGGACTCAGGAAGTACAAACGGTACTACAGGCTATATCATGCTTGGGCTTGGTTTAGTATGTTACAGTATCTCCAGTAAAGTAATCCTCCTGGCAAAAATATGGAGACATGAATTCAAATTAGCCAACCGCATTCCTTTGATTCCGGTACTGACTGCATTGGCTTGCTTATTCTTGGCTGCATTTGTATTTGAACTTGCCACAGTACATTCGGATTATTTCATTCCCGCCCGCGTCTTATCAGGACTGGGAGCTATCTGTTTTACCTTATTCTCCATCGTCAGTATCCTCGAAAGCGGTACTTCCGGGAAGGGGTAAAACGGGAATAAATCAAAACTCTTTTGCCACAGATTACACGAACCTTCACAGATTGAAGATTAAAGGATTCATTCTTAATAGAAATAATCCAATAGGAATAATCTGTGCCAATCCGTGTAATCTGTGGTGAATTTTGAGCCACTGTCTTATTTTTTTAGTCTTACTTCATAAACATCACTTCTGCGATCTTTCAGATTACGTACGCTACCATAAGTATGCAGTTCATTCAATAAATCCAGATCCACATCCGAAACAAGAATCATCTCGGTATTAGGAGTCGCTTCCGCTCTCTTTCCGTCAGTCGGGAAAGCAAAGTCGCAGGGAGTGAAGACACCGGACTGGGCATATTGAATATCCATATTATGTACACGAGGAAGATTCCCCACACTTCCCGCAATAACTACAAAACATTCATTTTCAATAGCGCGTGCCTGCGCACATACCCGGACACGGGAATAAGCATTCTGCGTATCGGTCAGGAAAGGCACAAATAATATCTGCATCCCTTGATCCGCCATCAAACGGGATAGCTCGGGAAACTCTACATCATAACAAATTAAAACTCCGATTTTAGCGCAATCGGTATCAAATGTCTGCAACAACTTACCGCCACTCAACCCCCAACTCTTGATTTCATCCGGAGTGACATGCATTTTTTCATACATTTCGTATGTACCGTCCCGACGACAAAGGAATCCTACATTGTATAAAAGTCCGTCTTCTTTGACATACGGCATACTTCCGGTAATAATATTGATATTATAACTGATTGCCAGATTGATAAATCTGTCGCGAATTTCCTCTGTGTACTTCGCAAGCCCACGAATGGCCTGAGATTCTCCTTTATCATTATACTTCGACATCAAAGGAGCATTGAAATACTCCGGGAAAAGGACAAAATCACTTTTATAATCCGATACTGCGTCCACGAAAAACTCTACTTGCTCAAACAAATCATCCAATGTCTTATAACTACGCATCTGCCACTGCACCAAGCCTACACGGACTGTTGTTTTCGGATTAATATATTCCTGCGTAGGTGGCTGATAATAAATATTATCCCATTGCAACAAACAAGCATAATGTTTCGATTCTTCGTCATTAGGAAGATAATTGGTCATAACTTTACGGACATGAAAATCATTTGACAACTGGAAAGTTAGAACCGGATCATAGATTTCGCGCTGACGCACACGTTCGATGTATTCTTTCGGACGCATCTTATCAGCATATTTATGATAATTGGGGATACGTCCACCAAACATAATAGCTTTCAGATTCAATGTTTCGCAAAGTTCTTTACGGTATTCATACATACGACGTGCCAGACGCAAACCACGATAACCCGGATGAATAAACACTTCAATGCCGTAGAGGATATTTCCTTTAGGATTATGCGTGTTGAATGTTTCCTTGCCTGTCACTTGCGCATACGTATGGTCATTCTTCACTTTATCATAATCGACAATAATAGACAGGGCACAACCCACAATTTTATCATCGACAACCGTAACAATCTGTCCTTCCGGGAAAATATTGATTAATTTCTGAATTTGGGCGTGAGTCCAAAATACATCGCTACCATCTGAATAAACGCGGGTAAACGATTGAGATAACTGTGCATAATCTTCTATCTGAAGATTGCGTATCTGCACTTTATTAATTTTTATCGGATGTTGTTCCATAACAATACGTGTTTTTATAAAAGATAGTGCAAAGGTATAGCTATTTATAGAAAAGATACAGTTCAAAGCTAGAAAAAAGAAAAAGCACCGCTTTAAGAGAGGGAAAGCACCGCTTTAACTAAGCTAAAGCAGTGCTTTAGCTATGGAAAATGAATGCTTTTATTTAAGTCTACATAACACATTGCAGATCTGTTTATTGCATATACAAACAATTATGACACCATACCATTGATTGGCACGATGTCATAATCTCAATAGAGTCATGTTAAGAGAGCAAAGTCATAATGACACGATGAAATTACACTAACCTATTTATTTTTCTTCCAAAGTTTGCTCATATCTTCCAGCGTCTTCCCTTTTGTTTCGGGTACCCAACGCCAAACGAAGATAGCAGCAGCCGCACAAATAATGCCGTATAAACTATATGCAAACATTGGGCTGAAATCGTACAATGCCGGGAAAGTAGAAGATACAATATAGTTAAATATCCATTGGAAAGCCACAGCAATTGCCACCGCTTTACCTCGGATGGTGTTCGGGAAGATCTCCGCGATCAATACCCAGCAAATCGGTCCCCAGGACATCATGAAGAATGCTGCATACACAATCACTGAAAGCACCGGAAGGATCCCCTTTATTGCCATACTGTCACACATCGCCACTGCAAATGCACCAACAGCCATACCGATAGAACCGATTATCAACAATGGTTTACGTCCGAAGCGGTCTACAGTGAAGATAGCAACCAGTGTAAAGACAATGTTTACAATACCCATAATAACCGTTTGCATCATACCGCCGCCTTCCGCACCTGCATTTTCAAAAATACGAGGAGCATAATATAGCACGGCATTAATACCGATAGCTTGCTGGAATACAGATAGCAGAATACCGATCACAATTACCGCCACTCCATAAGTAAATATCTTCTCTGTCTTTTCGTGAGCGGTAGCTTTAATATCATTAAGGATTTCCTGTGCTTTTGTCTTACCATTGATCTTTTCCAAAATTGAGTAGGCCTTTCCATCCTGCTGTATCAAAACAAGATAGCGAGGTGTTTTCGGAACAAAGAACAATAACAGTCCAAAGAAAGCGGCAGGGAAAGCCTCCGAACCGAACATATAGCGCCATCCTTCATAAACAGTCCACATATCAGATTCAGAACTGACAGACAGCACACCGGCTGCATCTTTCAAAATAACAGGATTCTGATGGTCACCCATAATCAGGTAATTCACAAAGTACACTACCAGCATACCGAAGATGATGGCAAACTGGTTACACGATACAAGCGTTCCACGAATATTGGAAGGGGCTATTTCAGCAATATACATCGGGCAGACTGCAGAAGCCAGTCCTACTCCGATACCACCTAAAACACGATACAAATTAAAAGCAATCAGCAAATCCATGTTCGGCTTTCCATATTCGAAGAATAAGAATTCCGGATAATAGGAACCTAATGCTGAAAGGAAAAAGAGTATGGCAGCAAGCCTTAAGGAGTTACGACGTCCCAAACGGGAAGCAAATATACCGGAAATCGCGCCCCCAAGTACACAGCCAATTAATGCACTGGAAGAAGTGATTCCATGCATTACTTTATTGTATTGAAAATCAGAGGCTGAAAGAAAAAAAGCTTCCAAGCCTTTCTCTGCACCGGAAATAACTGCCGTGTCATAGCCGAAAAGCAGTCCGCCCAAGATAGCGACAGAGGTTATCGAATACAGGTAGAGTTTACTACCCTCGTTCGTTGTATTAATCATGGTGATAAGTAGTGTTGTAGTAGTTAGATATATCACCACAGATTACGCAGATGAACACAGATAAATTCAAAAGAGAGAAGAAAAAATCTGTGAAATACACGTAATCTGTGGTGGGTTAATTAGCAATACATATTCAAGATTGCTTCATAAAGTTCTTGTTTGCCACTAGTCTGTTTCGGTTCACCATTTGCTTTAGCATAAGCAACCACGTCTTCCAACGTTAATTTGCCATCTTCAAATTCCTTACCTTTACCAGCATCGAATGAAGCGTAACGGTCAGCCAACATTTTCTTATACGGAGATTCGTTCAACAGAGCTGCTGCGCTTTCCAATGCACGAGCCATAGCATCCATACCTGCGATGTGAGCAATGAAGATATCTTCCAGGTCAGTAGAGTTACGACGAGTTTTAGCGTCGAAGTTTGTTCCACCGTTACCCAAGCCACCATTACGGATAATTTGCATCATGGCCTGTGTCAGTTCGTAGTTGTCAATCGGGAATTGGTCTGTATCCCAACCATTCTGATAATCACCACGATTAGCGTCGATAGAACCCAACATACCGTTGTCTACTGCCACTGCCAATTCGTGTTCAAAAGTATGACCGGCCAAAGTTGCATGGTTTACTTCAATATTCACTTTGAAATCTTTGTCGAGGCCATGAGCTTTCAAGAAGCCGATTACAGTTTCCGTATCTACATCATATTGGTGTTTAGTGGGCTCCATCGGTTTCGGTTCGATCAGGAAAGTACCTTTGAAACCACGGGCACGAGCATAGTCACGAGCGATAGTCAACATCTGTGCCAAGTGTTCTTTTTCACGTTTCTGATCTGTGTTCAGAAGAGACATATAGCCTTCACGACCACCCCAGAATACATAGTTCTGACCACCCAATTCGATAGTTGCGTCGATTGCATTCTTGATCTGAACAGCAGCACGAGCTACTACGTCAAAATCAGGATTAGTAGCAGCACCGTTCATATAACGTGCATGACCAAATACATTGGCAGTACCCCACAACAGTTTGATGCCTGTTTCAGCTTGTTTTTGTTTTGCATAAGCTACAATTTCTTTCAGATTGGCCTCATATTCTTCAATGCTTGCACCTTCAGAAACCAAATCCACATCGTGGAAACAGTAGTATTCGATACCGATTTTCTGCATGAATTCGAAACCTGCATCCATTTTATCTTTTGCAGCTTGAACAGCGTCTGCGTTACCGTTCCAAGGGAATTGTTTTGTTCCGCCACCGAACTGGTCACCGCCTTCAGCACACAATGTATGCCACCATGCCATAGAGAATTTCAACCAGTCTTTCATCTTCTTTCCATTGATTACTTTCTCTGCATCATAATAGCGGAATGCCATCGGATTTTTGCTATCCTTACCTTCAAACTTAATCTTTTCAATTCCAGGGAAAAACTCTTTTGTTGCCATAATTAATAATGTTTTTAGTGTGAGAATGCACCAATATGAACAGCACATTACTCACGATGTTATACTTAGATTATTTACTCATTGATTTTTCTAAAAGATACTTCCATTTAGCATACGCGTCCGCATATTCCTGGCGTTTAGCCATATTAGGCTCAATCACATCCAATTTGTCAAGCGTAGCAAATGCCTCATTATTATCTTTATAGATACCTGCACCAATACCTGCACCTTTCGCAGCACCTACCGAACCATCTGTATCGTAAAGCTCAATGGTGGCTCCGGTCACTCCAGCCAACGTATCACGGAAGATAGAACTCAAGAACATATTGGCGTGTCCGGCATGAATCATCTTCACAGGAATCCCCATCTGCTCCATTATATCAATGCCATACTTGAAGGAGAACACAATCCCCTCTTGAGCTGCACGAATAATGTGATGTTTGCCATGTGCGTTGAAATCCAGTCCGCGAATACTACATCCGATTTCTTTATTGTTCAGCATACGCTCGGCGCCGTTGCCAAAAGGTAGAATACTGATTCCCGCGCTGCCGATAGGAGCTTTAGAAGCCAACACATTCATTTCATTATAAGATATTCCTTCGGGAGCTATATTTCGTTTTACCCATGAATTAAGAATACCTGTTCCGTTGATGCATAGCAATACTCCCAAACGTGTTTGGTCTATTGCATGATTGACATGAGCAAAGGTATTGACGCGCGATTGCGGATCATAATTTACTTCACCGTTCACTCCGTAAACCACTCCCGACGTTCCCGCCGTAGAAGCTATCTCTCCCGGATTGAATACATTTAAAGAAAGAGCGTTATTAGGTTGGTCACCGGCGCGGTAAGTAATCGGTGTTCCTTCTTTCAAACCCAACTCCTTAGCTGCTATCACATTGACACGTCCCTGCTCTGCAAAGGTCAGTTTAATATCTGCAATCAAAGAAGAGTCGAATCCGTAATAATCCATTAGGAAGTCAGCCACCCGGTTGTTCTTGAAATCCCAAAACATACCTTCCGAAAGTCCGGAAACGGTTGTGCAAAGCTCTCCACTCAACTTCATGGCAATATAATCACCCGGCAGCATTATCTTGTAAATCTGCTCATAGATGGCAGGCTCGTTTTCTTTAATCCATGCCAACTTGGAAGCTGTAAAGTTTCCCGGCGAGTTCAACAAATGAGAAAGACATCTCTCCTCTCCGATCGTTTCAAACGCTTTCTGTCCGTATGGCACAGCACGGGAATCACACCAAATAATAGCGGGACGCAACACATGCTGATCCTTATCAACGCATACCAATCCATGCATCTGATACGAGATGCCGATAGCTTTAATTTCAGCAGCACTCACTCCGGATTCGGTCATAATAGCTTGTGTAGCCAACTTTAAATTTCCCCACCAACTCTCCGGGTCTTGTTCCGCCCATCCGGGATTTACTGCGATAATGTCCGCCTCTGTTTTCGGAAAGAATGCCGATGATACACATTTGCCTGTTTCAGCATTTACCAAACTCGCTTTTACGGACGAGCTACCTATGTCATAACCTAATAGAAACATAATTTTATTTACGATTAAACGATTTACGATTTAACGCTCAATGCCCGACAATTAATACTATAACATTCAACGCCTAATACTTAATATTATACCTAATACTTGAATAAAGTCTTACCGTCTTACTTTATTATATATCTTCTTGTCAAATTTATAATAACGTGCAGCCCGGTGAGCCACGCCTTGTTGCTTTTCTTCCAAAGGAACTACATATTCCATCATGGCTATTTTTTTATGGAAGTTACGTACATCCACAGTTTTGTCATATACCAACTCAAAAAGAATTCTCAATTGTGCAGCTGTAAATTTACGCGGAAGCAGTTCGAACAACATGGAAGGATTAAATTCTACGAACTGACGAATATAAGTCATTGCTTCCTTAATAATCAGATTATGATCAAAAGCTAATGTTTTCACATCTTTCAAAGCAATCCAACAAGCCTGGTGATCATCCAGGTTCTTGTCCAATGTACGGTCTATCTTGACCATAGACAGATAAGCTATAGTCACAATACGCTCTACCCTCGATTGCATAGCCCGTTCCAACCAGCGCACATCTTTGGGGTTACTGGTTCTGTTTTTAGAGCCGAATGCCTTAAACTGCATCAGATTTACATTTTTAAGTCCTGTCAATTCGTACAAGACACGTTGTGCAGCTTCGTCCAGATCTTCATCCATATATATAAGACTTCCGGGAAGTTTCATATCGTGATATACTTCACCATTATCTTCACCCGCACGTTTCACAAGCAACACTTTCAGTTGTTCTCCGTCAAAACCAATCACAACACAATCCACTGATATATGATTGTTGGCCAAAGGGGTATTTTTCTGTATATTATGCATATATATTTCTTTAAGACGATGCAAATATAGAAGAGAAATGCAGTCCCAACAAAAATAACAGATATGCTATAAAACATTGTTTTTCATATATATACATATCATATACCATACAATATGTACAGTTGGCGTTATCTTACAATTTACAATATGTATTTTAGCTATTCGTAGGAGGAGTAATTGTATAAAGTACGAAAACTATATTCGCACTTTATTATCAGCACTTTTCGCATTTGTACCGATAGATTAAAATACCGGTACTTATTGTATTTTAAACGATATGTCCTTTTGTACCTTATCGTTTTTTATCCTATCTTTGCAACCTAAATATTAAAAAAACTAAAATGAAACATCATCCTGTCATTTTATCCATTGCCGGTTCCGATTGTTCGGGAGGTGCAGGTATTCAAGCGGATATAAAAGCAATCTCAGCATTAGGAGGATATGCGGCTTCGGCCATTACCGCAATTACCGTACAGAATACATTAGGAGTGCACACTGTACAGGCTATGTCCCCCGAAATCGTTCGCGGACAAATAGAAGCTGTTATGGAGGATCTCCAACCTGTTGCGCTAAAAATAGGTATGATAAATGACATTCAGATCGTCCGTGTCATTTCTGACTGTATCCGAAAATATACTCCGCAATATATCGTTTACGATCCTGTGATGGTATCCACCAGTCGACAAAAACTAATGACGGACGAGGCCATAGAAGAAATAAAGAAAGAACTGTTACCGCTCGTCACTTTAGCTACTCCAAATCTTGACGAAACAGCCGTACTTATCGGTAACCCCATCCATAACATTCAGGAAATGCAGGAAGCCGCCAAACTACTGACGGAACATTATCATATCAGTATATTAGTAAAAGGCGGACATCTGGAAGGTGATCTAATGTCCGACTTCCTATATACCTCCGAATCTGCTTCCTATATATATAAGGAGAAAAAAATAGAAAGTAATAATCTGCACGGAACAGGGTGTACCCTCTCTTCCGCAATTGCCACTTATCTGGCAAAAGGGTATCCCTTACACGAATCTATCCGCCACGCCAAAGCCTATATTACCCAAGCCATTCTTGCCGGAAAAGAGTTACACATCGGTCATGGCAACGGTCCGTTATGGCATTTTCCGGACTCCGTTGCACAAATGTGTACAATTTGTGCGGTTGTATCATAAAATTCCGTAACTTTGCACCCGCAATTAAAAACCAATTAAATAATAAAAATATGAAAGCATTTGTATTTCCCGGTCAAGGCGCTCAATTCGTAGGAATGGGTAAGGACCTGTATGAAAACTCAGCTTTAGCAAAAGAATTGTTTGAAAAAGCAAATGATATCCTCGGATATCGCATTACAGATATCATGTTCAACGGCACAGACGAAGACCTCCGCCAGACAAAAGTTACTCAACCTGCCGTATTCCTCCACTCTGTCATATCCGCTCTTTGCATGGGCGATGACTTCAAACCGGAAATGACAGCTGGTCACTCACTTGGTGAATTCTCAGCTTTGGTAGCTGCCGGTGCTCTGACTTTTGAAGATGGACTTAAATTGGTTTATGCACGTGCAATGGCTATGCAAAAAGCCTGTGAGGCTACTCCGTCCACTATGGCCGCTATCATCGCACTGTCGGATGAAAAAGTAGAAGAAATCTGCGCATCTGTAAATGCAGAAGGCGAAGTTTGTGTACCTGCCAACTATAATTGTCCGGGACAAATCGTTATCTCCGGGTCTATTCCGGGTATCGAAAAGGCTTGTGAACTGATGAAAACTGCCGGAGCCAAACGCGCTCTTCCATTGAAAGTAGGTGGTGCCTTTCATTCTCCGTTAATGGATCCTGCTAAAATAGAATTGGAAGCTGCCATTAAAGCTACGGAAGTTCACACTCCTAAATGTCCGGTATACCAAAATGTAGATGCACTTCCCCACACTGATCCTGCAGAAATCAAAAAGAATCTGGTTGCACAGCTGACTGCTTCTGTACGCTGGACTCAATCAGTTAAAAATATGATAGCTGACGGTGCTACGGATTTCACTGAATGTGGACCGGGTGCAGTACTTCAAGGATTGATTAAGAAAATCGATAGTTCAGTGAGTGCTCACGGTATCGCATAAACAGAAACAACATAATAAGAAAGGCGTGTCGGTTATCACCAACACGCCTTTCTTTATTTTTCGGCTGTATATCCAGTCTTAGTTTCTTGGTAAAGCTTCTTTCACTACCATTGAACGACCTACATATTCTGCACCGTTCAATTGCTTGATAGCGTTGTTAGCTTCTGTATCATCCGGCATTTCGATAAACGCAAAGCCTTTTGATCTTCTAGTTTCACGGTCTGTGATTAACTTTACTGAAGCAACTGTTCCATACTCTTCCATTACATTTCTCAGGTCTGATTCCTTAACATTATAGCTAAGATTTCCAATGTACAAATTCATAAAAATACAAATATAAAAAATTAATAATTCAATAAGAAAGTTTTGGGAAGAGCTAAATTAGAGATGGATATGCTCAAATAAATGAGAAGATTCATGTAAAATAATCAAATCGCAATAAACCTCTTTATTGTTGTTGATGCAAAGAAAAGCATTATTTAGGGATATCGCACTATGTTAGCCCCTTTTTCTTCTCATAAAACATCTTTTTTATGAAAATAGGCCAATACTTAACGTTCAATACCCCTAAAAAAAGCCTTATACCTTTATAATCTCACTATCCGCAATGAAAATACTTATGTACCAAATCTAACATTTCCTGTGGTTTTCCTTCCAAATCCGCACGTAATGTCTTGTCGCCATAACTGCGAAGCTTACGGATGATACCATCAATCATTGCCGGACTGAATACATTATATTGTTCAAAAATGGCTCTTTGTTGTTGCAGGCAATCGGCAGAAGCCTCACAGCTATCCGGCAGTTGCGCTAATGATTTCAGCTTATCTTCATTCTCTTTCTGATGGATATTCACATTTACATACGTTTTTTGGGCAATCTCCAATGCGTTTCCGATTTCAAACCCATGACGGCAGGCAACGGCCAAGCCTGCCAACAGTTGATATAGATCCGCCGATCCGTCCGGAGAACGCATTTCTACCGTCTGCTTCTGGCTAGTGTCGAAATGACTTTCAGCTTCTAACGGGTTTGCCAATGTACACATATCTGTTTTTGCAGCCCACCCTAGAGGTACACGCACTAATACAGAACGGTTGCGATCTCCCCAACAAACATTGGTAGGTGCTTCCTGATGAGGAACAAGACGGAAATACGAAGTTGGATTGGTGTTTCCGAAAGCAGTGATTGAAGGAGCAAGCACCATCATTCCTGCAATTGCCTTGCGTGCCGTTTCCGACAAAACGCCATCTGCCAGCATTTGGTTTTTTCCGTCCTTCATTATACGCATATGGATATGTAACCCCGAACCGGCTTTTCCTGCCGTAATTTTAGGAGCGAATGTTACATTATATCCATACTTATATCCTAAATTGCGGATCACCCATTTAGCTATCATCAATTGGTCTGCCGCCTGTGATACGGGAACAGGCAAGAATTCTATTTCATTTTGTTCATAAATATAGCCATCCAAAGTAAAGTTACCCACTTCGGAATGTCCGTACTTTATTTGCCCGCCTGTCTGTGCGATATAAGACATACATTGGGTACGGAACTCATTAAATTTCGCATAAGGGCCTGATTCATGATAACCGCGCTGATCGGTCGCTTGAAACATACCCGTATCCGGTGCTATTACATAATATTCAAGTTCGCCCATAGCTTGAAATTCCATTCCGGTGACTTCCGTAAAGGTCTTACTTGCTTTGTACAGGGTATGTTCCGGCGCACTTTCAAGCGGTTCTCCATCTTTATTAAAGAAAGAACAAAGCATGGACAAAGTCGGTATTTCTGCAAACGGATCAACAAATGCTGTGCAAAAACGAGGAATCACGTAAAGGTCACTACTGCCCGCCTCTATAAAAGAGAAAAGACTGGAACCGTCTACCCGTTCTCCACAAGTGAGAATAGCTTCCAGATAAGCTTGATTATTAATAACAAAGTTCAGTGTTTTCAAACGACCGTCTCCCGCCGGATACATAAAATTGACCATGCGGATATCTTTTTCTCGAATAAATGAAATAATATCGGCTTTAGTAAATTCAGAAGTCGGCTTCTGGAAGAATGCCACCAATTGGTTTGCATTCATTGATAATTCTTGATTCATAATCGGTTGTTTTTCGTTGTTATATGATTAAAACGGTTTGCTGAATGCCAAAGATAAGGAAAAATTCACTAAATTCGTGCCGAACTAACGAAAAAGTAACTCATGGAGGTATTTACAAACAGCTGGAATAGTCGGAAATATCAGATTGGCTATGCTCTAAGCGGAGGATTTATTAAAGGATTTGCCCATTTGGGAGTAATGCAGGCTCTTTTGGAGCATGATGTCAAACCGGATATTATCTCCGGAGTAAGTGCCGGAGCACTCGCAGGAGTATTCTACGCGGATGGTAATGAACCTCATAAAGTTCTCGATTATTTCTCCGGACATAAATTTCAGGACTTAACAAAATTGGTTATTCCCAAGAAAGGGCTATTCGACCTTTGTGAGTTTATTGATTTTCTCCGAACAAACTTAAAGGCTAAGAATCTGGAGGATTTACAAATCCCTTTGATTATCACCGCAACCGATCTCGACCACGGACGTATGGTTCATTTCCATCGTGGCACCATAGCGGAGCGGGTAGCCGCTTCCTGCTGCATGCCTGTCATGTTCGCTCCTGTCAACATAGAAGGCACTAATTATGTAGATGGCGGGCTGATGATGAATCTTCCGGTTTCTACTCTTCGCAGGATTTGTGATAAAGTAGTGGCTATCAATGTAAGTCCTATCATGGCACAAGATTATAAAATGAATATTGTAAGTATCGCTATGCGTTCATTCCATTTTATGTTCCGTGCAAATACTTTTCCCGAAAGAGAAAAATGCGATTTATTGATCGAGCCTTATAATTTATACGGATACAGCAATACGGAACTAGAAAAAGCAGAAGAAATCTTTGAACAAGGATATAGTACTGCCAACGAGGTACTCAACCAATTATTGGAAGAAAAAGGGAATATATGGAGATAATCCATATTTTTCCTCCAAATAACAATAAATATAAAAATCTACTCGATATGAATGACGAAAAGAAAATAATTATCTATCAAGTGTTCACACGCCTGTTTGGAAATAATAACAATCACTGTGTTTACAATGGGGATATCAGTACCAACGGTTGTGGAAAAATGGCGGATTTCACACTGAAAGCACTAGGAGAAATAAAAAAACTAGGTAGCACACATATATGGTATACAGGCATTATCGAACATGCCACACAAACAGATTATCGCCGTTACAACATCGCGCCTGACCACCCTGCCGTTGTGAAAGGCAAGGCCGGATCACCCTATGCTATCAAAGATTATTACGATGTTGACCCCGACTTGGCAAATGATGTGCCGGGACGCATGAAAGAATTTGAGAATCTGGTGAACCGTACTCATCGTGCAGGGCTAAAAGTGATTATAGACTTTGTGCCCAACCACGTAGCCCGTCAATACCATTCGGATGCACAGCCCGACGGAACGACAGAGCTAGGAGCCAACGATGATTCAAGTTTGGCTTTCAGTCCGTACAACAATTTTTATTATATTCCTCAGGCTGAACTTCGCGCTCAGTTTGACATGAAAAACGGCGCTGCAGAGCCTTACCATGAATTTCCGGCCAAAGCAACCGGAAATAATCGTTTTGACGCTACTCCTAATATCAATGACTGGTATGAGACAATTAAACTGAATTACGGAGTGGATTATCAAAACGGTGGTACCTGTCATTTCTCCCCGACTCCGGATACATGGATAAAGATGCTGGATATACTTCTTTTTTGGGCATCAAAAAACATTGATGGCTTCCGTTGCGATATGGCGGAAATGGTCCCCGTAGAGTTTTGGGAATGGGCTATTCCACAAGTGAAAGAAGCTTATCCCGAAATTATTTTTATCGCAGAAGTCTACAATCCGAATGAATACCGCAACTATCTGTTTCGTGGAAAATTTGATTATTTGTATGATAAAGTAGGATTATATGATACTTTAAGAAATGTAGCCTGCGGATATGAATCTGCTACCGCCATTACACATTGCTGGCAAAGTCTGAACGGGATTGAGAAAAGAATGCTTAATTTCCTTGAGAATCATGACGAACAACGCATCGCTTCTGATTTCTTTGCCGGTAATCCGCGTAAAGGCATCCCGGCACTCATTGTTTCCGCCTGTATGAATACAAATCCCATGATGATTTACTTTGGGCAGGAGTTTGGAGAAATGGGTATGGATAATGAAGGATTCAGCGGAAGAGACGGGCGAACCACCATCTTTGACTACTGGAGTGTAGAGACTATCCGTCGTTGGCGCAACGGAGGTAAGTTTGATGGAAAAATGCTCACCGAAGATCATAAATACCTATATGATATCTATCAGAAGGTACTTACACTTTGTAATGAAGAACCGGCAATCACGCAAGGAGTATTCTTTGATTTGATGTATGCTAACATTAACGGATGGCGTTTCAATGAGCATAAGCAATATACTTTCATGAGAAAATATAAAAATGAACTGTTGTTTTTCGTTATCAATTTCGATAGTCAATTAGTAGACGTCGCAATCAATATTCCTTCACATGCTTTCGATTTCTTGCAAATTCCTCAAATGGAAAGTTATCAAGCGGTTGACCTGATGACGGGAGCTAAAGAAGAGATCTGTTTGTTACCATATAAACCAACAGAGATTGCAGTGGGAGCTTACAACGGAAAAATTCTAAAAATCACGTATTAGACTATACACTCTCATTTTATGCACATCATTCAAACAAATATTCAAAAAGGCTGTTTTAAGTAGACAATTAATAATCCTCTAAACTCAAAGCTTATGAAAAAATTTAATATTTGGACAGTCGCGTTACTTTTGATAATATCCGTATCCACTTTTGCCAATACTCCTCCCGGTAATATTCAGTCAACTTTCAAAAAGATGTATCCAAAGGCTAATGATATAGCTTGGTCACAAGATGATGGATATTATTGTGCCAATTTTGTAATGAACGGATTCACTAAAAACGTATGGTTTAATGCTCAAGGGCAATGGGCTATGACGCAGACCGACCTCGTCAGCCTCGACCGTTTATCGCCTGCCGTTTATAATGCTTTCGTATCCGGATCTTACGCAAGCTGGGTGGTAGATAATGTAACGATGGTCGAATTCCCAAAATGGCAAGCCATTATAGTGATTAAAGTAGGCCAGGATAATGTCGACATTAAATATCAGTTATTCTATACTCCACAGGGCGTTTTGTTGAAAACACGCAACGTGAGTTATTTACATGATATTCTCGGTCCAAGTACATTTTTTCTTAACTAAAAAAGAGTGCATATAGAAAAAAAACCCTGCAGATGTAATGATTTGCAGGGGCTTCTATTTTGTGTGAAAAGAGTTATTTCTTCTTTCTAAGCACTACAGCAGTACGTGCAGGTATATAGAGTTTTAACCACTCTTTCTTTTCTTTTTTGTACAACGGATCAGCATTCGTAAAATGAACGATAGAATCATCGGTCAAGCCATTTCCTCCAAACGAGACATTATCCGTATTCAGTATAACCTCGTATGCGCCCGGAGTCACCAGAAAACCATAATCGGTGAACGACTGTTTCGGATTAAAATTGAAGACGAATATCAAATCCTTACGACCATATGCCAATACCTGATCACCATCATTATGCCAGATTTCCTGAACAGGTGTTGCCTGGAAGTTTTTTACACTCTTGATTACTTTCAGCATTTCCGCATCAAAGTCTCCCATATAATGATAAGTAAGATCCTTATTATCTACCAAATTCCATTGGCGACGGGCATATTTGCAAGACCATCCATTACCTTCGCGCGGGAAGTCAATCCATTCCGGATGACCGAACTCATTACCCATAAAGTTTAAATATCCTCCATTGATTGTAGAGGCTGTCAGTAGACGGATCATTTTGTGTAAGGCAATACCCCTATTGACTACATAATTTTCATCCCCTTTCTGCATATGCCAATACATATCAGCATCAATCAAACGGAAAATAATTGTCTTATCTCCCACCAATGCCTGGTCATGACTCTCCGCATACGATATAGTTTTCTCATCCTGGCGACGATTGGTGACTTCCCAGAACATACTGGAAGGTTTCCAGTCCTCATCAATCTTTTCTTTAATCGTCTTAATCCAGTAATCCGGAATATTCATAGCCATGCGATAATCAAATCCGTAACCACCGTCCTCTACTTTCGCAGCCAATCCCGGCATACCAGAAACTTCTTCTGCAATTGTGATAGCTTTCGGATTAACTTGATGAATCACCTTGTTAGCCAACGTCAGATAACAAATCGCATTATCATCTTGATGTCCGTTGAAATAATCTCCATAATTACAGAACGCCTCTCCCAAACCATGACTATAATATAACATAGACGTTACTCCATCAAAACGGAATCCGTCAAATTTATACTCTTCCAGCCAGAACTTACAGTTAGACAATAGGAAATGAATCACTTCATTCTTACCATAATCAAAACAAAGAGAATCCCAAGCCGGATGTTCGCGACGCCCACCCGGATAGAAATACTGGTTCGGATCACCAGCAAAATTACCTAAACCTTCCACCTCATTCTTTACAGCATGAGAATGAACGATATCCATAATTACAGCAATTCCCATCTCATGTGCCGCATCAATCAAGGCTTTCAATTCGTCAGGAGTACCAAAACGGGAAGAAGCAGCAAAGAAGCTAGATACATGATAACCGAAACTCCCATAGTATGGATGTTCTTGAATAGCCATAATCTGAATGCAATTGTATCCTTCCTTTGCGACACGCGGAAGTATCTTTTCACGAAATTCATTATAGCTTCCAACTTTCTCTTCCTGTTGTGCCATGCCGATATGGCATTCGTAAATCAACAAAGGATTAGTGGTAGGCTTAAATGCCTTCTTCCTAAATTTATAGGGGTTCTCCGGAGCCCACACTTGCGCACTGAATATCTTTGTCTGTTCATCCTGAACCACCCGTGTAGCCCAAGCTGGAATACGTTCACCTTGACCACCATCCCAATATATATTCAGTTTGTACAAGTCTCCATGATGAATAGCATCTTCCGGAAGATTGATTTCCCAAATTCCATTCTTCAGCTTCTTCAACTTGTAAGCAGCTTTTTCTTCCCAATTATTGAATGTACCTACCATATAAATATGTGTAGCATTCGGCGCCCATTCACGAAAAGTCCATCCTTTGGCAGTACGATGCAATCCGAAGTAAAGATATCCCGATGCAAAGTCCGAAAGAGTTTGCTTTCCTTTATTGGTTAATTCGGCCTCTTTGTTCAGCACATATTGATGACGACCTGTGATTGCATCAGCAAAAGGCTCCAGCCATGGGTCATTTTTGATAAGATTAAGTGTCTTTTCCATATCAGAATTGAATTTAGATTATGCTTTTACTTTTACTATTACTTTCTTCACACCCTCCGGAGTAATGCCGGGGGCATGTCCGTCTTGAGGAAAGAAAATAGCAAACATTCCCGGCTTCACAGTGATATAAGTTTCAGCTAATCCTTCAAAAAAAGTAATATCTTTTTCTGCATTATAAGGCGCATCTGCCGGAATACAGTCTTTTGCAGCAGTATATCCCATGATTTCCGTTCCTGACAATGGAATCTGAATATCAATAAAATCACGATGTGTCTCCAGCTTGGCTTCTTCCTTCGTTTTAGGCTTGGTTTGTGCTATATTTACCAACAAATCTTTTCCTTTCAACTCCGTCTTACCTATTTCCATAGTCTGAAAATCATGAGATTTTAAAAACTCAATAGCTTGTGCAAACAACGGATTCAAAGACGCATATTTCTCCAGATTTTCTAAAGTATCTACTACCATATCAAGTTCAATTTTAAAGTTTATATTTTAGGGATTATTCAAAATCATCAATAGTGTAATTAATAAAATCGGCAAACCGTTTAAATTGCCGGAATGCCTTGTCTATTTGCTCCAACACATCAGATTGAGTAAAAAAACTATCAGAGACATTATAAGAACAGATGTATTCTTTGCACTTCAAATAGTCAATATGTTTGAAATCTTTCGGAAAGCCTTTAGGAGCGGTTTTCAAGAAATCCTCACCTATCACCGGAAAATATTTCTTAAATTCCGGATCTTCTGCAATAGCAACAAATTCTTCAATATTATCATAAATAGATTGCCGGACAGCTTTTAAGACATTTGAAGGTAGACAGAGACTTCCTCCGGCAAGCATAGAACCATTCGGTTGCAAATGCACATAATATCCGCAATGATTTGATTTCTTGCCTTTCGCATTAATATATCCTCCAAAATGTATTTTATAGGGTGTTTTATCTGCAGAAAAGCGGGTATCCCGGTAAATACGATAAGTACAGTCTTTGGGCTGAATTCCCCGAATCGTTTCGTCAAACAGAGATATACGGGCAATCACTATTGCCAGAAAGTTATCAAACTCAGCACGAGCCAATTCATATTCCGCCTTATGCTCATTAAACCACTCGCGATTATTATTCGCGGAAAGATCTTTTAAAAACTGAAAGATAACAGGTATGTTCATCTTTATCATTTTCTATTATTATCCTACAAACGTACAAATTTTATTTCATATAAACTACAAAAGGACACAAAAGGAGATAAAAAAAGCATCGGCTTAATAAACCGATGCTCTAACACATTTATCAAAAAAACAGACTCTTCTGTCTCTGATGTACTTTAGCTTTCACAAGTGGAGTACAATCTCTTTAATTAATCTTATATCTAATACTATGAAAAACACATAAATATAACAGTACAAATGAGATTTTTGTTCAGTACAGTCCTGCATATTTCAGTTAATTATAGTTATAAAACCGGTAGAGAAAGATAACTATAAAAAAGGGCTACCAAGACAATGTCTATCGGTAACCCTTCCTAGTTCTTTATATGATAGTCTAATTTACTTCATAGCAGCTTTCACTTGAGGAAGCATTTTCTTAACGTTTGCATTCTCCGGAGATATTTTAGCAGCTTCTTCCAGATAATCTACCGCTTCTTTGAATCTGGCATCAGCTTTCTCTTTTTCCACAGCATATTTATCCGCATCAGAGTTTGCCAAAGGAGCAGCTTTCTTTAAAATATTAGCTCCATCATTGTAACACAAAACACCCAAACTATACAACGCATTCGTTTTGTATGTCTTATGATTCAAAGGAATTACTTTTTTAAAGTTTTCTTCTGCTTCTTCTGTCTTACCTGCTTTCTGAGCGGCAAGCCCTGCTTTCAAAAAGTGAAGACCATAATTTTTCACCATTACCTTATTGTTAGGAGCCACCTTCAAGCCTTCTTCTAATGTAGCCACATATTCGTCAGTTTTCTTCAACGCATCCAAAGCCGCAGCCTTACGAGCATATGCATTCCCTATATTGAACTTCTTTTGAATTGCTATATCAAAATAAGTAACAGCTTCGGCATATTTCTTTATCTCATCGGCAGCCATACCACAATAATAAGCTGTTGCAGAATCTTGATTATTAGTTTGCTTCAAGTATTCACTAAACTTAGCATACGCTACGGGATAATTTTTAGCATTGAATGCGTCATTTCCTTCTTTTTTAATTTGGTTAGGGTCGGTCTGTGCAAAAATGTTAGTAACAGTAATACAAAATGCAAATAAAAAAATAAATTTCTTCATAACTTTATGTGTTTTTTAGTTGTTTATCGTTCAAAAGTAAACCTTATAATAGAAAAACACAACCCTATTTAAGTTTTTTGAGTTTTTTGAAACCTATATAACGTTCGTTATTCTTCGTAAAAAGAGCATTCCTCTATTTAATTATCCTACCATATATAGAAGACACCCAATATTTGTATTCTATAAATAGCTGATTCATAATCAAAAAGAAAAATACAAATAAAAAAACAGCCAAAAATTTTTGATATTCCACAAAAAGCACTACCTTTGCATCCGCAAATAAGGATGGTTCCGTAGCTCAGCTGGATAGAGCAACGCCCTTCTAAGGCGTGGGTCCTGCGTTCGAATCGCAGCGGAATCACAGTTAACATCCGGTAACAGTTAAATGTTATCGGATTTTTCTTTTTAAATAGCTGATATTAAACATCTTACAGTCCGACCGGTATCTCCAACAAATACCAGACAACAAACAATAATGTCCAGGCAAACAAGATAGCCAGTGAATATCTCCAAGTATATTTAAGCAAAGCTCCATACGTAATTCGCTTGTCATATTGCCGCATATAAGTCAATACCAAAGGCATATAAAACAAGAAAGGAGTGATTGCATTGGTCGAGCTATCCCCTATGCGAAAAGCACATTGTACAATGTCCGGAGTAATCCCCATTTGCGCAAACATCGGAATAAATATAAAAGACATAAAAGTCCATTTAGAAGTAGCAGATACCATAATAAGATTGACAGTTGCTGTAAACAGGATAAACAATACCAAAGCAGCCAATGGAGCAGGTTCAAAAGAAGAAAGCAATTCCGCTCCCATGATGGCAAGGCACTTATCCAGATGTGAATACTCGAAACATGCAAACATCTGTGCTGCAAAAAAAGCAATTACAAAATAGACACCAAGAAGTTTCATGGGTTGCGTTAACCCTTCTATGACGTCATTATCCGTACGATAACGACCGGAGCTGAAGCCGTACGCCATTCCTGTGATACCGGCCCCCAATGAGAGAAGAAACAAAATACCTGCAATAAAAGGTGAATGCATTAAACCACCGTTTACCCCACGTAGAATCCCGTAAGAAGAAAAAGTAAGCCACAAAATAAGAGCCACATAAATAGCTGCCACAACAATGGAGATCATAATAGCACGCCGTTCTTTGCGGGACAGAGGCCGGTAAGCTTCTACCTTTATCCCTCCTTCATAATTCCCTAACTTAGGAATAAGCCATTTCTCAGTCACCCAATAAACAATAGCAGTAATAACCACCGTAGAAGCACTCATAAAGAAATAATTGCAAAGAGGTTCGGTGTTCCCTTGATATCCAGTCTGCGCCAAAGCAGCCTCTTGTGTAGTATGAGCTAATAACGGGTCCATCGTACTTAATACAATATTGGCACTATATCCACACGCAACGGAAACATAAGCCGTTACAATTCCGGCAATCGGATGGAGACCTACCCATTGGAACAACATAGCCGCAATAGGCAACAAAATTATATACCCACCGTCACCAATGGCATTCGATAATAACCCCAGAACAATTACCCAAAGAATAATTCTCTTTTTCTCTTTCCTGTTCCCCACCCCCAAACGGATACACGCATTAATAAACCCGGAATGTTGGGCAACCCCAAGTCCGAACATCGCGATGATTACCATCCCCAAAGGAGCAAATCCTGTAAAATTCTTAATTGCGTTGCGCAACCACCAGCGAATACCTTCCGGACTCAACAAACTTTGCACACGAATGTCTTCACCGGTTTGCGGCAATGTCACCTTTAACCCATAGATATCGCATATCCATGAAAGAAAAACCACTGCCATCGTCAACAGCATAAACATCGTAGCAGGATGGGGCATACGCCATTTTGTCTTCATCGCTTTTCAGGATTTATTCTTCGTCAGCTTTCCTTAGTTATTCATCATCAGGCTCCAGATTATCCAGATCAATAATGCGCAATTCCAATGCACGCACAGCCAACCGGGTAGCATTCACCCCCACCCGCTCTCCATTCGGGAAAAGACGTCCGATAAGGTCATTCTGCCGTTTTTCCAATGATTTCACGCCGAAGGGCATACCTTTCAGATTTGCAATCATCTCCTTCGTATATCCTAATGCCAAATGACGGAGAAAACGCTCGTCATATTCATCAATATCATAACTGATAACCGCCTCCTGACGTTTTGCATCATTAGCGACAGACTTCTTAAAACGGTCTACAATCTTTTCTAGAATCGGATAATTGAACACTAGCTTCTTTCCATCCATTACAGCCTGTACATCCGTTTTAGTAAGCAGCTCTCCTGTCTTGAGAATAATTCCATCGGCACCGGCATTCAACACATCCACCCATAATTTCTCATTCAAGATCTCACCGGTGAAGATCAGCACACGAACCCCCTTATAACGTTTGAATATATTCCGACAAATATCTACTCCGATAGTGGTAGAGCCCCCCAGCCCCAGATCCAGCAAAACCAAATCAGGAAGTTGGGCTTCCATCAAGGGCCAGAATTCATTCTCTGTCATGGCGGTACCGATCACTTCCGCATTCGGTATTTCGTGACGGAATATCTCCTCCGTGCCTTTCAACTCCAATTTTACATCCTCTACAATAATTACTCTAAATTTCTGTTCTTCCATTTCCTTATATCTAAACTTTTATGTGTTTTCCTTATTTTATCTACGCGGTACAGTAAAATAAACCGTAAATCCTCCATCTGCAGCAGGTTCGGCATTAATACGACATCCCCTGCGTCCTGCAAATTCATCATGATCGCGGATAATCTGTTTACATACCAAATATTCCGTACCACGCAACTCCCCTTTTTCACCGGCAGTCATACGTGCCAGATTCGGATAAAACAACAGGTTCAGTTCCTCCATACTCTTCTCGCGTCTTGTATCCGTAAAAAGAAAGCGAATATATTCATCATCCTGCCGTGCCTGCAAACGCAACAGACCGTCTTCGTGAACCGCCAACGCTTCGTCAATCAGGTTTTCCAATAGGAAGCGCAACTGATTCAGATCTCCTATCACTTTTGCGTCCACCGTTCCTATCTCCAGTTCTATCCTCTCCGTCCGGTTCTTCATTGACTTTCTGAAGTATTTTCCGGCAGTATCCAAAAGTTCCTGTACAGGAATCACCACCCGCCGGAAAGTAACCTCTTCCAACTGACGGGAAGCGCACGAACTTAGAATCGTAAAGATTCCTTTATAATATTCAATCAATTCGGTTATTGTCTCCACAGCCTCACGCTCTTCCTTCTCTGAAATATTCTGCATATTGAGCCTACCGACAATTTGTTTGATCTTATTCGGATAATAAATTGTTTCATGTTTAATCGTAGACAGGCAATTATCCAATACCATATTTTGTACATGCAACATACTGTCTTCCCAAAGAGCACGTCGTGCCTCTTCATGCGCCGACTCAATATCCCGATATTTCGTAGCCAATTTCACCACCGCATTAAATATCACAATCGCCACATAGCGTGCCACCAATTCAAACAACAAACGATCTGTTTCCTGCTCCGACCCTTCCCTGCGTTCCAGATAAAGCACACCCACACACTGGTGTTCTCCTCCCGCTTCCACCTTCAATGGAATAGCCAGATAATGCCGTCGTTCAAGGTATTCACCGGAATCAAAACATTGCTGTACCATCTCCGGCATCTCCTGACCGGGACATGAAGCGTATTCTAGCCTATGCGTCGTTTCATTATACGCTGCAATACCCATCCGGTCAATCGTAAGCAATTCATTTACAGATCCGAATGCTTCATCCACTATGCGTTGCGGGATTTCCTTTAGCGTACTCTCCTCTCGTTGGAGTGCTTCTGCATCCTCTTGCTCCTGTGGTCTGACCAAAGAGGCTGCAAACACTTTTTGATTTATCTCGAGCACCTGTTCAAGATTCAGTCGGTTCTGCAGCCGCTTGCGCATATACAGAAAATAGTACCCGACCAACAAAACCACCAACAGGACAAAACATAAAATGATCCCCACCGTCTTGTTCGTATTCGAACGTTCCAACTGCTTGCAATATGCCTCCAACGTCTGATCTTCTCCTTGCAACTTATACAAATCCGTAAATGCCGAATTATTATAACTGTACGCATCCAGTTGTTTCAAAGCCAGAAAAGCGACTGCCGCTTCGTTCCTTATGTCCAGAATCACATGATAATCCGAGTCAAACAACTCATTCCACCAACTAATCTCGGCAGGTATCCCCTCACCAACCAATTTCATATAACGATACGGATGTTCCGCCCGTGCATATTTCTCATAATGCTCGTTCAATAACATCATAGCCGAATCGATATACTGCAAAGCTAGTTCATATTCTTCATCCACATTAGCAAAATATGCCGCATTTGCATAGTCCGACGCAGCATCCAGCAAATCCTCATATACCGAATCCGTAACCACAACTATCGAATCTCCTTCCTGCAACATGGGGGAAATAGAATCATGCACACACGACACCATCCCTACCGGAAGCAACAGGCAAAGCAATACACCGACTATCTTACGTATCCCTAAAGGCAAACGAAAATAGAAACGACTCCCCTTACCCAATTCACTTTCCACATTGAAAGCACACACACGGAACAAATCATTCGTCTTCTTATATTTCTCAATGATTCCCTTACAGTTCATTAATCCGAAGCCACTCCCCTTGTTTTCTTTCAGTTCCTCCGGATCCTCCGCATTCTTCATCCCGATTACGCGCGAATCATACACCTTCTCACCAATGATACGCTCCACATCCTCCGTTGAAATACCTCGTCCGTTATCTTCTACGGAAATCTCCACATAAGTATCCGTCATACGTGCGTATACCTTGATGTTCCCACCTTCCGGAGTATATTTACGCGCATTCTCCGCCAGCGTATTAATCATAAACAGAGTCAATGCACGGTCGGCCTTCACCGTGACAACGGTCGGTTCAATCTCCAAAGTCTGTTTTTTCATCTCAAAGGCACGCCGTCCTTTCCCTACCAGTTCAAATAACTCATTGAGGCTGAATATCTCAATATTCAAGCTGAGCGTTCCTTGCTTCATTTTAATCCAGAGAGCCAGAATATCATTATATTCATTGATCGTAGTAACCAATTCGTCGATATACTGGTACTTCTCTTTCTTGATCTTTTCATCATCGATATATCCCCGTTCCGTCAACTTATGTACTTCATTCAGAATACGGTCAATATACGGATTGATACCATTTACGATAGCCATACAGGCTTTTTTTATCAAGTTCTGGCGTTTATTTCCGGCAATATGCTGCTCATAGATATACCGCTGTTTTTCCAATTGCATCCGCTCGTCACTCAATGCTTCCACCATCTGCTCATTGTCAGCCGCCCAAATAATATAAGGCTCCAATACGTGGACCAAAGCCTTCTCGTCGCGGCTCAGCCGATATCCAGAGCACAACGTCGCCTTACCTTCCTCCGATATTTCCAATTTCATACGTCCCTTTCCAAACAACTGATCTATCCCCTGCTGAATCAAAGGGACATTCATTGGGATGGATGAAGTAATATCCCGGCAGAGTCCTAAAATCTGCTGCAAACGTTCCACATCCAACCGGTTTCTTATTTTAGAACGCTTATTAAAGAACCACCAGAAAATCACCACCAATACCAATCCGGCAATCACCAGAGAAAGGACAAGCGTCATCTGGCGCGAACCGGCTTCCAATGACACATAACGACTTTCCAGTTCCTTGTCCTGGCGGGTAAAATTCAAAATATCCAGATAAATATTCCGATTATAATCAGAAGCATATTTCATTCCGAGCCCTGCATACGATACACTCAATTGTTCCCGAATCCTTGAAATCCATTCAGGAACGGTCTTCACATTTTCCTGCGTAATCCAAGGCACTCCCGTATAGGTAGTATCGCCTTCTGCAAACGTATGCAGCTTATCCAGTGTATCCGCTTCATGATGATAATAAAGTATATGATGGCGATTCACACAATCCAATGCTTTCGTAAGTGTATCCAGCGCTTCCGAATATCGTCCGTGCGCATTCAGATATTTTCCGATAGAAACATACGCTCCGGCAATCTGATACAAGTCGTTATATTGGCGGAATCTCTCAAGCGCGAGTTGTGCCATGCGCAAAGGTAAAAGAGAATCTACCGGCAAAGCAAACTGCTCCAGCATATGTCCTCTCCTTGTCTGGAAAAACTCGAAACTATCGGAAGAAGCCATCAAGTTGGCAAGACCTTGCAAACCATTTCCTTCGAAATAAGGATGATTGCTCTGAACAGCCGCCCGCCAAGTATAATACAAATGATCAAACTCACGTAGTTTTCTCTCCTCCGGTGTCTTTGCTTCAACCAAAGAAGCGGCCCCCTTAAGATAATGATAGTAAAGCAATTGATTAGTATCCGCCAATGCTTCCTCTTCCGGAATATGACTGAGCGACGCAATCGCTTCCTGTCGTTGCTGAAGGTAATAGTAATAAATGGCGGAAACAATAAAGAACTCCGTAAAAGCATAGTCCAGCCGAAGCTTTTCGTGCCTGTCGGCAAACAAATCACTTTCCTCACGAATACGTTTCATACGTCTCAACGCACTGTTTCTGTAATCATAAAATTCTTTATTCATTGCCGTCCTCTGACAGATTTTCATCAGTCCGATATCGGCAATCAAAAGCTCAAGTTCGTTTTTAGTCAGTTTATAGACCTCTTTATGAGACGCTTCGGCACGGTCAAAATCCATATTCATAAAAGCCCAGAATCCCAGATTATTTAAAGCTTCCGCTTTCCCCGACTTATAAAAGTTCACCTTACTATAAGCCTGTTCGGCATATTTATAAGAAGAATCCAGATTTCGGTAACGATAAGCATACGCTGTTCCATTAAGCGAATCAATCAAACGCACCTCTTTAGTCGGCACCATATCAGTGCACGAGAAGAACAAAGAAAGAATTATCAGAATAGATAACGGATAATAAATAATCGATAATGAGCTATGCTGTGCCTCATTACCTATTCTTCGGACATTATTATTTAAAGAAATCCTTTTCATTATCCATCGTCAACTATCCATTAATTACGCAAATCTACAAATATTTCCGATAAGTTGGAGAGAAAATGATTTTTTATACAATAAGTCCTTCTAAATAATAAGAGAAATTCCTACCTTTGCAGGCAAATTAACAAATAGGTAAAACATCTATTACAAAATGAGCGAAAAAGCACCCTTTATGGTATTCTCGGGAACAAACTCGAGATATCTTGCAGAAAAAATCTGCGCAAGCCTGAATTGTCCTCTGGGAAATATGAACATTACCCATTTTGCCGATGGCGAATTTGCTGTTTCATATGAGGAATCAATTCGTGGCGCCCATGTATTCTTGGTTCAATCCACATTCCCAAACTCAGACAACTTAATGGAACTTCTCCTGATGGTTGACGCGGCAAAACGTGCATCAGCAAAGAGCATTGTAGCCGTAATTCCCTATTTCGGATGGGCTCGTCAGGATAGAAAAGACAAACCTCGTGTATCTATCGGAGCTAAACTAGTAGCCGACCTGCTTTCCGTTGCAGGTATCGACCGACTGATTACTATGGACCTGCACGCAGACCAGATTCAGGGATTCTTCGATATTCCGGTAGACCACTTGTATGCGTCAGCCGTATTCCTCCCCTACATCCAGTCATTGAAATTGGAGGATCTGGTGATTGCTACACCGGACGTAGGAGGTTCAAAACGTGCCAGCACTTTCTCCAAATATCTCGGTGTACCGTTGGTACTCTGCAACAAGTCGCGTGAGAAAGCCAACGAAGTTGCTTCCATGCAGATTATCGGTGATGTGAAAGATAAAAATGTAGTATTGATCGACGATATCGTAGACACAGCCGGAACAATCACCAAAGCTGCCAACATTATGCTGGAAGCCGGTGCAAAGTCTGTACGTGCTATTGCCAGCCACTGCGTAATGTCCGATCCCGCTTCATTCCGTGTACAGGAATCCGGTCTGACAGAAATGGTATTTACCGACAGCATTCCTTACGCTAAGAAGTGTGCGAAAGTAAAACAGTTAAGTATCGCCGATATGTTTGCTGAGACAATCAAACGAGTTATGAACAACGAGTCAATCAGCTCACAGTATATCATCTAGTCGAAACTTCATTTTCAACTAAATAAAAAATAATCGCAGGTAAAGTAAAGAACTAAACCTGCGATTATTTTTATTTGATAACGCTGCCTTCATTGCGCAGCCAACTTTCAACTTCCAACTCTCAATTCTCAACTTTATTGAAGTCTTCCGAATTTGTATGTTCCCTTTCTGATTATCTTCCCGTCTTTATCCGTTTCCACAAAAGGACCATTCTTCTTTCCTTGTTTGAAGAAACCATCGAAACGGTTACCGTCTTTATCAATCTGAACCCCTTGGCCTTCTTCCAATCCATCAACGAAGCCACCTTTATATTGCATACCCGCAACAGTCTTTAAAGTCCCCTCACCATTCGGACGGTTATCTTTCCAATCCCCCTCGTACACATCACCATTACTCCATTTATAGATACCCTTACCCTCACGTCTGTTATTTTTCCAGTCACCTTCGTACACAGCACCATTCGACCAGGTAAAAGTTCCTTTCCCATCTTGCATACCATCCTTGAAGTTACCTACATACTTATCACCGTTAGCATGATAGTAAATTCCCTCACCCGTACGTTCACCCAAGAGATAAGAACCCTCGTAACGATCTCCCGTATGGAAAAAATAAGTACCCTTTCCATGCTGGATATCATCTGCCCAGTCACCCTCATATTTATCTCCGTTAGTATATTCAAATACTCCTTTTCCATGACGGACATCATCTTTCCAGTCTCCTTCATATTTACATCCGTCATCCCAGTTCATAGTACCCTTACCGTTTTTCTTGTCATTCTTCCAATGACCGGTATATTTAGCGCCATTCGCCCAAGTATACGTACCTTCACCCTCACGCTTATCATTCACCCAACCACCTACATACAAGTCACCGTTGTGATAATACATTGTCCCTTTGCCATGCTGGTAGTCCTGATACCACATACCGTCATAACGGTTGTTATTCATAAAATAATAAATACCTTTTCCGTGCTGTTGGTCCTGATACCATTGTCCTTCGTACTTTTCTCCGTCAGGAAACATATAGATGCCATACCCTTCACGTTTCCCCTTCACATATTCACCCTCGTAGACATCCCCATTTTTAAAGACCGTCTTTCCTTTCCCGTTTGGTTTGCGTCCTTTCATTTCTCCTGTATAGACACTGCCATCCTTAAAAGTATAGTTGCCAATCTTTATTTCTGTAGAGAATGTATCCTTTATCTTTCCGAAGAATCCGCCCTTTTTCCCTTCATTTTCTTGTGCCATTACCCCCTCTTGTGCCAGGAGAGCCAATAAAAGTGTAGTATATAGATATTTCTTCATTTATTTTAGTTGTTACTCATTTCTAGAATTACGATTTGGACAAAGATACGATTTCTCTCCCAAAAAGCCCCTTACCGGAAAGCAAATTATGACAACTTTTTACCTGCAATGACCTCTTTTAATGTCTCTTTGCATAAATAACGCTGCGCTAAATCCTGTATTTCCGCAGGAGTAATCTCGTTTACGGCTTGCAAAGAACGTGCGAAGTAATCATCCTTCAAACCGGAAGTAGCTATAAATATCCACGCATCCGAGAGAGAGAAAGGCGATTCATAACTGCGGCACATTTCTCCCAACATATAGTTGCGCACTATCCTCAACTCTTCTGCAGATACAGGATCCAGGTGCAACCGGTCTATTTCGTGATATACTTCCTGTATTAACGGCTCCACATATTCATTATCCGTCTCCGTCGAAACAATCAGCAAGCCGCTATCCGGATAAAATACTACTCCTGCCGATATGCCATAAGTATACCCTTTATCTTCGCGAATGTTGGACATCAGACGGCTGCCGAAATAACCTCCGAACAATGTCATCAGCACACGCAGCTTCGGATAGTCGGGATGTTCGCGAGTAATGGTGGTACATCCCATTTTCACTGCGCTCTGCATAGCGTCTTCACGTTCCGTAAAAATCCTCTTCTCAGGTATAGCCGCAAACGGGAAACTCGATTTCGGCATCTGTAATTGATATTGCCCGAACGGAATTCCGAAAATATCCGTTACACGGCTAATGATATCATCCGTCACCTTGCCGGATAAGAAAATGGAGCAATTGCCGGAATGGTAATGCCGCTCATAAAACTCACGAAGCACTTCTGGAGTTATGGTATAATAATCCTCCTCCATCACTATTTTCCCGCACGGATGTTGTTCACCGTAAAGAGACTTCAGCAAACTACGATGTGCAAGAAAATCAACCTTAGAGGTATTGACCAAATATTGCTGGATATTGGTATCCAGAATAGTTTGAAGCTCCTTTTGTGGAAACAGTGGTTCCTTAATCATCGACTCTACCACTTCCAACGTTTTCGCTAAATACTTATTCAATGAATAAACAGTGATATAAGCATACTCCGAAGAACTGGAGAGTTCTAGCCACGAACCATAATAATCCAATTTCTCCGCAATGGTGGCAGCCGTATATTTCGTCGTACCTTCGCGCAACATACGGTTCGTAAACAAAGCTTGCAACTTCTGCGACTGCTGCCAGCGACCTCCGGAGAAAAGCACATCCATACGCACCACTTCCTGTTCACCGGCATTAATAACAGTCAGCGGAATGCCATTCGGCAACGTTGTCCTGACAGGAGTCTGTATATGGAAATTTTTCAGAGGTTGTATCTCAGGCTGTATCGTGCGATCCATAAACATTATAATCTATTTTTCAAAAATTCTTCTGCACGCGCCAAGTCCTGTGGAGTATCAATTCCAATCGTTTCCACTTCACTGATCCCCACTTTTATTTTATACCCGTTTTCCAGCCAGCGCAGTTGCTCCAACGATTCCGCTATCTCAAGTGATGATTGCGGTAGTGCGGTTATCTCCCTCAGCACTTCCGTACGGTAAGCATACAAACCGATATGTTTATAGTAGGTATGTCCTTTCAGCCAATCCTTCTTCTCGGCATTACGCTGATAAGGGATGATAGAACGACTGAAATACAGGGCATTCCAATTTGCATTGACTACCACTTTGGGAGAGTTCACATTCTCAAGTACGGCAAACGGCTCATCAGCAGTAAAAGGCTTTACCAATGTAGCAATCTGTGTAGTAGGATCTTCAAAACAAGCTTTCACGGCATTCAACTGCGAAGGCTGTATAAAAGGCTCGTCCCCTTGTATATTGACTACCACATCAAAGTCCCCTCCAATCTTGACGCAAGCCTCATAACAACGGTCCGTACCGCTTTTATGATGAACAGAAGTCATCACCACCTTACCGCCGAAAGCTTTCACCGCCTTCTCAATTCGTTCGTCATCAGTAGCCACATACGCATCATCCAAAATGCCGGCTACTTGTTCATACACACGCTGTATCACTGTTTTTCCGCCCAAAATAGCCAACGGTTTCGCAGGGAAACGGGTAGAGGCATAACGGGCAGGTATAATTCCCAGAAATTTCATTTATTTAATAGATAATGAAGAATAAAGAGCGGATAATGACTGCTGCACATATTCCCTCTCCCAATCTTCCGGTTTTATTATTTTATCATCATACAAAAGTATATCAATATCCAAACAGACTTTCTCTTCCTTCTTATCCTCCGGCAGACGACCGGAAGCCAGTTCTATGTCTTTCAGTATCCTCTTCACGAGTTCCTCATCCTTATCCGAAAAGAACATGATCACTTGATTGGAAAACAAAGCCGGATTTTTGAAGAACAAAGGTTCCGTCTCCAACTCAGGTGCCCGGTAGATAGGAGAAAACTGTTCCGCCAGTTTCTGCCTGGCAAAAGTCAGATTCTCCGTTCTATTGTAGTTGCTCCCTATGCAAACAATGTATTTGTGCATCTTTTTAGTTGAAAAGATCATCCAGTCCCATTTCCTCCACCTCGCCATCCGGAGTCTCCGAACCGGCACAAGGATCGAATCCTTCCGGAAGTTTAAAAGTTTCCTGCTGATCGTATCCCAAAGTCGGGTCATCAAATACTTTCTTCATATATTTTGCCCAAATAGGTAAAGCAGCGGCAGCTCCCTGTCCGTATGTCATCGATCCGAAGTGGATATCACGTTCGTCACCTCCAACCCAACAGCCGGACACCAACGAAGGGGTAAAGCCCATAAACCAACTATCCGAGTTCTCATTTGTCGTCCCCGTCTTTCCGCCCATATCCGCAGTAATTCCATAACGTCGGACACGTCCGCCCGTTCCTTCATTTATAACGGCACGCAACATGACCAGCATTTTATATACACTTGAAGTACTGATCACCTCATCCATTTGTGGCGCAAACGTAGAAATCACATTGCCTTCACTATCCTCGATCCGAGTCACAAACAAAGGAGCCACCCGAATCCCCCTATTAGCAAAAGCAGTATATGCACTCACCATCTCTCCGACAGAAATCTCACAAGGTCCCAGACAAAGTGAAACAACCGGGTCGATGGCCTTGTTGCGCACTCCGAAACTATGGATCAGCCGCACCAATTCATACGGATTCAGTTTGCTCATCAGATAAGCCGAAATCCAGTTATCCGAATTAGCCAGTCCCCATTTTAGAGTAACCATCTCACCATAACGCTTCTTATTGGAATTACGTGGCGACCATGGTTCCCCAGTTTCTGTAATCAACGTTTGCTCTACATGGCGCACCTGGTCGCAAGGAGAAAAATTATTCTCCATAGCCAGCGTATACAAGTACGGTTTGATAGTAGACCCTACCTGACGGCGTCCTACCATCGCCATGTCATATTGGAAATATGTATAATTAGGTCCGCCAACATAAGCTTTCACATGCCCGTTCATAGGATCCATCGACATAAAGCCGGTACGAAGGAATGACTTATAATAGCGGATTGAATCCATCGGAGTCATAATCGTGTCCTTGCTTCCCATCCACGAAAAGACTGTCATTTCCTGCGGTGTATCGAATGCTTTCCTAATCTCCTGTTCAGAATTCCCCGCCTCCTTCATCAGCCGGTAACGCTCTGTCTGTTTCATGGCCTTCGTCAACAGTTCTTCCACCCGTTTCGCAGGCAGCACTCTTGCGTATGGCGCATTCTTACTTCCTACTTTTTCTTTGAAAAACAAAGGTTGCAAATAACTCAAATGTTCTTCTACCGCCTCCTCCGCATATTGTTGCATCCGCGAGTTGAGAGTCGTATAAATCTTCAGTCCGTCCGTGTAGACATTATAATTCGAACCATCCTTCTTTTTATTCTTCGCACACCAGCCATACAGAGGATTCGTTTCCCAAGAAAGGGAGTCTTCATAGAATTTCTGCATTTGCCAACCACGATAATTACTCTTCACCGGCTTGGTTGCTGTCATCACACCACGCAGGTATTCACGGAAATAAGTAGCCAAACCTTCCTTGTGGTCAACACGGTTATACGACAATTTCAAAGGAAGCGCTTGCAGAGAATCACATTCGGATTCAGTAATATATCCCGCTTTACGCATCTGTCCAAGCACCACATTACGACGGCCGCGAGAACGCTCATTAAAACGAACAGGATTATAGAGTGACGGATTTTTACACATACCAACCAAGGTAGCCGCTTCCTCTATTTTCAAGTCCTTCGGTTCACGGTTAAAATAAGTATGCGCAGCCGTCTTAATACCGACAGCATTATTCAGGAAATCAAACTTATTGAGGTACATACTCAGAATTTCCTCTTTGGTGTAATAACGCTCGAGTTTTACGGCAATCACCCACTCAATCGGTTTCTGGAAAAGACGCTGGAGAGTATTTCTCGCCACATTCTCCGTAAACAACTGCTTGGCAAGCTGCTGTGATAAAGTACTTCCCCCACCCGCATTTTTCTGGAATAACAAACCACGTTTCACAAATGCACGGAACAACGCCTTAGCGTCAATCCCCGAGTGTTCGGCAAAACGAACATCTTCTGTCGCAATCAACGCATTAATAATATTGGGGGACAAATCCTTGTAGGCTGTATACACACGATTTTCCTTACTATAAGACCAAGTACCGAGCACTTTCTCATCCTCAGAAAAGATCTCCGTCGCAAATTTATAACTTGGATTCTCCAGTTCCTCCACTGGAGGCATATAGCCGATCCAACCTTTCGAAATAGAAACAAAAATAATGACGGCAGCCACTACTGCGATTGCCAATAAAATCCAAAGAGCTTTTATTATTTTTCGAATCATGTTTTTTCTTGCTTATAAAAAATGCACTTAATTAAGTTACAAAGGTAGATAAAATCCGGTAGCCGACCAAACAAAAACAGGCGGGATTTTTATTCCCGCCTGTCATTCACCCTAACTCTATCTATTCAGAGTTACCAATTATGAATGAGTCGTATAGTAACTCACCATTTATCAATAGTCTGTAATTTCCATTCTCCTATCGTACAGCGTTCACTATCAAAGTTAATCGCCACTTTCACTACCGGAAGCCCACACAAAGCGAAGCGTTCAGGATAATTCTTCAGATTGATCTGTTCCATAGCTTCACCGGCAGTCTTGTCAAGCTTCAATTCCATCACATAGAGCGTTGTTTTCGTACGAAGCACCACATCCACTCGACCACGGGGGGTACGGACTTCAACATCCACAAAAGAACCCAATAAGCTGAAAATAATGTAGAACATCTGCTGATAGTGACCTTCATACCTTGTATTGTCACAATAAGGAATGGTAGACAAGAAAGTCTGCAGCCGACGCAACGCAGAATCCATATCATCATTACGGATATCACGGGAAAGATAAGCTACCATGGTATTCGTTTTTTCAGTAGGTGTAGACACATAATAAGGCAACAGACTCCTCATCAAGCCGACCCTAACTTCTTTATTAGGAATATCCAATGTGTACAGTCCCAACTCGCTATCGTAACCCTTGATGGTGATATAACCGCTCTGATATAACAGCGGAGTAATACTGGACATTGTCTCCGTCGGTGCATCAAAATCCTCCACAGCTGCTGTTTTTCCTCCGACTTCAGAAGGTTCAACACCGAACTTTTCCAACATCTTTATCAAGTATGTAGGAGTACCGCTACCGAACCAGTAAGAACCGAACTTACCATCCGCAAAAGCATTCAACAGACTGAACGGATTATAGATGTCGGGAGACGGATAAGTGAAATGATAACCGTCATAATTCCCCTTCAACTTCAGCAAGACCTCTTCAGGGGAAATATTCAATTTCGCAGCCAATCTCTCCATATCCTCTTTCATTTGCGTTAGCATCTCATCCTCCGTTATTCCGCAAATTGCAGCGTATGGCTCATCCATGCTGATATTCTTGATATTATTCAATTCACTAAAGATACTCAACTGAGAGAACTTGGTGATACCAGTCAGAAACACATACTTCAGATAAGGATCACAAGCTTTCAAAGGACTATAGAAGTTACGCATGATATTACGTAATACGCCTAGATTTTCCTTTTCGTGTACCACATCAAGCAAAGGAGCATCATATTCATCTATAAGAACTACAACCTTTTTCCCTGTCTTTTCATAAGCACACTTGATAAGACGGGTTAATCGCAGATTAGCATCACCGGCAGTTGTATCGAGACCGAAGGTCCGCTCATAGTCTGAAAGCATAAAGTCAAGCAAACGCTCCAAACGCTCCTTATCCACATGCTTCGCCATACTCATATCAAAATGAAGAACCGGATATTCTATCCACTCTTTCTCCAACCTCTCCATAGCCAACCCTTGAAACAGGTCCTTACGACCAGAGAAATAACTATGCAAAGTAGAAGTAAGCAAAGATTTACCAAAACGGCGAGGACGACTCAGAAACACATATTTCGCAAAATGAGTCATGCGATAAACGTATTCCGTCTTATCGATATAAAGATAATTCTTCTCACGAATTTCAGAAAAAGTCTGTATCCCTATGGGGTATAATCTTTGCAAAGCTTCCATATCAATCATATTTTTCACAAAGCTACAAAAAATATCCGTTCAAAAAGAAAGCAGGCAGAAAACTTTTTCCCGCCTGCTCCTTTTACTTTATATGAACAGCTCCACAGGTACAAAAGGTACAGTAAATACACCCCGCATTTTTCCACACACGTACGCACGTACCTAACTAATGCGCGCACGTGTGCGTGTGTATAGAGAGCCCCCAAAAAGTGTACCTGCTGTACCCGCCATAACCACCGCACCTGATAAACTCATCATACCCGCCACACCCATCGTCAAACAAACACAGTGCTATATAAGTCCTAAAGCAGTGCTTTACGACCTCTAAAGCTATGCTTTAGCCTTCGTAAAGCACTGTTCTAACAAATATATCAACTATCTTCACAGACAGTTGATATATCTCACATACAAATCATATTAGCTTCATGCTAATATGAGGGTATAAGTCAGGAACATACCACTGTACTCTTCCCGACCTTTTGTCAACGTCAAACCTTGACGTATAGTTCTGTTATCCGTACTCTTTCCCCATACCTGATATTAAATTCGATTTATATAGGGAGCTTTGCGACTTATTCATATTGCCAAATGTCATCCATAGTAATTGGCACATAGGCTCCATCTTTCATTTCTATAATGACAGAGGGCTCATGCACAATAAGAGTATGCCACATTCCGGCAGGTACTTGTACGCCATAAATACCACTTGCAGGATTCAATTCATGCCGAGCACATTCAACACCTTTTTCATCATAAAAAAGTTCCGTTATATGACCTCTAAGCAGAATGACAGTCTCAATTGTTTTAGTATGACGATGAATAGGAACATGCGTTCCCGGTAACAAGGCATTGAGCATACGCTGCGAAGTGTCACCTTCACCATTACGCAAATCAAGATTAATGCGCCGCCGCTCATTTGTTCCCGCCTGAGCTAACAGTTCATCAAGCAGTTTATCATTTATTTCCATATTTTTCATTAACTTTTGCACGTAGATATTCTTCGTGTAGGTGATAATATTTTCTCTTGAACAAGACATAGACGATACAAAGTAATACCAGCACTACAACTAAATACAAATACTTATTCATTGGCAAATAAATAGCCCCCAAAGAGATTATTAATTGCATAACCATATAGACGGTCGACACTACCACATGCTTAATATGCAATTCATTGGCCATCAATTGATAAACATGTTTACGATGAGGTTTGCCTATATTTTCATGCAATAATATCCGATGGAGAATAGTGAGTACACTATCAACGCCATATACCATTAGCAGCAGAATAGCCCAATAGTTTCCGCTTTTTAATATATAAGAACCTAAAAAGTAAAGCAAAATAAACGCAATGGATACACTGCCCACATCACCTGCAAAACATTTAGCCTTAGTGCGGAAGTTAAAGAAGCAGAATATCAGCACGCTAAGCAAAGCCACAATAATGAAATTCCGGTCGACAAACTCCTCCCGCGAATTGAGAATAAGCAACGGAACAAGCACAGCCAACGAGTAACCGCCGGTAATACCATTTATTCCATCCATAAAGTTATACGCATTGATAATGCCGGTGCATACTATGAGCGCAATGATAACCACCCACCAATACTCGGGCAGCAAAATACCCCACTGGTAGAACATGAGTGTCATGGCGACAAAGTGCACAATCAAGCGAAATTTATTGGATACCGAATGAATATCATCCGCAAAACTGATACCACCCAACATAGTGAGTCCTAACAGGAACCAAGGACATGTAAAACCATAGAAGGCAGCATAAAGCCAGGCTCCAAACAAGAAAATAATACCTCCGCCACGCAACACAATAGTACTGTGCGATGAACGCAAGTTGGGTTTGTCTATAATGTTAAACTTGTCGGCAATCTTAAAATAGACCCATTCAAGAACAAGCAATAATACTGCTATTAACAGATATACAACCATACTTATTTTGTATTTGTAAATGATTTAATGGTTTGTGTAAGTCCTTCTTCGGCACGTATGGGCATTTTATCTATACCCAGTGCCTTTTTTATTTTAGCATTGCTAACCACATAGTCTTCAGTTAGCTTTGTCAAACGCTCCGAGTTTAGTGGCAGGTGCAACCCATCTCCCACCTTCGCCATGCCATTCATCAGCCCTTTGGGCAGATACCAAATACGTGCTTTCTTACCCAAAGCCTTGCAGATAACTGTAATAAGTCCGTTGGTCGATAACGCTTCATCGTCACACATATTATAAATGCCCGATTCCACTTCCTTAACAAGCAGCCCTTTTATGACAAAACAAAGGTTGTCAATAGAGGTAAAGCAGCGGTGATTTTCAAAAGCCCCCAAAGGCCAGGGTACTCCTTTTTTTACCACTCCATAGAGCAAATTGAGATTCCCCTTGTTTCCGGGACCATGTATCATACAGGGACGCAGGATATACACTTGCTTATCTGCGGCCGGATGAGATAGGATATATTCTTCAGCTTTGATCTTCGATTCACCATAAGGTCCTACTGGATTGGGAACAATATCTTCAGTCAGAATATCACCGGGGACAAAGTCAGCAGCCGCTTTCACCGATGAAAAGAAAATGAACTTCCCGGCCGATGATTTAAGAAACCAGTCATACATCTTTTGAGTGAGCCCCGTATTTACCTTAAAATACACTTCCGGCCCAGAAGTTTTCTTCAAATCATGTGCCTTGCCGGCAAGATGGATAACGGCATCTACTTGTGGAATCTTATTTTCGTCAAGATCATCCCAGGAAAAGGTCTTGACCACACCCTCCTTTTCAGGCGCTACGATATCAAGACCGTAAATTTCATTACTTTGCCCCAAAGCTTTTACCAAATTCCCCCCTACAAAGCCGTGAATTCCGGTTATAAGTATCTTCATAATATTTTATTTACCAAATCAACGTATTGTTTTGTTACCTTTTCTTTTGTGTAATAGCGCTGTATCACATCATATCCGTTACGCCCCATTTTCTGAAGCTCTTCACGCGACACCGATGCCAGCCATTGTGCCATTTCATCTACCTTCTTATCAAAGTCCTTCTCAGTAATAAGCTTTGCACAATTATAATCCTTAGTGAAGTTTACGATAGGTGTTTTGTCTCCAGAACATATAAGCAACGGTCTTTCACAAGCCATAATGGTATACACTTTAGACGGAAATCCCATCATTTCCATTTCGGGTGCCATAAAGATGAACTGCACGTCACTGTATGCCAATATACTCGGCATCAGATGGCGAGGTTGATAATCGAGTACATGCAACTTGTCCAGTCCCTTCTCTGCTTTCTGTTGTTCCAAGTATGATCGTTGTACCCCCATACCTATCACAAAGTACTCAACATTCAAATCCTTTGTTTTGTCGACCAATGCCACCAGCGGACGCCAGTCTTGCGCATGTCCTATATTCCCGGCATAAAGCAATTTCAAAGAATCGGTTTTAGGAAAGATATTCTCGTCAAGAGGTTCTACATTAGTCGGGTTATAGAGGTCAGTATCTACGAAGTTGGGAATGATGTGTAGCTTATTCGGATCTTCAAAACGACTCACAATCGTATTATAGAAAACATCGTCAATGGTAGTGATTGCAGCAGACTTGTTGTAAATACAACGTTCGACTTTCTTTAAACAAGCGATTATCGGTCCTGTTTTCTTCTTTAGGATATCGGGATAAATTTCCTGTACATTATATATAACTTTGCAGCCTTTTAATTTACCGAGGATGAGATTAAGCATTCCTATGCTGAGAGGTGGCGAGGGCGACACTATTACACTAACATTGCGTATGCACAAACCAAGGAGAAACGAAATGATGTGCCAATAAACAAAACCAAGAATACGCAATGCAGTGCTCTTGAACTTCTTTTGTGGCACATGCATTACCTTTATACCATGAAAATCACTTTCCTTATAAATTCCGGGGATTTTCCACTTTAGCGGTTGCTTTGCCAGTTGTTCCTCTACTACATTAAAGTGCGGTGTTGTAGAAAGCACTACTACCTCATAACCTTCTTTTTGAAATCTAAGTGCGATATCGTTATAAAGATATGCAGTGGAAACACCATCTGGGCTGAAGATAAGACTGTGAATTAAGACTTTCTTGCTCATTTATCAACGTTTATATTAAATCGTTCCTTAAAATATGTCCGCATCTCTTGCGGTGTAGGATTTTTCCCTATATAATATTCCATCTCTTCAATCTTGGCATCTATAAGATACCTGTACCAATATGCCTGTAATGTAGCCCAGATAAAGCCGGGTTTGCCATCGAGAAAGCCACCAAAACAGATGTAGCGAACGAAGAAATACATGAATGCACGCAAGAATTTGGGCAGTTTATAATACTTACCCTTCTCCCTGTTACGGCTCTCCAATCCATTCCCTCCCGATACAATGTCGTTCCAACAACCTTCATAAGCAGCCACAATCTCACGGTTGGCATAGTTGTTGTGCTTTTGAGTCCATTCAGTGAGTCCATTTAAATTTTCATCAATAAATCGATGCTTCATATCTACTGTATCACCTTCGGTAACATAAATTTGTTCATCCATCCAACGCTGTTCCATCATTGCCTTTCCTGTACGCCATAAGCGCATCAAACGGATTGTACGTAGTTTTCCATACTTCAATTCACGTCCCAATAACGCTACATTGCGTGGCAACATACAACCTGTAATATTTATGGATAGAAAAGGTAATCGTTCTTCCAACTCTGCTATCAATTCATTGGTTAGGTATTCGTCAGCATCTAAACGCATGGTCCACTCTGTTTTAATCGGACAATTCTCCATTGCCCAAATAAATTGCTGTGCCTGATTCACATACTTGTTTTGTAACACTACCGCACCATGCTCACGCGCAATGTCACAAGTTTTATCAGTTGAGTAACTATCTACTACATATACCTGTTTTGCTATACGTTTGACATTGTCAATACTTCGTGCAATGTGTCTTTCCTCATTATACGTGAGGATTATTACAGAAAGGTCTAACATTTTTATTTGAAGTTACTTTAACTTAATGTTTACTTTATCAAATCAAAAAAAACGCCCCAATCACTTTCTCGTTCTTGTGGCAAAGGTTTATATCGTTTATGATTTATACTAAACGCTACTATATTCTTTGCCCAAGCTTCATAATCATACACATCAGTATAAACTACTCCATCATAACCATTCAACACTTCATAAGCATAATCTACATCAGCCGCCAAAACCGGAAGTCCAAAGGCTGCCGCTTCAAGTAATGGCAAACCGACTGTCTCAATCGAACTCGGAAAAACTAAAGCTGCAGCAGATTTATAGTAACTCAATAAATTATCATGCTTTATAATACCTTCAAATACGAAGTTTTTGTCTACACCATTCTTAACTACCTCATTGTACATTATAGGAGCTTTTTCTGCAGAACTTGTTACATGAATTTTTATATCCTCCGCCAATGCCGGATTTTGTTTACTTAATATTCCCATGGCTTTTGCCAAAGTGCAACCATTACGATATTTAGAATCATCACCAACAAATATGAAATGTTTCTTATTATCTTCCCAATTATAGGTTTTACACTGTGTAACATCCACCTTCTCAACATCCGGAAAACATACACGAACATTTTCCGTAGGGACATTAAAGTATGATACAAAGCGTTTCTTCACAATAGGTGTTTGTACAACAAACTGTGTATTTTTAGCCCATGTACGCTTTACTATACGAGGAAAAATATGCTTATAATTAAACAGCATTCTTTCTGTACATTTGAAAGGATTGTAAGCTCCCGGATATAACGGCAACGACTGATGAAAATAAACAATCTGCTTACTTCCCCCGATCTTCTTATATCCATTATTCTGAAGTGAAACCACAACATCGGGTTTTACTCCCAATTTTACAATTTCATTTTGTAGCAATTTACCTTCAAACAAAATCCGTTTTAACTTGGATTGTAGAGGAAAAGATATATATGTTACTCCCTCTATCGCCACTTTCGGCAGCACAGGATTAATAAATATCCAATACTTATTTTGTCCTATATACTTTGGCAGATGCGATAAGAACTGCTTATATATTGTTATACCTCCCCCGGCTTGTAAGGTTGTGGCAATTACGAAAATATTCATAAATATTATCCTCTCCAGTGCATTTTAACATATCTATTATGTATCATATCATTACCACCATGCAGTATAAGTTTTGCTTCATTGGCATCAGCAAACTGCAACAGGTTACGAGTCCGCAAACCATCCGCATACAGTTGGTCAAAATAATCACCTGGTATACTAGAATACATAGTGTTGTAACCATAACGTTTACACTCATCAAGTACTAATTGTGAAAAATAACCTATTGGGAAACATATCTCATCCACTGTTTTACCCAGCAATTCCGTGAGCTCCTTTTTCGATTCACAAAGTTCGCGTACCAACTCCTCTTTAGTGAATTTAGTTAAATCACTGTGGCTCCAAGCATGACACTGAAATATAAAACCTGCTTTTTGAAGTTCAAGAATTTCGTCTTTATTAAGATACCCCGGTTTTCCTATTAAGCTTATTGCAAGAAATACTGTTGGACACAAACCATTATCTATAAAAAACTGTCTGGTATCATAAATACCACGAAAGCCATCATCAAAGCATATCATTACTTCTTTATCAGGATTCTGAATTTTCGCTTTTATGGTAAATCCCTCATCATATATCACTTTAATATGTTGTGCAAACGTACTAAGCGAAGTACCCATATCTGTATATTTTTTATCGCCGTACACATCGTGATAATACACTATTTTACTCTTCTTATTATGGTGCAATATGCTCGAAAAACATAACAGAGTTTTTTTTATTATTTTTCTCATCGTGTAGTTTTGTTTATAAAATCTTCCAAACATTTACGGTAGAGCGAATAATTCCAGTGATTGTGCATAAAGTTATACGCATTATCAGAATACTTCTTGTATGTATCTATATTTGATATTTGCCTCATGGCATCCACAAGTGACTGCTCACTATATGCATCAAAAACAAAGCCTGTATCGTTACCATCTACAAGGTCGTAATGTGCTCCCACCTCGTTACTCACTAACACTGGCATACCCGCTGCCATAGCCTCGTTGACAACCAATCCCCAAGGTTCGTAAGTAGAAGGTAATATCAACACATGATTTTGACGATAAACATTCAATAGATCGTCACCATACTTTGGTCCATCGAAAAAAACAGATCCATATGACTCATATTTCTTTTTAAGTACCTCACCAAAAGCCCCTTTTCCCACGATATGCAGTTCACTATTTGCATATTTTTGGTGATAAGCCAGAAATGAACGAATCATAAAGTCTATATTCTTACACTCTATCAATCGCCCCACATATACAAAGCGTAAAGGTGGTATTTTCTTCTTGTGAAAATCAGGATTATCAAAGTGTGTATTATCCACCATCATCGGCATCAACTGTACTCTATCTTCCTTCATGCCAAATTTGCGAAACAAATCCTTATGCACATAATTACCACCCGCCAAACCATAAATGTTCTTGTTGCCAAATACCACATTTAGATATATGTGCTTTATCCATCGAATCATTAAATTCATTGGCTCACGATACTGTGTATCTGAATCTATGCCTATGGGCTTACGATACAAAAGGTTAAGAGCAAATAACATAATAAAACCAAGATCTGAATAGCCATTATAGATAATTTTATCATACTTTTTCAGCACCCTCAGCATATAACACCACTGCTTCCAGCGACTCATCCTCTCCAAATTATCCTTATTACACTCCCCTTCAGTAGTATTCTTTGCCTCACTGTCACCATGCAAATAGCAATAATCCACACCTATTGGTACATACACCTTTAGGTTTCTGCTTACCGTATAACTAGCAGGTTCATATAGAAATACAAATATTTTGTCCATTACCGTCTAATGTAAGGTTTTAGGAAAACCTTTAAATAATATTTATAAAACGAAAGTAAAGTCCTAACTTTCCGTATAAAGCTCTTTGAATACTCTATACGATACAAATTGTGGATTTCTGGACGAAAATTGCTTACCTTATACTCATATATACCACGAGCGAAATTCAGTATTCCTCCACCGTTATTATATATATATTCAACCGATTGCAAAAGATTCATCGTATTGTACTGCCCTTCCTTATACACAACAAGCCAATTAATATATTCGTTATCTTGTATCAAGTATAAATTTGCCACAAGAGGTTCACTTCCTTTGTATGTCACAGCTACAGATAAAACACCATCATTATATAAATTCTCAATAATGCTCTTAAAATCATCTGAAAAATATGCCTCTGTGCGAATGCCAAATGCCAACATAGCATGTATTATACTATCAACAATATCCTTTGGATAAGGATTCTCGCTAATCTTGAACAACTTCATGTTATACGGAACAAGCATCTTGTTTATTTTAACAAGCTTATATTTATCTTTCCTGGATATGTGAATCATACTATCCAAATAAGTTTTATCTGACTCTTGTTTGGCATTAACATGGAAGTATGACCATTTATTAGCAATACGAGTCTGCAATCCTTTGAAAAAATACCCAAACACCGCAGACATATAATTGTCTTCCTTCAAGTTGTCAAACATGAATCCCTTTATTTCTACAGTATCATTAATATAATCTACAAACTCCCTATATAAATGATAATCCTTGCGTACATCCTCAAGTATTAAGGCACCGCAGAAGTCGGAATGAATGCCATTAATAAATTGCAATATGCCTTTTTTCGTTATAACACAAGGAAAGATTGCTTGAAACTGCATTCCCTTTGAAATAGTAATGATATGCAGCGCTTCATGTTTCTCGAGAATATTCCAACTGTTATAATTGAAGCTATATGATTGGTAAGGAGTCTTATATTTGGTTCTTGAATAGAGAGCGTCCCATGTATCCTTCAACGCCTCAAAATTTTCTTTTGTTTTTATTACCTTTATCATAATAGATGATTCTATTGTTTAACGATTCATGTATTGATAATTTTTTACAAGTCATAGTCATTGCCACAAATATTAAATTGGTTGCAAATTCATGCACTCCCACGAATAGTCCTTCATAATAAGCATTCACTGTAAATGCAATTAGCATTGCAAGATACACATCAGATTCTAATTTATATTTTCTATATTTCAAGTATAGTCTCAATACAGTCAACAGATACACAGCAATCCACAAACCGCCTATGGGAATACCCATGAATTTCAGTGTCTCCATATAACCATTATGAGAACCTAATAATGACAACACAGAGGCTTTTCCTTGATTCTGCGCTTCAAAGCCCCAACCCATCAGAGGCTTTTCTCTAATCATCATCAGACAAGCTTCACGCTCTACATCACGATTAGTACCCTCCAAACCCTCCACGGTATCTATCATACGCTCTACACCCACCGTTTCTAATCCTATTGCGGGAAAAACAAAAAGAGAGGTAACAACCAAAATAAAACTCATCATTATAATCTTCAACGAAATACCGTAGCGCATGAAGATTATAATTGCTGCTACCAATACACCGGCTCGGCTACCTCCTGCTAAAATTGCATAAAGTCCTATAACAGTGATAACAATGGTTTTCCAATTCCATTTTTTTGTTAAGAACAATACAATGCCAAGAATAAATGCTCCCATACCACTCGTAGTATTTGAATTGGTAAAGCCCATCGTAGAACGTCCTATACTAGCTTCGGCTAATCCTCCTGTAGCCAATCCATACATTACAAAAAAACACATGAACAAAGCTAAATGATATAGTCCTTTCGTTTCATAAAACTCATAGTTGCTATTTACACTTGTAATGATAATTGCAAAAGTGGTCATTTTGGCTGCTAAGTATGTTAACGAACGGTTGTCTATATACGAAGCGCCTATCGTAAATCCATAGAATAAATAGATGCCCACCAATATGTATAAAGGTAAAAATGTCTTAACTGCATTTGCTTTAAAGACCTCACCCGTTAAAATAAAAAGCAAGCCTAAACCTAAAAACAGATTAAAAAATATGGAAGAATATGCTCCGAACAAACTCGTTTGGACCGCCACATTTTCCAAGAGCATAAAATAAAGAAGATATTTCTTAACATTTTCTAATACCATCACGATTTTTTATCTAAATATTTTTTAAAAATCGTATAATCAACTCATCTATATTTAAAGGCTCAACCAGCTGCTGTACATATCGATTCACCATCTGCTCCTCAATCAGTTTCGCTAAAGTATGATAGTCTTTAGGCTTAAAAGTCCATTGATTCTTTTCATTCTCAGCAAGGTACTCCGATGCACCCTGCCCCTCACATATCATAAAAGGAACACCACATGAAGCAGCTTCTGTAAACACACATCCAAATCCCTCAAAATACGAAGGAAGCACGAATAAATCCAAAGTATTATAGAATACGGGCAATTGCTCATGTTGTACTTCTTTCAAGAAATGGATACAGCCATCTAATCCATGCTCTCTTACATAACGCTCGTAGTACTCACGCTCTTCCCCAGAACCAATGAAGTTTAATGTCAAGTTCTGGACTCCCTTTTGATGTAGAAGTTCAACGGCTTTAATTAGTGTCAATTGGTCTTTCCAATCTCCCATATTAGCCACACATCCAATTACAAAACCTTCATGTGGCACTGGATTCCGATAGAATTGGTCCACATCCACACCATTGTAGAGTACAACAGATTTCTTTATCTTGGTTCTTGATATATTCTTTACTTTGGAAAGTACATGCAAATACTTCTCATCAATATCATGTGCACTACAAGAAGGGAATAATAGTAAATTTTTCTCAACATATTGACTCACAGATACATGCAAATCAATCTGTTCAAATAACCATTTAGCATGTCGGGCTCGGTATTGTACATTCCACCACTTTTCCGACAATCTGCCATTACGTATTCCATAAGGATCGGGGTCATGATGCTGTACTATCGTCTCTACCGCAGGATTATATTTCTTAACCACTAATGCCATTGCTGCCATAGAAACAGTGTGAGTATGTACCACTGCTACATTTTCCAACGGAATTCCGAGCTCTCGTAACTTATTTAAGAAACTGCGCTGACTCAACCTATCAGTTAAGCCATTCAATATCATTGATGGCATCTGCCAATGATGAAAATAATGAACTCGAACTCCTCTATAGTCGTAGTATAATTTTCTAATTTGTTGTACCGGGCAAAATACCATAATTTCATAGTCACTATTTCGCTTAAGTGCTTGCACCTGATCATAGATGAAAGGACCACGAAACGACTCAGCGGTAGGGAAAAACGGAGTGACAACAATATAATATTTTTTATTCATATCAACATACAATTTATTTTTTCGTCACGAAGGTATTGAGTAACCAAGCTATTACAACAGAAACGCCAAAACTTACTAACAAATACTGTATATGATTCATGTATATAGGACGCAAAGCAATGAGTGCCACTTGCTGCACAAGATAAAATTCATAACTGATGTTCCCCAAAAAATCCAAACTCTTTATACGAGGCATTTCCATCTTCCAAAGGGCAATAATCAGCATGGCTGCACCTATTTCTGTCGCAAAATAAATATGTAGATCAAAAAGATAAGATTACACAAAGCCATGCCGTACAAGAGTACGAAGATGTGAGCTGGAAATATATGAAGTACCTTACGCTGTATGCCCTTGAAGTATCCTTTGGGTGTTAGCTCTTTCATTTTGAAATAAAAGAAACCAGAAAGGACAAAAAGACGGATACAGCAATACCTCCATTAACTAGAAAAGTAAAGGGCGTCTCTCTAAACGAGATTATGCTTGATATATTTAATCCCATGGTATAATGTGAGAGAAAAACCATCAATGCGCACACAGCCCTAAGATACTGAATAGTAAATAACTTACCCATCTCATCTACATTTGTTACCTTCTTATTAGTAAGACTATTACTAATTCATAAGACTTTGGTTTACGCAATTATCCTGAATAAGAAAGACTTATGTTATAAATATTTTTTCAGAATCTTCTTAACCCACAAAGGAAGTATGCGTGCAAGAATGTGAGGCTTCACCATATCGGGTTGTTTGTAATTCTCCAGCGTAGGAGCTTTTACCATCTTGTAGTTTTTTTCCGCCATGATGCTTGCGAATACATAATTGTACGCAATGCCTTGGCTATCAATAGAGAAGCAACGCTCTACCTTAGCACGTGCAGCCTTACCGACCCGCTCGCGAAGCTTAGCATCAGTTGCATATTTATAAAGTTTTTCCGCAAAGTCTAATATATCATTTTTCTCGCACAATGCCCCCTCTTTGCCTTCTTCTACAATCATATCTGTCACATCATGCAAGCGAGACGCTACACAAGGTAATCCTGCACACATTGCTTCCGCCAATGCTAATCCAAAACCTTCATGATTTGAAGGCATAACCATTATATCATGTTTTGGAAGCATATCTGGAACCTCGTCTGGATTTAGACATCCCTGGTATTTAATAACATCCTCAACTTCGTATTGTTTTATAAGTTCGTAAAAACGGCTCTCAAATCCCCAATGAAAATAACCATAAATATTCCACTTAAACTTTAAACCATGGTCTTTAAGAATCTTCGCTATTGGTGGTATTTTGTCACATCCTTTAGTCACATCCTCCACTCGACCGAAGAATACAATCTTTACAATTCCATCTTCCGTATAACTCTTTTTAGGCTTAAAACGGTTCGTATCTACCACGTTAGGTATACGATATATTTTTACTTGTTCTCGACGAGTCAACATACTGCGTAGCTTATTTTCTACAGCCCAGCTTACTGGTACATAAGCAGAAACTCTCTCACGATAAGCCAATGCAATTTTTCGAGCCGAAGGGGTCACGGAATGCACGGATACAACAACTCGAATATCTTCACGCAAGAAAGGAATCACACACGCCCAATTCGGACTACCAAAGTGAGAAAAAATGGTGCACTCAGAATCATCATTGATGGTAGAAACCATCTTTTCAATAATTTCCTCCACTTGAGGTTCTTCTCGGCTATTCTTTATAAAGATAGGATGAAACTCTTCCTCATAACCGGGAAGATCTATATCATGCCATGCATGCACAGGCTGTACATTGATACCCTGACGCTTCAGCGCACGCATTAGGGTAGTTGCTGCTGAACTCATTCCATCAAGATGGAGAGCATTAAATCCCAATATTACCTTCATTGTTCAAATTTTAACTTCTTAATAATCTTATCACTTCTCCCTTGTTATAAGAAGCATAAGCACTATCATACCACGCCTTAACTATTAAACAATCTTGCTCATAGTTCTCAGAAACAGTGATACGCTTCATTACTTCTTCAAGACTCATATCCCAATATAAAGGATACTTATACATTTCTTTAAAGATTTTTTGTCCAGAACCTCGAATATCATCCTTGATAAAGTAAGTGGGTACCTTATAGTCAGCATATTCGAAACAAGTTGTAGAGCTATGAGTAAGGTGCAAGAAAGTATTCGGCGCTAAATCTTGCAACGTTGCCTGGGTTTCCTTTACAAAAGGATACTTTTCATGCAATTCACTCAAGTCTATTGCATTATTAAATCTAGGATGATGCTTTAATAAGATTTCAAATCCACTGTCTTTTAAAGAATCAATAACTTTTTCTATTTGCTGGAGCATTTCTTTCAACACCTCCACAGCAAAGTCATGAGTTAGCTGCAAAGAAATAAGAACCTTAGATTTTATTCCATTTTTATTTTTAGGGTACTCACTCGCTAAAGGATATCCCACCACATGAATTTTAGCACTCAATTCATCAACAGATAGGCACTGTCTAAAGCTGTCACAGAACAAGTTTCCCCACACCATTATTTGCGAATTTGTAGAACGAAAAACTTTTGCAATATGATCATCTTCAAAATATCCAGGATGCCCTTTATAAATGATACCATGCTGCATATCATAAACAATATCCTTACGATTAATCGCTATCAAGAACTCAGACATCACACCAGCCATAGTCACACAGCGATTGACGTGAAATTTATGAAAAGTCATTATATCAATGAACCGATAGATAAGTTCACTCTGCCGATGTTTTTTCATATTAGGAAACAGTCCAACCATTACCTTACTCAGTACCACATAATGCCAATACATGAAATCCAACTTCACCGCATCTTTATTTTGAGGTTGTAATGTGCCTTCCTCAGTTAATTCAAACACACGATAAGAGATACTAGCCTCTCGGCAGGTAGCCATCAAGGGATCCATATATGGATTAGTACCTTCTGCAGAGCGATTAAAGTTCTGTGGATAACAGAAGATAACATCAGGGCGCTTTCCCCAAAGTACATAGCCATAAATTTGGAAAAATGATTTTACAATGCGCCCAAGTATCCTACATATTTCTTTCATCACATCTACTTTGCATAATACAAGTCCTCAATAAACTTCTCCCAGTCCTTAACAAGTACCTTCCAGTCAAACGATTTACCCAACTTAATCGCCTCCTCTGCCAAAGAATCGAGCTTTATGGGATGCTGTTCCAAGTCTCTCACAATCTCTTCTATTTCTTCCAACGTAGAAACCACAAATCCATTCGTTCCTGTGTTTATCCACTCAGTTGCTCCATAGTCACCATACACGATAGAAGGCACCCCCATAGCTGCAGTCTCGAGTGTCACTTTAGGAAATCCCTCACTGCGAGAAGGAAAAATGTGAAGATCCATTTCCGATAGCAATTTCGCCAATTGTTGATGATTCATAGTGCCATGGACCTTACAATTGGCCACGCCATATTTTACAATCATATCATTGATATTGAAGCCATTACCATCACCAACAAGATGAAAGGTAAGATTTGAAAATCGCTGTGCCAAGAGAAGGATGTCGGCAACTCCCTTACATCTCATATTGTGACCAATGAAGATTACGTTGCGCAACTTGTCATGCTTACGAACCACACCCGAAAATGTTTCTACCTCACAACCCAAATAAAGTACTTCTGGCGCAACAACACCAACCAAGCGTTCATTCTCAGTAACCATAAATTTTGTAATAGACACAGTCTTTGTGGTTGAATGAAAAAGATTTCTAATAGCAGTTTTATCTGTTACCCGATAGAGTCCTTCCACTGTTTTAAACGACTTCTTTCCAAACAATTTCACACATTTCGCACAAAACTGCCATACATCGCCACGAGGAAAATAGCCAACATCACACCACGCTATGCCACGTAAAAAGACAATATATTGCCACACTCTTGCAGGCCACCTTGCATGCAGAAGTTTAACATCAGGCAAATCACTGCAATCCACATTGCCTCCATAAAGCGTCAATGTAGTTACCTCAAACTTATCCTTGTCAAGGTACTTCGCCAACGCATGACAGTTATGGTTTTGGGCATTATTACAATTTACCCAACCGCCCAAAAACACTTTTATTTTCTTAGTCTTCTCCATAAACTATTTAAAAATCCTATTAAATTTTATCAATTTAAATCCCCACACAATATGAATGATATACTATTACAGCACAAATGGCACGGAGATATCCCCAAATACCCCTCCCCATTTTACGTTCTATATTACTAATATTCAATATATTATATCCTATATTTGTTTTTTTTACTATAATTTCTTATATGAATTATCAAATATCTAAAGTTATTATCAAAACACACAAATAATATTGTAAGCAAGAATAGGGTTAAACATCCAACAATAAAGCAGTATGTAAAAGTACCGACTATTGATACCGAGTCAATCAATGTACGAATTTCACTCTCAATATATACAATACAACATACTGTAACAAAAAGGATAAGGATATATTTAAAAAATAATGGTACATATTCTTTAATCATGGACACTTGGAAACCATTTCTAAACAAATAATATGGTTGCCAACAAATTTTTATAAGCAAATCGGCTATTGTAAAAGCAAACAAGATACCAGACAAACCAAAATACTTACCTAATATTAATGATAGGGATACACTTATTAAGACTTCTGTTATTGGAGCCCATACGTCTTGAAATAGTCCATAAGCATCCTTGAAATTTGTTACAGTAAGACGTGCTTGAAGTATGAAAAGATGGATTGACATCAGTATAAGAACTAATTGAGGCATAATGTATTCTTGACCTATCCATACAGTTATTAACTTTGGAACAGCAAAATAAAGCGTTATACTACACAATCCGGCAACAAAGTATCTCAAACTCATTAGTTCAAAAAATACCTTAAGTAGTTTTTCTTTGTTGCCCTCTGCTATTAAATTGCCTATACTAGCTCCCATACCAATAAATAAACCATCAAAAAAGGCTGTTATTTTAGACATCAACATATTGTAATTGCCATATATTGCAACCATGGACAATGAAGAAAAAATACTTATAAAAATGTTTATTGACCCATTGAATATTAAATGAGATAACTTAAATGCAAAAACTTGCTTTGTCCTTACCCACAAGTCTTTGTAGTCTTTAAATTTTGCTCTTCCCAATTTAATTGAAGTATTTATCCATGGATAACGTTTCTTCACAGAAAGATGAAGGATGATTGAGTTTACTGTTCCCGCAACAATTTCCAAACATATCCACCAAATATAACAAAATGGCAGTAATGATGATGCCATCTGTAACAATGTCTTAACAACAGTAATAGTATTATAGCGATACATTATTACATAGTTGTTCTGAGATGCTGAAAGAATAATCTGCTTATAATTAACAAAATAACTAAGAAGAGCACCATATACCATTGAGAAGAACATGAAATATACCAACCATAGTGGAATATTTATATCTTTAAACATTAACGGAAAAAAGCACGACAATATAAGACTAGCACCACCTATCAATATACCTATACGAGAATAAAGGAAGCCATAAACTGATACAATATCACTTATTTTTTCTCTCTCATCATTAAATAAAGGCTTATAAAGAGTAACACCAACAGCGGTACCAATACCTAGTTCTGTGATATTCATCAAATTGAGTATATCGCCTAACGTTGATGACAATCCTAAAAACTCTGTACCAAGATTATCTAAGAAAACTTTACGAGAGAAAAATGCTAAAACCGCCGTGATAACATAAAATATCACATTCACTTTTGCATTTTTTATAGATTTCTGTATTCTGCTTGCCATTTTATCTCGATTTCTACATCAAATAGTCTAAAGACATACGCGTACCCATAGTTAAATCTTGGTTCACCTTCTTACCTAGAATCTCAGACAAATATTTGGGATGCAATCCAAATCCAGGACGTACTGAACGGATATTTTGTTCAGTGATGATGTCACCTGCCTTCATATCCTCTGCAATATAAAGAGAACGACAACTAGTACGACCTTTAATGTTGCTGGCATCAGTAGGATATACAACAGAGCCAAGTGCCTTTTCTACATTGCGTATACTATCAACCATCGCTTTGAATTCAGGTGCTTCCATTGAAAAAGCACTATCAGGTCCACCTATACTACGGTCAATGATAAAGTGCTTCTCTATCACTTCCGCTCCAAGAGCGACAGCAGCGAGTGCTACATCCGAACCAAGAGTGTGATCACTAAGACCCACTTTTACCCCATAACGCTCCTTCATATCTTTCATCGTAAGAAGATTAGCGGCTTCTATAGGTGCGGGATAAGCGGAAGTACACTTTAACATTGTAATATCTACACAACCTTCATCTCTCATAGTTTTAAGTGCAAGTTCTATATCTTCTAACGTTGCAATTCCTGTTGAAAAGATAATGGGTTTATGTTTAGATGCAATGTATTTAATAAGAGGGATATCAGTTATTTCAAAAGATGCTATCTTATAAATAGGATTGCCAATCTCTTCAAGAAAATCTACAGCAGTCTTATCAAAAGGTGTAGAGAAACACACAAGACCTTCCTCCTTAGCAACCTTGAAAATCTCCTCATGCCACTCCCAAGGAGTATAAGCCTGCTGATAAAGTTCATAATAAGATAAACCTTCCCATAAACCATCCTTCTTTACGAAATCATCCGCTCGACAATTAAGAGTCAAAGTATCTGCCGTATATGTCTGAATCTTGATAGCATTAGCCCCAGCTTTCTTTGCCTCCTTGATTGTTTGAATTGCAATGTCTTTATTATGATTATGGTTTGCCGACATCTCAGCAATAATTAATATACTCATATTCCTTATTTCTTCAAAAATGGATTAACAAATCGATCTTTTGTAAGAGTAAGCTGAACATACTCTTTGTTTCTACTTATTTCAACAAAACCTATAGATTTATTGATTTTCACATTCCTTTCATTAGTAATTTTTGTTTCTGCTTTAATAGTATTAGCAATCCCACTGCTAAAAACATAATCCAAAAACTCATATGTAAATTTGACCCCCAAACCCTTACCCTGAAATTCCGGGAACAGGAACTTTCCCGATACTCCCACCTTAGTATTTGGTTCATAAGGATTTAAGCATTCAGAACCTATTATCTCGTTATCATAAAAAATAGCCCAGTAAATTCTATCATCTCTTGTTTTCAAGAATTCTACATAATTAAGATGTTCCTCCCAAGAGATCGGTTCAGGATTGTACATCCACTTTCTAACCTCAGGACTGTTGCGTCCATTCAACAACACCCTCAATTGTTCAGTTGTTAGCATTGTATAATTGACAAACTTGAAATTTTCTGTCGTAAAACTATTATCACACATAAAATTAGATAGTTTTGAATGCTTCAATATATCTTTGTTTTATAACTGTAGCATCAAATTTGTATATCATTTTTTCAGCAATGGCATTGAACGTATCTATAGATAGCTGTTCTAAAGAATTTAATCTGATATCTCCCAAACCATATATGTAATGGCGACTATTTAGAGTATTGTAAAAGTTGATCTGATTATCTACATAATAGCCAGCTATAATAGGAATACCTCGGGAAAGAGCCTCTGTAGTAATTGTACTTGCAGATAATATTGCTAATCTACAACTATCAAACAACTCAACAATTTGTTTTGCAGTAAGATTTTTGTGATGAGAAATATGACCTTTAATAAAATCGTCGATAAAAACCCAATCACCTGCTATCACATGGATATTACCATTGTAATGAATGTTCAATAACCTTGTTAAAATCTTATTAGTTAGTTTCAAAGGATCTGAGCCTCCAAGACATACAACAATATCACGGTTTCTTTGTACCTGAGCACATTTTATTTCACGAAACTCTCTTCTTAGAAATGCATATTCAAATCCATAATACAATTTCGTATGCTTATCCTTAGTGAATTTGAAAGCGTCTAATGGAATACCATATAAAAGCATGTCTACATTGTAATGTCGACTTGGCAAGGGTCCAACAACAACCAATTTGCATCCTTTTCGCATAATCGAATTGAAGTAGTCATCGGTATAAAAATAGTTATCAAGCACTACTATCTCATCCCCTTGTAAAATATTTAAAAAATCAGACAATGCATTATCAAAATCCAACGCACAATAATCACAAATTTTCTTCAATTCTCTAATTTGATATTCAGTTGGAGAACTAGTGAAAAATTTGCACTCAAAGTCATCCTTCAACATATCAGCAATAGCTAATGTACGTATGAAATGACCATAACCTATTTGTGCGCTTGCGTCAGCACGAAAATATATCTTAGACATTTTGTAATAGCTGATACTTCATTTCTGCTAGTTTCCAATCAGTAATAGTATCCAAATCCTGAACGCACAATTCGGATAAAACTAATCCTTCAGTATTCTCTCCCCAAACTTTTCCAGTTTCCTTAAAAACAGAAACCTTGGTGAAATAGAACTGTCCCGCATCATGATATCTCTTCTCCAAATCTTGAGAACGACTTTTGGCATACTCAGGATGTACTCTATACACCAAACCATCAGAAATACCCAAACTACGCTGAATAGGATATGAATACTCAACCATTGTAAAACATGAGTTTATATTGTCATTTAGCTTGCCATATGCTTCGCGCAAATTGTCATCGGTCACAAAAGGTGCAGTAGAGTAGAGGCAACACATAATATCAAATGACTGCCTTTGACTCTCATAACACTCTATCACTTCACTTAGCACATCTGCTGTGGTTGCATAATCATTAGAAGTTTTCTCGCTACGCATGAATGGCACCTTTGCACCATATTTGCATGCAACCTCTGCAATCTCTTGATCATCAGTGCTAACCATAACCTCATCAAAGATTCCCGATCTTAAGGCGGCTTCTATAGAATATGCAATAATAGGCTTTCCCAAAAAATATTTGATATTCTTTCTTGGTATGCGCTTACTACCTCCACGAGCGGGAATAATACAAATGTTCATCGCTATCTTGTCTTTATAATTAAATTTGGGAGATTCAACACTAAACTATTTGAAAGTATATCTTCGTCTTTTACACAGATATATACTCCAATACATTGTTACTAATATGACTTATTCCCAATAAACTGAAGAGTAATATTCTGTAAAATTGTAATCATCGCTTAACAAACTCTAGAACTTTCTGAATTATATATTCCTGTTCTTCATCCGTCAGTGATGGAAACATAGGCAAAGCCAAACAATGAGCATAGTAGTTTTCTGCCACAGGCATATCACCTTCCTTCCAACCAAACTGACGATAGTATGGCATTGTGTGTGCAGGAACATAAAGAACTTGGGCAAAAATATTTTGTGTGCGTAGATAATCGTACAATTCTTTACGCTTATCCAGTTGAATAACGTACAAATGATATGCATGAGACACATTATCTGTAACACTAGGGGTGACAATACACGTACCAACAAAAGCTTCATTATAACGATTTGCTATAGCCTGACGCCTCTCAATACTCCAATCAAGTCTTGATAGTTGACTAATACCCAATGCAGCCTGAAAATCGGTTATACGATAATTATAGCCAAGTTCTTGCATTTCATAATACCAAAGACCGTCACACTTCTCCATTTTTGCAGGATTCTTGGTAATACCATGTGTACGATATAAAGAAAGCTTCTCAAAAAGATCGTCTCTATTAGTTGTAATACTACCTCCTTCTCCTGTTGCTATATGCTTTACTGGATGATAAGAAAATATTGTCATATCAGCATAGGCACAATCACCTACCATATGTTTTACTCCCTTACTATCTGTAAATGAACCACCAGGAGCATGACAAGCATCCTCAACGATAGCAAAGCCATACTCATCAGCAAGAACACGAAGACGTTCTACATCAAAAGGATAACCAGCAAAGTCTACAGGTACCACAGCCTTGTATGTTCCTTTAGGCACTGCCTTGAGCATATTTTCAAGACAATTGAGGTCAAGCAAAAAATTATCCTTGTTGATATCACAAAAGACAACCTCGGCGCCACAATAACGGAAGCCATTAGCACTAGCAACGAACGTAATGGGAGTCGTAATAATCTTATCCCCTGGTTTTATATTAAGAGCCATAGCAGCAAGATGAAGTCCTGCTGTACCATTGCTAACAAGTACATTATACTTAGCACCACAATAAGATGCCATTTTATCCTCAAACTCCTTAATTTTTGGACCTTGTGTTAGGAAGTCCGATTTGAGAGCTTCTACTACAGCTTCTATATCATCGTCAGTAATGTACTGACGACCATACGAAATCGGTTTATTAATCATTCTTCTTATTATTAAGATGTTTATTTAACTACGAATGTCGGGTCAACGTATTTTTTTATTTTTTCTCGTAATGTATCAACAGTTTCCCATTCTACGTTATTATCTGAAGTATAAGAAAAATCTTTTGGAACTGCGACTCCATTATAACGATTTAGATAATGTTCACGAGTATACATTACAGAGTTTGTAGGAATAATCACGTAATATTTATCTACCTCTATTGTATTGGGAGCATCAGATATAGTAATCATTTCTTCATGAATTTTTTCTCCGGACCGCAAACCAATCACCTTGAGGGGTAAATTAGGTGCAATTGCTTTTGCCATATCAATAATATGATATGAAGGAACCTTAGGTATAAAAATTTCACCCCCCACATGATGAGCAAGAGCCCAAGTAACAAGACCGGTACTCTGTTGATTAGTGATATTGAAACGAGACATATTCATATCGGTTATCGGTAAGTTTTGAGCACCGTCATTTCGCATCTTTATAAAAGATGGAATGACCGTTCCTCGAGACCCCATAACATTACCGTAACGAACCACCGAAAAACGAATATTGCGAGAACCCTTGATGTTATTAGCAGCAATAAACAACTTTTCCGCAGTAAGTTTCGTGGCGCCATATAGATTAATTGGAGCACATGCTTTATCAGACGAAAGCATTACTACATCGTGTACATTTTGTACAAGGCATGCATCAATAAGATTTTTTACCCCCTCAATATTTGTCTTTATACATTCCTCTGGATTGTATTCTGCAACATCAACTTGTGACATTGCAGCTGCATGAACAACAATATCAATTCCTTCACATGCTCGTTTCAGTCTATCAAAATCACGTACATCACCAATAAAATATCTCATCATTCGATACTTACTGTTAGGATACTCCTGTTGCATGTCCCATTGTTTCAATTCATCACGCGAATATATAACAATGCGCTTTATGTCTGGATAATCCCATAAAATCTTTTTAACAAAAATTCTACCAAATTCACCAGCACCACCTGTTATCAGTATAGATTTGCCGTTTAACATAAATACTCGTTTTTAGATTTTTCTCCAAACCATTTTATTAACAATGCCCGCATAGCTTTGGATAATCTTGACAACCTTTGTACTAACCTCTTCTATATAAGCAGGTACAGGAATACCATAATGACCGTCCTTCACCATCTCAATTGCTGTATCTACAGATTGAGAAAGGCTTTTCTCATCAATGCCCGCAATAATAAAGCATCCTTTATCTAAGGCCTCAGGACGCTCCGTAGATGTACGGATACATACTGCAGGAAAAGGATGGCCTACACTATTGAAAAAACTGCTTTCCTCCGGGAGAGTGCCAGAATCAGATATTACAACAAATGCATTCATTTGCAGACAGTTATAATCATGAAAACCAAGAGGTTTATGCATTTTTACACGATCATCAAGTTTAAAACCTATAGTCTCAATACGCTTACGCGAACGAGGATGACAACTATAAAGGATAGGCATATCATACTTGGCAGCCATAGCATTAATAGCATTGAAAAGGGAGAAAAAATTTTTCTCCGTGTCAATATTCTCCTCACGATGTGCTGACAAAAGAATATACTTCCTTTTTTCAAGGCCAAGACGCTGATGAATATCACTAGCTTCTATCTCTGACATATTTTCATGTAACACCTCAGCCATTGGGGAACCTGTAACATAGGTACGTTCTTTAGGCAAGCCACACTCATGAAGATAAGTTCGTGCCTGCTCTGAATATGCCATATTAACGTCACTGATAATATCTACTATCCGGCGATTAGTTTCTTCTGGAAGATTCTCGTCTTTACAACGATTACCTGCCTCCATATGAAAAATTGGAATATGAAGACGCTTCGCTGAAATTGCACTTAAGCAACTATTGGTATCACCTAATACCAACATAGCATCGGGGTTAATTTGAGACATCAATTTGTATGAGCAATTAATGATATTACCCACCGTAGCACCGAGATCGTCACCCACAGCATCCATATAGACTTCAGGATCTCCGAGCTTCAGATCCTTGAAGAACACGCCATTGAGATTGTAGTCATAATTCTGACCAGTATGTGCTAATAGGCAGTCAAAATACTTACGGCATGCCTTGATTACTGCCGCGAGGCGAATAATCTCGGGACGTGTGCCAACAATAATAAGCAACTTAAGTTTTCCATTTTCTTGCCACTTTACGTTGCTATAGTCTGTTTTTATCTGTACCATAACTTTATTTTTCTACAGGATCGAAGAATGTATCGGGGTGATTAGGGTCAAATGATTCATTAGCCCACATTAACGTCACGAGATTCTCTGTTTTTGAAAGATTAATAATATTGTGAGTATAACCTGGAAGCATATGTACTGCCTCAATATGTTCACCATTCACCTCAAAGTTCCATACTTCATCTGTACCCTCCTTACGCTGTTGGATAAGCGCTCTTCCTGAAACCACAATAAAGAGCTCCCACTTGGTATTATGCCAATGCTGCCCCTTCGTGATACCAGGTTTAGAAATATTTACACTAAACTGTCCGCATTTTGAGGTCTTAAGAAGTTCTGTAAAACTACCCCTATCATCTACATTCATCTTGAGAGGAAAAGCGACACTTTCTTTGGGTAAGTAACTAAGATATGTACTATATAGCTTCTTTGCAAAAGAATTGTTAGGGATTTCCGGCATTTCAAGAGTTTGTGGTTGCTGCTTAAAAGACTGTATAAGTGAGACAATCTCACCTAGTTTTATATGATCCGTAGTCGGAACACAACAATAACGTCCGTTACTTTGAAGTATGGTCTCCACACCTTCAAATTCACAATGATGCTCCTTGCCTTTCAATGCCTCAATCATTTCCTCTATAAGATCATCAATATAGAGAAGTTCCATATCAACACTAGGATCATTTACCTGAATAGGAAGGTCATGTGCTATATTATAGCAAAAAGTTGCTACTGCAGAGTTGTAATTAGGTTGACACCACTTACCATATAAATTTGGAAAACGATATACCAATATTTTTGCACCAGTCTCTTTAGCATAGTTGAAAAAGAGTTCCTCACCTGCTTTTTTGCTCTTGCCGTACTCCGAAGTACCGAAGCGTCCTGTAAGAGTGGCTTGAATGCTTGAAGAAAGCATGACAGGACAAGTGTTATTGTACTTTTTAAGACAGTCTAGAAGTGTAGATGCAAAACCGAAGTTACCTTGCATAAATTCTTCTGCATTTTGTGGACGATTTACACCTGCTAGATTGAATACAAAATCGCATCTAGCACAGCTCTGATCTAACTCTTCTTGTGGTGAATCTATATCATACTCGTACACATCAGTAATCTCTAAGTCTTCATAACACCTGGCCTTACCTTCTTGAATATTTTTAAGTTGAGCACAGAGGTTTCTTCCAACAAAGCCTTTCGCACCAGTTACCAATATCTTCATAAAATTATTTATTACTCCGAACGAATTTCTTTTGCCTTTGCTCTAGATTGCAATCCAAGATCCTCACGGATGAAGTTTAACTTAAGAAGAAGCTTTTTCATACCTTCTACATCAAGACGAGCAGTATTATGTGAATGATAATCTTCAATCTGAGAAATTTTTTCATCGCCTTCTATGAAGAACTTATCATAATTGAGGTCGCGAGTATCGCAAGGAATACGATAGTAGCCACCCATATCTACAGCTTTAGCCATCTCTTCACGGGTTACAAGAGTTTCATATAATTTCTCTCCATGACGTGTACCAATAACTTTAACCTCTGTCTCACCATATTTAGAATTCACCTTTGCATATGTCTCCTTCAATGCTTGTGCTAATACATCAAGAGTAGCTGCAGGAGCTTTCTGAATGAAAAGGTCACCATTCTCACCATGAGTAAAGGCATAGATGACAAGGTCAACAGCATCATCGAGAGTCATCATGAAGCGCGTCATATTAGGATCGGTAATAGTAATAGGTTTACCGTCCATCATCTGCTCAACCCAAAGAGGAATAACAGAACCACGACTCGCCATTACGTTACCATAACGAGTGCAACAAATTGTAGTCTTTGCATTTGCACCAAGAGCGCGCCCTTGCGCAATAGCAACTTTTTCCATCATAGCCTTCGAGATTCCCATAGCATTGATAGGATATGCCGCCTTATCTGTAGAAAGTACTACAACATTTTTCACTCCATGGGCGATAGCAGAAAGAAGTACATTGTTGGTACCTTCAACATTAGTTCGAACAGCCTCCATTGGAAAAAATTCACATGAAGGCACTTGCTTCAAAGCTGCTGCAGAGAATACGTAATCCACACCGGACATGGCAAAGTCAACAGCCTCACGTTGGCGTACATTGCCAATATAAAATTTCACTTTATCAGCGACCTCTGGGTTCTGAGCTTGAAGATGATGACGCATGTCATCCTGTTTCTTTTCATCTCGTGAAAAAATACGAATTTCCCTTATATCACTTGTAAGAAAACGACGAAGTACGGCATTACCGAATGAGCCTGTACCGCCTGTGATCAACAGGACTTTGTCTTTAAACACTGACATATCTTTGATTTTATTTTTATTTAATTAGTCTTGTTTTTTTACTTTATGTTCTCCATACCCGTAACCATAACCATAATGTTTACCATAGCCATAATACTTGCCATATTTGCCATAACCATAGTAATAACCATATTTCTTCTTCTGAAGATCCAAGCCATTGATGGCAATACAGAGATTAGGCAGTTTATTATTCTCGGCAAGTTCATTGATCAGGGTAAACTCCGTTTTACGGGTGTAATCAGCACGGCATACATAAACAGATAAGTCCGCTACACGTCCTATAAGCAAAGTATCAGTTACCATACCCACAGGTGCCGTATCCAATATCACGTAATCAAAATTCTTCCTCAAGATTTCAACAGCTTTCTCCAAACCGTCACGAGCCAACAACTCTGTTGGATTAGGGGGAACTGTTCCACCTGGAAGAATATATAAATTCTTGTTTATATCAGAATGATGCACCAAATCCATCAGATTTACAGTGGAATTGGTAAGGAATTGAGTGATACCATACTCTTTCTTAGGTAGGTTGAAAACTTTGTTCAATCCGGGCTTACGAATGTCAAGGCCTACTATCACGACTTTTTTCCCTAACAAAGAAAGGCTGATAGCCAGATTGGCGGATATAAAAGATTTTCCTTCACCACTAACTGTAGAAGTTACCAAAATTACATTCTTACCATTTTCAAGCATAAACTGAAGATTGGTACGGACATTACGGAAGGTTTCGCTCATCAAATTGTTCTGATTCTCAAATACGGCAATAGCTCCCGTCTTTTCATCTGCCAATGGAATATCACCAACAACAGGGAGCGAAGTCAATTTTTCAACATCAGCACGACCTTCTATCTTAAATTTGGTCAGACCGATCAAATAAATAACACCTACCGGAATACCTATTCCAAATACCAAAGCCGCCAAATAAATCGTCATCCGTTTCGGGGAAATCGGAGTACTGTCCGCCTGTGCCTCGTCAATAATCTTGGCATTATTGGCTATGGCAGCCAAGACAATGGCATTCTCCTCACGCTTCTGAAGTAGCATCAGATACAAACCGGACTTGATTTCTTGCTGACGGGCAATACTCACAAACTGACGTTCCTGAGTCGGAGCATCACTGATACGACGGGAATAACGACTCGCTTCACGAATCAAATCAGCTTTCGTTATTTCAAGTCCTTTCAACGTGGCATCCAGAGTGGTCTGTATATTACTGCGCATCGCACGGATACTGGTAGTAAGATTCACAATTGCCGGATTGCTTTCCGTTGATGTACGTAACAGGCGTTTACGTTCGGCCACCATCTCATTATACCGGTCAATCGCCCCCGCTACCCCGGCATCCTGCAAACCGACATTCGCAGGCAGCACTTCATATCCACTACCCTGCAAATATTTTTTCAAATCCATTACAAGATTAATCTGTGTCTGATTTTCCACCCGTTTCTTTTCATATTCGGCATTACCAGTTAAGGCAATCTGAGCTTCACTTGTTAAATCAGTGATACCCGCACTACGCTTGAAATTTTCCAGATCGCGTTCCGTGCTACCCAATTCTTTTGAGATGATATCAATGCGCTCATCAATGAACTCGGCCGTTCTCTGGGCTACCTCATTCTTGTCATTGTTGGCATTGATATTATACATTTCAAGCAGTTTGTCTATATAGTCCTTGCCACGCTGGGTATTAGAGTTCTTAAGTGAAACGGTCACGACGGAAGTCGCCTTCGAGGTAGGGGTTATCGACAGGGAACCGGCATAACCTTTCGCTACAGCAAAAGGCCTGTTAATATAAGCCGTAATATGACGTTCTGTTGTTACACTTTCCGGACGAAGTGATGACAAAGTATCATTGTTCGCAAAAAAAGCAACCGTACCTTCATCGGTAGGAAATACGGCAGGCAATTTCTCAAAATGTTTCCGGTACTCCTTTTTTCCCACCTTGACCTGCACATCCATCGCACCGGCAGGTTGCAGAAGCATATCTATCTCCATTGTCTGCGGAAGCCTGTCCGCTTCCTGAGGGGTCAGACTGACCAAAACCGGAGAAGTACGATACAATTCCTTGTTTGGAAACTTATCTTCGTCCATATAGGTCACAAACAAGCCTAAAGAACTGACTACCTCCCTTGCCAATGTTCTGGATTTTAGCACTTCAATTTCATTCTCTATATTACTTGATGAAGAGACAAAACCGTTTAGCCCCATCTTTTCCAGTTCGGAAGACATATTCGCACCGCCACCCTTCTTTTCATCCTTAATCAGAACAGTGGCAGAAATATTATATACAGGTGTTGTCAGACGTAGATATCCCCATGCTAAAGCAACACAAACTATTACCGAAACTACGAACCATGGCCAATGAATCAGATAGCGGAAAAGGATTTCCTGAATATTGATCTGTTCTTCGGATTGTACCCCCGTTTTTTCTTTTCTTTCCTCAACCATACGATGTTATTATCTGAAGATTGTTACTAATAAACTTGCCAATGAAATTAAAATAGAAGTAGCCGAAAACCATATACTTGTACTGTTGCTGATATCCGAATTGCGAGCCTTTGCCTTGTTCGGAGTCACATAAACAATATCATTCTGCTGCAACCAATAGTAAGGAGAAAGAAGAGTTTCAGCCTTATTAAGATCCAGTGTTATGATTTGTTGTTTACCATTGGCATCTTCACGAATCAACTTTACATTGTCACGGATTCCATAAATGGTCATATCACCTGCCATGGCCAAAGCTTCCAATAAATTCACTTTCTCATTGCTGATAGTAAATGTACCGGGACTAGCGACTTCTCCTAATACGGAGATTTTGTAATTGACCATACGTGCAGTAACAATCGGAGTTTCTTTTATGTAGGGTTTCAACTTTTCCACTATCATTTGCTCTACCTCCTTTTTGGTCAGTCCCCCGACTTTCAATGTCCCCAATACAGGGAAATTGATATTCCCCTCGTTATCCACCAGATAAGTCTGTTGGGAGGATTGGGAAGCGCCCTGTGAATTTCCGGCAGTCAAACCAGCAGAACCAGTCATTCCCAGGTTGAAAGGAGCCGCCAGTTCAGGGTTCGTACATGATACCATGATAGTAAGTTGATCCTTAGGCATTATTCTGGCATCATACAGGGTTTCCTGTTGGGTAACCTGTCCCACAATTTCAGAGTCCTGCAGATAGGGGACTTTCTTGTATGACTGGCAGGAAGCAAGCAAAAAGAGTGCAAACAAGCAGGGAAGTATCCCACCGACTTTTTTCTGCATACTTGTAGCAATGCAAAATGAATTGTTCATAATATATTCTAGTTTATTATTCTTTATCCAACACCTCAAACCTCGGAGAATTCTTCGATTTGAACTCGGGCACCACCTTCTTCATCAACCGGACGGTATCCATAATCTTGACGGCACGGGACAACCTCTCGAACTCTGAATAAGTGTCAAGGATATCGGAATATTCATACCGGCGAACCTTAGCGATCATGATCTTTTTATTTTCAGTCGGAATCGTATTCTCCTTATCGCTCAGGACCTCTTCGTAAAGCTTCTCACCGGGACGTAAACCCGTGAACTCGATCTTTATGTCTTCACCGGGACGATAGCCAGCCAATTCAATCATACGGGTGGCCAGATCGACGATCTTGACTGCCTTGCCCATCTCAAAGACAAAGATCTCATTGCCCTCCCCCATAGTGGCGGCCTCCATCACCAGACGGCAGGCCTCGGGAATCGTCATAAAGAAACGGATGATATCAGGATGGGTGACGGTGACCGGACCGCCATTCTCTATCTGTTCCTTGAAACGGGGAATGACGGAACCGTTACTGCCCAATACATTTCCGAAACGCGTTGTGATGAATTTGGTACGCCCTTGCACTTTCCCCTCACGGATGGCACAACCCAGGCTCTGCACGTAGATCTCGGCAAGGCGCTTGGAGCAGCCCATCACATTCGTTGGGTTAACAGCCTTGTCAGTAGAAACCATTATCATCTTCTCCGCACCGTATTCAACGGCCATGTCCGCAACCTGGCGAGAGCCGGTGACATTCACCAAAACCGCCTCACAGGGGTTTTCCTCCATCAAAGGAACATGCTTGTAGGCGGCGGCGTGGAAGACCACCTGGGGATGGTAATTTTCGAATACCATACGCACGCGCTCTTTAACACGGACGTCACCGATGACAGGAATGAAATCTATATCGGGATAATTCTTCTCGAATTCAAGACGCACATTATGCAAAGGGGTCTCAGCGGAATCAAACATGACAAGTTTACGGATGCCCAGACCGACAAGCTGGCGGCAAAGTTCGCTGCCTATGCTGCCTGCTGCACCGGTCACCAGAACGACTTTACCACGGAATTCCGCAGCCACCTGGCGAAGGTTGATATTGATTTCCGCACGGCCCAAAAGGTCCTCGATCTTGATGGGACGGACCCACTGGTGGAAGTTACCGTCAGAATCGGCCTCACTGATCGTCGGGGCTATCAGGGTCTTGAGATCATTGCTCTTGCAGTATTCCAAAAGACGGTTTTCCTCAAGACGGGTATCCTCATAACGGGAAAACAAAATACCTTTAATGCCACGCTTACGGATGATGTAATCCACATCGGAATCGTTTTCAAAATAATAAATGGGAAGATCGGCCAAACGGCGGCGGCTGTTGTTCCTGCCATAAACATAAAAGCCTGCCACCTTGTAATGGGAACTGTCCCTGAGACGAAGCTTCAGCGCCACACTCTCCTCGTCGGTGCCATAGATAAGGATACGGGTGTTCTTCTTGTTCACCCAGTCCAGCAATAGATCGTACGTGATGATGAGTGAAACACGAAAGACTGTCAGCGCAACCAGGGTCAGAAGACCGTCGAGAAGAAGGCAGGAAAAACGGTATTTATCGAACGCGGACGTTTCGGGGATAACCCAGAAAGAAACGGCAAGCAGGCAGACAGACTTGAACAATACGGCACACATGACACGCCAGAGCTCACGGGCCTGGGAAAAACGGATCGTGTTACGATACGTGTGGAACAACAAAGAGCCGACAACACTACCCAGCAAAGAAACGAGAACAAACTGACAAAAAACCCAGTCACTCACAGGTATATGTGCCATATAATGAATGACAGCATAAGCGATCAATGAACATACTACTGATATTGTCGTGTCAATACCCAAAATAATCCAATAGCTCAAATAGTTCTTACGAGCGTATTGAGCTATCCCCCTTAATGTCTTTTCCATTATAGTATAAACGATAAATTGTGTATCAGAGATACAAAGAAATATAATCAGATACTAAAATCAAGATTTCACCGATTCTACATAACCGATAGGCATATCCACACATGCACAGCCTAACAGATTCAGTCGCACGGCAATCTTAGTCTTACCATCTACATTGACCAGTTCACCCACCAGTCCGGTCAGAGGTCCCTTGATGACACGTACTTTTTCACCACGCGCCAAAGGGGAGCTGTTCATGCAAACAGCTTCTTCGGAATAATCAAGCATAAAACGGAAACGAGCCATCTGCTCATCGGGAATCACTGCCGGTGTGCTCTCACCCCGCATCACCATGTAGCGACTAACTGTAGAAAAACTAAGGACTTCCATACGCTCTTTCGGATCAACATGGACAAATACCATCATAGGAAGAAGAACGGCCTCTACTTTTTTACACCGGTCGCTCCATTGATGAATCTCCTGTTGGACAGGAACAAAATTTTCAATCCCCATTTTGTCCAAACGCTCGGCAACTTTCTTCTCATGATGCATACGCACCATAGCTACATACCAGCGTTTAGAGTGTGCTACGCCTTCCCCTGTCCCATTACTAGGCCCAGCATTTACTGATTTTTGGCTTGTTAAAATCATGTTTTTTTACCCCATATACATCCGTTACTTTTTAGGTAACGGATAAAATGCATCAGAACATACTCTATAACGAAAACGGAAAGAATACAAGTATAAGGAGGGGCCAACCGGAAATTTGCTTGATGTTCAGCAAAATGAATTTAAAATCGGACAATAAAAAGTATAGGGCATGAAAATGAGTTCTTTTCATGCTCCGGGATTTTCTTATACTAAAATTTAAATAAAACGAAAAAAAATGTAGAATTGCTTGTTTGCTATTTATGTTTTTGGCTATCTTTGCAACAAATTTCACATCCGTTACCTAAAAAGTAATGGATATAGTTTATCACTGATTAACAGTTGATTATCTTTAATTATCCTTTCACATTACAATTTCTGATGTAAGATAAATTTCCTTTATTCACTTCTGTCCTTTCTTCCAGTCCGAAGCCTTTCAAATAAGTCTGTGTGGTTTTTATGGACTTATGTCCCAACGCCTCGCTAATCATTTCGATGGACACTCCCCGATACTTGGCAATAGTAGCCCACGAATGGCGTAATGTATAAGAGGTGACCGGAGATTTCAGATGCAACGCCCTCGCCAGCTCCTTCAGGCTGTTGTTAAACCAGCGAAGGGCAGACTGATATTCCCGGTAAGCCTTTTCATCCTTCCGTGACTTATCACCACAAAGAATATCAAGCAAATAATCCGGACAACCGGGTTGGGACTTCCGAACGCTCCGAAGTCGGTCGATCTTCACCATAGCACTATCCAACACTTCTACACTCATCGGCGTTTTCGTCTTGATACGATTATAGCGAAGTATATTATTTTCAAGAGCCGATTTTTCCAAATGTGCCAGATCGGCAAACGACATTCCACAAAGTTGGAACAGCAGGGAAGCAATGTCCTGAATGCGGCGCAAACGTTCCGATCGGGGATCGTCAAACAAAAGCCTATGCAGTTCGGCAGCAGTCAAAGCCCTCTTCTGACAAACATCAATTCCCGTATAAGCCTCATGAAACAACCGCGGCACAAAAGGGGCATTACCCGCTTCCACCCCACGATTGTAAATGCTACGAAGCATACGCATATACGTAGAAATCGTATTAAGCTTCAATCCATTCTCGTAAAGATACTGCCCGTAAAGCCGCAGGCTCTCACGGGTGATTTGCCTGAACGACACATTACACGTACCACAAAACACACTGAAAGAAAAAAGAGCATTCTTATAGACATGCGCTGTAGAATATCTGCCTTCTTCACGTAAACGATCGATGTAGAGCTCGCCACACCGACTAAAACCTTTTTTGTTCGTCATTTGCACCATTAGTTATTTGATTATTATACCATTATTGGCAAGCAACAAAAGAACGAATCTTTTCGAAGATAGATCGCACTCTACAGAGAAAAAAGATATAATGTATTTTAATACATTCTTTATTTATTATATATATTAGTTGCCGGATGGGGTGCCGGAACGCATTTCGGGTATCTTCCGTATCCCCCATCAATAGGGCATTTCAGGAGGTATGAAGGGGTGCCGCATGGGGTGCCGCTCAAAAGTGCGGTCGATTTAATATAAACAACCGTATATTTTGTACCAAACGAC
>UMII01055104.1_pt1 | contig 69752 bp, 68 predicted proteins | sample 1965731 | NCBI WGS metagenome assembly UMII01 (sample SAMEA4836118, study PRJEB28245) | human gut metagenome | biome: gut microbiome; material: fecal sample | place: Denmark | collected 2008
AACGGAGGTGGCTGGCTATGAAATCCAGAATATTTTCTTCTAAACATCTGAAAACAATATCCAAAGGACAAATCTGGATACCGGCATTTATTACACTTGGATTTCTGCTGGCATTTCCGGTGACTGGTATGGTAAAGCTGAGCTCCTGGAGGGATCTGCAATACTCAGATTTACAAATTCTGATTTTGTATAATAATTTGTGGAAAGATGGTTTTGTGCTGTCGGGTCTGATCATTGCATCCATAGCGGCTTTCATAAACAGTGTGAACGGATTCATTTATCTGTATTCTGGTAAAAAAACAGATTTTTATCATGGACTTCCGATGAAAAGAGCAGAACTGTTTCTGGAAAGAGTAGTTTCAGGACTGGTATATTATCTGATGCCGTATATCATCACAGAGTTTCTGATGATCTGTATTGGAGCAATGCGAGGATTTTTCAGTCTGAATATTATGGGGATGGCAGTCGGGATGCTTTTCCTGCATCTCCTTATCTACCTGGTGATCTATTTCAGTATTGTGCTGGTAATCAGTGTGACGGGAAATATGCTGATGGGTATTCTGTGTCTGGGAGGTATGTACCTGTATGGGATTGTACTCAATTTGCTCCTTGTAGCCTATGGAAGGTCATTTTTACATACCTTCTTCTCGGAATACCAGTATGGTGGCTTTAATACGCTTTTACATACGGCATCTCCGGGAACGCTGATTCTCAGTATGGTCAGCGATTATGCGGAAGGAAAGACAGGAAAATTACTTGCAGCAGTCATTATTCTTGGTGTTATACTTGGAGTCCTGGCATGGATTGCATATAAGAAAAGACCATCAGAAGCAGCAGGAAAATCTATGGTCTATACTTGGGTATCCATGGTAGTAAGATTTATGGTCGTGGTACCGGGCGGTCTTGCAGTTGGCTGGATATTCTATTCACTTACTACCGGAAAAGTCAGAATTCTCTGGTGGATTTTCGGAATGATTCTTGGAACAGTCGTAATACATGGTTTATTAGAAACGATATATCAGATGAGTTTCCAGGGCTTTTTTGCGAAAAAAATACAGCTGGTAATTGCAGGGGTACTTGTAGCAGTTTGTGCACTTTTTTTCCAGAAAGACCTGTTGCATTATGATAGCTATATTCCAAAACAGGAAGACATTGTATCAGTTAATCTCAACATGATGTCTTTTGATCAGGACTATTATGAGAATGTCCAAAAGACAAAAGATGGAGACTATGAAATAACAGATGCAAATAACTGGGCAGAATCTGCTATGGCATTTATCGGTAAAAATGGTATAGGTGACCAGACTTATAAAGCTCTTCAGGATATCGTTGCCGGCAATCCGAAAAGTGAGGCAATCGACGGAGATTATACATATTATACAAGTATAAAATACACACTTAAATCTGGAAAAGAAATCTACCGTAAATACTGGATAGAGACGGAAAACTTAAGTGCTCTTGTAAAAGGATTATATGAGGAAGAAAATCTGAAAGAACAGAAATTCGGTTTTCTTGATCTTGATCAGAAATATCTGAAAAATATTGGACTGAATGATGCAAGTGGAAAGGGATTCAGTATCTTCCAGAATGATCCTGATAAAATAAAGCAACTCCTTGAAGCGATGAAGAAGGATATCGATGCTGCAACAGCAGAAGATTTTATGCAAACACCTGAGGTAAAAATTGATTTTGCTTATCAGCTTCCTGGTAAACAGGATGTGAATAATATGATACCAGGAAATACTAAGGCAGATGTACAGTATGCAGAATGGATAGTTGGTATATATCCTTCATTTAAAAATACTCTTGCAATTCTTAAGGAAACAGGTTATCCTCTGACGGTAGAAGATCTGGATATTGAAAAGATCATGCTGAACTATTTTAATGATGAGGATGGACAGCAGGAAGATGTGACCTATGAGAAGCCGGAAGAAATAAGAGCTTTAAAAGAGGCGTTGACCGTAAGATACAATGGATACGTTGACAAAGATTCAGAAATCTATCAGAATATTTATGTATCAGTGTTTACAGATAAAGGCGAGGCTGTGTATACATATGGACTGAAGAAAGAAAAACTTCCTGATTTCGTAAAAGAAAAGATTACAGAGCTGGGAATCATACAGAGTAGTATGCAGGTGGATGCACCGGTGACAAAAGAAGAGACAGTGTATACAGATGATGAGGAAGATGTGGTAACACAGGCAATTATCGGAGGGGCAGATGCACCTTCAGAAATATATCTGGATAGTACTGTTGAATCAGAATAAGGAGTATATATGGCAAAGGCAGTGAGGCTGGATAAGTTTCTCGCAGATGCGGGAAAGGGGACCAGAAGTGAAGTGAAAAAATTCATACAGAAAGGGCAGGTTCAGGTGAACGGTGTACCGGCGAAGAAACCGGAGATTAAAGTCGATCCGGAGAATGATGTGGTTGTGCTTTCAGGGGAAACGGTGGGTGCGGCACCGGAATTTGTCTATTATCTTCTGAACAAACCGGCCGGCTGCGTCAGTGCGACGGAGGACCGTAACGATCGGACAGTTATGGAATATGTTCCATCTGACCGTAAAGGGCTGTTTCCTGTAGGACGTCTGGACAAAGATACAGAAGGCTTACTTCTTATTACAGATGACGGGATGCTAGCACATGAGCTTCTTGCACCTGGAAAACATGTGGATAAAACATATTTTGTCCGCGTGGAGGGAAAGCTTACGGTGGAAAACATCGAGAAACTGGAGAATGGTGTGGATATCGGAGAAGAGAAACTGACCATGCCGGCCAGAGCGGAGATCGTCGGTGGAAGCTGGGAAGGGGCCGGTGATTTGCAACCAGGTCGTGTGCGCATAGAAAATCTGCCGGAAGTGTATACAGAATTGCATCTGACAATTCACGAAGGCAAGTTTCATCAGGTCAAGAGGATGATGGCAGCAGTCGGAAAACCAGTCATCTACCTCAAGAGAATCTCCATGGGTCCGCTTACCCTCCCCGACAATCTCAAGAAAGGTGAGTGCCGTCTCCTGACTGAGGAAGAACTTTTACGGTTGAAGGGATAGCGTTATCGCCACTAAATGTGTTTGCTGTGTTTTTAATTGCATTTTGCCGGTATCAGTATGATGCAGTTACAGTATTGTCGTAGCAGACATTTACAGAGCGCCTTTAGGTACTGACGAAATACAGCTGTTACGGAGACCCATTCTTGAAGGTTGTCCTGAAAGAATGCATGGTCGGAGTTACCGATTAGTTCGTCAGACCGTTGCTCTGGTCTGCGAGGCAATATGTGAACGGCATCGTGCGTGAACATGGTAAAATCCAGCAAAAATATACCGAAAACTGCGAAAACCCTCTTTACACGGAGGGCTTTCTTATGCTATACTCTAGAAGTTGCAATGTGCGCACTGACGCACAAATAAAAAGTCACGTACAGAGATTCCGATGGATGGTGCCCTTACGGTGTGAGGTTGGGTCCGGATAGAAAATGATCTGTACGGAAGAATTTAACCAAAAAGGAGAACAAACATGAGCGTTATTTCAATGAAACAGCTTTTGGAAGCAGGTGTTCATTTCGGACATCAGACAAGAAGATGGAACCCTAAAATGGCTCCGTACATCTACACAGAAAGAAACGGTATCTACATCATCGACCTTCAGCAGTCTGTAGGTATGGTAGACGATGCTTACAATGCAGTAGCTGACATCGTAGCTAATGGCGGAAACATTCTTTTCGTTGGAACTAAGAAACAGGCTCAGGATGCTATCAAAGCAGAAGCAGAGCGTTGCGGACAGTTCTATGTAAACGAAAGATGGCTTGGTGGTATGCTTACAAACTTCAAGACAATCCAGAGCCGTATTGCAAGACTGAAACAGATCGAAGCTATGGAAGCTGACGGAACTTTCGAAGTACTTCCTAAGAAAGAAGTTATTGAATTAAGAAAAGAACTTGCTAAACTGCAGAAAAACCTTGGCGGTATCAAAGAGATGAAACGTCTTCCGGACGCAATCTTCATCGTTGATCCTAAGAAAGAAAGAATCTGCGTTCAGGAAGCTCATACATTAGGTATTCCGCTTATCGGTATCTGCGATACTAACTGTGATCCGGAAGAACTGGATTATGTAATCCCGGGTAACGATGATGCTATCCGTGCCGTAAAACTGATCGTTTCAAAAATGGCAGACGCTGTTATCGAAGCAAATCAGGGAACAACAGAAGCTGAAGAAGCAGAAGTTGAAGAAGCTACAGAGGAATAATTAATTTAATAATTCCAGGAGGAAAATACAATGGCTATTACAGCAGCTCAGGTAAAAGAATTAAGAGAAATGACCGGTGCCGGAATGATGGACTGTAAGAAAGCTCTTACAGCTACAGATGGCGATATGGACAAAGCAGTAGAATTCCTGCGTGAAAAAGGTCTTGCTACAGCCCAGAAAAAAGCAAGCCGTGTTGCAGCAGAAGGTCTTTGCAAGACTCTTGTTGCTGATGATGAGAAGAACGCAGTTGTTGTAGAAGTTAACTCTGAGACAGACTTCGTTGCTAAGAATGAAAAATTCCAGAGCTATGTTGCAGATGTTGCAGCACAGGCACTTACAACTTCCGCAGCTGACATCGATGCTTTCCTTGCAGAGCCATGGGCGCTTGATACAACCAAGACTGTAAACGAAGCTCTTGCAGCTCAGATCGCAGTTATCGGTGAGAACATGCACATCAGAAGATTTGCTCAGGTGAAAGAAGAAAACGGATTCGTTGCTTCTTACACACATATGGGTGGAAAAATCGGCGTTCTTGTAGACGTTGAAACAGATGTTGTTAACGATGCAGTGAAAGAAATGGCTAGAAACGTAGCAATGCAGATTGCAGCTCTGAAACCGCAGTACACAAGCGACAGCGAAGTAAGTGCTGAATATATCGAGCATGAAAAAGAAATCCTTCTTGCTCAGATCCAGAACGATCCGAAAGAATCCCAGAAACCGGAGAAGGTTATCCAGGGTATGATCACTGGACGTATCAAGAAAGAACTCAAAGAGATCTGCCTTCTTGACCAGGTATACGTTAAAGCAGAAGACGGAAAACAGACTGTTGCTAAATACGTAGAAGAAGTTGCTAAAGTAAACGGCGCTAAGATCACAATCAAAGGTTTCGTTCGTTTCGAAACTGGCGAAGGTATCGAAAAACGTCAGGATGACTTTGCAGCAGAAGTTGCAGCTCAGGTTGCAGGTAAATAATCTGTAAAGCTCAGATTTATCTTTTTGTTTAACTATTAAAGGCCCGTAAAGTCTTATGAACACTCTGTTTCAGAGCAGATATAAGCTTTTGGGTCTTTTTTATGTACTGGAAACAAAAACAAGCAGACAAAATATCTTGTGATTTTGTTTGCGTTGATACATAATATATTTAAGACGGCTGATTTAAGGGAGAAGAAAAAGATGAAAGTTCTGGAAATAATATCACCGGTACTGGTGATGATCATTCTTGGTATTTTATGCCGGAAATGGAAAGTGCTGAACAAGAACGGCATCGACAACATGAAAGCACTGGTTACAAACATCATGCTTCCGGTGGCAATTTTTCATGCACTGGCAACATCGGATTATGGAGCAGAAACGGCAAAGCTAGTCGGGATCATGTTCATCATGTTGGTTGTATCTTTTGGCATCGGATTCCTTATGAAGCCGCTTATGACAGAAAATTACCGTAAGTATCTGCCATTTATGGTCAGTGTGTATGAGGGCGGCTCGATGGCATATCCCCTGTACACAAGTCTATGCGGACAGGAGAACCTGTCACAGATCGCAGTTCTTGATATTGCGGGACTGCTTTTTGGATTCAGTATTTATATGGGAATGCTTGGCCAGACCGAGAACGGAGAGAAGATCAATGTAAAGAATCTTGCAGTAAGCGCAGTAAAAACACCGGCATTTATCGCAAGTGTTCTGGGAATCATTGCGGGATTGACAGGCGTGATCAAACTTCTGCTTGCAGGCCCGGCAGGCGGAATTTATACAAGCGTCGAGAGTATTCTGACTACAGCTTTGACAGCAATCATTCTGATCGTAGTAGGTTTCAGCATGGAACTGACACCGGAACTTTTTGGACCGTGTGTTCGGACAATCGTGATGCGTATTGTGCTGCAGGCAGTTATGATCGTGTGTGTCCTTCTGGCGGTACATAGTTTTATCGGAAGTAATAAATTACTGGACCTGGCAGTGATCACATATATGTCCGCACCGGCTACGTTTAGTATGCAGACTTTCCTTAAGCGTGAAGACGGAAGCGCATATGTATCTACGACAAATTCACTGTATTGTATTGTGTCGGTCGTGGTGTATATGATCCTTGCGTTTTTTACATATTAAAATAGAGAATAATTATAAACAAGTGCCATACGGAGCAGAAAACCGTATGGCACTTGTTAGATATATTGTATATAGTGAAAAAATGAGCTGAATATTACCGGCGAATGGAAGAAACTGCAATACCGAACTCAGGCAGAATGGGTCATGCCGGAAACATTTGACGAAACACTCAGCTACATATATAGACAGTATCGGATCATGTTCATCGATTGACAACAAAAGCAGGGCTTGCTACACTGAAATTATACTGGCAAAATTGCAGAAATCAGAGGAAGATACAATGAATTATAAAAGTATAAAAATATCAGAAGATGCGAGAACAGCAAAGCAGTCGGTGATCACAGGAGATGTGACAATTGGGCGGGACAGCTGTGTTCTTCATTTTGCTGTGATCCGTGGGGATGAAGCTCCGGTTGTGATTGGGGAGGAGTCAAACATTCAGGAGAACTGTACAGTTCATGTGAGCCGTAACATGCCGGTTTGTATCGGAAATAATGTTACAGTGGGACATAATGCAGTGATTCATGGCTGTACGATTGGGGACAGAACGCTGATTGGAATGGGGGCAGTGATACTTGACGGTGCAAAGATTGGAAATGACTGTATTATAGGAGCAGGAAGTCTTGTGACGAAGAATACTGTGATACCGGACGGTTCCCTTGTGATGGGAAGTCCTGCAAAGATCAAACGAAACCTTACCTGGGAAGAAAAACTTGGAATCCTTGAGAACAGCAAAGAATATGTTTCCGTGTCCAGAGAGATGCAGGAGCAGGGAGTGTTATAAGTTGCTGCGAACAGAGTGGACAGTAACTATTATAATTTACAGAGAGCGAGGTTAAATATATGTCCTGTACAATAAGAAAAGCTACACCGTGGGATCTTCCGAGAATCCGGGAAATCTACGAGATGGCAAGACAGTTTATGAGAAAAAACGGCAACCATTCACAGTGGGGAAAAGGTGACGAACCGGAAGCTCTGATAGAGGAAGATATCTGTCAGGGAAATTTGTATGTACTGGAGGAAGCGGACATTCATGCAGTATTCGCCTTTATTATAGGAGAAGATCCGACCTATCTGGAGATAGAAGAAGGAAACTGGAAGTCAGAGGAACCTTATGCTGCCGTGCATCGTGTAGCCAGCGACGGAACAGTGCAGGGCGTTCTTGGTCATGTCATGGATTACTGCAGCGCACAAGTGCCGCATATTCGGATCGATACACATACGGACAACAAAGTAATGCAGCACGTATTGGAAAAATACGGTTTTGTAAGCTGCGGCATCGTACATGTCCCGGATGGAAGCCCGCGTATTGCATACGAACTGCTCCCATAATATGTTCTTTGATAAAAACTTGTATTATCCTGCGGAAAGGAACATAATGTCAAAGTCGGCATGACCGCCGGTAAAGTTTGGAAATGAATTATGGGGGAGTTGAGTGAAAATGGAACAGCAACAGCATATGTTTTCTAATCGCCTGATTTGCAGTCTTCTGATTCCGGTCGTGCTGGAACAGCTGCTTAATTCCATCATGGGAACTGCGGATACCATGATGGTAAGTAATGTCGGTTCGGCGGCAATCTCAGCGGTATCACTGGTTGACTCAATCAACGTGCTTGTCATTCAGGCATTTTCCGCACTGGCTGCAGGCGGTGCGATCGTCTGTGCACAGTACATAGGACAGAAAAACAAAGAAAAAGCAAACGAATCTGCAAGACAGGTGTTGTTTATCATAACAGCTATTTCGGTAGCGGTAAGTCTGATCTGTCTTGTTTTCCAGAAACCACTCCTGAGGCTGATTTTCGGCTCGGTAGAACCGGCGGTCATGAGTGCTTCGGAAACATATTTCTTCTATACAGCTCTGTCGTTCCCGTTCATCGCAGCTTATGATTCAGCAGCTTCTATTTTCAGGGCACAGGATAATACAAAAGGACCGATGATCATTTCGATGATTTCCAATGTCATGAATATTGCAGGAAATGCAGTGATGATCTGGGTATTTCATATGGGAGTCGCAGGTGCGGCACTTTCTACATTGATTTCCCGTATTTTTTGTGCAGTTGTCGTTATAATCCAGCTTCGAAAAGAAAGAGAAGGTCAGAAGATTGTTGTACGTGATTATTTCAAAATCCGTCCGGACTGGAGTATGATCAGACGTATCCTTGGGCTGGGCATTCCATCAGGTGTCGAAAACAGTATGTTTCAGCTTGGTAAACTTGCAATCCAGTCTACAGTTTCTACATTGGGAACAGCGGCGATCGCAGCACAGGCAATGACAAATATTCTGGAGAATTTAAATGGTATCGCGGCAATCGGTGTCGGAGTCGGTCTGATGACGATCGTCGGCCAGTGCCTTGGTGCCGGAAGAAAAGACGAAGCAGTCTATTACATAAAAAAACTCTGCGTGATCGCAGAAGTTATTATCATCATAAGCTGTCTTGGCGTATTTGCACTGACAAAACCAATCACAATCCTTGGTGGTATGGAAAAAGAAAGTGCAGATATGTGTTTTCATATGGTGATGTGGATCACAATTGTAAAGCCGCTTGTATGGATCATGGCATTCATACCTGGATATGGACTTCGAGCTGCGGGAGATGTGAAATTTTCCATGATCGTTTCCTGCTGTACGATGTGGGCGTGTAGATTCTGTCTCTGTGTATTTCTGATCAGAGTTATGGGATTCGGACCGATGGGTGTCTGGATCGGTATGTTTGCAGACTGGACACTTCGTGGAATTATTTTTACATGGAGATTTCACAGCCGGAAATGGTTGCAGCATAAAGTTATCTAAATATACATTTTCTATTCACGTATTTTGTGGTAAAATAGAGAGAAACTGAATAGTTATACATAGAAAGGAATTATTATTATGGAAAAGGGAACAATTTTTAAATTTCATAATGACCTTGATACAGACCAGATCATTGCATCCCAGTATCTGCTTCTGCCGAACCTGGATGAAATGAAAGGTCATGCATTTGAATCATTAGATCCTGATTTTGCAAAAAAAGTAAAACCTGGAGATTTCGTAGTAGGCGGAGAAAACTTCGGCTGTGGTTCGTCCAGAGAGCAGGCACCGGGCGTCCTTAAAGCACTTGGTGTACAGGCTGTCATTGCAAAATCTTTTGCAAGAATTTTCTTCAGAAATGCAATCAATATCGGACTTCCGGCAATTGTCTGTAAAGATCTTCCGGACAATGTAGCAACCGGAGATACCATGGAACTCCATATGTCTGATGGAACAGCAGTTGCAAACGGCAAGACTTATACCTGTACAAAACTCCCGGAATATATGCAGGGAATTCTGAATCAGGGCGGTCTGATCGCTTCACTGAACAAGGAGGAGAAATAACCATGGGAATGACAATCGCAGAAAAAATCATTGCAGCAGCAGCCGGAGTAGAGAGCGTAAAGCCGGGCGATATCCATACCGTACAGCTTGACCGCCTGATGAGTAACGACGGAACGACACATCTGACTGTTGATATGTACAACAATAAATTAAAAAATCCGCATATTGCAGATACAAAGAAACTTGTATTTATCGTAGACCATAACGTACCGTCTGATTGCCCGAAGACTGCAGCATCTCAGAAAAAAATGAGAGATTTTGCAAAAGCAAACAACATTGATTTCTGGGAAGGTAAAGGCGTATGTCATCAGGTCATGATTGAAAATTATGTACGTCCGGGCGAACTGATCTTTGGTGCAGACAGTCATACATGTTCCTACGGTGCACTCGGTGCATTTGGTACTGGGGTCGGATGTACAGACTTCCTCTATGGAATGGTGACAGGTACTTCCTGGGTACTTGTCCCGGAATCTGTAAAATTCAATCTGACAGGAAAACTTCCGGAAGGTGTGACCGCACGTGACCTGATCCTTACGATCATCGGCGAAGTTGGTGCAAACGGATGTAACTATCAGGTAATGGAATTTACCGGAGAAGGTGCAAAGACATTGAGTATCAGTGACCGTATGACACTTTGCAACATGGCAGTAGAAGCCGGTGCAAAGACCGGTATCTTTGAAGCTGATGAGAAAGCCATGGAATATCTGAAAGAGCATGGACGTGAGCCAAAAGCCGTTTTCCACAGTGATCCGGATGCAAAATATGTAAGAGAATACACATTTGATCTGAGCAAAGTCCGTCCGGTAGTTGCCAGACCGGATTTTGTAGACAATGTTGTTCCGGCAGAAGAAACATGTGGCATCGAGATAAACGAAGCATTCCTTGGTTCCTGCAACAATGGACGTATCGAAGATCTGCGTGTGGGTGCCGAGATCATCAAAGGAAAGAAAGTATCAGATAAAGTACGTTTCCTTGTTGTTCCGGCAAGCCAGACCATTTACCGTCAGGCATTAAAAGAAGGACTGATTGACATCTTTATGGAAGCCGGCGCAATCGTTATGAACCCGAACTGCAGTGTATGCTGGGGAAGCTGTCAGGGAGTGATCGGAGAAAACGAAGTTCTGATTAGTACCGGAACACGTAACTTCAAGGGACGTGCAGGACATCCAAGCTCCAAAGTATATCTCGGATCAGCAGCAACTGTTACAGCTTCGGCAATCGCAGGAAAGATCGCGCTGCCGTCTGAAATCTGAGAAACATAAAGGCAGAGTACAAACAACGAATACATATTCAGTGAGGGAACATAGATTATGGAAAAGTTTACAGGTAAAGTCTGGGTGCTTGGCGATGACATTGATACGGATATCATCATCCCGACCGAGTATCTGGCACTCAAAACAATCGACGATATGAAACAATATGGATTCAGCCCGCTTCGCCCGGAACTGGCTGGTCAGATCCAGAAAGGCGACATCATTGTTGCCGGCAAAAACTTTGGCTGCGGTTCATCCAGAGAGCAGGCACCGGAGATCATCAAAGCGCTTGGAATCCAGTGTGTCATCGCGAAATCTTTTGCAAGAATTTTCTTCAGAAACTCTATCAATAACGGTCTTCTTCTGATCGAACAGCCGGATCTTCATAAAGATGTCAAAGAAGGAGATTCCGTGACTGTTGTTATGAATGAGCATGTGGACTACAACGGAAAACAGTACCCGATCGCTTCCCTGCCGGAGAACCTGATGAGCATCATTCAGGCGGGCGGACTTGTAAAAGCCATGCGTAAACTGAACGGACTGGACTAAGGAGGTGGATCAGATGGGTGAAACAGTTATTGAAAAGATTATCAGAAACAATGTGGGTCATGCCGTAAAACCGGGTGATATCGTCACCGTCAATGTCGACAGAGTAATGATCCACGATATTTTTATTCCGTTTGTTGCAGAGAAATTCGAAGAAATGGGATTTCAGAAATTATGGGATCCGGACAAAGTAGTTTTGATCTATGACCACCTTGTTCCGGCAAGCCAGCTTGATGATACCAGACATTTCCATACAGGAGATGCTTTTGCAGAAAAATATGGCATGAAAAACGTACATAGAAGTGACGGAATCTGCCATCAGTTAATGACAGAGGCCGGCTATGTGAAACCGGGCAATATCGTATTTGGTACAGACAGCCATACGACTACTTACGGATGTGTCGGCGCTTTTTCTTCCGGTATCGGTTATACCGAGATGGCAAGTATCCTCGGAACAGGGACTATGTGGATCAAAGTTCCGGAAACGATCAAAGTTGTGATCGACGGAGAACTTCCGGAAAATGTCATGTCAAAAGATGTGATCCTGCGTCTGATCGGGGATCTCGGTGCGGACGGAGCTACATATCGTGCACTGGAATTTACAGGAAGTGCAGTGAAGAATATGTCTGTGGCTAGCCGCATGACAATTGCCAACATGGCAATTGAGGCAGGCGCAAAATGTGCGCTCTTTACTCCTGATGAAAAGACGGCAGAGTACTGTGAGATTGAGCTGAACGATTTCCAGAAGAGTCTTGTCGGAGATGAGGATGCCACATATCTTAATATTGTGACCTATCGTGCAGAAGATCTGGTTCCGGTTATGGCATGCCCGTCACAGGTAGATAAGATCCGTGATGTCAGCACACTGGAAGGAACCGAGATCGACCAGGTATTTATCGGCTCCTGTACAAATGGACGTCTGGAAGATCTTGCAGCGGCAGCGGAGGTTCTGAAAGGCAAAAAAGTTGCTGATTATGTAAAATTGATCGTAACACCGGCAAGCCGTAAGATCTACAGACAGGCGATTGAGCTTGGTATTCTGGATACTCTGGCTGAGGCAGGGGCGATGATCACACATCCGGGATGTGGACTCTGCTGCGGTCGTGCAGGTGGTATCCTGACAGACGGAGAGCGTGTTGTGGCAACAAACAACCGTAACTTCCTCGGTCGTATGGGAACATCCAAAGTAGAAATTTATCTGGCATCTCCGAAGACTGCAGCAGCATGTGCAGTAGCAGGAAAGATTGTCAGCCCGAAATAAAATACATTTAATTAACAAAAAATGTCAAGAGGGAAGAAAAAATTTTCCCTCTTGACATCTTAATGATTTAGCACTATAGTATAACGCAGTGGCAGCAATAACGAGGAGAAGTTTGCAGGAAAGAGGCCAGGGCCCACCGAAGGAGTAAAACTCTCAGGTATCCGTGTTATCGGACAGAAACTGTAAATGGATCGTTTCTCTGGAGACACCTGTTTCAGTACAGGGGCCGAAGGTGCAAGCGACGCGTAAGCGTCTTGAATCTCTCAGGCAAAAGGACAGAGGATGCTTTTTTATAATTACATCCTGGAAGTTTATTCTTTTAGCAGTTCTTTTTTAGTCTGAGTTTCAGAGATTCTTATTATTATCCTTTTATCAGAGATTGATTCTTTTTATGAAGTCCCCTTGTTTATGATGCTGAAAAATACATACGTAAGGAGAACTTTTTGAGATGTGGGAAGCAATCAATAATTTCTTAGTTGCAGTGGATGACAAAGTCTGGGGAGTGCCGCTTATGGTATTGATCATAGCCGGTGGTGTCCTTCTTACCAGCAGACTTGGGTTTCTTCAGGTGCGTCGTCTTCCGTTGGCTCTGAAATGGATGTTTAAGAATGAAGAAGAGGGAGACGGAGAAATCTCCAGTTTTGCAGCTTTATGTACAGCACTGAGTGCAACGATCGGTACCGGTAATATCGTCGGTGTGGCAACAGCAGTCTGTGCCGGAGGTCCGGGAGCATTGTTTTGGATGATCGTAGCAGCATTCTTCGGAATGGCAACGAAATATTCAGAAGGTCTTCTGGCAGTCAAATATCGTGTGGTTGCCGAGGACGGACACAGCCTTGGCGGACCATTCTACTATATCGAAAAAGGTATGGGAAGCAAATGGAAATGGCTTGCAAAGATCTTTGCATTCTTTGGTGTATGTGTTGGTCTCTTTGGTATAGGTACTTTCAGCCAGGTAAATGGTATTTCCAGTGCGGTACAGAACTTCTTTGATCCAAATAAAACAAACTGTATCAATATCCCGTTTTTGGGACAGTATTCTGTGGCTGTTGTTGTTTCTTCTCTGATTCTTGCATTCTGTGTGGCAGCAATCCTGATCGGAGGTTTGAAGCGAATTGCAACAGTCAGCCAGATTATTGTACCATTTATGGCAGTAATCTATATTGTGCTCAGTGTTGCTCTGATCATCTGCAACATTACAGAGATCCCGGTAGCAATCGTAACTGTTGTAAAAGCAGCGTTTAACCCGAGCGCAGTGACAGGTGGTGTGGTTGGATCCATGATCGTGGCAATGCAGAAAGGTGTCGCACGAGGAATTTTCTCTAACGAGGCAGGTCTTGGTAGTGCACCGATCGCAGCAGCAGCAGCTCAGACAAAAGAGCCGGTACGTCAGGGTCTGGTAAGTATGACAGGTACTTTTATTGATACAATCATTATCTGTACAATGACAGGTCTGTCTATTGTCCTGACAGGCGCATGGCAGGTAGAAGGTATTGAAGGCGTACAGGTTACTACATATGCATTCCAGCACGGACTTCCGCTTCCGGCGAAATTCACAGCATTTATATTGATGCTCTGTCTTGTATTCTTTGCATTTACTACCATCCTTGGATGGGATTACTACAGTGAACGTTGTCTGGAATATCTGACAAACGGACACCAGAAAAAAATCATTGTATACCGTTGGTTATATATTCTCGCAGTATTTAGCGGACCTTACATGACAGTAAGTGCTGTATGGACCATTGCAGATATCTTCAATGGTCTGATGGCAATTCCGAATATGATCGCACTGTTTGCATTGAGTGGAGTCGTAGTAAAAGAAACAAAAGCGTTCTTTGACGCAAAGAAACATAAAATGTAAAGGTGTAAAATGAATAATTCCTTCTGTTTTTCATAAAATAGACATTAGAAATGTCGAGAAAAACAGGAGGGATTTTTTTGAAGAAAAGAACAAAAACACTGCTCACCTGTCTGGCAGTGCCGCTTGGAGTTGGGGCTGTTTCCGGATTTCTGACACAGGGAAGCATGGATACATTTGAAAAATCAAATCAGCCTCCGCTTGCTCCGCCGGGATGGGTATTTCCGGTAGTGTGGACCGGACTGTTTGCAATGATGGGAACAGCATCTTATCTGATCGCGCGTCTGCCGGAATCGGAAGAGAAGAAAAAAGCATTGACGCTGTATGGAATACAGCTTGCAGTGAACTTTCTGTGGCCGGTATTTTTCTTTAATGCGGGATGGTATCTGTTTTCGTTTGCATGGCTGTTGCTGTTGTGGTACCTGGTATATCTCTGTACAAAAGCCTTTTATCATCTTTCGGAGAAGGCAGGATACCTGATGATCCCATATCTGGTGTGGCTGACCTTTGCAGGATATTTGAATTTTGCTATTTTTCTTTTGAACTGATACAAAACACTGTCTGAAAATGGCAGTGCTTTTGTATTTTACAGAAAAACATCTGATTTTCGCACAAAAACAGTGCTTGACAAAGAATGAGGAATCCTGTAATATAGATAAGGATTATGGTTAACAATACATATGTTGAACATTTTTCCAACTGCCGTAATGAATGGAAGTGACAGGAATTGTCATGATACCTTCTGCGACAGCTTTTTTTATGCAACAGGGATGTCCTGCTGCAAATGGATGAGGGATATAAACAAATGGGAAGAAGCAATACTCATAAGGAGGAAAATGCATGAACTATGATGTGATCATTATTGGTGCCGGCCCGGGAGGAATCTTTGCGGCATATGAGCTGATGAAAGAAAAACCGGATTACAAAGTGGCTGTTTTTGAAGAGGGATATTCTCTTGAAAAAAGAAAATGTCCGATCGACGGCAAAAAGATTAAAAACTGTATCAACTGTAAGAGATGCTCGATCATGTGCGGTTTCGGCGGCGCTGGTGCATTCTCTGATGGAAAATATAATATCACCAATGACTTTGGCGGAACACTGTATGAACATATCGGCAAGAGCGAAGCTATTGAGCTGATGAAATATGTAGACGATATCAATATGGAATACGGCGGAGAGGGAACAAAGCTTTATTCTACAGCTGGGACCAAATTCAAAAAACTCTGCCTGCAGAACAAACTGAACCTTCTTGATGCGTCCGTACGTCATCTCGGAACAGATATCAACTATATTGTTCTGGAGAATCTGTATAATGCAATGAAAGATCATGTGGATTTCTATTTTGATACACCGGTTGAAAAACTGAAAGTATTGGAAGATGGTTATCGTGTGATCTGCGCAAAAGGCTCTTACGAGTGTAAGAAATGTATTGTTTCTGTTGGAAGAAGCGGAAGTAAATGGATGGAAAACGTCTGTAAGGACCTTAAGATTCCTACCAAATCCAACCGTGTGGACCTCGGTGTCCGCGTAGAGCTTCCGGCAGTTATTTTCTCACATCTGACAGATGAGCTTTACGAGAGTAAGATCGTTTACCGCACAGAGAAATTCGAAGATAATGTCCGTACATTCTGTATGAACCCGAACGGAATCGTTGTAAATGAAAATACCAACGGAATCATTACTGTAAACGGACACAGTTATGAAGGTGACGAGAAGAAGACAGATAATACCAACTTCGCGCTTCTTGTATCCAAACATTTCTCAGAACCGTTCAAAGACAGTAACGGATACGGTGAAAGTATCGCAAGACTTTCCAACATGCTTGGAGGCGGCGTTATTGTACAGCGTTTCGGTGATCTTGTACGTGGACGCAGAAGTACCGTGAAACGTGTGGAAGAAGGTCTTGTAAGACCTACTCTTACTGCAACACCGGGAGACTTAAGCCTTGTGCTTCCGAAGCGTATTCTTGATGGTATCATTGAAATGATTTATGCACTGGATAAAGTTGCACCGGGAACTGCAAACGATGATACCCTTCTGTATGGTGTAGAAGTTAAATTTTACAACATGGAGGTTGAAATCGATGACAATCTCGAAAGCTGCTATAAAGGACTGTATGTGATCGGTGACGGAAGTGGTGTTACCCATTCCCTGTCCCACGCATCTGCAAGTGGCATCTACGTAGCAAGACATATCGCAGAACAGAACTAAATATAACTTAAGATGAAAGAAAAGCCCATGAACTGTAAGACAACAGTTTGTGGGTTTTTTGCATTGTACATCGAGGAGGTGCAGGTGGCTTTCTCAGAAAAAAGCTGTTATAATAAATGCAGAATAATCATATGGAGGCTTTTGTACTATGCATACAATTGAAAACGAAGAACTCCGTGTAATGATCAGTGATCACGGGGCAGAATTGTCAGGCATTTTTGATAAGAGAAATAATCGTGAGGTTCTCTGGAATGCAGACCCGAAATACTGGAAACGCCACGCACCGGTACTCTTTCCGAATGTCGGACGTCTTTATGAGGATACATGCCTGATCGGAGGAGAGACTTACACATCCGGACAGCATGGATTTGCCCGTGATATGGAATTTACCTGTGTTGAAGAAACAGAAACATCTGTGACGCATTTACTGGAAGCAACGGATGTGACGAAGAAAGCATGGCCGTATGAATTTCAGCTTTACATCACACATACATTAAACGGACGTGATCTGACTGTGACATGGAAGGTTGTGAACAAAGATCAGGAGACCATGTATTTTACGATCGGTGCACATCCGGCATTTAATGTTCCGGTTCTTCCTGACACGGTGCAGAGCCAGTATCATCTGACATTCAGTGGACAGAAAGAACTTACCTATTGCCTGCTGCACCCGGAATATGCGACGGCAATGCCGGATCAGCCGCATACACTTTCTTTGGAAAACGGCACCTGTCTGATAGATGAGCATATGTTTGATGAAGGTGCACTGATCTTTGATGACGGACAGATTACAAAAGCCGGAATCGCTTTACCGGACGGTACTCCTTACGTGGAAATTTCCTGTGAAGGTTTTCCGAACTTTGGTATCTGGTCTGCAATCGGAGCTCCATTTGTATGCCTTGAGCCATGGATGGGACGCTGTGACAATACCGGCTATAATGAAGAATTGTCAAAGAAACCGAATATTAATACGCTGAAACCGACAGAAATATTTGACAAATCTTATGTGATTTCCGTGAAATAGACGAAAGATATCTTAAGCATAAAAGAAAAGCTGGAGTACTATCAAAATCAGAGTTGATAGCCTCCAGCTTTTTTGTACTGCAAAGCAGATATGTAATTATTTTTTCTCGTCGATCTTGAGACGACCTTTTAATGCGACACAGCATGCAAGGTCTCCGATAACATTGACGCAGGTTGCGCCCATATCACAGAGCGTATTGATACTGATGTAAACGCCCATAACACCGGCAGGAAGTCCGGCCATAGTTGCGAGTGCTGCGAAGGATGCGATTGCACCTCCAGGTACACCTGGCGTTCCGACAGAGAGGAGTACGTTTGCAAGAAGTACAATTACCATCATGGAGACGCTGACGTTGATTCCGCATGCGTTGGCAAAGAACATGATCATAAAGGACATCAGGATGGATACGGCATCCATGTTTACGGTAGCACCAAGTGGAATAGCGATACTGGTGATTTTGTTGGAAACGCCCATACCTTCTTCCATACACTGTTTACTGATCGGGATCGTAGCAGAACTGGAACATGTTCCGAAAGCATTCAGGGCAGCAGGCATAATGGCCTTGAAAAACCTGACCGGGCTTTCTTTGCCAATTACCTTTACGGCAAGTCCATACACTACAAATGCGAAGATGAAGAAAGCAAGATACAGGATGATCAGCTGTGTTGCGAGAGAGATGATCGTTTCGGTACCATTTGCCTCAACAACAGGAACAATAGTACAGAAAACACCGATAGGTGTGAAGTACATGATCGTGCTGATGACCTTTAAACAGACTTCGTTGAGTGAATCGATTACATTCAGAAGCGGCTGTCCTTTTTCGCCGACAGAGATCAGGGTGAATCCGATGATTACTGCAAAGACAAGAACCTGGAGCATATTTCCCTGAGCAAATGCACTTACCGGGTTGGATGGAATCAGATTTTTGACAGTATCCAGAATATTGCTCATATCCGTAGCAGCGATATCTGATGTTGCCATCTCGAAAGATACGCCTTCGCCGAGATGAATCAGTCGCGGAATGATCAGTCCGGCAAGACTTGCAAGAGCTGTGGTGCAAAGGAAAAACGCCATAGAAGCGCCGGTGATCTTACCGGTTGTGCGGATATTTCCGATGCTGCAGATACCCATAACAACAGAGCAGAATACAAGTGGAAAAATCATCATGTTCAGGGCATTCATGTAAATGCCACCAAGAAGACTAGTTACGGTCAGAACCGGGGTAAAGCGGTCTGCCAGAAATAGTCCGGTCAGGATACCAAGAAGCAGGCCGATGAAAATCGCACCGGTGATGTGCTTCTGATACCATGCATAGAATTTCTTCATTTTATCTCCTCCTCAAAAAGTGGTATGCTTCGGCAATAATCCCCGAATACATACAAACATAACAAAAATTATAGCATGCGTGTATATTTAGTGTCAAGAAAACCAAAAGTATTTTATTATAGAAGAAATACCTGTCAACATAAAATATCTGGGGGAGTTTTATGCTATCGTTTGAGTAGATTTTGTTTTATTTTCTGATAAAATATGGTATAGTAACAAAGATGAATTGCATCAGAAAGATGCAGAATACTTGAGAGAAGAATATTGGGGGAATAGACGGTGGAACAGACCGTATTACATAAAAAAGAACTGGAATATTTTTTTGTAGAGGAATCCTATGGAGGTAATCAGGATCTTTTTACGGATGTGACTATGCGTGATGGAGGATGCGGTGCGATTGCAGCTTGTGAGAGCTGTATTTATTTTGCAAGAACAAATGATATGAGAAATCTTTATCCACATCCGATTCAGGAGATAAGCTGGAATGAGTATCATGATTTTGCTTACATTATGAAACATTATCTCTGTCCGAGACCAAATGGAATTGATACGCTGGAACTCTTTATGGAAGGCTTTGGGGAATACCTGAAAGATGTGAAGGACACACGGCTTCAGATGGAAGGATTTCACGGGACACATACATATGAGGAAGCTGTGCAGGCAGTAAAAACACAGATTGATGCAGCCTGTCCGATCCCATATCTGATGTTGAAGCATAAGAATGAAAAAGGAGCACTGGAGGATTATATCTGGCACTGGTTTATTCTGGCAGGATATGAGATAACAGAGGATGACCTTCTGGTAAAGGCAGTTTCCTATGGAGAGTACAAATGGTTCTCTTTAAGTGAGATGTGGGATACCGGATATGACAAAAAAGGCGGAATGATCTTGTATCATATATAGAACAGTCGGGAGGATGTGTGTAGCATGCTCCCTTGCTTTTAGGAGGTACAGAGTTGGAAACCAGAGAAATACTGACAAGATTTAAGAATGGGGAGCTTTCTATCGAGGAAGCAGAACATTATTTTCGTAAAGAACCGTTTGAAGTGATGGATGATTATGCAAAGCTGGATTCACACAGAGAAATCAGAAATGGATTTCCGGAAGTGATCTTCTGCAGTGGAAAAGCTGATCAGCATTTTGTCCATATCTTTAAGAAGTTGTATGAGGATAATGGTGAAGTGTTTGGAACGAGAGCATCGAGACATCAGTATGAACTTGTGAAAGACCTTTTGCCGGATGTGGAATATGATGAACTGTCTCACATTATCAAGATAGAGAAGAAAGAAAAGGAGCATATCGGTAAGATTGCGGTATGTACGGCAGGAACTGCCGATATTGCAGTGGCAGAGGAAGCGGCTCAGACGGCAGAATATTTCGGCTCACATGTAGACAGAGTCTTTGATGTCGGAGTCAGTGGCATACACAGACTGTTTTTCAGACTGGAAGTGATTCAGGATGCCAACTGTGTGATCGCAGTTGCAGGTATGGAAGGTGCGCTTGCGAGTGTGCTTGGCGGACTTGTAGATAAACCGGTGATCGCGGTACCGACGTCGGTCGGATATGGAGCATGTATGAACGGATTGTCGGCACTTCTGACAATGATCAATTCCTGTGCAAATGGAATTGCGGTGGTAAATATTGATAACGGATATGGTGCCGGATATATTGCGACGCAGATTAACCGTCTGGCAGCAAGAGAATATAACATAAAATAAAACGGGATGGGAAGTAAATGGGAAAAACATTATATTTAGAATGCTATTCAGGAATCAGTGGAGATATGACAGTGGCAGCGCTCCTTGATCTGGGGGCAGACAGAAAAGTACTGGAAGAAACTCTTCAAAGTCTTCCGGTTAATGGATTTCGGACAGAAATTTCAAGAGTAAAAAAATCAGGGCTGGATGCATGTGATTTTAATGTGATTCTGGAACATGATAATCATGACCATGATATGGAATATCTGCATGGACATGACCATGATATGGAACATGACTATGATCACGAACATGCGCATGACACAGAACATCACCATGATCACGAACACACACATGCAGCAGAACATCACCATCATGATCATGAACATGTACATGAGATGGGACATCATCACGATCATGAGCATACACATGAAAAAGAACATCACCATCTGCATGAGCATCGTGGAATGCAGGAGATCACAGAAATTATTCAGGGATCAGAAATGACAGACAGAGCTAAAAAGATGGCTCTGCATGTGTTTGATATTCTTGCACATGCGGAATCAAAGGCTCATGGTGTAAATATAGAGGAAGTTCATTTTCATGAAGTAGGTGCCATTGATTCTATCGTGGATATCGCTGCGATTGCAGTCTGTATGGACAATCTGGATATTACTGATGTGATCGTACCGGTTTTATATGAGGGAACCGGATTTATCCGCTGTCAGCATGGACAGATTCCGGTGCCTGTACCGGCAGTTGCACACATTGCAGAGGATCATCACCTGAAACTGAAAATCACTGATATACAGGGCGAGCTGGTGACACCGACAGGTGCAGCTGTAGTGGCAGCTTTCTGCACATCTGAAAAACTGCCGGAAGATTTTTCGATATTAAAGAGTGGACTTGGTGCGGGAAAAAGAGAATATCGCTGTCCTGGAATTCTTCGTGCAATGCTGATTCAGACAGAACCGGCAGATGCAAAACTGACAGATACTGTCTGGAAACTGGAGACAGACATTGATGACTGCAGTGGTGAAGTTATGGGTCATGTATTAAAACTTCTCATGGCAAACGGGGCAAGAGAAGCACACTATATGCCGATCTATACAAAGAAAAACAGACCTGCATATACTCTGACAGTGATCTGTAAAGAGAAGGACAGAGAAAGTCTGGAAAACCTGATCTTTGCAGAGACGACAACAATTGGCATCCGCAGAGGGAAAATGCAGCGTACGATCCTGAAAAGAGAGCTTTGCACATTTGAAACATTACTTGGCAGGGCAACGGTCAAGATCTGTACCCTGCCGGACGGACAGATAAGATGTTATCCTGAATACGACAGCGTGGCAGAACTGGCAGAGCGAAACCAGATCAGTTTCCACGAAGCATATGACAAGATCAGGGGCTATTGGACAACAGAGAGGTGAGACAGAATGATGAAAACAGGACTTGTTTTGGAAGGCGGCGCAATGCGCGGAATTTACACAGCCGGTGTACTGGATGTGTTTTTGGAACAGGGAATACATTTCGATGGAGTGATCGGTGTTTCTGCAGGAGCACTCCATGGTTGCTCCTTTGTATCCGGGCAAAAAGGAAGAAGCCTTCGTTATTTCCAAAAATATCGGAATGATAAACATTTTATGAGCTGGTGGAGCTTTTTGCATACGGGTGAAGTAGTAGGAAAGCAGTTTTGTTACCATGATATTCCGGAACGGCTGGATCCGTTTGATTATGAGGCTTTTGCAAAATCTGATACAGCTTTTTATGTGACCTGTACGAATGTTGAGACGGGCAGGGCAGAATATATAAAAATTACTGACATGCTGAGCCAGATCGATGCCATGCGTGCGTCGGCTTCAATGCCATATGTTTCAAGAATTGTTGATTATAAGGGAATGAAGCTCCTTGACGGCGGCTGCGCAGACAGTATTCCGGTCGAGGCATTCAAAAAGATGGGATATGACCGGCTTGTGGTCGTTCTTACAAGAGAGGCAGGATTTGTCAAAAAGCCTGAGAATGTAAAAATGGCAGAGCTCCGTTATCATAAATATCCGGAGTTTGTGCATACACTGCAGAACAGGCATGTGGTATACAATCACAGTCTGGAAGTGCTGAAAAAAATGGAAAAAGCAGGCGAAACATTTGTGATTCAGCCGGATAAGAAGCTGGACATCAGCCGTATGGAAAGTAATGTGGAAGTGATCCGACAGACATACGATCTTGGCGGCAAAGATGCACGTATCCGCATGAAAGCACTGAAAGCCTGGATGGAACAGTAACTGGAACAGAATAAAGGTTGAGTTGAGATATAAATTTCAGTTGCATGCTGTAGTATTCTTCTGGTATAATCAGTTACATAAATAAAAACGGCGTAAAAAGTACAAGGGTGTACAGCGCGCAGATTGCGTGAAGTACGTCCTTGTGCTTTTTTCGTTGCCATGCATCCGAAGGAAGCTGCCAGTGGCAGGTTCTGTTGGTTGAAAAAAGCGAGGGAGGAAATAATATGGATGTAATAACAAACCTGATCAATCAGATTGATGCCTGGGTATGGGGCTGGTGGATGATTCTTCTGCTTCTGGGTACACACATTTTTATGACAATCCGAACCGGAGTGATCCAGCGAAAAATTGGTACGGCAATTAAGCTGTCAGTTACGAAGGATCCTGATGGAGAGGGGGAAGTAAGTCAGTTTGGCGCTCTGACGACAGCACTTGCTTCCACAATCGGTACAGGAAACATTATCGGTGTGGGAACGGCAATTGCCCTCGGTGGGCCCGGAGCAGTTCTGTGGTGCTGGCTTACCGGTGTATTCGGTATTGCGACAAAATACAGTGAATCTCTGATTGCAGTTAAATACCGTGTCAAAACAAAAGACGGCCGTATGCAGGGTGGGGCGATGTATGCACTTGAGCGCGGACTTCATATGAAATGGCTGGGAATGATTTTTGCTGTTTTTGGCGGTTTTGCATCTTTTGGAATCGGCTGTGCAACACAGGTGAATGCGATTGCAACGGTCTGTCAGGAAAATCTTCGCATTCCTCCGGCAGCGGTAGGAATTGCAGTAGCAGTACTGACTGCACTGGTCATTTTCGGAGGAATCAAGGCAATTGCAAATGTCTGTGAAAAACTGGTTCCGTTTATGGCTGCATTCTATGTAGTTGGCTGTTTTATCATTTTGTGTATCAACTATGACTTTATTGTACCGGCAGTTGTAACGATCTGTAAGATGGCATTTACACCGGGAGCAGCGGCAGGCGGACTGGTAGGCCGCGGAATTATGATGGCGATGCAGTATGGAATCGCAAGAGGACTTTTCTCAAACGAGTCTGGTATGGGTTCTGCGCCGATCGCTGCTGCTGCGGCACAGACGAGAAATCCGGTCCGTCAGGCTCTGGTTTCCAGCACCGGTACATTCTGGGATACCGTTGTTGTATGCCTGATGACGGGACTGGTACTCGTTACCAGCATTATGAAAAATCCGGCGATCGATATGGGAGAAATCACGAATGGAGGTGTCCTGACGACGCTGGCATTTCAGCAGATTCCGGTTCTGGGTCCGGTCATTCTTGTGGTGGGAATTATTTCTTTTGCATACTCTACCGTGCTTGGATGGGCATATTACGGGGAACGTTGTGTGGAATATTTTGCCGGAAGAAAAGGCCTTGTGCCATATCGTGTCCTTTACATAGCGGTAGCTGTGATCGCACCGGTCATTTCACTGAATCTTGTCTGGACGATCGCGGATATTCTGAATGCGTTGATGGCACTTCCGAACCTTGTGGCGGTATTGCTTTTGTCGAATGTGATCGTGGCGGAGACGAAAAAATATATCAATAATCTGGATGCCAAAGATGATACGGAGATTGAAATCATTGACCGCTGAAAGATTAAGCGCTAATATAATAGTGAAATAGCAAAACAGTCTGTGTGAAGCAGGCTGTTTTTGCTGAAAAAATAACGCTAAGAAACAGGAGGAAAGAATGGAAGAAGAGCACGGAATGAAAGTAATTGCAAGAATCCATAATGATTTTCCGACAAAATTCGGGATTCCGCATCAGAGCAACCGGCTGGATGCATTAAAGGCAAAGATTGTGTTTGAACCAGAATACCGGGTGCCGGAGGCATTTCGCGGACTGGAAGAATATGATTATATCTGGCTGATCTGGCAGTTCTCTGAGACAGTCAGGGAGAACTGGTCCCCGACTGTCCGGCCGCCGAGGCTTGGTGGAAATACACGTATGGGTGTATTTGCCACGAGATCTCCATTTCGTCCAAACAGCATCGGGCTTTCTTCAGTGCGTCTCGAAAAAATAGAGCTGCATCCGGAATTGGGACCGGTTCTTCATATTTCAGGTGCGGATCTTATGAACGGTACGCCGATCTATGATATCAAACCATATCTTCCTTACGTAGACAGCCACCCGGAAGTGAGAGGCGGTTTTACGGATAAAATAGAAGATTACCGTCTGGAGGTGGAATTTCCGGAAACACTGATAGAGAAAATACCGGCAGAGCAGAGAGAAGCTTTGGTGGAAGTGCTTTCCAACGATCCGCGTCCCCGTTATCAGAACAAACCGGATAAGATTTACGGGCTGGCATACGGCAGCAATGACATTCACTTTACGGTCAGAGAAAAGAAGCTTACAGTTTGTGATGTAACAGAATTAAAAGAATCCTTTGACAAACAAAACAGTATATGATAGTATTTCTATATGCAGTTAGCACAAACTAACAGATAAGAACATTAAGCGGAACTATGCGTCCGCTTTACTTTTAAAACACGAGTTAGTCAAAGATAACAAAAGGAGAGTGAATCTATGAGTATCGTAATCGTAGGCGGAAATGAACGTATGGTATGTCAGTATGAGGATATCTGCAAAGGATATGGATGTAAGGCAAAAGTATTTGCAAAAGAAAAAGGAGCCATGAAGAAAAAAATCGGTGCACCGGATCTTCTGATTTTGTTTACAAGTACGGTTTCTCATAAAATGGTGAACTGTGTAGTGGAGGAAGCAAAGAAAAAATCCATACCGGTATGCAGATGTCACACAAGCAGCGCATCTGCTCTTGAGAACATTCTCCGCGAATATTGTGCATAAAAAGCGAATTTTTATGTAATATTATAAAGAAACACTTGCAAAACCCTGAGGTTTTCAATAAAATAAGAGACAGATTTTCTGACTGAAAAGAGAAAACAGAAGGGTGATAAGTATTATTATGAAAAAAGTGGTAAAATTTGGAGGAAGCTCTCTGGCCAATGCAGAACAGTTTCAGAAGGTCGGAGATATCATCAGAAGCGATGAGAGCAGACGTTATGTGGTACCGTCCGCACCGGGAAAGAGATTTTCCGCAGACACAAAAGTAACTGATCTTCTGTATACATGCTATGGTAAAGCAGAAGCAGGAGAAGATTTCACAGATGTCCTTACGGAAATTAAAGGACGTTTTTATGAGATCATCAAAGGCTTGAATCTTGACCTGTCTCTTGAGGAGGAGTTCAGACAGATTGAAGCAGATTTTAAGGCACATGCAGGCAATGAATATGCAGCATCCCGTGGGGAATTCCTGAACGGTAAAGTAATGGCTGCATATCTCGGATATGAATTTATTGATTCTGCAACCGTGATCCGTTTTGATAAAAATGGTAATTTCGATGCAGACAAAACAGATAAACTTTTAAGCAAGCGTCTCCAGAAATGCGAGAGAGCAGTTATTCCGGGATTCTATGGTGGTATGGAAGACGGAACTGTAAAAACATTCTCACGTGGCGGATCTGATGTTACCGGTTCGCTGGTAGCAAAAGCTATCCATGCAGACATTTATGAGAACTGGACTGACGTTTCCGGATTCCTTGTCACAGATCCGAGAATCGTCGATAATCCGGCAGTGATCGAGACAATTACATACAGAGAACTTCGTGAGCTTTCTTATATGGGTGCGACTGTTCTTCATGAAGATGCGATCTTCCCGGTTCGTAAGGAAGGTATTCCAATCAACATTCGTAATACAAACCGTCCGGAAGATAAGGGAACCTTTATCGTAGAAAGCACCTGCCGCAAACCGAAATATGTGATTACAGGTATTGCAGGTAAGAAGGGCTTCTGTTCCATTAATATTGAAAAATCCATGATGAACAGTGAAATCGGTTTCGGAAGAAAGGTTCTTCAGGTATTTGAAGATCAGGGGATCAGCTTTGAACATGTTCCTTCTGGAATCGACACAATGACTGTTTACGTTCATCAGGATGAATTCGAAGAAAAAGAGCAGCAGGTAATTGCAGGCATTCACAGAGCCGTTCAGCCGGATTTTGTAGAGATGGAATCTGATCTGGCGCTGATCGCAGTTGTTGGCCGTGGTATGAAGTCCCAGAGAGGAACTGCAGGCCGTGTATTCTCCGCACTGGCACATGCGCATGTCAATGTAAAAATGATCGATCAGGGATCCAGTGAGCTGAATATTATCATTGGTGTGGAAAACAGAGATTTCGAAACTGCTGTAAAAGCAATTTACGATATTTTTGTCCTGACACAGATGTAAGCAGGTAATATTTTTCAGATCTGATTCAGGAGGATAAAGCACATGGTTGAAAGACATATCAGATTAAATGAAACAGAAGACGTAAAAGAATTTGTGAATGAGGCTGCCAAATGTGATTTTGATATTGACATATCTTATAACAGAATTATCATTGATGCAAAATCCATTTTAGGTATTCTGAGCATGGATCTTACACGGGAACTGACAGTAAGATGCTACGGAGAGAGCAAGAGATTCAATGAAGTAATTGCAAAATTTGCCGTAGCATAGGTAAAAATGCGTGGGCGCATATTCCGGGAACGGGTATGCGCCTTTTTGCATTGCAGAGTAAGGAGGCAGAAACAGCATGGAAAAACCGATCGTCCGTATTTCGGTTCGAAATCTTGTAGAATTTATATTACGAAATGGTGATCTGGTGAGCGGAAGCGGCACTTCGGATAAAGAAGCCATGCTGAAAGGAAGCAGGCTTCACCGTAAGATACAGAAGCAGATGGGAAGCCACTACCAGCCTGAAGTTTCTCTGAAAAAAGATACAGAGTATGATGATCTGATTCTTCGCGTAGAAGGCAGGGCAGACGGGATTTTTTTGCAGGATGAGCAATTTTGTATTGATGAGATCAAGGGTGTTTATAAGAAACTTGAACTTATGGAAGAACCGGTACTGGTGCATCGTGCGCAGGCACTTTGCTATGCATGGATCTATCTGGATGCGCATGACCTGGAGAAAATAGACATACAGATGACGTATGCGCACCTTGATACTGAAGTGATCAAACGGTTTCGGGAGACACTTACCAGAGCAGAACTGAAACAATGGTATGAAGAACTTACTGACAGTTATCATAAATGGCTGGCATATCAGATCGAATGGCGCGAAAAACGAAATGAATCGATGGAAAAACTGGAATTTCCCTTTGAATACCGCAAGGGGCAGCGGAAGATGGTATCTGGCATTTATCATGCCATTTCAAAAAAAGAACAGATTTTTATCCAGGCTCCGACCGGTGTCGGAAAGACCATGTCGGCTGTTTTTCCGGCAGTACGCGCAATCGGGCAGGGAATGGCTGAGACGGTCTTTTATCTGACGGCAAGGACGATTACAAGGACAGTAGCACAGGATGCTTTTGAAATATTACGGGACAGAGGTCTTCTGTTTAAAGTTGTTACGATCACGGCAAAAGAAAAACTCTGCTTCTGCGACAAGCCGGAATGTGATCCGGAAAAATGTCCTTATGCGAAAGGACATTATGACCGGATCAACGATGCAGTCTATGAACTCTGGACAACGGAACAGTCATTTGACAGGGAAACACTTCTTCGTCATGCGCAGAAGTGGCAGGTCTGTCCTTTTGAGTTGAGCCTTGATCTGGCTGTCTGGATGGATGGTGTGATTTGCGACTATAATTATGTGTTTGATCCGAATGTCTATCTGAAACGTTTCTTCGGGGAAAATGTATCTGGAAATTATCTTTTCTTGATTGATGAGGCACATAATCTGGTGGATCGGGGAAGAGAGATGTACAGTGCGTCTATCTCTCTGGATGATGTGATCGAGACCAGAAAATTTGTGAAGCCCTACAGTCAGAAATTATGGAAAAAACTCGGCAAAGTCAAAAAACAGCTGGAGGAGTTACGAGAAAACTGTGGTGAATGGAAAGTAGAAGAAAATGCCGGAGTACTGCCGATCAGTCTCCTAAGTGTGCAGGGAGAACTGGATCAGCTTCTTGAAGAACCACCAGCGCAGGAAGTGGTGGACGGAATCCTTGATTTTTATTTTGCAGTAAGAAACTTTTTAAATATTTCGGAGCTGGTGGATGACAATTATGTGGTCTATACGGCATTTGATGAAAACGGAAGATTTTATATGAAACTGTTTTGCGTCAATCCGGCGGAAAATCTGCAGAAATGTCTGGATAAAGGTAACAGTACGGTGTTTTTTTCGGCAACACTGCTTCCGTTACAGTATTATCGGAAGATGCTGAGTACAAGAAGTGAAAACTTCGGTATGTATGTGGAATCACCGTTTGAACAGAAAAAGAGGTGCCTTATGATTTGCCGGGATGTCAGCAGCAAATATACCCGAAGAGGCTATGAGGAATACAGAAAGATTGCAGAATATATTGCGAGGATGAGTTGGCAGAAGAAGGGAAATTACATGGTATTTTTCCCGTCTTACCGTCTGATGGAAGATGTTTATCAGGTTTATCAGGATGAATTTTCTGTTTCCTGGGTGCGCTGCATCAGCCAGCATGCTTCAATGACGGAACTGGAGCGTGAGGAGTTCCTGGAGGAGTTTACAGAGGAAACTGAAGAAACATTGGTAGGATTCTGTGTTATGGGCGGTATTTTTTCAGAAGGAATTGATCTGATCGGTGATCGGCTGATTGGAGCCGCGGTTGTGGGAACCGGACTTCCACAGGTAAATTGTGAACGGGAGATTTTGAAAGGGTATTACGACGAAAAAGGTGAGCAGGGATTTGATTATGCCTATCGCTATCCCGGGATGAATAAAGTCCTGCAGGCGGCAGGACGTGTGATACGTACAAAAGAGGATACGGGAGCAATTCTTCTTATGGATGAACGATTCCTGAACCGGGATTATCGGAATCTTTTCCCACGTGAATGGAATGATGCCTGCACATGTACACTTGGGAATGTGGAAAAACATCTGCAGGCGTTCTGGGATGTTTCAGAAGAAAATGACATAATAGGTTAGCTTGACATAAAGAAAATATCAGGTATACTATGGACAATTACTATTTAAACGATAGACAAGGAGAACCAGATGAAAACCGGAAACCGTTTGAAAAACTGGAAAATTTTGGCGGCAGGGCTTGTGTTTATGACCACAGCATCTGCAGTGACTGCACCGGTGGCGGCAAGCAGTCTTCTGTCTGTAACAGGGGAATCCCAGATACGTCCGATTGAAGACGGGGCAGGGAAATATATTTTAAAAAGTGATGGATTTTACTGCCTGAAAGAAGATGGAAGTAAGGATACCTCTCCGGCTGTTCATTATTTTAATCATGTGAATATTGATGGAACGATGCTGGACGGATTTTATTACCATGATGAGACTGGATGTTTTCAGGCAGGAAGTTCCCACATGGTAAAAATCACGAAGCTTTCCTGTGCAAAAAGTACCGATGAAGATGCAGAGACGGTGGATTTTGACGGCTATTATATGGTCAATAACCTTGGAAAACTGACAGCAGCTCCACAGGTTCGGTATATCAGCAATTACGTGATCGATAATACAACATATGACGGATATTATTATTTTGATGAGAATGGAAAGATGGTGACGGAAACAGGGACACATGATCTGGAAATGACAGCGAACGGCCAGATGTTTTCCGGAACGTATTATTTCGGAGGACCGAATGGGGCACTGCTTCAGGAATCCGGAGTGACTGAGGATGGTTTTCCGGTGGATGCGACGGGAAAAGTAACCGGACTTGATGAGCTTGGGATGGATACACTGGAGCCACAGCTTACATCTATGCTGAGTGGATATGATGGTATATGGAGCGTTTATGTCAAAGATCTCAATACGGATGAAGAAATAGTACTGAATGATACACAGATTTATTCGGCAAGTCTTATCAAAGCTTTTGTGATGGCGAAAACATATGAGGATATGGATACCGTTCTGGAACACGAAGCAGCTCTGATGAAAACGGACAAAGACAACGCAAAGGTGAAGGATAAGGTAGATACTCTTCTGTGGAATATGATCACAGTCAGTGACAATGAATCCTGTAATGAACTTGGAAGACTCCAGTCTGAAAAACATGATTTTCTGGATGGAGCAGAACTGGTAAACAAATATCTGGAAAAAGAAGGCTATACAGAAACTACATATCAAAATACGCTGCATCCTTCTTCGTCCCAGAAACTGAGTCTTGGCGGACATAATATGACGACTGTGAAGGACTGTGGCAAACTGCTCGAACGGATATACAAAGGGGAATGTGTCAGCAAAGAAGCTTCAGAAGAAATGCTGAATCTGCTTCTGAACCAGGAAAATACAACGAAGATCCCGGAGGGTGTTCCGGAAGATGTAAAGACTGCCAACAAAACCGGAGAAACGGATGAAGAGCAGCATGATATTGCAATTGTCTATGGACCGAAGACTACCTATATTTTGTGTGTGATGTCCGAGGGCAGTGCAAATGCAATTGCAAATATCCGGTCAATCTCAAAAGTTGTTTATAATTATTTGAATCTGTAGGCAGTTATCGGGGCTGTCCGCGTTGATTTTTTATACAGAATCATGTATAATAACGGATTGTATAAAATAGGTTTTTTGTATGCTGCTCTGAGAAAATATGACAGCATCACACATTAAATGCAGGAGGAGAGAAATAAATGCGAGTCGATACGGATGACTTTGCCCGACCTCGTGGGTGCGGGAAGAATCACCTTGTAGAAGTAGAGGAAATTTTAATTGAACCGGGAGCGGTAAATGCGCTTGAGGAAGCTATGTCAGAGGGATTCCTGAAGGAATACATATCTCCGCTTCTGATCTGTGACACAAATACCTGTAAGGCAACAGAAGAAATCATGGAAGATATTTATGACCGATGTCAGGTTCTGGTGTTGGATGCAGATGATCTGAAAGCTGACCAGCATGCAGTAGAGATCGTTGAGAACTATATGGATGAGGATATTGATCTGATCCTTGCGGTAGGTTCTGGTACGATCCATGACATCAGCCGTTATGTGGCTTCTCAGTACAAAATTCCTTTTGTTTCTGTGCCTACAGCAGCAAGTGGTGACGGATTCGTATCTACGACGGCAGTTATGATTTTTAATGGAATAGAGGAAGAAGTGCCGGCAGCAGTGCCTGTAGCGTTGTATGCGGACACGGACATATTTGCAAACGCACCGGCAGGGCTTAATGCCGCCGGAGCAGCAGAACTTTCGGATGACAAAATATCCCTGTCCCTCATCGAAGAGGGTGATCCGGAAGCCTGTGAAAAACTGATGTATGCACTGATTAAATCCGGGTTTTCCGGTCAGGCAGAAGGAGAATAATATGAGAGTTGGAATGGGATATGATGTACACAAACTGACAGAAGGAAGGAAACTGATCCTTGGCGGAGTGGATATTCCGTGGGAGAAGGGACTTCTGGGACATTCGGATGCGGATGTACTGATTCATGCAGTGATGGATGCCCTGCTTGGTGCTGCGGCACTTGGCGATATCGGGAAACATTTTCCGGACACAGATCAGGCATACAAGGGAATCTCAAGTGTGAAGCTTCTGGTGCATGTGGCAGGTCTTTTGCGCGAACATGGCTATGAAGTCGGAAATATCGATGCAACGATCATTGCACAGAAACCAAAGATGGCACCACATATCCTGCAGATGCGTAAAAACATGGCGGAAGCGCTTGGCATTCCGGAATCAAAGATCAACGTAAAGGCAACGACAGAAGAAGGACTTGGTTTTACGGGAAGCGGAGAGGGGATTTCTTCTCAGGCAATCTGCCTGCTTACAGAAATACAGAACTGATTCAGCTTAAAATAATATCGGAGGAAAGAGATATGAAGCTTTTTAATACAATGTCACGCAGAAAAGAAGAATTTGTACCACTGGAAGAAGGCAAGGTACGGATGTATGTATGCGGACCGACGGTATACAACCTGATCCACATCGGAAATGCGAGACCGATGATCATTTTTGATACCGTACGCCGTTATCTGGAATACAAAGGATACGAAGTAAACTATGTATCCAACTTTACAGATGTTGATGACAAGATCATCAAAAAGGCAATCGAAGAAGGTGTAAGCTCTGAAGAAATCTCACAGCGCTACATTGCAGAATGCAAGAAAGATATGGCCGGCATGAATGTAAAACCGGCAACAACTCATCCGCTGGCAACACAGGAAATCGACGGAATGATCGATATGATCCAGACACTGATTGACAAGGGATATGCTTATCCGGTTGCTGATGGTACCGTATATTTCCGTGTAAAGAAATTCAAAGAATACGGCAAATTATCACATAAGAATCTGGATGATCTGCAGTCCGGCTTCCGTTCTCTGCAGGTATCTGGTGAAGACCAGAAAGAAGATCCGCTTGATTTCGTACTCTGGAAACCGAAGAAAGAAGGTGAACCATTCTGGAAATCCCCATGGTGCGACGGAAGACCGGGATGGCATATCGAGTGCTCTGTTATGTCCAGAAAATATCTCGGGGAAGAAATTGACATTCACGCAGGCGGAGAGGATCTTGTTTTTCCACATCACGAAAATGAGATCGCACAGAGTGAATGCTGCAATGGAGTTCCTTTTGCAAAATACTGGATGCATAATGCATTCCTGAACATCGACAACCGTAAGATGTCCAAATCTCTTGGAAACTTCCGTACTGTCCGCCAGATCGGTGAGCAGTATGATCTGCAGGTGCTTCGTTTCTTTATGTTGAACGCACACTACAGAAGCCCGCTCAATTTCAGCGCAGATCTGATGGAATCTTCCAAGAATGCGCTGGAGCGAATCACAGATGCGGCAGCAAGACTCCGTGACCGTCAGACAGCAGCTTCTGTACAGGAAGCATCTGAGGATGAAAAGCAGATGATGCAGGAAGAAGCTGGATTTATAACAAAGTTTGAAGAGGCAATGGATGATGATTTCAACACAGCAGATGCACTTGCAGCAGTATTTGAACTTGTCAAATTTGCGAATACAAATGTTCAGGAAGGAAGTTCTGCAGAGTTTGCTGCATATACTCTTGAAGTGATGACAAAACTTTGTGATGTTCTCGGTCTGATCCTTGACAAAAAAGACGACATCCTTGATGAAGAAATTGAGAATCTGATCGCCGAACGTCAGGCGGCCAGAAAGGCAAAAGATTTCGCGAGAGCAGATGAGATCAGAGGATTACTTCTTGATAAAGGAATCGAACTGAAAGATACTCGTGAGGGTGTAAAATGGAAACGAATCTGATGCAGCTGAAAGAGTTGTTTCATCTGGAAGATCAGGATCTGCGGAGCTATTCTCCGCTGACTCTGGCGTATATAGGGGATGGAGTTTATGAACTGGTCATCCGGACAATTCTTGTTAAGAAAGGCAACTGCCCGGTAAATCGTCTCCATAAGAAAGCAAGCAGTCTGGTAAAAGCCGGGGCGCAGTCTGCAATCATGGAAGTGATCGAGGAGAAACTGACACCGGAAGAATTGAGTGTTTACCGGAGAGGACGGAATGCACATTCTCCGACGATGGCAAAACATGCAACAATGGCAGATTATCGTCGGGCGACCGGTTTTGAGGCGCTGATGGGCTATTTATATTTAAAAGAGGATTACACACGGATGCTCACTTTGATCCGTATGGGAATCGGAGAGGACATTTTATGAGTGAACAGATAGAAGGACGCAATGCGGTATTGGAAGCTTTCCGTTCCGGAAAATGCGTGGACAAGCTTTTTATCCTTGACGGATGTCAGGATGGGCCGGTGCGTACGATTGCAAGAGAAGCACGCAAGACCGATACGATCATCAACTACGTGTCAAAAGAACGCCTGGATCAGCTCAGTGAGACAAGAGCACATCAGGGTGTGATTGCGCAGGTTGCAGCGTATGAGTACAGTACAGTGGATGAGATCCTTGCCCGAGCAGAAGAAAAAGGTGAAGCCCCATTTTTGATTCTTCTGGATAATGTAGAGGATCCGCACAATCTTGGTGCAATCATCCGTACTGCGAATCTTGCCGGTGCACATGGCGTTATCATTCCGAAGAGACGTGCAGTAGGTTTGACATCTACTGTAGCAAAAACTTCTGCAGGTGCAATCAATTATACACCGGTTGCGAAGGTAACAAATATTGTAAGAACGATTGAAGAACTGAAAGAAAAAGGCATCTGGTTTGTCTGTGCAGATATGGGTGGAGAAATCATGTATGATCTGGATCTGACAGGACCGATGGGTCTTGTGATCGGAAATGAGGGAGAAGGTGTCAGCCGTCTGGTACGCGAAGCATGTGATTTCACAGCATCCATACCGATGAAGGGAGACATTGATTCGCTGAATGCTTCTGTGGCAGCAGGAGTCCTTGCTTATGAAATTGTAAGACAGAGACTGGTAAAAAGCAGCAAATAAAAGGGGAAACAGAATGAGCCGTTACGATCAGTACAGCGACGAAGAACTGATTTTCAGACTGCGACAGGGAGAGATGGAAATATCTGATTATCTGATGGAAAAATACAAGGAGTTTGTTCGCAAAAAGGCAAGAGCCATGTTTTTAATCGGAGGAGAAACAGACGACTTGATTCAGGAGGGAATGATCGGACTTTTTAAGGCAATCCAGAATTACCAGCCGGATCGGGAGGCGTCTTTTCAGACATTTGCAGGTTTATGTATTGACCGGCAGCTTTACAGTGCGGTACAGAATTCAAACAGGCAGAAACATCTTCCGCTGAATACGTATATTTCGCTTAGCAATGAGGAAGAATCTGAGCATCTGGAAGGCTCGTGGGATTCCCGCACAGAAGACCCGGAATCTATTGTGATCGATCAGGAAAGTACGAGAAATCTGGAACTGAAGATCAGCAAGGCCTTAAGTCCGATGGAAAATAAAGTGCTGGATTATTATATGAAAGGATACGGCTACGTAAAGATTGCGGAGATCATGGGCAAAACACCGAAATCCATCGACAATGCGCTGCAGCGTATCCGAGGTAAGATTCGCAATTTTTCTCTTCCTTTTTTGATACAAAAGTAGTAAAATAACACTAACATTATTCAGAGTATCGGATAGATGGTTTCTGTGTATGAAAGGAGATACGAAATTATGGCAAAGATTAATAAATATTGGGGATTTGTAGCAGTCGGAGCAGTTGCTGCCGCAGCAGCAGGAGCAATCGCGGCACTTGCATTCCGCAAAGACCCGCTGGATGATTTCGAGGATTTTGATGAAGATTTCGAGGATGAGACCGAAGAAGAAACATCAAAGTCTGAAGAAAAGAAAGAAACATCAGAAGCTTTTGAAGCATGGGATGAGGCTGAAGATGCTGTAGAAAAGGCTGTAGAAGAAACTGCTGAAACAGCAGATGCCGAGCATGCAGTAGAAGAAGCAATCAAAGAAGAGAAAGAAGAACAGAAAGAAGAACAGGAAGAAGAATAAAACTGAATCCGGTTCAGTTTAATAATAAGAACTATGAAGATAACAAGAGGCAGGTCGATTGACCTGCCTCTTGTTTGTTGCATCATTCATTTCCGAAAGAATTATTTCGGAAGACGGAAAGAACTCTTAAGGGATACAATACGGTTAAATACCGGTGCACCTTCTTTGGAATCATGGATATCTGCACAATAGAATCCGTTTCTTACGAATTGATAGCTGTCGTAGCCTTTGGCTTCCATAAGCGCCGGCTCTACGTAAGCGGTAACGGTTGTAAGGGAGTTCGGATTTACGTTCAGGGATCCATCTTCTTTATTGTATACGCCTTTTTCTTCATCTACGATGTTTTCATAAAGACGTACAGTTGCCTCTTTTGCGTTGGTAGCTTCTACCCAGTGAATTGTACCTTTTACTTTACGTCCGTCCGGAGCGTTACCGCCTTTGGTATCCGGATCGTAAGTACAGTGTACAACACGTACAGTGCCGTCATCATCTGCTTCATAACCGGTACAGGTAACAAAGTATGCGTTCATCAGACGAACTTCTGTACCGAGGAACAGTCTCTTGTATTTACGCGGCGGGTCGATCATGAAATCGTCGCGTTCGATATAAAGTTCACCACTGAATGGAATCTTACGGGTTCCGAGAGCTTCGTTTTCCATGTTGTTCGGAGCATCCAGATATTCTACCTGTCCTTCTGGATAATTGTCGATCACAAGTTTGACCGGATCCATGACAGCCATCATACGAGGACGTTTTAATTTGAGGTCTTCACGAATGCAGTACTCAAGCATTGCGTAATCTACAGAGCTGTTTGCTTTGGAGACACCACAGAGATCTACAAACATTTTGATGGATTCCGGAGTGAAACCACGTCTGCGCAGTGCGGCAATGGAAACAAGACGAGGATCATCCCATCCGTCTACGATGCCGTCTTCGACCAGTTTCTTGATGTAACGTTTGCCTGTTACGACATTTGTAAGGTAAAGCTTTGCAAATTCAATCTGTTTCGGTGGCTGCGGATATTCAAGCTCACGTACTACCCAGTCATACAGTGGACGGTGATCTTCGAATTCAAGTGTACAGATAGAATGTGTTATACCCTCGATTGCATCTTCAATCGGATGCGCGAAGTCGTACATCGGATAAATGCACCATGTATCGCCGGTCCTGTGGTGAGTCATATGAGCCACACGATAGATGACCGGGTCACGCATGTTCATATTCGGAGATGCCATGTCGATCTTTGCACGGAGAACTTTTTCTCCATCGGCATATTTGCCTTCTTTCATTTCCTCAAAAAGCTGAAGGTTTTCTTCTACGGAACGGTTACGGTACGGGCTTTCTTTACCAGGCTCTGTCAGAGTACCACGATACTGGCGGATCTCGTCAGCAGTCAGGTCACAGACATAAGCCTTGCCTTTTTTGATCAGCTTGATCGCTGCTTCATACATCTGACCGAAATAATCGGAAGCGAAGAAAAGTCTGTCCTCCCAGTCAGCACCGAGCCATTTGATATCTGCTTTGATAGATTCTACAAATTCACTTTTTTCTTTTGTAGGGTTGGTATCATCAAAACGCATATTAAACTTGCCGTTGTATTCTTTGGCAAGTCCGTAATTTAAAAGAATGGATTTGGCATGTCCGATATGGAGGTATCCATTAGGTTCCGGTGGAAAGCGGGTGTGGACAGTGTCGTAAACGCCATCAGCCAGATCCTTGTCAATGATGTTTTCAATAAAATTTTTAGAAACGGTTTCGTTATCCATCTCTTTCCCTCCTGAATGGTTCTTTAAAGGTTAATCATATCATAAAAATGTGGAATTTAAAAGATTTCCTGCAAAAAATATAGAAAAGAAAACAGATTTTATGGGGATGAATTATAAAGTCTGATCCTAGTCAGAAGGAACATAGATACAGATATCCTGGACCTGACATTCAAGAATGCGGCATAAATCATTAAGAGTGCTTGTATTCATAGATATCAGATTTGATTTGCATCGATATGAAATATGCAAAGTGAAATTTTTTTCTGCGGATAGAAAAACGGAATACAGGCAATTAAGAAAGAATGTACTGAAGGGAGAGACTTTAAAGTTACCTTCTGTTTCTTCTGATGACGGTTACCAATTTAAGGGCTGGAGCAGAAAAGAGGTCTGGAAACATTTCCGATACTTGGAACAACGGATGGAATGTATCTGGCTAACTCAGTAAACTATATTCAGTACCTGAACAAGATAGCACCTACGCTCAGAAAATATAATTGCAAATTATATTATATGTCAGTAAATCCTGTAAACAGTGCCATGTGCTCATATCGTTCAGAAAAGAATGTGGCAAAATTTAATTACAATATAAGATACAAGCTGTGTTCTGGAAAAGATGCATATTATAAATATATAAACTGTTGTTCTTATTTGCAGCACAATGGATGGATCAGCAGGGATAAGGTAGGTGGAGGATATGATGGCCTGCATTATTCGCATAATACGTATCTTCGTATTTATGATTACTGTATAAAAAACATCAATAAGTAGACATGAAGAAAGCACCGGGATTCTGTGTCAGGTCAGAAGTTGACCAAACCAAAATCCAAAGGTGCTTTTTTGATTGACGGTATGCAACAATTTGCAGTTGAGGATTCCTTCAAATCGATGTGAAAGAACTGGATAATCATAAAAAAGAGTAAAAAAATAAAGCTGCTGACGGGAATCGAACCCGTGACCTCCGCCTTACCAAGGCGACGCTCTACCGACTGAGCCACAGCAGCATTTACATATTTGAGGGCAATTTACCGCTCACAGTTGATTATAATATCAGAAAAACAATATACTGTCAACAGGTAATTTTAAATTTTATTCCATATAATGGGGAATGTGATCAAAATATGAAAATTGTTTTTCGCGGTTGCACGATTTTGAGGGACAGGGTATACTGTTACCGAAGTAAAAAATGAAAAGGAAGATCTTTATGAGAAAAATCATACTTGCATCTGCATCACCGAGGCGACGTGAACTGCTTGCGGCGGCAGGTGTTATTTTTCAGATATGTGTATCGGAAGGCGAAGAAAAAATCACAGCAGAAAATCCGGATGAGATTGTCTGTGAATTATCTGCCCTGAAGGCGGCGGAGATTGCTTCGAAGTTTGAATTTGAAGATGGTACAGTGATCATTGGAGCAGATACCATTGTTTCTTATATGAATAAAATTCTGGGCAAACCGTCAGATGAGCAGGACGCATTTGAAACATTGAAGATGCTGCAGGGAAATACACATCAGGTATATACCGGTGTGACAGCCCTGGTCAAAAAGTACGGAGAATGGGAGAAACATTCTTTCGCAGAACGCACGGATGTTACTTTTTATCCGGTGACAGATGAAGAAATTCGTACATATATAAAGAGCGGGGAACCGATGGATAAAGCCGGAAGTTATGGGATTCAGGGAAGCTTCGGCATCTATGTAAAGGAAATTCAAGGTGACTACACCAATGTAGTCGGTCTTCCGGTCGGAAGACTTTTTTATGAAATGAAGAAACTGGGAATTGAGTTAAGAGGATAAACAGATGATAAAAGCATGTATTTTTGATCTAGATGGAACGCTTGCAAATACATTGGAATCCATGGCATATGTGGCAAATGAGATTCTGGAAAAAATGGAACTGACACCGCAGCCGGTGCAAAATTTTAAATATTACAGCGGTGAAGGTGCAGATATGCTGATCAGGCGATGCCTGAAAGATGCAGGTGATCCGGAACTGACACATTATGATAAGTGTCGAAGCCTCTACAGAGAGAAATTTGATGCAGATCCACTATATAAGGTTGTTCCATATGATGGAATTATGGAAACACTGAAAAAATTGAAAAATCGTGGAATGAAGCTGGCAGTCTGCTCAAATAAACCACATGTGGCAGCAGTAAAAGTAATTTCACAGATGTTTGACGGATATTTTGATCTTGTGATTGGACAGAGCGATGCGATACGCAGAAAACCTGCACCGGACGGTCCATTAAAGGCAGCACAGGAATTTGGAGTAATACCATCGGAATGCATGTATGTGGGAGATACCAAAACAGACATGGAGACCGGAAATGCGGCAAAGATGCATACAGTAGGTGTACTCTGGGGATTCCGTGACCGTCAGGAGCTTGAGAATAATGGAGCAGAAGTAATTGCGGAAAAACCACAGGATTTACTGAAAATATGTGAGGAATGGAAAAATGATTAAGTTAGTTGCGAGTGACCTGGATGGAACGTTATTAATGAAAGGTGCACAGAGCCTTCCGGAGGATATTTTTCCACTGATCAGACAGTTAAAAGAGTTAGGGATACTTTTTGTAGCTGCAAGTGGACGCCAGTATGCCAACATGAAAAAAATGTTTGCTCCGGTAGCAGATGATATGGCTTTTATCTGTGAAAATGGTGGGCTGGCAGTTTATCATGAAAATGTAATGTATCAGAATTATTTTGATCAGAATCTGGTCAGAGAAATTGCAGAGTGTATTTATAACAGGGAAGGATCAGAATTTACCTGTTCAACCAAAGATTTCTACTATATAAAACCAAAGACAGAACATTTTCGTGACCTTATGCTTCATGTGGTTGGAAATGTCTGCATGGAAATTCAGAGCTTTGATGAAATAAAAGAACCATGCATGAAACTGGCAGTATATGAGCGAGGCGGACTGCAGGAGGACACTATTTACTACTGGAGAGAGCATTTTGGTGATAAATGTACAGTTGTAACTTCTGGGACAGCATGGGTGGATTTTATTCCTTTTACTACAAATAAGGCGAGAGGACTGGACGAATATCAGAAAATTCTGAATGTTAAACCAGAAGAATGTATTACATTCGGAGATGAGTATAATGACATTGATATGCTGAAATCAGTTCCATATGGATTCGCGATGGCACATGCAAAACCAGGTGTAAAAGAAGTGGCAGCATATGAAACGGACAGAGTACAGACAATATTGAGAAAGCTGATCAAAGCAAAAGGAAATATAGAGGAGGTGCTGAAATAATGTATTCAGAAGAAGCAGTAGAAGTTTTTCTCAAAGATCAGAGCAGACTTTATGATGAACCGGTCGCAGAGACACCGGAGGAAGCTCTGGAATTTCTGGAAGACTGTATGGCGGTAGAAGTGGAAAATATCAAAGAAGTCAGAGCGTATCTGGATGAGGCAGGTGCTGATGTCAGTGGAATGACTGATGAGGATCTGGAAGAAGCGTGTGAGGTATTTACATTGCCATCCGGTGGATATCTGATTGTAGAAGCCTGAGATTTGAAAATCTGAAAACAAAAGAAATATTGTGGAAATATCCCTGTCCGGTAATGAATGGATGGGGATATTTTATGTCCGTAAAATAAAAAAACGGTCATCCGGGAAATATTAACAGAGTGTAAAACATAAATTACATCCGTAAAAAATGCTGTGGTATAATTCTTTACAGAAGAAGGGCAGAATGCCCCACATAAAGATAAAATAATATAAGACGTAATTTCAGATCGCTTATAAAAAGAGACTAAAAGGAGGGTGTGTTATGCGGAAAGAGAGAGTTCTTGCAGTTATTATGTCAGTGCTTATGGCATTATCTATGCTTCCCATAACCGTATTTGCGGCAGAGACGACCGCTTTGAACGGAAAACTGAATATTCAGGGAATCGCAGCAGAAGGAAAGACTCTGAGTGCCGATTTTAAAGAAGTTAATACTGAGGGAATGACAGAGGATGATGTCACTTATCTCTGGTCCAGAAAGACGTTTGATGACGAGGCAGCGGAAAATGCAGGGGAAACTCCTGAATTGAAAGAGCTGGGCAAAGAGAAGACTTATACAGTAATACAGGAAGATATCGGTTCCAAGATCGTGCTGACAATTACCGGCAAAGAAGAAAACGGTTATAGCGGCACACTGACAGTAACTTCTGATGAAGTGGTTGATGCTGAGAGCGGAGCTGCACTTGAAGCTGCAGCAGAGGCACAGAAAGAGGATGCTTCCGAAGAAACAGGAGAAGATCAGACAACTGATGAGGAGAGTACCGACGATCAGCAGGACAATGCAGATAGTACCGAGGATATAGACGCTGCGGGCACAGAAACGGTAGATGAGATACCACCGGCGACTTCTGATGATCAGCAGACAGAGGGACAGGTGACAGAAGAACAGCCACAGGAAGAACAGCCGGAGCAGACTGGCGAGACACAGGAAGTGCCGACAGAGGATACGTTGGTAAAGGATGACCAGATGGAAGACAATCAGCTGACGCAGGCGGATAATTCTGCTGAGGGAGAAGATAAGGCCGGTACTGAAACGGTAGATGGAATTCCGCCGGCAACTTCCGATGATACCTATCCGGCAGAGGATGGAAATAACGGAACGACAGAAGATCCATCGAACGAAGATCCATCAAACGAAGATCCATCGAACGAAGATCCATCAAACGAAAATCCGTCAAACGAAGATCCGTCAAATGAGAATCCGAGTCAGGTAACCGCAGATCAGATTACAATCGGAGAAAAAGACAGTCTTACACCAGATTTCTCTTTTGTACAGGGCTATACGACAGATGATGCTACAGCAGCGCAGAAGAAAGTAACATTTAAAAATAATAGTGATACAGCAGTGTCTCTTTCTGTTACTGCATCAGGTGATGAGAATCAGGCAGCAACGGCGGTTTGGGCTGAGCAGACAGACGCGCAGACGAACACAGTTACAGTGGATCCGGGTGCATCAGCAACACTTACGATTACACCGGTAACCGGACTTGGCGCAAATGCAAATCCATATCAGCAGACATTTACGGTCAATAATGTCAATGATCCGGCAGCGATGATAGCTACAATCACTGCTACTGTGACGGTACAGGATATTTCACATGACCTTACCCCGAATCCGAATGAGCCTCTGGACTTTGCAACTGCAAAGAAGGGTTATTCTGCAGTTGATGCGAAGACGATCACTTATATAAATAACGGAAATGTACCAGAGACAGTAATTATGCCGGTGAGTCAGAGTGGAAATTATGAGATCACTACAGAAGATTCTCTGACACTGGCGCCGAATGGAGAAGGCAGAATCACATTTTCCGTACGTCCTAAGGCAGGGCTGGCAGTCGGCAGCTATACAGAAACGATTAAAGTAGCAACAAAAAGCGGATTTGAAGCAACAACTCCGATTTCTGTAGCGTTTCAGGTGATTAAAGATACCGCGACCATTACGAAGATTCAGCAGCCAGCGGCTGTCAGTGGACTTCCGAACGGAACCGAGAAAAGTGCTTCTTCATTGAATCTTCCATCCGCAGTTGTGATTGAAACAACAGCAGGCAATATGAAAGCGGCTGTTTCCTGGAATGTGAAAGGTTCTTCCTACAGACAGTCAGCAACAGAGGAACAGAACTTCACCGTATCAGGAACGATTACTCTTCCGGACGGTGTAGACAATGACAATAATCTGAATCTGGCGACATCTATAGATGTCAATGTAAAGGCATATAGTCCGAAAATCGCATCTGCCGAAAATAATATAATCACCGGAATTGATTACAATGGTGTATATACGACGCAGTCAAAGATTTCCTTTACGGCAGTAGGTGCCGGAATGGATAATACATCTCCGCGTAATGGAGACACACGTTATGAACCGAAGTCATGGACTGTACTCAATAATACTCTGGGATGGGATGCGGCACCGTATACAGCATCTTTTGGTCTGGCAAAGAGTGGAGACTACACATTAAAAGTTAATTTTGAACAGCAGAAGTACGATGGTAATTCCTGGCAGCCGACTAATACAACAGATACACGTCAGGTATCATTTTCTGTTACGAAAGCTAATGTAACAGCTCCGGGCGCTGATCTGACACCGGCAATCAGCAGGACAGGCGCCGTGAAGACAGGAGATAGTACGCAGATTCTTCCGTTTATATGTATTCTGATTATTGCAGCCGGAGCAATAGGCGGAGTTGTGTTTTACAAAAAGAAAAATAAAAACAAATAAATAAAAAAGTTTTTGTTAGCACTCATTTTAAATGAGTGCTAATTTTTTCTTGACTTTTGGAAAAAAGGGGATTAGTATATAAAAAGATGAAAAAACGAATTTAAGGAGTGTGGATAATATGGCTGAAAAGCATGGAAATTTATCAATCAACAGTGAAAATATTTTCCCGATCATTAAGAAATGGCTGTATTCTGACCATGACATTTTTGTTCGAGAACTTGTATCCAATGGATGTGATGCAATCACAAAATTAAAAAAACTGGAAGTAATGGGTGAATATACATTTGCAGATGATTACAAACCTGCAGTACAGGTTGTAGTTGATTCAGATGCTAAAACCCTGAAATTCATTGATAACGGTATTGGTATGACTGCCGATGAGGTAGAAGAATACATTACACAGATTGCATTCTCCGGAGCAACTGAGTTTCTTGAGAAGTATAAAGATAAAACAACAGATGACCAGATGATCGGTCATTTTGGTCTCGGTTTCTATTCTGCATTTATGGTAGCTGATGAAGTTCACATTGATACGCTTTCTTTCAAAGAAGGTGCTGCACCAGTTCACTGGACCTGTGACGGCGGTACAGAATATGATATGAAAGATGGTGACCGTACAACAGTCGGAACTGAAATCACACTGTTTCTGAATGATGAAAGCCTGGAATTCTGTAATGAATACCGTATGCGTGAGGTTATCGAGAAATATTGTTCTTTCATGCCGGTAAATATTTATCTTTCCAAAGCAAATGCAGAACAGGAATACGAAACAATTGATGAAGCGGATCTGAAAGATGACGATGTTGTCGTTGAACATATTCATGAAGATGCAAAGACAGAAGAGAAAGAGAACGACAAAGGCGAAAAAGAAGTTGTCGAAGTTTCTCCTGCAAGAGACCGCGTAAAGATCAACAAACGTCCTGTTTCCTTAAGTGATCCGAATCCACTGTGGATGAAACACCCGAACGAATGCACTGATGAAGATTATAAAGAATTTTATCGTAAAGTATTTATGGATTACAAGGAACCACTGTTCTGGATTCATCTGAACATGGACTACCCGTTCAACCTGAAAGGTATTCTGTATTTCCCGAAGATAAATACAGAGTATGATTCCATTGAAGGAACCATCAAATTATATAACAACCAGGTATTTATCGCGGACAACATCAAAGAGGTAATTCCGGAATTCCTGCTTCTTCTGAAGGGTGTGATTGATTGTCCGGATCTGCCGCTGAATGTTTCCAGAAGTGCACTTCAGAATGATGGGTTTGTTCAGAAAATTTCTGAATACATTTCCAAGAAGGTTGCCGACAAGCTGACCGGTATGTGCAAGACCGACCGCGAATCTTATGAGAAATACTGGGATGATATCAGCCCGTTTATCAAATTCGGCTGTATCAAAGACAGCAAGTTTGCTGAGAAACTGCATGATTATATTCTCTTTAAAGATATCGACAACAAGTATCTGACGCTGAAAGACTGCATCGAACAGAATAAGAAAGCAGACACAGAAGAAAAGACTGAGGATACAGAAAAAACAGAAGATACCGAGAAGAAAGACGAAACCAAAGAACCAGAGAAAACCACGATCTTCTATGTAACAGATGCTGTACAGCAGAGTCAGTACATCAATATGTTCAGAGAAGCAGGAAAGAATGCAGTGATCCTTTCTCATAACATTGATACGACATTTATTTCTCATCTGGAGCAGAAAGATCAGACGATCCAGTTCAAGAGAATTGATGCTGATGTAACGGAAGAACTGAAAGGAGAGGACGCAGCTGACGAAGAAACAGCAAAAACTCTGACAGAACTTTTCCGTAAGAGCCTTGGCATGGATAAGCTGGAAGTAAAGGTTGAAAACCTGAAAAATGAATCGGTTGCTGCTATGATGACACTTTCTGAAGAAAGTCGTCGTATGCAGGATATGATGAAGATGTACAATATGTACGGCATGGATCCGAGTATGTTTGGTGGTCAGGAGACACTGGTGCTGAATGTAAGTCATCCACTTGTTAAATATCTTGCTGAGAATCAGAAATCTGCTCATGCAGAAATGATTTGCCAGCAGCTTTATGATCTGGCAATGCTGAGTCATAAACAGCTTTCACCGGATGAAATGACAAAATTTGTACAGAGAAGCAATGAAATTCTGATGCTTCTTACAAAATAAAAACATCAGATATATGCGTAATTTATAAAAATAAGAAACATGTAAGCAAAGATTATTATAAAGTTCCCAAATACGGTTTCAGAGACGGTATTTGGGAACTTTTTTCGACAAAAAATCAATGCTTGACAACAAAAGGCAAATCGAATATGCTGATGCGTACATGGTATTAAAAACAAAGGTTTTTAGTTGAAAAAAGTAGGGTTCTCTCTGAAAATGTCGTTTTTTCTCGAACTTGAACGAGTTTGGTATGCAAAAGAAAAATAGAAAGATTTTGTCGTATAATAATGACAAAACAGGAAAAGGCGGAGGGAGAGCACATGAGAAAAGTATATAGACTGATCAGACAGCTGGGTATGACTTCAAAATATAAAGGCTATTATTATGTGGCAGAAGCAGTGATGATGTCTATGGAGCTTCAGGATTATCCGATTAAGATTACAAAAGATATTTATCCACATCTGGCTAAGAAGTTCAAATCAACACCGGTCAATATAGAACATGATATTCGCACAGTGATCAACGTCTGCTGGACAGCAAATAAGGAAACAATGGATCGGATAGCCGGTTATCCACTGAGATACAGACCGACGAACAGTGAGTTCGTAGATATGCTGGCATATTATCTGGTGCAGACAGAGTATGAAGAGGAAGAAGAACAAAATCCCCTGATAGGCGATCCGCAATTTAAAGCCTGTCAAAATTTATCTGGCGGGATCTGAAATAATCAGTAATAAAGGAATCCCAGATAAATTCCGGTGATTTGTCCAGAAGAAAGCCGTCTGAGGAAATTCCGGATGTACAGAACAATTCATGGTTTTTGTACTGTAGATTCAGATTCAGCCCACGGATGGCAGGGTCAGTGATCACATCGGAAAATGCAGGAAGAATCTGCGTTAACTGAGAGGGATTTAACTGAAATGTAATTCGAAAATGCAGAGGCGGAAGCTTGCCTCGAATAATAGAGTAGCAATAAGATTTCAATTCTTTCCATGGACAGTAGAGAGCACTCTGAACGGAGGGCTGTTTACTGTCACTGTCAAAAAAATCTCTGTGGAGTGTCCCGTCAATCATAAAACTGCAAAAAGTTGTGATCGAAGCATCTACAAGAGAAAAATCGTCGAAAGTCTGGCCGATCAGAAGCTGATTCATAAAATTTTTAACGTCATTTATTTTGAGTACAAGCATTTTTTTACTCCCCTGAATTAATGTAGCTTCTATTATAAAACAGAAAGAAAAAAAAGAATAGAGTTTTTCGAAAAAGTCTTTTCAAACATGTGGCTATATGTTAATATAGATGTGGTATTCGATACTACATATTATGGAAAAGAGGACGATATATTTGAGCTATAAAATTGTTATAGATAGTTGTGGGGAATTACTTGATGAATGGAAGCAGGATCCACGCTTTGAGTCAGTCGCTTTGATATTGAGCGTAGATGGTGTAAATATTATAGATGATGAAACATTTGATCAGGCCGATTTTTTGAAAAGGGTTGCAGAGTGTCCGGAATGTCCAAAATCTGCATGTCCGTCACCAGAGCGTTATATGCGTGCATTTGACTGTGAGGCAGAACATGTATATGCAGTAACACTTTCTGCAGAGTTGAGCGGATCGTACAACAGTGCTGTCCTTGGCAAAAATCTTCTGCAGGAAGATCATCCGGACAGACAGATTCACATCTTTAATTCGAAATCTGCATCAGTAGGTCAGACTCTGATTGCAATGAAAATTCAGGAGTGTGAAGAAGCCGGTTTTCCATTTGATAAAGTCATTGAGACGGTTGAGGAATATATTGAACAGCAGCATACGTTCTTTGTATTGGACAATCTGGAGACACTTCGTAAAAACGGAAGACTCAGCAAGGTGAAAGCGCTTGTGGCAAGTGCACTCAAGATCAAACCGGTCATGGGATCTACGGAAGAAGGTGCAATCTGTCAGCTTGATCAGGCAAGAGGAATGAACAAAGCACTGGTTAAGATGGCACAGATAATCGTGGAGAAGACTGCTGACAGCGGACAGAAGACTCTTGCAATTTCTCATTGCAATTGCCATGAAAGAGCAATTTTGTTAAAGAATGCGCTGGAAGAGCGGATGCCGATGAAAAAGATTGTGATTCTGGATACCGCAGGTGTCAGCAGCATGTATGCGAATGATGGTGGTGTGATCGTAGCGGTGTGAAGATCCTGTGAACAACGACTGTATAAGCGGTAAAGATGCTTCACTTTTTAATGATAGTGTGATATAATGGCAAAAGCATGAGCTTATACAGCAAAGGAGATTCTTGATATGAGTCAGAAGAAAGTAGATAACTACAGAGCAGGCAAGTATGGACGTTCCAAAGCCGCCAGAAAGGAAAGAATCATCGACAAACTGGAAATCCTTGCATGGATTGCTATCTGCGTTGCGATGGTTGGCTGGATCGGATTTTCTGCCTACGCTAAAATTGAAGCAAAAGAAGCATCTACAGTGACAGAGACAGTTATGGATACTTCAGCAATCGACAATTATGTTTCAGGCCTTTCGTCTGATGCAGAGTAAATGAGATAATAAAAAACCCCGGGAGTCCCGGGGCTTTTTATTTGAAGGTTATGAAACCTGAAGTATCAGATGTTAATTATAATTTTGTAACGTTAGCAGCCTGCATTCCGCGAGCGCCTTCTGTTAAATCATAAGTTACTGCCTGTCCTTCGTCCAGTGATTTGAATCCTTCACCATTGATTGCAGAAAAATGTACGAATACGTCAGCGCCATCCTCTCCTGTGATGAAGCCATAGCCTTTTTCTGCGTTGAACCATTTTACAGTTCCCTTGTTCATGATGTTACCTCCATAAAAATAAAAAGTTAAATGTCCATCTGACGAAAAAATCACCAGATTTTAGAGACTATATCGTTGGGTAATATATAATCTCTAAAAACTAGTGATTTTATATTAAGGTACTTTTCGTCTATGAATGAATTATAGACCGAGGGTATGAAAATGTCAAGGTCAATATGTAAAAAACACTTTATTAAATCGCCCTTTTCGTGTATGATATTGGTGATAATGTATATAAAATTATAGAATATAAATCATCAGGAGGAAGCAGTTATGATTAACAAGCTTATTGAAAAAATCCGTAAAACCAATGCACCGATCGTTGTAGGACTTGATCCGATGCTGAACTATATTCCGAAACATATTCAGGAAAAGGCATTTGTGGAGTTTGGTGAGACTCTGGAAGGAGCAGCAGAAGCAATCTGGCAGTTCAATAAAGGAATCGTTGATGCAACATATGATCTTATTCCCGCTGTGAAGCCGCAGATTGCCATGTATGAACAGTTTGGAATTCCGGGATTGCAGGCATACAAAAAGACTGTAGATTACTGCAAATCCAAAGATCTTGTTGTGATTGGTGATATCAAACGTGGTGATATCGGTTCTACATCCGCAGCGTATGCAGTCGGACATCTCGGACATGTACAGGTTGGTTCTAAGAAATATGCAGGATTTGATGAGGACTTTGCAACACTGAATCCATACATGGGATCTGACAGTATCAAACCGTTTATCGAAGTATGTAAAGAAGAAAATAAAGGTCTGTTTATTCTTGTTAAAACTTCTAATCCGTCCAGTGGAGAGTTCCAAGATCGCCTGATCGACGGACGTCCGCTGTACGAATGGGTTGGCGAAAAGGTTGCTGAGTGGGGAGAAGACCACATGGGTAAAGAATATAGTTATGTAGGTGCTGTAGTTGGCGCTACTTATCCGGAAATGGGCAAAGTGCTTCGTAAGCTGATGCCTAAGACGTTTATTCTTGTACCGGGATACGGTGCACAGGGGGGAAAAGGTGCTGACCTTGTTCATTTCTTCAATGAAGATGGACTCGGTGCAATCGTAAACTCTTCCAGAGGAATCATTGCTGCATACAAACAGGAGGCTTACGCAGAATTTGGTGAGCTCAATTATGCAGATGCATCCCGTAAGGCTGTAGAAGCGATGATCGCAGATATCGACGGCGCATTACAGAACCGTTAATTGAGGGCAGGAGGAGACAGATGAGTACAAAGACAAAAGAAAATCTGACTGTTGTCAGTCAGGAAGAAATAGGCAAAGATATTTTCAGCCTCTGGCTGCAGACAGATCAAATGGCACAGTATGCACGGCCGGGACAGTTCCTTTCTTTATATACAGGGAATTCCAGTAAATTACTTCCGAGACCGATCAGTATCTGTGAGATTGATAAAGAAACCAGCCGAATCCGTCTGGTTTACCGTGTGACCGGCAAAAATACCGGTACAGAAGCATTTTCAAAGATGCAGCCGGGTGACAAGATCGAAGCACTTGGACCGCTTGGAAATGGCTTTCCGCTCGAAGAAGCTGAAGGCAAAAAAGTATTTCTGATCGGCGGCGGTATCGGTATTCCTCCAATGCTGGAGACTGCTAAACAGTTAAAGGCAAAGAAAACAGCTGTTCTCGGTTACAGAGATGAATTGTTCTTGAATGAAGAATTTGCAAAATATACAGATGTTTATGTTGCAACGGAAGACGGAAGCTCAGGAACAAAGGGGAATGTTCTGAATGCAATTCAGGAAAAAGCGCTGGAAGCAGATGTGATCTTTGCCTGCGGACCGACTCCGATGCTTCGTGCATTGAAGGAATATGCAGCTGCAAATCATATTACTTGCTGGATTTCCATGGAAGAAAGAATGGCATGTGGAATTGGTGCATGTCTGGCATGCGTCTGCAAATCAAAAGACATCGATGCGCATTCTCAGGTACATAACAAACGTGTCTGCAAGGACGGACCGGTATTCTTAAGTACGGAGGTGGAGTTATGATCAATACAAAGGTAACTCTTGCAGGAGTTGAATTAAAAAATCCTGTAATGACTGCTTCCGGTACATTTGGTTCCGGAGCCGAATACAGTGAGTTTGTAGATCTGAACAAACTTGGCGGTGTTGTGACAAAAGGTGTTGCAAATGTGCCGTGGCCGGGTAATCCCACACCAAGGGTGACAGAGACAGCCAGCGGTATGTTGAATGCTATTGGACTTCAGAATCCGGGAATTGATCTTTTCTGCAAAAGAGACATCCCGTTTTTGAAACAGTACGATACAAAGATTATCGTTAATGTATGTGGGAAAAGCACTGAAGATTACTGTGAAGTGGTGGAAAGACTGGCAGATGAACCGGTAGATCTTCTGGAGATCAATGTATCCTGTCCAAATGTCAAAGAAGGCGGAATTGCCTTTGGGCAGAATCCGCATGCGCTTGAAGCAATCACAAAAGAAGTTAAGAAATATGCAAAACAGCCGATCATTATGAAACTCAGTCCGAATGTAACTGATATTACAGAGATGGCGAAGGCAGCAGAAGCTGGTGGTGCGGATATTTTATCCCTGATCAATACGCTGACCGGTATGAAGATTGACATTTACAGAAGAACATTTGCACTTGCAAATAAGACCGGAGGTATGTCCGGCCCGGCAGTGAAACCAGTTGCTGTCCGTATGGTTTATCAGGTGGCACAGGCAGTTGGCCTTCCGATTATCGGAATGGGAGGTATTGCAACAGCAGAGGATGCGCTCGAGTTTATTATGGCCGGTGCGACTGCGGTTTCTGTAGGTACTGCGAATTTCTTTAATCCTTATGCGACGGTTGAAATTGCAGAAGGAATTGAGAAGTTTATGGTACAGCAGAAGGTTGAAGATATTAGCCAGATTATTGGGATTGTGAAGTAAATAAAAACAGACGAAAAATAAGAGAATTGAGAAGTATATAAGACAGCAGGCAAAGCGGAAAAGCTTTTTCTGCTGTCTTGTAATGAGAAAGGAAATAGATTGAGCAAAGACAGGACAAATGATATGACAGTCGGAAACCCGGTAAGACTGATTATTCAGTTTATGATACCGATGTTTCTCGGCAATGTTTTTCAGCAGTTTTATAATATAGTAGATTCTATTGTTGCGGGGCAGTTTATCGGAGTAGATGCACTTGCGGCAATTGGAAGTACCGGATCTTTGATGTTTTTTGTGACGGGGTGGCTGAATGGCCTGAGCAGTGGTTTTGCTATTATCGTTGCGCAGAGATTTGGCGCAAAAAAATACGAAGATATGAGACATTTTGTGGCAATGTCAATCTATCTGATGATGGGGTTTGCGGTGGCAATGACCATTGGATTTCTTGTGTTTAATATTCCAATCTTACGATTGATGAATTCACCAGCAGAACTTATGGATGATGTTGCCGGATATATGGGAATTATTTATGCGGGACTTCTTGTAACTGCAGCGTATAATACTTTGGCTGCATTTTTACGTGCCCTTGGTGATTCTAAATCTCCGTTGTATTTTCTGGTTATTTCAGCAGGAATCAACGTTGTACTTGATGTTGTATTGATTCGTTTTGCCGGAATGGGGGTAGAAGGCTGTGCATATGCGACAGTCATCGCGCAGGCCGTTTCTGCAATTTGTTGTCTCATATATATTATAAAGCGTTATCCGATTCTTCACCTGAAAAAGGAAAATTTCAGACTTCAACAGGGCAGTTTTGGAAGACTTCTTTCACTTGGAATACCAATGGGACTGCAGTTTTCTATTACTGCAATTGGTACGATTATTGTGCAGAGTGCGGTAAATATTTATGGAGCAACATATATGGCCGGTTTTTCGGCTGCAGGTAAGATACAGAATATCATTGGCATGGTTGCTGTTTCCATGGGAGCTACTATTGCAACTTATGTCGGTCAGAATCGTGGTGCAGATCGGATGGATCGTGTAAAACAGGGAGTAAAATATTCCTGGATCATGCTTCTGATCTGGAGTGGGATTGAAATGTTATTGGTTTACTTTGGCGGAAAATATTTTACTTATCTCTTTATCAGCCCATCACAGACAGACGTTATACAGGTTTCTGTAACATATTTCCGTACAGTTTTCTGGGCATATCCGTTTCTGTGTACAATTTTTGTCTTTCGAAATGCTCTTCAGGGAATGGGGTATGGACTAGTTCCTATGCTCGGAGGTGTATTTGAACTGGTAGCGAGAGCAGCAATTGTGTTACTGGTTGCAGGACGGACCAGCTTTGCCGGAGTTTGTCTTGCGGATCCGATGGCATGGATCGCTGCGCTTATTCCGCTGATTCCGTACTATTTTTATGTTATGAAATATAGACAAAATAGAGCTTATAATATAAAATAATTACAGTTACATTGAAAGGACAGGAGGAAACACGATGAAGAAAATTCGTATGTTTTTGCTGATAATAGCAGCGATGCTTGTAGCACAGATGTACGAGCCGGCGGCTATCTGTGAAGTACAGGCGGCAACAAAAACAACAGCAAAGAAGAATGTAAGGGTGAATGGTCTTTATAAAGGCAAATATAACTACTGCTATTACCAACATGGCAGGAAAGTCAGAAATGCATGGAAGACTGTTAACAGAAAGAAATATTATTTTGGAAGAGACGGATATGCTTACAGAGGAAGCTGTGATGTAAATGGTATCCGTTATATGTTTCGCTCGGACAGATCACTCTATACCAGAACGAGGTCAGGGTTTGTCACGATTGGAAAATACAGATATTATCTGTATAACAATGGAAGACTTCGTACGGGATGGTTCCGGTCAGGCGGCTATGTTTTTTATGCCAATGACAGAGGAATAATCGTTCGGAATGCAACTTATGATGGCGTTCGATTTGACAGGTATGGACGTACGAGAATGACGGATTCTTTACGGCTTAAACTGACTGCAAAGAATATCATCAGTTCAGTCACAAACAGTGGGATGTCAAGAGGAGAAAAATTGAGAGCCTGCTATAATTATCTGGCATATGGCCATCATTTCTACTATTACGTGTGGGCAGATCCTGATATCAATGCAAGGAACTGGTGGATCGGCTGTGCACAGAAAATGTTTGACCAGAAAAGAGGAAACTGTTATGGATTTGCATGTACATTTGCCGCACTTGCAAAGGAACTGGGATATGATCCTTATGTGATCTGTGGCAGAGTTCCTGGAAGCAGAGACCAGGCGGCCGATGGTTATACGCGGCATGGATGGGTTTTGATCAATGGACTGCATTATGACGCAGAGGGAGCATTTGCCGGCTGGGGTGGATGCTTTGGCACCAGCAGTTTTACGACTGCTTATCAGGTTCAGAAAATCGTACGGTTTAAGTACTGATTTTGAAAAATATCAAAAATGAATGGAGGAGTCATATGAAAAAGAAAAAAGGTTGTATTTTATTGTTGATGGCATTATTCTGCTGTATTCTGTTTACAACATCTGCACAGGCTGCAGTCAGGAAAAACCGATTTGTAAAAAGCAGTTACGGAAATGTTTATTATTACAATGCGCAGGGCAAGCGAGTAAAAGGTCTTGTAACAATCAGAGGCAGAAAGTACTACTTTGATTCAAGAGGCGTTCAGAGAAACGGCTGGCGTTATATCAGAGGAAGATATTATTACTTCCGCCAGACAAGCGGCGCTGGTGCATATATGCTGAAATCTACGAAAGTAAATTCTATCAGTTTGCGGAGAAATGGAAGTGCATACTACAACAGTCAGCAGCTCCGAAAACTTAAACTGATGGTTCTGGCCAGCTCCGAAGTGGACAGATGCACAAATAACAAAATGACGAAAGCACAAAAGCTCAGAGCAGCTTTCAAAAGGGCAGTATCCTATGGGTATGGTGCTGATACAAACTTTTACAGTGCTTCTGACTGGGATATACATTATGGTGAAATTATGCTTTACAGAAAAAGAGCAGACTGTTTCGGATTTGGCTGCGCATTTGCATATCTTGCAAATGCAGTAGGATACAGGGCATATGCAGTATCTTCCGGAGGCCATGGATGGGCAGAGGTTGATGGCAGAGTCTATGATCCGGACTGGGCAAAAGTGACTGGAAAAATAAATCTGTACTGTGGTATGAATTATAATGTGACAGGACCGGGAATCCCATATTATAAAGGAAACCGGTTATATGTAAAGAGAATATAAGTATGATAAAGAGCATTCCTGCGGAAGTTGTTATTTTCGCAGGAATGTGTTAAAATGAGCCAATATGGAGGATAAAACTATGGAACAGTACAAACAGGAATTTATTGAATTTATGGTTGACAGCCAGGTGCTTAAATTTGGCGAATTTACATTGAAAAGCGGAAGAAAATCTCCGTTCTTTATGAATGCCGGCGGATATGTGACCGGATCTCAGTTAAAAAAACTTGGCGAATATTATGCAAAAGCAATCCACGCAAAATATGGTGATGATTTTGACGTACTCTTCGGACCGGCATATAAGGGTATTCCGCTCAGTGTTGTAACTGCAATCGCATTCAGCGAACTGTACGGAAAAGAAATTCGTTATTGCTCTGACCGTAAAGAAGAAAAGGATCATGGTGCAGATAAGGGAAGTTTCCTTGGAAGCAAGCTGAAAGACGGTGATCGTGTTGTCATGATCGAGGATGTTACCACATCCGGTAAGTCCATGGAAGAAACCGTTCCGAAGGTAAAAGGTGCAGCAGATGTTGAAATCGTCGGTCTGATGGTATCTCTTGACCGTATGGAAGTTGGCAAGGGCGGTGTGAAATGCGCACTTGATGAAGTACACGATCTCTATGGATTTGAGACAAATGCGATCGTTACCATGGCAGAAGTCATTGAACATTTGTACAACAAAGAATACAAAGGACAGATCATTATTGACGATGAACTCAAGAAGGCAATTGATGCATATTACAGTCAGTATGGGGCAAAATAATACGATCTGCTCCGGTAAAATCAGAGAGTCAGTTATATGAGGAGGCTTTGCCGTGAACGAAAAAATATATAAAACGATGAGCAGAACAGGAGCATGCAGCATTGCAGTAGGAATCGTTACACTGGTTACCGGTATTACTGCAGGTGTTTTGATGATCGTCAGTGGAAGCAGACTGTTAAAAAGAAAATCAGATATTCTGATCTGATGCCGGGCAGGGAGAAACATTGAAAGACAGTACAAAACGTAAAATAAAGCATATTGGTGTCATGCTTTTTCTTCTGTATGTGCTGCTGCTTGTATATTTTCTGTTCTTTTTCGAGGAATACGGAAGAGTAGCAGCAGAAGAAAGGGCGTATCGATATAATCTGATCCCGTTTCTGGAGATTCGCAGATTCTGGATATACAGAGAACAGCTTGGCATGCTGGCGGTAGTTTCCAACATATTTGGAAATGTGATCGGGTTTATTCCATATGGATTTATACTTCCGGTTATTGCACATAAATGCCGTAGCGGATTTTTTATTATATTGTCAGGATTTTCACTGAGTCTTGTGGTCGAGGTAGTACAGCTTGTGACAAAGGTAGGGTGTTTTGACGTGGATGATCTGATATTAAATACGCTTGGGGCGGCAATCGGTTATGGAATATTTGCTGTCTGTAATTACCTGAGGAGAAGACACTATGGCAAAAAGATATAGATATGCAATCATAAAGAAGAAAGAAGCAAAAAAAGGGAAGCTGTCAGTGGGACTGGCAATTGCTTCCCTGCTTCTGTTTGGGGCGGCAGTTGGCACTGCTTATGCACTCGAAGGCAGTTACGGATTTATTGTAGGAGGAATCTGTCTCTTTGCCACGCTGCTGTCTGTATATGGATTCCTGATGGGAATCGCAAGTTTTTCGGAAGAAAACTGTAACCACCGTACCAGCATTGTAGGAACGATTCTGAGCGGAGTTTTTCTTGTAGGCTGGCTGCTCTTTTTCCTGATGGGAGTTTAAATTATGATGGAACGATTAGAAAAACAGATGGAATTTATTCTGGAAGTGGATAAAGTAAAGAAAATTGTCCGACAGACGTATCTGTCAGATGCAAGCCGAAAGGAGAATGATGCAGAACATTCGTGGCATCTTGCACTGATGGCGGTTCTGCTGAAAGAATATTCGAATGAGGAGGTTGATCTTGCGAAGGTCATTCCGATGGTGCTGATCCACGACCTTGTGGAAATTGATGCAGGGGATACCTACGCATACGATGAAGCAGGAGCAGAGACGAAGCGGGAACGTGAAACGAAAGCAGCCGACCGGATCTTCGGATTGCTTCCAGGCGATCAGGGAACATGGTTTCGGGAGCTCTGGGAGGAATTTGAAGCATACGAAACAGCGGAGGCGAAATTTGCCCATGTTCTGGACAATGCACAGCCACTTCTTCTCAATGATGCATCAAACGGACGAAGCTGGGCAGAACATGGCGTGCACAAAAGTCAGATTTACAAAAGAAATGAGCATACTTCCGAGGGTTCGAGGGAAATCTGGGAGTATATGAAAAAGCTGGTAGATAAGCATATTCAGCTTGGACATGTGATTGATGACTGAGAATAAAGGAGAAAATAAATTGGACGAATTGCTGAAAGAGAGATATGGACTCGCAAAAGGCAGACTTTCGGAAATCTGTACAGAAACAGTGGTGGAAGAGAACTTTCTGGACTTTTTTCACAAAGAGGCTGCTTTTCTTTTAAAGACAGGTGAGATCCTGGAAAGAGATCAGAAAGATTTTTCCATGGTGGAACTTCAGAGCGAAAACAGCAGCCTTTATGAAGAACTTTTTCCGGAAAATTACGGACAATGCTATGGGAATCCTGCATATGCAGCCCGGAAACTTGGAGAATACGGGAAAGCCTTTTCTTTTCTTTATACAGAACTGAGGGGTACGATTGCCTATGCATATGAAAAAAAATACTGGGATTATACCGTTGCGGTAGAATTATTTCTGGAAATATATGCTGCATTTGAAGGTGAAGAAAAGCCCTCTGTAAAAAGTACAGAGGATATTTTGCGCTCCTATGTCAATGATTATTGCCAGGATATGATGGAACAACGAATCGCAGAGGGTGTAGATACGTCGCTTGATTTTGCTGTACGCATCATTATGGATTCTGACCTTACCGATTTGCGTTACCTGTATCAGTATGGAGAATATATTTCTGTAAATGAGACAGGAGTGGCAGAATTTTTGAACAGACTCTCCGAAGAACAGATCAACAATATGGCAAGAACTTATACAGAGGGATACCGCATCGGATTTATCAATGGAAGAAAAGATATCACGAAGAAAAAATCAGTCAATATCCGATATAATCTTGGATTTGAGAGAATGGTCCGTGCAGCAATCATTCAATTCCGTGAGATGGGACTGGAACCGGTGATATACCGTCATGCGACACATGCAGTCAATAAGAGAGGTACTGCTCGCATTGGCTTTACCGGAGGAAATCCGAATCCACAGTTTGACTATGATCACAGGCAGGATCAGGCTCTGTTTATGGACAGCGATTTTGTACAGCGCAAACTGCGCTCCATGCAGAATGCCTATGAGACGTATAAGAATCAGGCGGCTGTCCACGGAGGACCGGCATGCATTGAAACATTTGGTGAAGAACCGTTTTCACCTGTAACGACACCGGAAGCATGGGCTTTGACGGAAACACAGCAGAAACTGCAGGTTGAGCTTGATAATGAATCCGGTCAGATCGTGAACCGCTATATAAAGGGTGATGAGAGAAGCTTTACGATCATTGCTTATCCGGTGCCGGAGATTGGGGCGGATTTCCCGGAGATCTTTGAAGAGATCGTAAAAATCAATACACTGGATTATAAACTGTACGAGCGGATCCAGCAGACGATCATAGAGACGCTGGATACCTGTCAGTGGGTAGAAATTAAGGGAAAAGATGATAATGAGACTGATCTGATCATTCATCTGCATGAACTTGACGATATCAAAAAACAGACAAATTTTGAAAACTGTGTGGCAGATGTGAATATTCCGGTGGGGGAAGTGTTTACGTCCCCTGTTCTCGCAGGAACCGGCGGAATCCTTCATGTAAAGAAGGTTTATCTGAACGGACTGCAGTTTAAAGACCTGAGACTTGTGTTTGACTGTGGTCAGGTGATCGATTACTCCTGTGCGAATTTTGAAACGGAAGAAGAAAACCGTGCTTATATTGAGGATAATATTCTTCATCATCATCCGAAGATTCCGATGGGGGAATTTGCAATCGGCACAAACACAACTGCATATATGGCAGCCGAAAAGTACGGCATTGCCGACAAACTTCCGATCCTGATCGCAGAAAAAATGGGCCCGCATTTTGCTGTGGGAGATACCTGTTACAGTTGGGCGGAGGACACACCGGTGTTCAATCCGGACGGAAGAGAGATTATCGCGAGAGACAATGAAATTTCCATTCTGCGAAAAGAAGACATCAGTCTGGCGTATTATGGATGCCATACAGATATCACGATTCCTTATGAAGAGCTGGGAAGTATCCGTGTGATTGACGAAGATGGAGAAGGTGTTTCTATTATTGAAAACGGTCGTTTTGTTCTGCAGGGAACCGAAGAATTGAATATTCCTTTTGACCGGTAAAGGCAGATTTTTTCTGGCGGGTGAACTTTTTATACAAAAAGAGTTTGCTCGCCAAAATATTTCTTTTCTGTAATTTTGTTGACACAATTTTAGAATCTTAGTAGAATCAACCTGAGATGTAAGAAAAAACGAGGAGGCCACCAACCAATGAAAAAAGTAGGAATTGTAATGGGAAGCGACTCAGATATGCCGGTTATGAGTAAGGCAGCGGCAATTCTTGACAAGCTGGGCGTTGAATACGAAATGAAAATTATTTCTGCACACAGAGAACCGGATGTGTTCTTTGAATATGCAAAAACAGCAGAAGAAAAGGGATTCAAGGTAATTATTGCAGGAGCGGGGATGGCAGCACATCTTCCGGGAATGTGCGCAGCAATCTTTCCGATGCCGGTAATCGGTATTCCGATGCATACCACTTCTCTTGGAGGAAGAGATTCTCTGTATTCAATCGTACAGATGCCGTCAGGTATTCCGGTAGCAACTGTAGCTATCAACGGCGGTGCAAATGCAGGACTTCTTGCAGCGAAGATCCTTGCAACATCAGATCCGGAACTTCTTGATAGATTGAAAGCATACAGTCAGGAACTGAAAGAACAGGTTGAGGCAAAAGATGCCAGATTACAGGAAGTCGGATATCAGGCTTACTAATTAAAAAAGGTGGAGGACCAGAAGAGTATGGATTACAAAAAAGCAGGTGTGGATATTGAAGCAGGCTACAGATCAGTAGAGTTAATGAAGAAACATATTGCAAAGACTATGAGACCGGAAGTTCTGGGAGGAATCGGTGGATTCTCCGGTGCATTTTCCATGAATGCATTTAAAGATATGGAAGAACCGACACTGGTATCAGGAACTGACGGATGTGGTACGAAAGTAAAACTTGCTATGCTTATGGACAAACATGACACCATCGGAATTGATGCGGTAGCTATGTGTGTGAATGATATTGCATGTGCAGGCGCTGAACCGTTATTTTTCTTGGACTATATTGCATGCGGTAAAAACTATCCGGAAAAAATCGCTGAGATTGTAAGCGGTGTGGCTGAGGGATGTGTACAGTCCGGAGCAGCTCTGATCGGTGGTGAGACTGCAGAACATCCGGGGCTTATGCCGGAAGATGAATATGATCTGGCTGGATTTGCTGTAGGGGTGATTGATAAGAAAGACCTTCTTACCGGTAAAGAACTGAAGGCAGGAGATGTCCTGATCGGTATGGCGTCTACAGGTGTTCACAGCAATGGATTTTCACTTGTCCGTAAAGTTTTTGAGATGACAAAAGAATCTCTGGATACATATTATGAAGAACTGGGAACAACTCTTGGCGAGGCACTGATCGCTCCGACAAGAATTTATGTGAAAGCACTTAAGAGCATCAAGGATGCAGGTGTACGCATTCATGCATGCAGCCATATCACAGGCGGCGGATTTTATGAAAATGTTCCGCGTATGCTGAATGAGGGAACAAGAGCCATTATTGAAAAAGACAGCTATCCGGTACTTCCGATTTTTGACCTCCTTGCAAAGACGGGTAATATCGAAGAAAAAATGATGTACAATACATTTAACATGGGACTTGGTATGGTTCTGGCAGTGGACCCGTCGGATGTTGACAAGACTATGGCAGCTATTCGCGAAGCAGGCGATACACCATATGTTGTAGGCCGTATTGAGGACGGAGAAAAGGGAGTAACCTTATGTTAAGAGTCGGGGTTCTGGTATCAGGAGGAGGAACGAATCTGCAGGCAATCATGGATGCTGTTGACAGCGGAAAGATCACCAATGCAGAAATCAGTCTGGTAGTCAGTAACAATCCAGGTGCATATGCATTAAATCGCGCAGAGAGCCGGGGCATCCCGGCTAAGTGCATTTCTCCGAAAACCTTCGAAAACAGAGAAGAATTTCATAAAGCACTTTTACTGGAATTACAGGAAAATAAAATAGACCTTGTGGTGCTGGCAGGTTTCCTTGTTGCCATTCCACCGATGATCGTGGAGGCTTATCCCAGCAGGATCATCAACATTCATCCATCCCTGATTCCGTCTTTTTGTGGCGTGGGATTTTATGGACTGCATGTGCATGAAGGTGTGCTTGCAAGAGGAGTAAAAGTCACGGGGGCAACCGTTCATTTTGTGGATACCGGGACAGATACAGGTCCGATCATTCTTCAGAAAGCAGTAGAAGTACGTCAGGGAGATACACCTGAGGTGCTTCAACGTCGTGTCATGGAAGAAGCGGAGTGGAAGATTCTTCCAAAAGCAATCGATCTGATTGCAAATAATAAGGTGTCCGTACAGAATGGAAAAGTTTGTATTGAAAATGAATAAGGTCTTTGCTAAAGGAGGCAGATGAAACTCATGAAAGTATTGATTGTTGGAAGTGGTGGAAGAGAGCATGCAATCGCATGGAGTGTTGCAAAAAGCCCGAAGGTTGACAAAATTTACTGTGCACCGGGAAATGCCGGAATTTCTGAATATGCAGAGTGTGTGCCGATTGGTGCTATGGAATTTGAAAAACTTGCTGATTTTGCAGGAGAACATGATGTAGATCTGACGATTATCGGTATGGATGATCCGCTGGTGGGTGGAGTTGTAGATGTCTTTGAGGCGCGCGGACTGAAAGTATTCGGACCGCGTAAAAATGCTGCAATTCTGGAAGGCTCTAAGGCATTTTCAAAAGATCTGATGAAAAAGTATGGAATTCCGACAGCTGGATATGAAAATTTTGATGATCCGCAGAAAGCGTTGGAATATTTACATACACAGGCAAAATTTCCGATCGTCCTCAAGGCAGATGGTCTTGCACTCGGAAAAGGCGTTCTGATCTGTAATACACTGGAAGAGGCAGAAGCCGGTGTCAAAGAAATCATGGAAGATAAAAAATTCGGCAGTGCCGGAAATACCATGGTCATCGAAGAATTTATGACCGGGCGTGAAGTATCTGTACTTTCTTTTGTAGATGGCAAAACAATCCGCACCATGACATCCGCACAGGATCACAAACGTGCAAAGGATGGTGATAAAGGATTAAATACAGGAGGCATGGGAACCTTTTCGCCAAGCCCATTTTATACACAAGAAGTGGATGAATTCTGTAAAAAACATATTTATCAGGCAACGGTGGATGCTATGGCTGCAGAGGGACGTCCATTTGTAGGCATTATTTTCTTTGGACTAATGCTTACCGCAGAGGGGCCGAAGGTGCTGGAATACAATGCCAGATTCGGTGATCCGGAAGCGCAGGTTGTACTTCCTCGAATGAAGAACGATATTATAGAAGTTATGGAAGCCTGTGTCAATGGAACTCTTGATCAGGTAAATCTGGAATTTGAAGACAATGCGGCAGTCTGCGTCGTTCTGGCAAGCGAAGGTTATCCGGTAAAATATGAAAAAGGCATTCCGATGTATGGATTCGAAAATTTCAAAGATAAAGACGGATATTACTGTTTCCATGCAGGCACGAAGTTCCAGGACGGACAGATCGTGACAAACGGTGGCCGTGTACTTGGAATCACAGCAAAAGGAAAGACTCTGAAAGAAGCTCGAAAAAATGCATATGATGCAACGGAATGGATTCAGTTTGCAAATAAATATATGCGTCACGACATTGGCAAAGCCATTGATGAAGCGTAAGAATCGCATAAGATGGAGCTGAACAGTAACGCTGAATAGAAATCGGGATAGAAAAATCACCAAAAAGGTGTGCCATTTTTCGTGAAATATGGTATAATTGATATATATCATACAGAAGCGATAAATGAAAGGAAAACAAAATGGGTATTAGTGTAGAAGATGCAGTGAAGGAACTTCAGGCAAGGGAGACAGTATTTGTGGCTTATTCACAGGCAACGAAGCTTCCTTATGTGACCTGCGGAGAAGAAACATATAATGATCAGGTGTGGCTTTTTGCAGAAGAAGAGACATTAAAAGAATTCGGCAAGAAAAAATTAGAAGATAAAGTTCTTCTGATGGGCATGCGTTATGAGAAAAAGGATTTTCCGAGAATGTATGGCCTCCTGTTTTCAATCGATGCAAACACAGTAATCTGGAATAACGGAACGGATGAGATCGAACTTGATCTGGAGAAAATCGTCCGCAGACCGGATCTCAGTAAGATGGAGCCGGCTAAACGTCCGGTGCTGAATCCGTCATTACAGCTTTCTGGTATTTATTTTATGCAGGAACTTCGCCGTCCGGTCGAAAAGGAAGAGCATAAGAACCTGAGAGCACTGGAGGAGGAACTGATTGCAAACCTTAAGAAATCTCAGTTCCTTGTTGCAATGGAACGTAACGAAGAAGAACCAAAGAAGATCAATATCCCGTACCTGAAAAATAAAGAAGGTCAGATCTTACAGCCGGTATTTTCTGATATTATGGAATTTGAGAAATTTGCAAGAGGCAAAAAACTTCGTCTTGCGAAGCTTCCATTTGACAAACTTCCTACAGTTCTGATCGAACAGGCAGAGGCGCTGGTGATCAATCCGATGGGATTTAACCTGATTCTTAACAGAGACCAGCTCAAAAAAATTAACGGATAAAATATAAAATGTGTTTTTTGACAGGCAGCCGCAGGGCTGTCTGTTTTTATACTTGCAAAATTTTGATTTTGTGCTACCATATGTATAACATGAAAACTGTGAGGACTGTTATATAGTGTGACGGTTTTCATATACGAAAACAACAGGAGGTCGGGAATTTGGTCATAGAAATAGATTTTAACAGTGACGAGGCGATTTATGTACAGCTTATGAATCAGATAATCCTGGGGATCGCAACTTCCAGACTACAGGAGGGAGATCCACTTCCTTCCGTTCGACAGCTTGCAGATACGATCGGAATCAATATGCATACGGTAAATAAAGCGTATTCTCTGCTGAGGCAGGAGGGATTTGTGACGATTGACCGCAGACGTGGAGCAATTATAGCAGTCGATGAAAATAAAATCAAAGCCATGGAAGAAATGAAAGAGAATCTTATCGTTGCACTTGCAAAAGGCTGTTGCAGAAATGTCAGCAGAGAAGAAGTACATCGTCTGATTGATGAAATTTATGATGAATATGGAATTGATTAAAATCATCTGAAAATATGTGAAGACAGCAGTCCCGTTCCATGCGGGCAGACAGGAGGAGCGAACTATGCAGGACAGATTTACCAGACAGGCGTTGCAGGCATTGAAACTGGCAAAAGCCACCGCACAGTCATGGAAACATTCATATATAGGCACAGAACATATACTTGCCGGGTTGCTGAAGGAAAAAGAAGGCACTGCCGGAAGAATTCTGGAAGAATTTGGAGTTGCAGAAGAGGCACTTGAGAAGCTGATCAATAAGCTGATTGCGCCATCAGCGGAAATATTGGTGGCAGAGAGGACACCGGTATACAGTCCGCGCGCGCGTAAGCTGGTTGAACTTGCAGTCCATGAAGCAGAAAATCAGCATGAAAATGAAGCAGGTACAGAGCATCTCTTACTTGCAATGCTGAAAGAAACGGATTGTGTGGCAACCAGACTTTTATATACAATGGGTGTTAATATTCAGAAATTATATACGGCACTTTTAAATGCTATGGGAATCGAAAATCCGGTGATGGCGGAAGAACTTCAAAATACAAAAACGAAAGGACAGAAAGGCTCGGCAACACCGACACTGGATCAGTACAGCCGTGATCTGACTGTGATGGCGGCAGAGGGAAGACTGGACCCGGTGTTGGGCCGTGACAAAGAAATCATAAGACTCATCCAGATACTCAGCCGCAGAAGCAAAAACAATCCGTGCCTGGTTGGAGAACCAGGCGTAGGTAAGACTGCAATCGTAGAAGGACTTGCACAGAAAATCGTGAACGGAATGGTTCCGGATTCTGTAAAAGATAAGCGTGTAGTTGTACTGGACATGTCCGGAATGGTGGCGGGCAGCAAGTACCGTGGTGAATTTGAAGAACGAATCCGTAATGTGATCGATGAAGTGCGAGCAAATAAAGGCATTCTTTTATTTATCGATGAACTGCATACGATTATCGGAGCTGGTGGTGCGGAAGGGGCATTGGATGCATCCAATATTCTGAAACCATCTCTGTCCAGAGGAGAAATCCAGCTTATCGGAGCAACGACACAGGAAGAATACCGCAAATATATCGAAAAGGATGCCGCGTTGGAACGTCGCTTTCAGCCGGTTTCGGTGGAGGAACCGACGGAGCAGGAAGCACTGGAGATTCTGAAGGGACTGCGCCCGTATTATGAAAAGCATCATGGCGTGACCATTGAGGATGAAGCGCTGGAAGCGGCAGTAAAAATGTCTGTCCGTTATATTAATGACAGATTTTTGCCGGATAAGGCAATCGATATCATAGATGAGGCTTCGTCCAAAGTCCGGCTCAGCGGCTACCGTTCCGTGGCTGAAATTGATCAGTTTGAGGCTGAAATCAGAGAAATCCTCCAACAGAAAGAACTGGCAATCAAGAATGCAGATCTTTCTATGGCGAAGGAACTTCAGCAGCGTCAGAATGAAATAGAAGAGCAGATTCAGGTCTGTAAAACTAAGGAAGAACGCAGAAATAAACGCAAAAATCTGACAGTGACTGAAAATTCTGTGGCAGACATTGTCTCAGACTGGACAAAGATTCCAGTTAAGAAGCTGACCGGTGGAGAAACAAAACGTCTTGCAGCACTTGAAAAAGAACTTCACAAACGAGTGATCGGTCAGGAAGAGGCAGTAAAAGCTGTGGCACAGGCAGTTAAGCGAGGAAGAGTAGGGCTGAAAGATCCACAGCGCCCGATTGGTTCATTCCTGTTCCTTGGCCCGACAGGTGTCGGTAAGACAGAACTTTCAAAAGCTTTGGCAGAGGCAGTGTTTGGAAGCGAACAGGCAATGATACGCGTAGATATGTCGGAGTATATGGAGAAACACAGTGTGTCTAAACTGATTGGATCTCCTCCGGGATATGTTGGCTATGACGAGGGCGGACAGCTTAGTGAAAAGGTGCGGAGAAATCCGTACAGTGTTCTTCTTTTTGATGAAATTGAGAAAGCACATCCGGATGTTTTTAACATTCTGCTTCAGGTACTTGACGACGGACATATTACCGATGCACACGGACGCAAAGTGGATTTTAAACAGACAATTATCATCATGACATCAAATGTAGGTGCACAGGCGATCATTGAGCCGAAGAAACTCGGATTTATGTCAGAAAAAGATGATAAGCAGGATTATGAACGAATGAAATCCGGAGTCATGGAAGAAGTAAGACGCCTTTTTAAACCGGAATTTCTGAATCGTATTGATGAGATTATGGTATTCCATCCGCTGAAAAAGCCGGAAATCAAGAAGATTGTAAACATTCTTCTTAAGAACCTGGTGAAACGATGCGAAGAACAGCTTGGAATTGAGCTTAAGATTTCAGAATCCGTCAAAGACTATCTTGCGGAATCCGGATTTGACAGTAAATACGGTGCACGTCCGCTTAGAAGAGCAATTCAGAACAAACTGGAGAATCCGATGGCAAATAAGATTCTGGATGGTGAGATAAAGACGGGAGATATCGTAAAGGTTCAGCTTCAGAAAAAAGAAATTTATTTTGTCCCGGTCAGAGAAGAAAAAGTGATAAAAGCCAAATCTAAAAAAGATGTTAAATCTTGACCGTAATACTGGTCAAAAAAAGTGCGAAATGTTATAATAACATAACCGAAATATCTGTGACAGTTGGAACATTGTCACAACGAAATACAGATATCTGAGGACCAAAACACAACAGAAAGTCTTAGGGAGGACATAAGATCATGGCAGTAGTAAAAGAACTGATCCGTACAGAAGAAAATGGAGGAATCAGCTTTGGCAATTATGAGTTGCCGGCAAAATCAAAAGTATCTGATTTTCCATATCAGGGAGATGTTTATAAAGTTAAGACATTTAAAGAGATCACCAAACTGGAACGTAATGGAATGTTTGTATATGAGTCCGTACCGGGAACAGCCGTATTTTCTCTGAAACAGGATGGTTCCAGCATGGAATTTGAAGTAGAAGGTGCTGAGGATGCACAGATCACTGTTGAAATGGAAGCAGATACAGAGTACAGCGTTTCCATCAATGGAGAAGATGCCGGAAAGATGCAGACAAATCTTGGCGGCAAGCTTTCTTTCAGCGTAGAGCTGGGCGGAGATGCAGCGGTAGCAGTTAAGGTTGAAAAATGTTAAAAAATAAAAAGATCGTTTATTTTTGTCAGGAATGTGGATATGAATCGTCAAAATGGATGGGACAGTGTCCGGGCTGCCGGGCATGGAACACATTTGTAGAAGAAACAGTTTCCGCAAAAAAGACTTCTTCTGTGGGTAGTGGTTTGAAGAGCAGTTCCAGAAGAGCTGAGCCGGTGGTATTGAAAGATATTCGCCTTTCGGAAGATGAACGGCGGCTGACAAAGATAGGAGAGCTTGACAGAGTGCTCGGGGGCGGTGTAGTTCCTGGCTCTCTTGTATTAGTGGGTGGAGATCCGGGAATCGGAAAATCCACCCTTCTTTTACAGGTGTGCAGAAATCTTGCGCTGTCAGGCAATTCCGTTTTGTATATTTCCGGTGAGGAATCTTTGCGTCAGATCAAGCTGCGTGCGGAAAGAATCGGCGAGTTTAATGAGAATCTTCAATTGTTATGCGAAACAAATCTGGAAACCATAAGAGAAGTGATTGAGCGCAAAAAACCGTCTATGGTTGTGATCGATTCTATCCAGACAATGTTCCATGAGGATATCAGTTCTGCACCGGGCAGCGTTTCGCAGGTGAGAGAATCTACCAATGTTCTGATGCAGATCGCAAAGGGACAAGGGGTCTCTATTTTTATTGTCGGACACGTGACAAAGGAAGGAAATGTTGCCGGTCCGAGAGTATTGGAACATATGGTAGATACGGTACTTTATTTTGAAGGGGACCGTCATGCATCGTATCGTATCTTGCGCGCGGTGAAGAACCGTTTTGGCTCGACAAATGAGATTGGTGTTTTTGAAATGCGAAATACGGGTCTTGAAGAAGTCAAAAATCCGTCAGAATTTATGCTGAATGGAAAGCCAAACGGAACTTCCGGTTCGATTGTGGCGTGTTCAATGGAAGGGACGCGTCCGATTCTTGTTGAAATTCAGGCGTTGGTATGTCAGAGCAATTTTGGAATACCGAGAAGAACTGCGGTAGGTACAGACTTTAATCGTGTGAATCTTCTGATGGCGGTGCTTGAGAAAAAGGTAGGAATCCATTTGGCTGCGTGTGATGCTTATGTAAATATTGCCGGTGGTATGAAGATGACAGAGCCTGCAATCGATCTGGGGATTTCTCTTGCAGTTGTATCAAGCTGTAAGGATATCATCATTCCGGATTCTGTGATTGCGTTTGGGGAAGTCGGACTCAGCGGTGAGGTGCGTGCTGTCAGTATGGCGGGGCAGCGTGTTGCAGAAGCGAAAAAACTGGGCTTTGATACTGTGATCCTGCCGGAAGTCTGCAAATCATCTGTGGGGAAGGTCACGGGCGTGAATCTGATCTACGTATCCTGGATTCAGGAGGCAATCCGATTTATTATGAAAAATAATTAAAAAATCTAAAAAATGTGTTGACAGCCCGGTTAGAAAGTGTTATTCTAACTGAGCTGTCACGAAGAATTGTTTCTT